>Ga0335072_10015873_pt1 | contig 10684 bp, 2 predicted proteins | sample Lox_Sample_21_FD_206725 | JGI IMG/M metagenome (GOLD analysis project Ga0335072, IMG submission 206725) | Soil microbial communities from Loxahatchee National Wildlife Refuge, Florida, United States - Lox_Sample_2.1 | ecosystem: Environmental > Terrestrial > Soil > Wetlands | place: USA: Florida... | reverse complement strand
CCCAGAAGGCGGCCGGCTTGCCGTCGCGGTCATAGCGAACCTCAGGCGCTGAAAACTCCGCCCGCACCGCTGTTCCACCCTGGTGCGCGGCGTACATCTCGAACACATTGAAATTCGGCGTCGTCGTGAACTTGTCTTCGCGCGCAAAGAACAGCGCATTGAGATTGTTGATGAGTTGCGCGCACGCCGCCATGCCCACTTTCTCCGCGTTGCGGTTAAACGTGTCCAGGGAGATGGCCGTCATCACCGCGTCGCGCACCGTGATCTGCTGGCCGAACAGCTGCTCCGGCGCGTACTCGGTTCCGCTGCGGTACCACGGCCCGTATTCGTCCACCACCAGCCGGATGCTGCGGCTGAGATCGAATTCGCCCAGCGCTGTCCAGTGATCGTGGATGATCTTTTCCATGCGGTCGGTCTCGCGCGCCAGCTCATACCAGTCGATCGGCTCGAACGCCAGCGCGTCTCCCTTGCTCGTTACCCAGTCTTCCGTCTTGCCGCGCGAGAGATTCGTGGCATAGTGGTGAACGCTCAGGCCCCACACACCGTGCGCGTCGCGGCTCGGCTCGCCGCGATAAAGCTTGTTGAAGAAGCCCCGCGTCCACGCCTGCTCATCGCTGTTCGGTCCCGACGCCACAAAGCGCAGATTCACGCCGTAATCGGGAACCCACGTCGTGTAGCGTTTGTACTCGATCGCATAATCCTCGGGATCGAAGTTGCCGCCGCATCCCCAGCTCTCGTTGCCCACGCCCCAGTAGCGAACGTTGAACGGATCGGCCGAGCCATCGGCCTCGCGCGTCTCGGCCAGCGTCGTCGTCCCGCGCGGCGAATTGCAATACTCCACCCAATGGTCGAAGTCCAGCGGCGTCAAACTGCGCACGTTGCCTGCAATATACGGCTCCGCTCCGCATAACTTGCAGAATCGCGCAAAGTCCGCCGTGCCGAAGGTGTTCGGCTCGAATACCTGCGGAATGTTCTTGCGCCGCACCGACTCCGGATACGCATCGACCCAGAAGTTCGTCCGCCGCGGCCGCTTCGCGCGCGGTCCGATCCCGTCGCGCCAGTCATAGCTGTCGGCAAAACATCCGCCCGGCCAGCGCACCACCGGCGCCTTGATCTGGCGCATTCGCTCGATCAGCGCCGAGCGCAGCCCGTTCTGGTTGGGAATCTTCGATCCCTCACCGACATAGATTCCGTCGTAAATTACCGTGCCCAGGTGTTCGGTAAAGTGCCCGTAGATTTCCGGGGCGATCGTAGCGATCGGCTCGTCGGCCAGCACTTCAATGTGGCTGTCGGCTTCAGCTGCCAGCGCGCTGCGCTTCAAAAAGATCGTTCCCGCCGCCGATGCCGCCGCCGCCTTCAGGAAACTGCGTCGTTCCATGGTTCCGCTCCCTGTCGTTCGATTGTTCCTCAATGCCTCATTCGCGCGGCTTTCAATTCGACTTCCGTACCTGCGCCGCAATCCTTCTCAGTTCCGGCAGCACGCATCCCAGCGCCGCCGGCTCCGCATCCCGCCGTCCCATGGCAAAATACACGTCGCCATAGTGCCGGTAGAGCTGCTCGTAAACCTGGGCTGCCTTCGCATCCGGCTCGACCGTGCGCAGCGGCAGGCACACCGCGGCCTGCGCCTCTTCAATCGATTTGTAAGCGCCCGCCGCCAGCAGCGCGAAGATTCCAGAGCCCAGGCTGGTGGGAATGCCCGCCGGCACCAGCACCGGCTTGTTCAGCACGTTGGCATACACGCGGTTCAGCACCTCGCTCCGCTGCGGCACTCCGCCGGCGTTGATCACGCGATCCACGCGCACCCCGTGCTCGGCCATGCGCTCCAGAATGATGCGCGTGTGAAACGCCGTGCCCTCGATCGCAGCCATCAGCTCATCCTGCGCCGTGTGCACCAGGTTCCAGCCCAGCGTCACGCCGCCCAGCTCAGGATTCACCAGCACCGTGCGGTCGCCGTTGTCCCAGCTCAGCCGCAGCAGCCCGGTCTGGCCGGCCTTGTAAGCGTCCAGGCCCTCTGACAGCTCCGCCACTGTCGTGTTGGCCCGCCGCGCAATCGCGTCGAAAATATCGCCCACCGCGGAAAGCCCGGCCTCGATCCCGGTGTAGCCAGGATGCACGCTGCCCGGCACCACGCCGCACACACCCGGCACCAACTCGGTTTCGCGCGCCATGGCGATGATGCAGGTCGACGTGCCCACCACGTTCACCGCATCGCCCTCGCGGATGTTGGAGCCGATCGCGTCCCAGTGCGCGTCGAACGCTCCCACCGGAATCGGAATCCCCGCGCGCAAGCCAAGCTTCGCCGCCCATTCCGGCGAAAGATGTCCGGCGATGGAGTCGCTCGTGCGATACTCGCCGCCGATCTTCTCGCGTACGCCGGCCAGCAGCGGGTCGACCGCTACCAGGAAATCCTCGGGCGGCAGCCCGCCCCATCGCGGATTCCACATCCACTTGTGCCCCATGGCGCATACGCTGCGCTTCAACTCGGCCGGTTGCGTTACTCCGCTCAGCGTTGCCGCAGCCATGTCGCAGTGCTCCAGCGCGGTGACCAAGCGCGCGCGCTTTTCCGGATTGTGCCGCAGCCAGTGCAGCAGCTTGGCCCAGCCCCACTCGTGCGAATACACGCCGCCGCACCACTCGATGCCTTCAAATCCCAGCGCATGAGCCTTGCGCGTGATCTCCTCGGCCTCAGCCCAGGCGCGATGATCGCACCAGAGGTAGTACTCGTCGAGCGGCGCGAGATTCCCGCCGACCGGAATCACGCTCGATCCCGTCGTGTCCACCGCGATCGCCGCAATCGCATCGCCATCCACGCCCGTGCTCTCGAGCGCCAGACGCGTCGCTTCGGCCAGCGCCGTCATCTGGTCGGCATGCGCTTGCGTGGCGAAATCAGGATCTTCCCGTCGCCGGTGCAGCGCATATGAAGCCGAGGCCGTCCCGATCGGCCCCTCCTGGCTGTCGACCAGGGTGACGCGAACACTCAGAGTGCCAAAGTCAACCCCTGCGACGACGGTCATAGCTGCAATCCTCCAGTAAACGCTTTCTCATTCGCACATCAGACTACACCATCCCGCTGCAACCGTACGGAGATCTTTCTCTCTTTCCCTTGGAATGCCTTCAGATTACCTCGGCTTGTTCGCCGGCCCAGACCTACTCATCCCTCGCATCCCCCTCGCCGAAGTTCAACTTAGCGGCTTCTTATCGGCGGACAAGACAGCCATTTGAGAACTCTCATGCTCGAGCCGCCGGCGCCGATCGCATCCCCGGCGCCGCATCGATGGTGTGTGCCGTCCGCGAGGACCGTTCCGGGGATTCACGATGATCTTCAATTTCCATGGCAACACATGCCTCAGCACGAAGCCGCTTTGGCTCGCCCTTCTGCTTTCGTCCATCGCGCCCGTTTGTGCGCAGGTCCCGGCTGCCGCGCCGGAGTTTGGTGTTCTGGCGGGCAGCTATTCCTCGGCACAATCCGTTGCCATCACCGCTTCCACCCCCGGCGCCAGAATCTATTACACGATTACGGGGGTCATTCCGTCCTTGCCTTCGAAAAACTACACCGGACCGATCGCCGTGAACAGGTCGGAAACGATCAACGCTTTCGCCATTGCTCCGGGGTTCTCCCCCTCACCCGTCGTCAGCGCCGATTACGTCATTGCTCCGGCGGCCGCCGCGCCCGTTTTCGGCGTCGCCGCGGGAACATACATCACAGCCCCGATGGTCTCCATCACCGACGCCACGCCCGGCGCCTCGATCTACTATTCGATCACCGGCGTCCTTCCGCCGGTCCCGTCCACGCCTTACACCGGTCCCATCTCCGTCTCGACCTCGCAGATCATCCATGCCGCTGCGATCGCTCCCGGTTATTCGCGTTCGCCATCGGTCACCGCCGCCTACACCATCACTCCGCCCGCGCAGCCGCCGCAGCTCATCCCCGCGGGTGGAACATATACCTCGCCGCAAGCCGTGAGCATCGTCAATCCCTCCGCGGGCGGTTCGGTCTTCTACACCACGGATGGGTCGGTTCCCACCCATTCCTCGAAGCTTTATGCCGGTCCCATTTCCGTTTCCGCCAGCCAGACCATCCGCGCGATTGCTACGGCGCCTGGATTCTCGCAATCCCCCGTCGCGCAGGGAACCTTCAGCATCGAGGGACCTCTCGGCATTTCGGCGCCCCCGATTCTGCCGCAGGCGAACGTCGGCGCTCCCTACAGCGCCGTGATCGTGGCTTCCGGCCAGGGGCCGAATTACTCGTGGACTGTGAATGGCGCGCCAATTCCCGCCAATGGCGTTCCGGTCCCGGTTGGCAATGGCTTGACCGCGACTTCCACCGGCAATTATGCCCTTCTTCTTGGCGGCACGCCGGCCGCGCCAGGAAGCCTGACGCTCACAACGGCGGTGAACGACAACTACAGCGGCATGCAGGCGGGTCCGGTCACAGTCACACTTCCCGTCGGATCTCCGGCCGCGCCTTTGCTGCCCGCGCCAAATCCACCCACGCTCGGGCCGGCCGTCGCGCACGAAGGCTATCTGGGCTCCGTCGAAGTGTCGGGCGGCGTTCCGCCCTACGCGTGGACAGTGTCCGGCCTGACCGGCACGATGACATCTTCCCTAAGCACTGCGATTTCCACCCTCGCCGGCACCGGCGGCGCCGGCTACAGCGGAGATGGCGGTTTGGCAACCGCCGCGCAGATCGCCGACAGCGGCGGCATAGCCGTCGATGCGCTCGGCAACGTGTACTTTGCCGATTCCGCTTCGTCGCGCGTGCGCATGGTGTCGCCCGGCGGCGTGATCTCGACTGTTGCCGGCACCGGCATAGCGGGCTACAACGGCGATGGCATCCCCTCCGCGCAGGCGCAGCTCAATTCGCCCGCGGGCCTCGCCGTCGACCGCGCCGGGAACCTGTATATAGCCGACGCTGGGAATGCGCGCATCCGCATGGTCAGCGTTCTTACCGGCCAGATCGCAACCGTCGCCGGCACCGGCGTCGCGGGCGCGAGTGGCGACGGCCTTGCCGCCACCGCTGCGCAAATCAACACTCCCACGGGGGTGTCAGTGGACAGCGGCGGTAACCTCTACATCGCCGACTCGGGCAACGCGCGCGTGCGCCAAATCGCCGCTGCGACCGGCGTCATCACCACCATCGCCGGTACAGGCCTTGCGGGCTTCGCCGGTGACAGCGGCCCGGCCGTCAGTGCGCAACTGAACCGGCCCTACGCTCTTGCCGCCGATGGCGCGGGGAACATATTTGTCGCAGACTTGACCGGCCTGGCCGGCGGCAGCACCACCAGCGGCCGCATTCGCGAGATCACCCCGGGTGGCTTGATCTTCACCGTCGCCGGCAACGGGATCACCGGATTTAACGGCGATGGCATCGCGGCCATCGAGGCGGAACTCAGTAACCCCGTTGCGGTCGCCGTTGACGCATCGGGCAATCTGTTCATCGCCGACGCAGGCAATCACCGCGTCCGCATGGTCACGCCGCCGGGGATCATCTCGACGGTCGCCGGCGACGGCAGCACCGCTTACAACGGTGACGGTATCGCGGCGATCAGTGCCGGCATCGACAATCCCCAGGGTGTCGCCACCGATTTCGCCGCGAATCTCTACCTCACCGACCAGAACGCCCGCATTCGCGCGGTCCAGGCTCCCGCCATCAGCTCCGATCTGATCGTTCGCGGCACGCCGTCCGCGCCGGGAACGATCTCGCTCCAGGCTTCAGTGACGGACGCGACCGGCGCTACCGCCGGACCGGTGAGCTACTCGATCAGCATCGCGGCTCCGCTTCCGCTGGCCTTGCCTGTGCCCAACCCCATCACACTGCCCTCGGCTGTGGCCGGCCAACCCTACTTCGGAGCCATCGTCGCGTCCGGCGGCGTGCCCGCCTTCGCGTGGTCGGCCGACGGCGGCCCGGTTGCGCCCAACAGCAAGCCCATCGGTCTCCCAGGCGGCATCACCGTTGCAGCCAACGGCTCCAACACGCTCACCATCGGAGGAACGCCCACCGGAGTCGGCACGATCACTTTTTGGGCAGCGGTGAAAGACGGTATGGGCCACGCCTCCGGTACCGTGGTCTACACCATCGACGTCGTCGCGGCGCCCGGCAGCGAGATCAGCGGTCAGGTCAACCTCGTCAACTGCGGCGTTCCGGTGGCGGGGATTTCGGTCGAGCTCAACACCAATCCCGCCCAGACGGCGTCCACTGACGCCAACGGCCAATTTGTCTTTCAGAATGTGCCCAACGGGACCTTTACGCTCACGCCGGCAGTATCTGCGCCCGAGTCGATGTTCTATCCTCCCAGCCGAACCGTCGTCGTCAACGGCAGCGCAATTGCCGGAGTGAACTTTCAGGCCGCGATTGGGTATATCGTCTCCGGGAACGTCGCCTACACGTCTGGAGTCGGCGGACGCATCTATTTGCAGCTCACCAACACGAGCTGCTCCGAGGCCCCGCCCGGAACCAGCATCGCCGCGCCGCAAGGGTTCTCGATTCGCGGAGTGCAGCCGGGCAACTATACTCTGCAAGCATGGGTCGATGAGACGGGCTATGGCGGATTGAACGCCGAAGATCCAACGGTCACGCTCGCCAACCTCAAAGTTGCCTCTGCCAACCTCAACAGCGTCGCAATCACCTTTGTACAGCCTCCGCCTGTAACCGTGCTTTCCTCGCCCTCGATCTTCTTCGGCGGCGGCTACAGTGGTGGTGCGATTCTCGGCTATAGGCCGATTCTCATCGCGAACGTCGAGCAGGCCGTCTCCTACACCGTGCAGTGGAGCACGGACCCGTCGTTCGCCACCATTGCCGGCAGCCGCAGCATGAACGCTACCGGCGCCAACGGCACAACCATATGGCTCCTCAACGGCCTGCCCAGCCGCTCGGTTTACTACTTCCGGGCTCAGGGCGTCGCGGGCAACTCGACCGGCCCATGGTCTGCCGTGTATGGCCCAATCACCATCGGCGCGCCGTCGCTGGGCAATACCGTTTCGGGGACAGTGACTTTCACCGCGCAGGCCGGAGGCGTTCTTTACGTCGGATTTCGCGACGTGACGACCGGCGAGGCCTACGCGACATGGGTGCTCGACCCCGTCAGCCCGCAGGCCTTCGCGGTCAAGGTCCCGAGCGGATCGAATTACATCCCCTTTGCCCTCATCGACGAGAATGAAGACGGCCTCGCCGGAAACGGCGATATCAACGGCCTCAACAGCAATTCCACGGTCGCCATCACCGGAAACGCGACGCAAAACTTCACCCTCCAGGCCAGCAACGTGGTGCAGCTGACCACGCAGCACTTTCGCCTTGCAAGTGAGAGCGGAATCGAGGACAGCTACGCCCTGGCCTTCGATATCCCCACGCAGAATCTGGTTCCCCTCGCGGTGACGCTGGAGTCCGGTCCCAATGTGGCCGCGCCCCTCGATATCGGCAACTGCCTGAGCTGCACAGCAGGACCCGACAACTTCTGGCTCAACATCGGCACCGCCGTGCCCAGCCCCGGCGACACCTACATGATCGAGATTGCCGATTCCATTGGACGCTCCAATGCGATCCCCGGCTGGGGCGCCGGGCCAACGGTCCTCGTGGCCGCGGCGGCAACCGGCGTGGTGAATGCGTTCGCGTCCGGCCTCGCGCCTGCCGCTCCGGGAGCAGGCGTTACCCCGACGTTTTCGTGGACGGATCCGCCCAATGCCCCTGACTACACTTACCAGTTCACGCTCTGGGATGCGAATGGAAACCTGATCTGGCAAATTCCCGAGCTCGGCTCGCAGTCGGGCGGGTTTTCCTGCGCCATTACTTCCATCGCATGGGGCGTCGATCCCACTGGCGCCGCCAATCCACCGTCCCTTTCCAGCCTGGTGCCCGGCCAAACATACACCTGGTCAGTGCTGGTCCAGGATGCCTACGGCAACAGCGCCGAAATGCCCGTGAGCTTCGCTCCGTAAGCCTTCCACTGCGGACCCCGCCTTCGCCGCTGGCCCGATCGCTGAGCGGTCGGAATCGTCGAGCGATGTACCAATTCTGTACATGCCTCACCCGTTTGGGTGCTTGACGCATCGCGGCTTCGGGATGAATATGTTGAGTCCACTCCATCTGCGGCTTGCCTTGCCCGCCACGTTCTCAGCCACAAGCCGTGTGGCTGGCTGTGGCTAGGGGCGGTCCTCATCACCCCGGAAGGGGATTTCGGAAATGCAACTCCTGCGGTGGTTCTCTTTGCGGTTTGCCGCTCTCTTTGCGGCCAGCCTGGCGGTAGCCTTTGCTTCTTCGGCGTCGGCAACCACTCTCAGCATCAATTCAACTACGCTCGCTGCGGCCACCGTAGGGTCGGCTTATTCGGTCTCATTGAGCGCGGCTGGCGGAGTCTCACCCTACACCTGGTCGCTGGTTTCTCCCAGTAAAGCGCCGGCCAGTCTGGCCCTGCATTCTTCCGGCCTCCTGAACGGCACGCCCACCACTGCGGCCACTGCCTTCACCTTCAAGGTGCAGGTCAAGGATTCGACGGCTTCCGCGCCGCTCACGGCCACAGCCACCATCACCATCACCATCAAGAGAGACCCGCTCGTCGTTACCACCACCGAGCTCACGCCCGAGGGCGTCGAAGGTACCGCATATTCGGCCAAGCTCGCCTGCACCGGGGCCACCGGAACGGTGAGCTGGGCACTGGCCAGCGGCAGTTCGCTGGTTCATGGTCTCGCGCTGAACGCCAAGGGCGTTGTTTCAGGAACGCCCACCGCTTCGACAAACGGGCTCGGCTCCTTCAAAGCAGTGGTTTCCGACTCGGCCAGCCCCAAGCACACCGCCACCGCGGCGGTGCAATATGTCATCAACCCTGAAAACGGCACGTTCAAAGTCACCACGGTGACGCTGGCCGAAGGAGTCCTGAGCACTCCCTACTCTGCGAAGCTCGCCTCGGCCGGCGGTACCGGCACGGTGACCTGGTCGCTCGCCAAAAGCACCACCTTGCCAAAAGGCCTCACGCTGGCTTCGAACGGCACCATCAGCGGCACACCCTCGGGAGCAGTGGGCGTGTCCGACTTCTGGGTTCAGGCCGAGGATTCTTCCGCCACGCCGAAGACCGTCACCGCTTTCGAGTCGATCGGTGTGGAAACACGCACGGCCACGCCGCAGTTCCACCCGGCATCGGGTACGGTCGCATACTCGTCCGGCGTGACCATCACCGAGGCGACTGCGGGCGCAACCGTCTACTACACAACCAGCGGCGCCACGCCGACAACGTCGTCGACCAAGTACACAAACTCCATCTCCGTAACGCAGAGCGAAACCATCAAAGCCATCGCATATGCCACCGGACATGCTCCATCGTTGGTGGCTTCGGCAAGTTACACGGTTCAGCCTCCGCTGAGCCTTCCGCCCAGCGGCCCTCTCGCCACGGGAACCGTGAACTCGCCGTATTCGGCGCAGATTGCAGCCAGCGGCGGCGTCGGCCCCACCTTCACCTGGGTGGTGAACGGCCTCGGCATCTCATCGCCTGGCTTGTCGGTGACCCTCGCCGATGGCCTGAGCGCGACGACCGCCGATAATAACGTTCTCAAGATCACTGGCACGCCCACGTCGCCCACCCAGAACGGCAGCCCGATCTCGTTCACGGCCTCGGTGACCGACAGCGCCAACCACACCGTCGGCCCCGTCACCTATACCATCGCCGTCAATGCGGAGGCGCAGACCTATCAGGTATTCGGCAACATCTGGGAGAACTCGTGCGGCAGCGGGTCGCTTCCGCCGATCACGGTAAAGATCAGTACGAACCCCGTGCAGACGACTACGACCAACAGTTCAGGATCCTTCAGTTTCGCGAATGTGCCCAACGGCACCTACACCGTCACGCCGTCGATCGCCGGTCCGTCTTCGGTCTTCTACCCGGTGAGCCAGAGCGTCACCGTCAGGAACAGTCAGTCCAATACCAGCTTTTCGGTGGCGCTCGGCTATAAGATTTCGGGCACGGTGGCCTACTCCGGATCGAAAACCGGGCGCGTCTACATTTCCCTCAGCAACAGCAACTGTGGCGGGACCAGCTATGGCACCAGCATTTCGGCTCCCGGCGCCTTTACCATTCGGGGCGTGCCGCCTGGCAGTTACACGTTAAGCGCCTGGATGGATAACCTGGGCTTTGGCCAGGCCAATGCGTCCAACCCCTCGGGCAGCAGCACAGGCCTGAATCTGTCGAGCGCCAACCTGACCAATGCGAAGGTCACGCTCGAGGATGCCCAGCCGGTCACACTCTCTTCCGCGCCGTCCATCCAGGGCTTCAATGGATTTGAAGGTGGAGCGTTCATCGGTTACAACCCTCTCGCCAACGACAACGGCGTGGAGCTCGCACAGTCCTACACGGTGCAGTGGAGCACGGGTTCAACCTTCGCCACGGTCAGCGGAAGCCACAGCTACCCGGCCACTGGCGAAAACGGCAGTGAAGTCTTCTTTGTCACGGGCTTGGATGAAAGCGCCAAATACTACTTCCGCTTCCAGGGCGTGGCCGGCAGCTCCACCAGTTCCTGGTCTTCGCCGGTCGGCCCCATCACCATTGGTCCGCCCTCAACCGGCTACACGATCAGCGGCAGCGTCACCTTCTCGGGAACGGCCACCGGGCCGCTTTATGTCGGCTTCTATGACCAGAACTTGGGGATTCCGTACTCGGCGGTCATTCAGCATCCGGTGAGCCCGCAATCCTATTCCGTGATG
>Ga0335072_10015871_pt1 | contig 10684 bp, 6 predicted proteins | sample Lox_Sample_21_FD_206725 | JGI IMG/M metagenome (GOLD analysis project Ga0335072, IMG submission 206725) | Soil microbial communities from Loxahatchee National Wildlife Refuge, Florida, United States - Lox_Sample_2.1 | ecosystem: Environmental > Terrestrial > Soil > Wetlands | place: USA: Florida... | reverse complement strand
TGAACAGGACTCCACTCTGAAATATCTCCGTGTAAGGCAAAACAAGTACATCCGCCCCTTTGAAGTACAGTTCAATCTCGTTGTCGCCTATGAACTGTATGCGCTGCATAACTTGTTCACGTATGGGGCTCTGCTCAATTCCCCTTTGAAGCTGACTCCAGTGCTGTTGAGCTTCCTTGATTGGCTCTCCGGCAATCACCAACCTGTATCGCTCGTCTTGAATTGCGATGCGCGAGAACGCATCTAACAGCAGATCGATCCCCTTGTACGGAGTAATCCGCCCGAAAAATAGAATTGCTCGATGAGATTTCTTCAGCCCCAGACGCTGCTTCGCTTCTGAAGAAGTCAACGCGGTTTGCGGAACCATATCATACGTCCCGAAAGGGATTACCGTGATCTTCTCCTCTCGAGTTCCAAACGTATGTACGAGCTGATCTTTCATCTTTTCGGTGTGAACAAGAATATGGTCAACCAGGTGATATTGAATCCGCAGCGAGAGCCGATTCAAGAGTGAGTCTGTCCCATCCCTTTCAGCCGCGTTAATGTTGTGTGCGGTGAAGACAAGCCGTTTGCCAAGCAATTTGTAAACGATAAGTAGAAGGGTTCTGTCAAAGAACGTGAATTTGTAGTTCCAAAGGATGTGAAAAATCGGCGCCGAGGTCGTAGCTGCGTATTGAATGAGCCGGGCGTAGACCCAAACATAAGCCATAAGTTTCCGGGCTATGCTCCGATGCGGTTGTGGCGCCGCGTAAAGCGCAAGGGACCTCAGGCTGGGATTCTCCTCCGTTTCAAGAACTTCCATTTCGGGGTTGCAGATCACGTCCACGGCTATCCCCGAGGATGCCAACGATCGACTAAGCCCACAGGCATAATGCTTGTCGATCCCTCCAGTAAGCAGAGTTATCTTCAACGGCGATATTGGTTTTTTCATGCCGTAAGATCCCGTCGGATTTCCGTTTCATCTTGTCTGTAAGAGAATCTGGGTTGCCGGCGATACGAATTGATGAAAATGACGCGCCTCACCATTGTTGAACCAGCAGGCCGTGTGCTATTCTCAGGGCGATTCCTGGGACATCGTGTATTTGATAAGCCTATAGAACACCGGGAATGTGGCCGTGCTCCTGTTTTCAGTCCTGGCCTGCCATTGGGAAGTCCATTTTTCTTCCCGATTTGAAGCTTCTTTGGATCAGTGCCTTGGCAGTGAAAACGGAGCAAACCATTGAGTCGCTTCAAGTTCTGGCGTCAGAGTTCCCTATCCGGAAATCTGCTTCTTGCCCATGCCATCGGTAACCGTGGTAACCTTGCAGCCTTTTGCCGGCGCACCGCTGTAGTCTGTCACGTAATATCCTCAAAACAAGCCTACTCGGCATTTCTGACCGCACTATTCGTGGATTCACAATCCCCCGATTGTGGCACGTCAGGGCCACTTTAGTGCTAATAAAGGAGTTGTACCACATCATGAAACGATTCTTCTCTTTTTCATTCGTACCGCTGCTCCTGGCGATGTCTATGGCGGCTTTATTCGGCCCGAGTGTTCCAGCAGCTGCACAGTTGTGTCTCACGGCTACGTGCAACGCAGCGAGTCCTGCCGAGGCTGATGTTCTCGCTGCCCTTCCATCAGTCGCCAACGTAAATCCCACGGTGGTTGTCAATATCCCTGCGGGGACCTCTGCTTGGACAACTGGTTTCAGCTATGTAGTGCCACCGCTCGTCACAAACCTGACGATTCAAGGTGTCTCGACTATCAGCTGGAGCGGCACCGCAGGCACTTCGAGCTATTCCTACTCGGTCGCAGACAACACCGTAATTCAGGACGCTTACCAATCGAACAACCCACTGATGACCATTACGACGGGCGGAGCCAACACCTATTTCCGCATGACAGGGTTGACCATCGAAGGAGGCAACACTGGCGGAAGCGCCTATTCGAAGTACAACGGGATTATTCAAATCTTCGGCGGTTCGTCCCATAATGTTCGCTTTGATCACATCCATTTCAATGTCAACACCTACTCCGCTGCGACAACGTCCACGATGGTGAGAACTTATGCTCCCATTGAAGGAGTTGCCGATCACAATGTCCTCGATCTGGGCAACAACGCTGATTACTCCTTCGGTTTCTCTATCTTTAGCGCGATCGGTGACAACATCGGTAACGGTGATGGAACGTTTGCTAACCCCACCCCTTGGGGTTCGGCTTCAGCTTTCTACATAGAAAACAATTATCTCAACGGTGGTGTAATCGACGACTGCGGCAACGCAGGAAATTTTGTTGCCCGCTACAACACGATGAACGACGCCTCGGTTGCCATTCAAACCCATGGCACTAAAACCCCTGCGGGACCGGGACGGGGATGCAGAGCGTACGAAGCGTACCACAATTACCTGACCGGGCCGACGGGTGGTTCACAGGCCTCTGCCGGCATGGGATCAAAGAACGGTACTGCCCTGATTTGGGGAAACACGATGGCCTCGGGATACTATCGGTTCTGGCAAGGCGGCGGAGATCGAGAATCAGGTGACGAAGTTGAAACGAATACTCCCAATGGGTGGGGATATTGCGGGACCGCTGTAAATGGTAATGGAGTGGGCTCACAGTGGGACGGCAACCAAAGCAGCTCTACTGGTTATCCATGCTTAGATGGTTTAGGAAGAGGACAAACTCCACAGGCAATGAACGGAGCGAGCTTTCCATTGCGTCTGAACAGCGCGACCGGCACGATCTCGTGGCCTCATCAATATCTCGAACCGATCTATATGTGGGACAACTCAATTGGTTCTGCATCCTATATGCTGATCACCGACGATTCCGTGAATAATCAGGACTACTACTATGATTGCGGGACCGTGAACAGCTCGTGCTCCGGTGGTTTTACGGGAGCGGCTGGAACCGGTTACGGGCCTCTGGCAAACCGTCCCTCCACGTGCACTGCGGGTCAAGGCGGAACGTACTTCACCAGTCCGACTGGCTCTTATGGCGTGGCTTACTTCGCCACGGATGACAATAACGGCCAGGGGGAACTTTATGTTTGCAGCAGCACTAATACCTGGACGAAGATTTATGAACCTTTCACGTATCCGCATCCGTTGGTGAGCGGCAGTTCGACCACAACCTCTGCTACGCCTCCAGCCCCAACAAATCTTCAATCGACGGTTGTCCAATAAGCCCTCTGGAAATCGACGCTTTCGGGTATTGGCTATCAAACTCGTTAGCCAATTGCTGTCCGGCTCTCAGCCGGGCGGCAGCCCGAGGATCCTCCTACTTGCGCGCAGGTCCGAAGCTCTCATACTTACGGTCGCGAAGGCTAACTCCAACCGGCTCAAATCTCTTCTCTTCGATCCCTTGATACACGCTCTGCAGCTTTGCCCGGTCCTTGGGACGCCGCACTCATTTCAGAAAATCTGCCTCATCTTCCGGGATTCGAATTGGAAGAGGAACTTGTCCCAGCATCGCATCAGAAACCATCTGGTGCGCACTACGAAGACATGCGCCCGCTTCGCTTGCTTCCAGCCGAAAAGCGTCGCGAACAACGAAACCTTCCAGGATGGCCTTGGAAGATGCAGAGTCCCGCCCAAACTCTCGGCCATCGCCTGCGCCTTTTTTACAAGATCCGGCCTATTGGGATGAAAGAAGCGCAGCCAATTCTGGAGATATATCACGCAGGCTTCCCGGACTCTTTGACTATCTTCGAGGGAACGGAGGTAACGGATGTGGAGTTCCATTGAAAACAATTGGGCTTCCATCTTGGTATCCGAGAGACCGATATAGCTCAGGGCTCCCACCCCGGCCTCGCGATAACAGACTCTTGCCTCCGGCACAAAGCGGACCCCGTCGCTAGCGAGTAGAACACGGCAGAAATACTCGCCATCGTCATCTCCCAACAGCCGGGTATCCCAGGGGCCTGCCGCCTCTGCTAACTCACGACTGACGAGCCACGTGGCTGTTTGCATATAAAGATTCAATTGCATCTTACGCAGCAGCCATTCGACCGGAGTCAGATCGCACCACAGCGCAGTTGGGATGAAAGCCGTACGATGATATCGGTACATGAACTTTCCCCAACTGCCGGAGAGCAGAGTCCGTTTGCTTGGGCAATCCCCTAACGCCTCCATCTGCCTGGCAATTTTGTCAGCAACCATCACGTCATCCGCGTCCAGGTATTGGATGTAATCTCCCTTGCTTAGCGAGAATGCCTTATTTCTTGCTGCGGCAGCACCATGATTCTTCTGGCTCACAACGATAACCTGGTCAGAGCCAATACGTCGCACAATCTCTAAGGTCCGGTCGGTCGATCCATCGTCGACAACGATAATTTCCTTCGGCTCCCAGGTTTGAGCAATCGCCGAGCGAAGAGCGTCAGAAATCCACAGCTCTGCATTGTAAGCAGGAATGAGGATCGATACCAACGGTCTTGTCATTCGATTTCTCCTGACATTGCCGCATTGTTGGCACGGGGCAGTTCGGCGGTTGAATGCATAGGCAGTGGCATTCGCATCGTCATCTATCTCCCCGGCAACACTTAAGGTTTCCTCTCGAGATTGTTCCACTCGAGAATGCATCTAGAGACAGCGCGTGTTCAGTCACGGCTTCATTGGCTCGCAGGAATGAATCTCATTCCTAGCGAAGTCCTGCTCTTGATTGAAGCCTCTTAGATGACCGTTGGGATTTGTATAGAAGCTCGCTTATTGCGAAGCCGCTGCGCTGGCGGTCAGTCGCTTCGGCGGCACAAAATGTGGTTTGGGCCCTCGCTGCAACACCCACTGAAGAACTCGCGTAACATCCTGAGCCTTCGCTTCCCATGTCAAATGTTCCCGCGCGTACGTCATACCGTTTTGCCGCAGTTGCTTAAGCAGTGCCCGGTCATGAGCGAGATCAGTCAGAGCCTTTTCCAGATGCACCATGACGTCGCTCTCGTTGGTAAGAGGCACTTTGTATCCGATGTCCGATTGAACAATATCTCCTGGCCCGCCGAAATCGACGACCACGGGCACGGCCCCGGAAGCGAGGGCTTCGAATACCACTCCTGCCCCGTTGTCGCGAACCGACGGAAAGACAAAGACATCGGCGGATCGGAAGCGCTCCAGAACTTCGGAGTGGTCGAGCCAACCACAGAATAGAACCGCCTTCTCGATACCGAGTGACTTCACAAGCTCTTCGAGCCGGCTTCGCTCTGGGCCGTCACCGACCACAGTGAAATGGGCCAGGTCACCCTGCAATAGCCGAGCCGCCGCGCGCAATGCAAGATCACACGCCTTTCTGGGATACAAGCCGCCCACAAAGATCAGTTCCAGCTTGGCACCAGGTTGGTCTGTTCGTGAGTCATCGGCACACAGAGAACGTGCGATACCGGGTTCCGGAACGAAGAACAGCTTCTCTCGAAATTTTGCAAATTCAGAAAAGGTTTGAGTTGACGCTGCAATGATAGCCGATGCGTGCCGATAGGTGGAACGGGCAAAGGGTAGAAAACGGTAGACACTCCGAAGGTCGGAGATCCATTCCTTTTGTTTTTCCAGTTGGCCAAAACCAGGAGGCCATGGCAGCCCACCATTGAGAGGTCCAATTACAAAGGGGATTGGCCCTTTGCGGAGAAAGAAAGCGAACGGACTTGGCAAGGAGGGGGTCATCGGCATGACGCGCAGGACAACGTCGAATTCACCACCATAAATGCGATGCCGTAACTGGCGCCAGGCATGCCATTCAAATGCAAGAGAAAATGGATAACGGAAGGCCGTCAGGACTTGAGTGTCATAGTTGTATTTGAAGATCCGGCGCAAACTCCATGCATTGAAGCGCTCGAGCGATGGCATTCTGACCACCTCGATTGTACGAAAAGGAGCTTTCGCACGGCGGACGGAATTCTCGCTGGTCGTGCCCGTAACCAAAGTGACATCGTGGAGCTGAGCAAGCGCCGCCGCATGAGAATACGTAACATAAGGCATGCTGATAGTCTCCGGATTTATGTCCGGTGCTAGCAGCAAGATGCGTAAGCGGCTCATGAATTCTCCTTGAAATGAACGCGCGTTTTCAATCCAGCCTCAAAGGCGTGTATTGAGGTAAAAATGCCTTTAAGGATCAACCCGCGCCAGAAGGCGTTAGATCTAGTCATCGTACTTGTCTTCCAACATTATGCTTCAGATTTCGTGTCGTTTGGAACCTACGCGGGACCAGCCTTTGCAGCCTCATAATCTCCGCCGCCAGACGGAATGCCCCGGACTGAGCGATCAGGCTGCAGATGATGAAGCAGCGAAAACGTCTCACGAATTGGCTTCATCCCTCCATGTAGCCCAACGACCGCACAGAAATACATCGCAAAGAACACCCCAGAGACTAAAATCATCCGTACAAACGCTTGCGATGCGCTCAATGCGGCCTCTGAATGAGGCACCGCGTTGATGACAAGCAAAGTCGCACAGGCCGCTCCAACCGACGCAGCGAAGAACCTCCAGATGACTCTAATCACCGACCCTACTTCGAGTCCAATTGGTTTTCCAGCATACCAGAAGCCAGGAAGCATGAGCAGAAAGTAGGATATTGTCCAAGCCAGCGCGACCCCTGAGGGTCCCCAATGCAAAGTCAGCAGGAATAGACTCGCGGTGCACAGAAACTCGACCAGGCCCCAACGAAGCCATCTCTCCGGGCGGCCGATCGAAACATGGATCCAGCCATGCGTGTTATACAACAACATCACCCCGATGCCAGGTCCGAACAGGGTGAAAATCTTGCCCGCCTCGCCCCAGCCTGGACCCAAGAGAAAGCGGATGAGGTCCTTCCCCACTAAAGAAAAATCCGCGCCGATTCCCATCCCCAGGAGCGCCAAAACCGATATTGCCCGCAAAAAGTATCGCTCGAACTCGTCACGGTCTTGACTAACCCGGCTAAGTGTATTCACAGCCACGGCGGAGATAGGCGACAGCAACTGTGTGGCCGCAACGACAAAGAGATCGTAAGCTTTCTTATAAAATCCAAGTACCCATGCACCATATCGCCACCCGACGAGCAGGTTATCCGTGTTCCGGGTTGCATAGCTGAGCGCAAAATGCGAATAAACGCTGATCGCAAACCTTAATCCGGAACCAGTACCCGACACGCGGCCTGGCCACTTCGGCGTCCATCTGCACATCAACCAGGCACCTGCGGCGATCGCCGCAGATTGCGCCACGATGCCCCAAACTAGCGCCCAGCAATGCCACCCTTCCAGCGCCAATACAATGGAAACAAGAGCCAAGACAGCTTGCCCAACAAAATTGATGATTGCAGTTGTGGTGAAATGCATCGCGCGCTGCAGCAGCGCCTGATGGATATAACCCAGGGAACTCAACACAATGCTCGCGGAGAGACATACTGCAACATGAGCTACAGCCTGGTTGTGATAAAAGGCAGCCAGCATCCGACCTATGGCGGCAAATCCCAAGGTAAGAAACACCCCGATGCTCAGATTGATCCAGAAAAGATTGCTTGCTAGAGAATCTGAAAGGTCCGGGCGTTGCATGATCAACTCGGTAAATCCATTCAGGCCGAAGCTAACAAAGAGCAGGCTGAATGTGGTCACCATGGTGACAATTCCGAAATCACCTGGTGTAAGCAACCGCGCCAGGACGACGACCGAGCCAAGTTGCAGGGTGACATTCCCAGCCTGACCGGCAACTGAGGCAGCAGCACCGCGAACTGCGCTCCGCCGCAGCTTTCCACCGGTATCGATCGGCTTGAACATTCCGTTGGGCTGGAACGGTTTCAATAATTCCCCTTTTGCATCGCTGATGAATGTCCATTCATAGGTTCGGTCAAATCCTCAAGCCGAAGTGTGTCGCTTTTCTGCCTGAGACTTCCGCCCGCGAGCCTCGTGATGCTCGATCCGAATGATCAGTAATTGCCCACGCGGGTGAATTTCGGCGGCGGCGACTCATGCAGCATGGTGTTAACTGGCTCTTGTTCCGCGTTACCTTGCTGACCGAGAGGAAGCCTGATCAGCTTATCGCCCAGAGGCACGGAAGCCTTCACTGCCTCACCCTTGATGAGTCCCCCTCCCGTCCAGCTCGAACTGACGACGGCGAGTAGCAGGAAAATCCAGATCGGATCCAACATTCTGAACCCAGCCTCGGTGATGCTATAGACTGCGGCTGCAATGATATATGCCAGCATAAGTCCGGCAACGGACCAGTTCTGTCTGAGTGCCTTGGTCGCTCGTGAATAACCGCGGATCAGAATGATAGCAATAAGCCCCACGCCCACCAGGCCCAAATTCAGATAAACCTCAATATAGCCGTTGTGCGCTTCGTTAAGGTACTCGGGATGCCACCAGCCGACGAGCGCCTGTTGAAACTTCACCACGTTAGGGCTGATCCAGAAACTTTCAAATCCGGCCCCGATAATAGAATTTACTGCCGCGGGAATTACTGCCGCCCAAATCTCCGTTCGCCCAGAAAGCGTGGACTGTCTCCCAAGCGCGTGCGCAACGCTGCCAACACCGCCGAACAGCAAGGTTGCTGCGCCCGCAGCAATAATGGCGAGACACAGCGCATGCACCCGGGCAGGACGGTTCCTAAACGAGCGCAGGCTTGTCGCAATGATGAGCCCCCCGCCGAGGATAAAACACGCGATTGCGGTGGAAGAGTGCGCCATCCTCAGAAGCGACACACCGAACAGGAGCAATGTCCCTTGTGCAATCAGATGCCTTTTGCGACCGGGCTTCCGCTTGGCGCGCAGAAGACCAATGACTTGCCAGAGCGTCCCCATCGATATGACAAGGAGAAACACTCCCAGCATGTTCTTGTCAGTGGATACGCCCGTATTCATGAGCTCGCCGTTGGGCGCATATGCTCGTCCCAGGTTTCCGTAATACTTGATGAGGAGCATTGAAGCCGGCAGCAAAACGAAGCCCAAGCGAGAGATAAGTCGCTTAAACGCCGCGACCGGCTGCGGGTCGGTAACAATAACCAGAACCATCCATAAGTCACCCGTAGCCTTGATCCACCGTTTAAACGCAATATCCGGATGATAGGACCAGGTAACACTGATCAGGCAAAAAATAAAGTAGATTAATATTGGCCAGTTTGCAACCAGCACGGCACGCGTTCGCTTGCTTCTGTAAATGAGAACCCCGACGGCTAGAGCCGACAGAATTCCGAACACGGCTGCGTCAAATGGACTGCCCTCAAGCTGCTGATTGGTGCCGGTGGGTGCGAATCCGAACCACGCTGACAGAGGCCTAGATCCGACGAGTGCTAACCATAAGATCGGCAGCCATAGGGCTTTGGAGGGGCGGAGCGTTTTGTCCCGATCGAGATAAAAGAGTCCGACGATTCCGCAGGCGCAGATGAAGCTTGCAAGTGAAGGGATCATCTTAGGAATTCAATTCATGATTGTGCAAATGGAATCTGTCCTTCAAAACTCGGTCGAGGTCCGAAACCTGCGAACGTACCAGGCTTTTCGCAGGTCGCGAAAGGCCTCAGCCACTGGCTCGGGAATCATTTCGACCAAACGACGCTGCAATCCAAACCGAAGAGCGATGCGTCCAGCGGCTGTCAACGGTACGTAGTAGCGGGGCACATCGACTCGAGCGAAGCCGTTAACCTCCTTGAAGTGAGTGAGACTATCACCAACCTTCTTGCCGTAGTTGAAGTTTTCGTAAATGAGGTAAGGCACCTGGAGCCCTGCACAAGCGCGTACGGCTTCGGCAATCAACGCGTTCGTGGGCGCCTTCTCTTTGTGCTGAATCATCGACAGGATATGCACAAGACAAGCCTGCGTCCGGCTCTCGTCCATGGTCAGCTTTATAAAGCCGATCATCGTGTCGCCCACGAATGCGCCAATATAAACGCTGCGGTCAAGAAATGTGCCGGCGTACTCTCGCGCCCTCTCTAATGTCATTCCATAATGAGGAAAGCGCTTACCCTGTCGCACCGGGGTCTCATTGTAGATGGCGCAAATGCCCTCGATTAGCTCGTCTCCGAACGGCACCTCACGCATTATAACTCCCCGTTTTTCGGCCTGCCGGGCCCTGTTGCGAGGATACGATCGAATCTGCTTATTCCACCAATGCTCAAAAGTCGAAACTGGGAGCACTGCCAGATTATCGAACTCCATAGGGTATGAGTATTTCGGAGAAGTATCAGGCAACTTCTGCAAAAAAGTGAAAACGTCAATCCGATTTCCGGACTCTCGCAATTGCGTCAGCAGAGTCTCGACGTTTTCCGGAAAGGTGTACTTCTCTCCATCCAGGCGTGCGATCCGAATTAATTTTCCCTGGATGCGAATTTCATTCCCGCAAATCTTCATCAGCAACAATCTCCGTGGATAATGGAGCGTGTTATGCGCTCACAGCGGATTCGCTTCCGATCCGCAAGGCCAAGCCAAAGCATATCCTCAACTCTCGCCAGCCCTTTGGCCAATCGAACTACGCCTTGATCAAACACTCCTTTCGGCGGGCACCAGCCACGCCTCCTCACCTTGGCCGACTTTCTGAAGCGACTTAGCAACGAACGAATCTATCTCGCGAGCCACCCGGCTCTGCTGCGCTACGGTCAAATGTGGATACATCGGCAAGGAGACGATCTCTGCCGCAACGCTCTCCGCCACAGGGAAATCGCCGGGACTGTAATTGAGCGCGGTATACGCCTTTTGAAGATGCAACGGAATCGGATAGTGAATGCCGGTTCCAATGCCTGCATCATGCAGATGATGAAT
>Ga0335072_10015870_pt1 | contig 10685 bp, 11 predicted proteins | sample Lox_Sample_21_FD_206725 | JGI IMG/M metagenome (GOLD analysis project Ga0335072, IMG submission 206725) | Soil microbial communities from Loxahatchee National Wildlife Refuge, Florida, United States - Lox_Sample_2.1 | ecosystem: Environmental > Terrestrial > Soil > Wetlands | place: USA... | reverse complement strand
CGGACCCACTCGTAATAGCACCAGCTTCCCACTTGTTGAGAATAGCGTAAGACAGCAGCCGACAATCATGCCTGCTTCCATAAAATAGTGTGCCGGACTCATCAGTACCCATTGTCCGGTTCATGCGACCACGGATGCTAGAATGCAGCCGTGCTCTCTCGCATCCACCCAATGCGCCTCCGCTTGGTGCCCAAACCATTCGATGATCCTGACTACATCTTCGAACTGAAACGCGACGGCTTCCGTGCGCGCATCATCAAACTACAACCAGACGGTAGGCCAGTCCCGATCCACGAAAGGCTTCGCCCCGTCTGGGCCAGCGGATGCTTCCGCAAGTGCCCAGCGTTCCGCCACAGCAACTTCACTTGGGACGCAGGGGTCGCCCAAGGCCAGTTCGCACCAGGCACACCGCCCAACCCCATTAAGTTCGTTTGAGAAAACCCGCTTGTCAGTCCCGGATTTTCCACTAGAATTGGGAACCTTTACCTGGGCCAGGGTCCCGAAAATTATGAGCTAGCGAGCATACTCCCATGGAGATGCAGTCCGCCCTATCCTCACTTTTCGAAGCTGCCGAGCGTGGCGACCACTCGGCTGCGGACGCGCTGTTTAGTGCGCTTTACTCTGAGTTGCACCGGATAGCGAAGCGTGAACTAGCACGACAGGGAGTCCCCCGTATGTCACGAATTCCGGCTCGAACAGCGTCTCGATGTACAGCATTGATGGTTCAAGCGCGACTTTGTCGCTCATAGGGACAGTGGGCACATGAAGGGGCCGGCGGTTGACGGTGCGTCCTACGAACGGCCAGGCAGCACAGTCCTCTCGTTCGCGGGCGATTTGCCTATCATTCGATTCATGAAGTTTGACTCCTAACTCAAGATTGCTTAAAAGCGATGTGGGACGATTGGCCCTCGATTTCAATCTAACATCCTCCATCGGCCAGTTTGTCACCGAGACAACACGACCGTTGAAATCGATTTCGCAAAACGAACCGTCCGAGAGCATCGGGAATCGAATGCTCAGTGTTAGGCGCTCTCCAACGTGTAATTTCATTTCCGTAACGATTATCAAGCTCGCTGGGGAGAGGCTTATGGTCTCAGCCACGTGTTCACTAGCGCGGAATCTCTCGATGCGTATATTCAAACGAAATGGAGAGGGGCACCCTTCTGATCGGATTAGGTGGCGAGGGTAGCCAACGTGTCTGCGAGCACAGCAACACCGCGTTCGATGTCTTCGCGCGATGCGTATTCATCGGGCCGGTGACTATAGCCGTCGCGGCAGGGGATGAAGAGCATCGCCACGGGAGCGATCCGCGACATGAACAGCGAATCGTGATACGCACGGCTCACCATGCGCATGAACGGCAGCTTGTTTTTCTCGCACGATTGCGTTAGTGCCTCCAAGATTTCGGCATCACACTGTGCCGGGGCATCTGCATTTAAAAGTTCCTCTCGGACCGACACTTGGCGCTTTTCGGCAATGGATTCACGGGCCGTCGCAATCGTGCGCATCGCCGCGTCGCGTCGGTGCAGGTTGGTATCGCGAATGTCCAGAGTCATCAGAACCCGACTGGGAATGCTGTTGACGGCGCCCGGAAATACGTCACAAATGCCGACTGTGGCGACGGTGTCCACAGCGCCACTGCTGCGAGCCGCATGTTCGATGGCGATAATCAGTTCCGCGGCTGCACATAAAGCGTCTTTGCGGTCAGGCATGAGGACGCCGCCAGCATGTCCGCCGGCGCCTTCGATCGTATAACGCAAACTGGCGGGACCGGCGATGCTCGTAACGATCCCCAGCGGCAAATGGTGTTGCTCGAGCAGCGGACCTTGCTCGATGTGCAGTTCCACGAAGGCCTTGTAGTAGCCCCTCGGCAACTTCACTTCGTCGAACTGCCCTGTTAATCCAACGCTCGCGCGTACGGCTTCGAGGGAAGCGCCTTCTTTGTCGTTTAGCTTTCGGGCGTCATCCGGGGACATGGTCCCCGAAAGCAAGCGGCTGCCGAGGCAGCCGATACCGAAGCGCGTTGGCTCTTCCGAGGTGAACACCAGCAATTCGATGGAGTGTCTTGGCTGGTAGCCACTTCGCTTCAACGAACGGATTGCCTCCAGACCGCCGAGTACGCCAACAACACCATCGAATTTGCCCGCGTTGGGAATGGCGTCAATGTGGGAGCCGGTCCCCACGGCCGAAGCGCTCTGCTCCGCACCCACCCATCGCGCGAAGATGTTGCCAACAGGATCGCGCCGTACTACCAGCCCAGTGCTCTCGCAGCGTTCGATCAGCCACTTGCGCGCTTTCAAATCGGTGGATGTGAAAACGATCCTGGTGACCGCAGGCGGCTCCGCGTCCGAGATGGTGGCTAACTCCTCGATCTCCGTTGCGAGAAGATCGCCATCCACATCGATTTTCATTCTTGTGAGCCTTCCAGAGGATGACGGTTCCAATCTTTGTAGATCAGATATTTCGCCGGAATCTTGCCGATCGCGCCAAACCACTGAGGGCACCACGGGCCCATCCAGATGAAATCGCCCGCGGTGACCGGATACCACGAGTCGCCCAGGCGGTAAATTCCACCGCCCTCGAGCATCAGGAGTCCGTGTTCCATCACGTGAATCTCCACCATGCTGAGCGCTGCTCCCGGCTGATACACCATGGTGTTCACGGCAAAATCGAAATTCATCACGTCGGGCAACAGGCACTTCACCTGCAGGGCCGGATCGTCACCGAGTGGATGCGCGGGAACGGTATCTTCTGAAGAGAGGATGAGATGCGGCGGCTCGATGGAACTCACGGGCCGGAAGTGTTTTTCGATGACCGCAACGCGGCTGGCGCGGGGCGCCTTTACTTCATACTTTGCACCTTCGGGGAAGTAGGCGTAGTCTCGGGACTTCAGTTCTGTATTCTTCCCGGCAAGCTCCACATTGATCTGGCCCTCAAGCACATACAGAAAGCGCTGCGCCGCCGTATTGCCGAGCTCACCGCCAGCTTCGAATTCCGCAGTGTATTGCGTAAACGTCGCGCCCAACGCCGGTCCCACGTGCACGATGGCAGTGCACGCTTTCATCCCCGGCAATGTGGTGCGAACGAAGGTATCCGGCGTCTGGAGCAGATGATTGTGTTGCTGTGAGCTTCGCGTTTGACCCAGATTATGCACGGCACACCCTTTTCTGAAATTCCGCGGAGTGAGTAAGTTGATCTAGAAGAAACAACCCGCATTCCAGCGCTTTAGCCACATCCGCAGCTTCAACGGATTCCGCCGGATCGTGACTGATTCCCCCAGGACTGCGAAGAAAAATCATCGCCGCCGGGACCTTCTCTGCCAGGATCATGGTGTCATGTCCCGCACCACTCACCATGCGATAAGGCTCGCAACCGGCAGCCTGAACCGCCAGGTCAACCTGAGCGAGAAGAAATGGATCCATAAAGACGGCGTGCTGGTCGAGATGAGTATCATTCCGCAACATCAAGGCGCGTCGGGTTGCAATTTCGTTCGCCAACTTCACGATTTCCTCTTTCGCGTGTGCGCGTATTTCATCCGACTTATGGCGAAGGTCGAGCGTCACTTTCGCTTCGCCCGCGATGACGTTGGTCACCCCAGGTTTTCCTTCGAAACGGCCGACCGTTGCGATCAGACCCGGCGTGGTTTGTGCCACGCGTTCTACAGCCACCACCCATTCCGCGGCGCCGGCTAGCGCATCACGGCGCAGTTGCATAGGAGTTGTTCCCGCATGGTTGCTGCGGCCCAAAAACGTGAACTCCATGCGCGTTTGCCCCACGATCGCCTCAACCACACCGAGCGGACGATTCAGCGACTCGAGCACCGGGCCTTGCTCGATGTGAAATTCCAGATATGCCAGCGTGCTCTCGTCCAATTTTGCGCGTTTCAATTCCGCAGGGTCTAATCCAAATTGCTTGATCGCGGCACGAAGGGAAATGCCGCGCGCGTCCTTTTGATTCAGTAAGTCGTCATCCAACCTGCCGACGAGGGCGCGGCTGCCGATGAACGGCACGCCGAACCGCACGCCCTCTTCCTCGGAGAATCCTACGATCTCAATTCCAAAGGGAAGATGGCGCCCGTCCAAGGCCTCAAGCAACGCGATGCCCACCAGCACTCCCAAGACGCCATCAAAAGCGCCGGCATTGGGAACGGTGTCGAGGTGCGAGCCGATCAGCAGACTCGGTGCGGATCTATGTTCGCCGGCATAAAGAGCGCGCAGATTTCCGGCGGCGTCAACGGTCACGTCGGCCCCGGAAGCCTTCAACCATCCAGAAATCTCGCGGTGACAATCCCGCATCGGAGCGGAGAGAAAGGTTCGCCGCGTACCAGTAGGATCTTCCGAGAAGCGCGCAAGCTGTCTGCAGCGGGCCACCACTTGCTCCGCGCGAGTTTGCAAATTTCCGAACCTGCCCACGGCGCCTCAACCTTACCTGCGAATCCGGGCCTCGATGTAGCCGTACGGCTCATCGATGGGCACGAAAATCTCGTTGGGGTTGTCCTGGCCGAAACGCGAAAGATCCACAAGCAGGCAGTGCTTGTTGGGCATGGTCAGCTCGATGTCTTCGATTTCGGGAACTTGGGCCAGCACCGTATTCCCGATGGCATACAAGGTGTGTTGCACGGACTTGCTGAGATGATTGGCGAATACGTTCAGTAAAATCGTCCGGACAGTTCGGCGCAATGGTACAAAGGGCACGTCAGACGATTTGTACGTCCACCGGGCGCGCACCGCCGTGCCGAACAATCGTTCCGTCGACTCCGGCAAGGTGGTCAGCGAATCCTTAATAAATCCAACGAACTCTGATCCCACCGTTTTCAAAATCACCAGATTATCCAATCCGGAGCGAATCGTTGGAGCTCCATTCCTTTCCTCAGTGATTTCCGTCGTCTGAGCCTCGCTGCTCGATTGCACAAAGGCCGTCTCGCACACCTTTTCGGTTGTCTGGAGGTGGTCCCAGTGCTTCGACGAGATGTTGACGCGCGCACCGGAAACCTGCGGGTTGCGTTCCATCAAAAATGTCACCAATTCCTTGGCGAACTCTTCCATGCAATCCGCCGACGATTTTCGCGCCAATGAGTAGACCATGTTTTTCATGGTGTCGGTAGGAAGGATTTTGCGGTTGTCTCCTTCGACGAAGCAAGACGCGAAATCTCCCTGCAACAGAATTTCCACGGTCCAATCGAAAAGATCGTGCTGACCCTGACGCCGCTTCACCTTCACCAGGCGCACTCGGGATTTGCCATACCTGTTTTCGGCCAAGGAACTCATCGGTTCAGCTTCCCCGATACGTGGTGTAGCCATGCGGGCTCAACAGCAAGGGGATGTGAAACTGCGTGTCGCCCTCGCGAACCTGGAAGGTGATTTCCACAACCGGATACAAACCCTCGGCGTTATGCGCCAGGTGATAGCTCGCGGTATCGAACGCCAAGCGATAGAGCCCCGCACGAAGCGTCTCACCCTCCGGCAATAGTTGAGCGCATCGCCCGTCGCTGTCGGTGTGTGAGGAATTCAGCCGCGCCCATTCGCCCGCAGCTTCGCGCCGCTCGAGCCGCACCGGAACGTCCTTGGCGGGTTTGCCCTGCGCAATGTCCAATACATGCGTGGAAATTCGTGTCATGACGCGAGCCATTTCCTCAGGCGAAGTTGGGTAATCTGTCTTTGTTGTTCGGCCGCTTCGCGGAGTTCCGTGGTTTCATCGTTCTTCAACCGGCGCTCGAGAATCTCCAGGATCTCCGGGGCGGTTTTGCCGCTAGCACAAACGATGAAAATCCGGTTGAACCGCTGCTCGTATGTGCGATTGCCTTCGGCAAGAGCTTGCATCACGTCCTCGCTTACCGTGGCAACCGTGCCTTGCTCCTCGCCTGACCAGGCCGCCGACTTCTTCGTACTTATCGCCGGCGAAGCCGATTCGCCGATGCGCGGATGACTGCGGAACGCCTCGAGCCACTCCGACTGAGCTAAGCTGCTCCAAATCTCGTCGCTGGCCGCCAATAGGCCCGCTTCATCCAAGATGGGCCTTCGTGCCGCCACGCCGCGTGCCCAGGCTATTGCTCCACAACACGACAAAATTTCCTCCACAGCTTCGGCCGTCCCTAAGTTGTTCCATCTCGCCAGCACGGGGTTCATGCGTTGTTTCCGCCAGCGCTCCATCGTTCCAAGAATTCCGCGACCAAATTCCCCGCCACCGCGGCGCGATACCGGGCGGTCGATCGGATGTCGTCGATCGGCATCACTTCCGCGGTCGCTGTGGCCCTTGCCAACTGAACAACTCCCGGATCGATTGTTTTTCCCCTGACCACTTGTTCCGTTTTGCGCAAACGAATCGGCACCGGTGCCACGCTACCCGTCGCCAGGCGAACATCGTCGATTACAGCGCTCGTCCTGCTTCCCAGGGCTGCCAGGCAAACCTTGGCAATTGCCTGTGCGTTGCGGCCCCCCACCTTACGCGCATGCGCATAATACCCTGAAAACTGCTTTTTCAGGCAGATGCAAAGTATCAATTCATCGGGGGCGAGTTGCGTCTTGCGGTACGCAACGTGAAAGTTGGAATACGCCACGCGCCGCTCGCCACGAGCAGAAATGAGCACCAACTCCGCTTCGTAGACCAGCAACGCGGGCAGGGAATCTGCCGCCGGGGAAGCATTCACGATGTTGCCTCCCAGCGTGCCGCGATTTTGGTTGGCGATTCCTCCGGTCCAGCTGGCCGCGCGCGACAGCAAGGAAAACCCACGATTCACAAGGTCATTCGCGCGCAAATCCGTGTATGTGCAGCCCGCGCCGATTTGAATTTCTTCGCCACAATCCTCAATTCGCCGCAACTCCGGAAGATTCCAGATGCTCACCAGCCGTCGGGAGTGAAGATTCCCTGAGGCATACTGCACCATCACATCCGTGCCGCCAGCGATGGGGAGCCATGCACTGGGTTCCTCAGCAAGAAGTGACAGCACGGCAGTCAAGCTCTTGGGAGCGCGGAGTTCATATTCGGAGGGATGCGCCCTCATGTTGTCGGTCCCTGTCGGCTCGCCTCCGCCACGGCTTCGAGAATTTGCGCGTACCCGGTGCAGCGACAGAGATTGCCCGAGAGCCCTTCACGAATTTCTTCGAGAGTAGGTTGCCGCTTCTTACTCAAGAGATGGAAAGCGGCAAGAATCATTCCCGGAGTGCAAATCCCGCATTGCGTGCCGCCGCAATCCAAAAAGGTTTGCTGCAAGGTCTGCAAGCGGCCTTCGCTGGCCAAACCCTCGATCGTTATGATCTGCGCGCCGTTGGCCTGAAGCGCGGGAACCAGGCAGCTATTTACCAAGGTACCATCCATCAAAACTGAGCAGGAACCACATTCACCCTCGCCGCAACCTTCCTTTGTGCCGGTCAGGCCAAGCTCGTGTCGCAGTACATCGATTAATCGCTCCATCGAGTACGCACTAACGGTCACTGGCCGCCCGTTGACCGTAAAAGAGATTTGGCTTTTTGCTTCGGACTGCGCTGGCTCGCTCATATGTGTCCCCGAGCCGCGCTGATTGCGTCTTCTGCCGCGCGTCTTGCCTCTAGTGCTTCGAAAATGTCTTCCGGCATCAAGGGAATGGAGTGAAACGACACTCCCAGAGCATCTTCGACAGCATTCACAATGGCTGGGGCGGGACCGTCCATCGGTAATTCGCCTATACCTTTGGCTCCAAACGCGTCGTGCGTGGTGCCGAACTCTTCAAAATAAACATGAATGGGAGGCAGGTCGCTGGAAGTTGGCATGATGTAATTGGTCATCTGTCCATTCTGCATTCGTCCATTTTCCCAAATCACTTTTTCGTACAAGGCAAATCCGATGGCTTGGGCGATGCCGCCAACAATTTGTCCTTTAGCCAGCACGGGATGCAGCACCTTGCCGACTTCCTGTAGGGCGACGAAATCCTCGACGGTCACGGCATAGGTCACCGGGTCCACGGAGACTTGCGCGACGTAGACGGCCCACGCAAACGCCGCATAGGCCGATCCACGATAATTTTCCTCATCCCAAACCATGTCCGCCGGTTGTTCGTATTGAGCTAGGCTACGCAAGTTTCCGTGTTCGGTTATATAAGCACGGCACGCGGCACGAAACTCTTCGGCGGTGTAGGATTCCCCTAGCAAGCCGCTCGCCTTCAACGTTTGTCGAATACCCAGCGCTGCCGACTGCACCAGCTTTCCGACCACCATCACCGTGCGTGAAGCAACCGTCGGGCCACTATTCGGCACTTCCTGGGTATCCGGCTGCGCGATCTCCACGTCTTCGTAGCGCAGATCCAACGTTTCCGCGGCGATCTGGCAGAGCACCGTGTTCGTTCCCTGTCCGAATTCGGTACTGGAGACAAGTACTCGCACTCGTCCGTCGCCGCGCGCCTCCACGCCCACAATGGAGCCTAGATAGCGTTCGCCAGCTCCTGTGAATCCGGCGCCGTGGAGAAAAGCGGAAATGCCTATTCCTCGCTTTACACCGCCCTTCTGATTTTCCTGCGCAAACTGTTTTCTCTTTGCGTGATAGTCCGAAAGCTCCAGCGCGCGGTCCAGTAGCTTGTTTAAGGCGATCTCTTCTTGTACGACTTGTCCCGTTATTGTGGTGGCGCCCGTTTTCAGGAAATTGCGGTGCCGAATGTCCTCGGGCGAAAACCCGAGGACTCGGGCGATGCGGTCCATGTGCCGTTCGAGCGCGAACAACGACTGCGGAGCGCCGAACCCACGAAACGCGCCATGAGGAGGGGAATTGGAGGCCACGGCTTTCGCGCGAATTCGGATGTTCGGCCAGTTGTACGGCCCTCCCGAGTGAATCGCTCCGCGGGACAGGACCACAGGCGATAGCGTTTTGTACGCTCCACCGTCCAGAGTGAACTCAATTTCTCCGCCCAGAATTTTCCCTTCTTTGCTGACCGCAGTCCGGTGCCGCGTCCGCGAAGGATGGCGTTTCGTTGTGGCAGTCATATCTTCCATACGGTCATAAATAATCTTCACCGGTTTGCCGGACTTCATCGCCAAAAGCGCCGCATGCCCGGCGATCATCGATGGATATTCTTCTTTGCCGCCGAATGCGCCGCCCGTCTCCACCTGCACCACGCGCACGCGTTCCGCGGACAAGTCGCAGAGTTTCATCAGCGCCTTGTGGACGTAATACGGGCATTGCAGCGAGCCCCACACGGTAAGCCCCTGCTCCGCGTCGAAAACGGCGATCATTCCGTTGTTTTCGATGTAGAGCTGTTCCTGCGCGCCGGTTGTGTACTCACCTTCCACGATGTAATCGGCGTTGGCCCACACGGCGTCGACGTTGCCCTTCTCGATCAAATAGCTTTCGAAGATGTTGTCTTCGCCCCAGATGATTTCCGCACGCTTCTCGCTTTCCGCCATGTCGAAGATGGGGGAAAGCAGCTCGCACTCGACCGTGATGGCTTGAACTGCCTTGGGAAGTAAATGGCGGTCGGCGTGAGCAAGAAGTAGTATCGGTTCTTCTGGATGATTCACAAGTCCGTCGGCCAGACAGGGCTGATCATCCTCAATCAGCGCGATGCAATTCTTGCCGGGAATATCCTTGGCGGAGACAATCACAAATTCGTTCCATTGGAGGCCCGCTCCAAACGTAATCTTTTTGATTTTTCCCCTCGGAATGCGACTGCGCACCGTGGCGCCAAACAGCATGCCCGGCATAACCAAATCGTCGACATACTGCGCGCGTCCGGTGACTTTGTCGCGTCCCTCGCGTCGAGGAACCGATGTGCCAACAATGGAGCCATGTTTCATAGGCTTGGTCGAGGAACTCTCTGCTTAGCGCCCGCACTCAACGCCAATCGGGTGACCCGGAAATTTGCCGTCTTCGAAGACGGGCATACCTCGTAGATAGGTGGCTTTTACCACCCCGCGCAATTGCTCCCCCTGATAGGGCGAAACGGCGTGACGATAGTGCAACCTGTCCTCGCTCACCACGAATGCGCTTTCGCTATCGAATACCACGAAGTCGGCATCATGTCCCGCGGCGATGCGCCCCTTTCTTTTTTCGCGTCCCGCCAGCCTTGCCGGGCCCTCCGCCATCCAACGCGCAATGTCTGCCAGAGAAAAACCGCGTTTGGTTGCTTCGGTGTACATGACGGGAAGCGCAACGGAGAGGCTGGCAATGCCGCCCCAGGCGGTGCGAAAATTTCCCTCCTCCAATCGCTTCATTGTGCGGGGGCACGGTGAATGATCCGTCGCCACCAGATCAACGGTTCCTTCACGGAGTCCCTGCCACAACTGTTCGCAGTTTTCGCGACTGCGGATGGGCGGTGCGCATTTGAAAAGCGTTGCTCCGCGGGGAATTCCTTCGGCCGTCAGATGCAAATAATGCGGACAGGTCTCGACAGTCACGGGCAAACCCTCGGCTCGTGCCGCTCGCAATAAGCCCAGGGCCTCGCTCGCCGACAGGTGCACGATGTGCAGTTTAAATTTGTATTCGCGGCAGAGCGAAATCAGGAGCCGAATCGCCGACAACTCTGCTTCCGGAGGGCGCGATTCCAAATAGGTTTGGTAAATGGACCAATCCGAGTCCTCCAGACGTGCGGTGGCCCGGTCGATTGGGCCGGGTAGTTCCGCATGCACCAGAAGTGGCAATCCGGATCGAGCAACGCAGGGCAAGGCAGTGCGCAACTGCTGCTCTGTCACCATCGTGAATCCATCGATTCCGGGATGAACGAG
>Ga0335072_10015868_pt1 | contig 10685 bp, 7 predicted proteins | sample Lox_Sample_21_FD_206725 | JGI IMG/M metagenome (GOLD analysis project Ga0335072, IMG submission 206725) | Soil microbial communities from Loxahatchee National Wildlife Refuge, Florida, United States - Lox_Sample_2.1 | ecosystem: Environmental > Terrestrial > Soil > Wetlands | place: USA: Florida... | reverse complement strand
AGTAGGCATTGATCTGCCGCGCCCGCTTCGACGCCATGATCACCAGGCCGTACTTGCTGTCGACGACCTCGAGCAAGTTGTCGATCGGGGGGTTGATGATGCCTTCTGCTGGCGTAGTCGCTGCCAAAGTGTGCCGTGCCTTCCAGATCTGGATTCAGTGAACGCCTTGCCCGGCAAGGTCTCGCCCAGCGTTGCCACCGCCGGCACTGCCATCGCCGACATTGCCATACTGGGCCAGCATCAAGGCTATCAGCTGGTTGCAAACATCTTCGACAGATGTATTGACCAGGGTGATGTCGAACTCATCGCTGGCGGCCAGCTCGCTCCGCGCGGCCTCGAGGCGGCGGCTGACGGCCTCAGGCGACTCGGTGTTCCGGCCGATCAGCCGGCGCTCCAGCTCCTCCCATGAGGGCGGCGCGAGGAAGATGAGCAGGGCGTCGGGAACGGCCGCACGGACCTGCCGCGCGCCCGCCACGTCGATCTCGAGCAGCGCCGGCGCCTGCTCGTCGATCCGCTGCTGGACCGCGGCGCGCGGCGTGCCGTACCGGTTGCCGGCAAACTGCGCCGATTCCAGCAACTCGCCAGCCGCTGCCATTCTCTGGAACTCGGCTTCGGTAATGAAGAAATATTCGCGGCCGTCCATTTCTCCCGGCCGCGGCGCCCGCGTGGTAACCGAAACGGACTGCCATATCCACGGGCATTCGCGGCGCAGGCGCGCGGCCACGGTGCTTTTGCCCACAGCCGACGGGCCGGACAGAACCGTCAGCCGGGCGGGGGCAAGAGCATGGGCGGGGGCATCGCGGCGTAGCCCGCGCGGCTCTGCTGCGAGCATGCTTCCCGCTGCCCCCTCCCCAGCTGGTCCTGGCGCTTCGGTCAGATGTCTCCGCCGAACTCGCTCTCCAGTGCGCTGCGCTGGTTGGCGCCCAGGCCGCGGACCCGCCGCGACTCGGCAATGCCCAGCCGCTCCATTATCTGCTTTGCCCGCACCTTGCCGACACCGGGCATGGACTCCAGCAGTGCTGAGACCTTCATCTTGCCCACGACATCATCGGTCTGCCCCTCCTTCAGTACCTCAGGAAGGGACGTCGAGCCATGCTTGAGCCTGTTTTTTACCTCCGCACGGTCCTTACGGGCCTGGGCAGCCTTCTCAAGTGCCGCTGCCCGCTGCTCGGGAGTAAGTGGAGGAAGAGCCACGCGAGGTCACCTCGGGTTTCGTATCGAAAAAGTCGCTCCGCGAGGGGAAACTAGCGAGTTACGCCCGACTCGGCAACGTGAACTCCCGTTTGCACCGGCACAAATTATCCAATATGACGCGCAGTATACCCTTGTGTACGCAGCGTGGTCGCATTTTCGCCTGAAGCGCAATTTCGGGGCCACCCTGCGATACATCGCAGGCCGCTGACCAGCACCTTGTGACGGCTTCATCGGCCCGTCGGGCGGCGGCGATGAGCCTGACAGAGCGCTTGCGTCAGGCCAATACCGAGTACCTTTCTCATGATCGTTCGAGACTTTATGCGGGCGCCTCGGACCGGCTTCCGGCGCCTGCCGCGCAATAGGGCGCATTCACCCTATTTCGGGCCGGTGTGAGCCCGGCAACCGGGCGGCCGGGCGGGCAACCAGGCGGCCGCATCCCCAATGGCTTGGCCCGCGACTTGACATGCGTTCGTGCTGTCGCAGACCGGGCATAACGCTAGATAAGGTCGCCCAGAAACGCTCGGATCAGTGCTATGTGGAGAAACTCGACTGCGGCAGAGCAGCCGGCCCGGCAGAGCAACACCAACTGCGGCTAGCGGTGCGTCACCTCGGCGCGGCGCAGTGAGGCCGCGATAGCCGCCGCCGCGGCGCCAGGATCGGCCGCACCGGTGATCGGGCGTCCGATCACGAGCAAGTCCGCGCCCGACCGCAGCGCTTCCTCCGGAGTCGCGACCCGCGCCTGGTCGTTCACCGCGGCACCGGCCGGGCGGACGCCGGGCGTGATCAGCAGCGTGTCGTCACCGACCTCAGCCCGGACGGCGGCGACCTCCTGGGGCGAGCACACCAGGCCCCTGGCCCCGGACTCGACCGCGAGCACAGCAAGGCGCCGGGCCGCTGAGCTGACCGGCCCGGCCAGCCCGATCCGGCCGAGGTCGGCTTCCTGCAGTGACGTCAGCACCGTCACCGCGACGATCCTGGCATCGGGAGCCGCTTCGGCGGCGGCCCTGATCGCCGCGGGCCCGGCTGCCGCGTGAACGGTTAGCAGCGCCGGGCGCAGCCGGGCCACGGCCCGCGCCGCACCCGCCACCGTCGCCGGGATGTCATGAAGTTTCAGGTCGAGGAAGATCTCCACGCCGCTCGCTCCGCGTACCGACGCCACTGCGTCGGGGCCGTACCGCAGGTACAGCTCGAGGCCGACCTTCAGGGTGCTCACATGCGGGCCGACCAGCGCCGCCCAGCGGGCAGCCGTTTCCAGGTCCGGCGCGTCCAGGGCCACGGCGATGGGTGCGTGGCGGGCCATTAGCTTCTCCTCACTCGGGCACTCGGGCTGACTCGGGCACTCGGGTTCAGGGCGCGGGCAGTCACAGCGGGCGGCTGGTGAGCCAGGCCGACGATGTCGGCCAGCCGGTCCACCCCGCGCTCGATCAGTTCCTCCTCTAGCTCGCGCAGGATCCGCGCGCAGGCCGACGGGTCGTGGAAGATAGTGGTCCCCACGCTGACCATCGAAGCCCCGGCCAGGATCAGCTCGAGTGCGTCACGCCCGGTGCGCACACCGCCCATGCCGATGATCGGGACGCCCGGCAGCGCCTCACGAACCTGCCAGATGCAGCGGACCGCAATGGGCCTGATAGCAGGTCCAGACAGGCCCCCGGTCAGCCCGGCCAGACGGGGCCGCATCGTGTCGGTGTCAATCACCATGCCAAGCAGTGTGTTGATCATCGACAGGCCATCGGCGCCGGCCGATACGCAGGCCTTGGCGATCGTGACGATGTCAGTGACATCCGGCGACAGCTTGGCGAAGACCGGGATGTCATAACGCGTCCGGGCCCGAACGGCTTCGACCACAGCAGCAGACGAATCCGGGTTGCAGGCGAACACCTGGCCGCGGTGCTCGACGTTCGGACAGGAGATATTGACCTCGATCGCGGTGACGCCCGCCGCGTCCGAGAGCCGGCCCGCTAGATCGGCGTACTCCGCTACTGTCCCGCCCGCGATGGATACCACGGCCCGTGCGCCCCTGGACAGCAGCCAGGGCAGGTCTCGCTGCAGGAACGCGTCGATGCCAGGACCCTGCAGGCCAATCGAGTTGAGCATGCCGCTGGGTGTCTCGGCCATCCGCGGCGTCGGCCGCCCTGACCGGGGGCTGAGCATGACCGACTTGGTGACGATGGCCCCGATCTTGGACACATCGATGAACTGCGCAAGCTCACGACCCGCGCCCGCACAGCCGGACGCGGTCATGACGGGGTTCGGCAACTCGACGTGACCGAGCTTGGCCCGGAGGTCAACGGCCATGGCCGCGAGCCCGTCCCGCGCCGCCGGCCCGGTCAGCGTGGGCCGGGTCCGCAAGGCTACGGTCAGCCTGACCGTCGTCAGCCCGGCTGTCGCCACCACGGCTGTCGCCACCACGGCTGTCGCCACCACGGGCGTCCCCACCACGGTTGTGCCCACCACGGGCCTGGCCGTTCTGCGGGTCCGCAGCGCGCCGCGATCGCGGCTCCCAGCCCGGCGCCCCGAACGCGTCGAACGGAATCGTGCCGACGTCATCCCAGCGGACTGACTCGCCCCGGTACACCGGCCCGTCCGTACAGGCCCGGGACATCCGGGTGATTCCGTCGGACCCGATGACGGGCAGCACGCATGTCATGCACACGCCGATACCGCAAGCCATGGCCTCCTCAACGGCTGCCTGCACAGGAATCTCGTACCGGCGAGCCAGTACGGTGATCTGTCGCAGCATCGGCATCGGGCCACACGCATAGATGACGTCGGTCCGGCCGTCATGGATCACCTGATCCAGCATGTCGGTGACCATGCCGCGGCTGCCCAGCGAGCCGTCCTCAGTGGTGATGACGGCGGTCCGCCCGGTCCGGCGGGCCGTCAGCGAGCCGAACACCCGGTCGCCGGAGCCGGCGCCCAGCAGGAAATCGACCTCGCAGCGCCGCTGCTTCAGCCGGTCCCCGAGCGAGAACATCGGCGCGCTGCCATAGCCACCGCCGATCAGCAGGCAGTTGACCGGGTCACGGGGCAGCGGGAATGCCTTGCCCAGCGGGCCGGTGACGTCCAGCACGTCTCGCGCCCGCCGCTCGGCCAGCCACTGAGTGCCCGGACCGTGCACGGCAAACACGAATTCCACCGTGCCCCCGTGATCTGGCCGGACATCGTGGATGGAAAACGCCCTGCTCAGCAACATGGAGGTGTCAGGCCCGCCGACGGCCAGCGTGACGAACTGGCCTGGCTTGAAGCGCGCCGCAATGGCCGGCGCGACCAAGGTCATGGCGTAATAGGCATCGACCCTGCGCACGGTGAGCACGGTGCCCCGCACTTGCACCGGCCCAGCCTGCGCGTCGATTTCACTATGCGTCATGCCTGGTCGCGTCCCGGCCCCCGGTAACGAGCCGCCGAGCGCAATCGCGCCGCGTGCTCTTGCAGCGATCGCACGCCTACCTCGTCCCTGTCGATGGCCTCGATGCCCTGCACGGCCGCCCAGAGGCCCTGGATGGTCGTGATGCACGGGATCGCACGCCGGACCGCTGCCGTCCGTATCTCATAGCCGTCGCGGCGGAAACCCGACTGGCCAGGACCGCCGAACGGCGTGTTCACGATCAGGTCGACCTGACCGTCCAGGATTCGCTCGACGATCGTCGGCTCGCCGTCAGGCCCGCGGCCTTCGCCGTGCTTACGGACGATCGTCGCACGAACGCCGTTCCGGCGCAGAACCTCACCAGTTCCGCTTGTCGCCCAGATCTCGAAGCCGAGCTCGGCCAGCCGCTTGACCGGGAAGATCATCGAGCGCTTGTCCTTGCCGGCCACCGAGACGAAAGCCCGGCCCTTGACCGGGAGTGAGCCGTAGGCCGCGGCCTGGGACTTGGCGTAGGCGGTACCGAACACTTCGTCGATACCCATGACCTCGCCAGTCGAGCGCATCTCCGGCCCGAGGACGGTGTCCACGCCCTGGCCCGCAGCATCGGCGAACCGGGAGAACGGCAGCACCGCCTCCTTGACCGCGATCGGAGAGTCCGGCGGCAGCGTCCCGCCGTCTCCGGCAGCCGGCAACAGCCCGTCAGATCGCAAGTCCGCGATCGTCGCGCCGAGCATCAGCCGCGCGGCCGCCTTGGCCAGCGGCACCGCGGTTGCCTTCGACACGAACGGCACCGTCCGGGAAGCCCGCGGATTGGCCTCCAGCACGTAGAGCACCCCGGCCGCTAGTGCGTACTGCACGTTCAGCAGCCCCCGCACGCCGACGCCGCGGGCAATGCCCTCGGTCGAAGACCTGATCAGCGAGATGTACTCCTGGCTGAGCGTGATCGGCGGAAGCGCGCAAGCCGAGTCGCCGGAGTGGATCCCGGCCTCCTCGATGTGCTCCATCACGCCGCCGAGGTACAACTCCGAGCCGTCGTACAGCGCGTCCACGTCGATCTCGATCGCATCGTCGAGGAACCTGTCGATCAGCACCGGGTGCTCGGGCGAGGCTTCGGTGGCCCGGCGCACGTAGTCGGCCAGCGCGGCGTCGTCATAGACGATCTCCATGCCCCGCCCGCCGAGCACGTAGGACGGCCGCACCAGGACCGGGTAGCCGATCTCGTGCGCCACCGCCTCGGCCTGCGCGACCGACGTGGCGGTGCCGTGCCGCGGCGCGAGCAGGCCGGCCGCCGCCAGCACCTGCCCGAACTCGCCGCGGTCCTCGGCCAGGTGAATCGCTGACGGAGACGTGCCGACGACCGGCACCCCTTCGGCCTCAAGTGCCCGCGCCAGCCCGAGCGGGGTCTGCCCGCCGAGTTGCACGATCACTCCGGCGACCGTCCCGCTCGCCTGCTCCGCGTGCACCACCTCGAGTACGTCTTCCAGCGTCAGCGGCTCGAAATACAGCCGCCCGGACGTGTCGTAATCAGTCGAGACAGTTTCCGGGTTGCAGTTGACCATCACGGTCTCGTAGCCGGCCTCGGTCAGCGCGAACGACGCGTGCACGCAGGCGTAGTCGAACTCGATGCCCTGGCCGATCCGGTTCGGCCCGCTGCCGAGGATGATCACCTTCGGCTTGTCCCCGGCCGGGACCTCGGTCTCCAGGTCGTAGGTCGAGTACAGGTACGGCGTCCGGGCCGCGAACTCGGCGGCGCAGGTGTCCACGGTGTGGTACACCGGCCGCACGTCCGCCGACCACCGCAGCGCGCGGATTTCCGCTTCGGTCTTGCCGGTGAGCTGGCCGAGCTGCTCGTCAGAGAACCCCAGCGACTTGGCAGCAGCCAGCGCCCGAGCGGTCGCCGGACCACCGACACCGATCCCGTCGTCCTGGATCTGCCGCGCGTGCTCCTCGATGGCGGCGATCTGGTCAACGAACCACGGATCGATCGAGCTGGCCGCGGACACCTCAGCGACCGACGCGCCAGCACGCAGCGCCTGATGCACGGTGGCGAGCCGCCCGTCGTGCGGCACCGCGCAGGCAGCGAGCAGCGTTTCCTTGTCCGCGGGCAGCGACGCCCAGCTGAACGCCGCGCTGCGCTGCTCCAGGGAACGCTGCGCCTTCTGCAGCGCCTCGGCGAACGTGCCGCCGATCGCCATCGCCTCGCCGACCGACTTCATGTGCGTGGTCAGCACCGGGTCGGCACCAGGGAACTTCTCGAACGCAAACCTCGGAACCTTCACCACGACGTAGTCAAGCGAGGGTTCGAAGCTGGCTGGAGTCTCGCCGGTGATGTCGTTCCTGATTTCATCCAGGGTGTAGCCGATGGCCAGCCGGGCCGCGATCTTCGCGATCGGGAAACCGGTCGCCTTCGACGCCAGCGCGCTCGACCGCGACACCCGCGGGTTCATCTCGATGACGACCATCCGGCCGGTCTGCGGATGCACCGCGAACTGGATGTTGCAGCCGCCGGTATCCACCCCGACCGCGCGAGCGGTGGCAATCGCCACGTCGCGCATGTGCTGGTACTCCCGGTCGGTCAGCGTCATGGCCGGCGCGACGGTGACCGAGTCGCCGGTGTGCACGCCCATCGGGTCGATGTTCTCGATCGAGCAGACGATCACGACGTTGTCGTTCTTGTCGCGCATCAGCTCGAGCTCGAACTCCTTCCAGCCGAACACCGACTCCTCGAGCAGCACTTCGGTGACCGGGCTGGCGTCCAGCCCGGCGCCTGCGATCCGGTCCAGCTCGGCCGGTGTCCGCGCGATGCCTGAGCCAGTGCCGCCGAGCGTGAAGGACGGCCGCACCACGACCGGGAAGCCCAGCTCGCCGGCCGCGGCGCGGCACTCGTCGAGCGTGTGACAGATCCGGCTGAGCGGCACCTCGGCGCCCACGCCGATCACGATTTCCTTGAACCGGCTGCGGTCCTCCCCGGCACGAATCGCGTCGATGCCGGCGCCGATGAGCTCGACGTCGTACTTGGCCAGCGTGCCGCTGTCGTGCAGGGCGACTGCCGCGTTCAGCGCGGTCTGGCCGCCGAGTGTCGGCAGGATGGCGTCCGGCCGCTCCCGCGCGATGACCTTCTCCAGCACCTCGTGAGTGATCGGCTCGACGTAGGTGGCGTCGGCGAACTCGGGGTCGGTCATGATCGTGGCCGGGTTGGAATTGACCAGGCTGACCCGGATCCCCTCGGCGCGCAGCACGCGGCACGCCTGGGTGCCCGAGTAGTCGAACTCGCACGCCTGCCCGATGATGATCGGCCCGGAACCGATCACGAGCACGGACTTCAGGTCCTGCCGCTTAGGCATGACGCGCCCCGGCACGGTCAAGACCGTCATACCCGCGGGAACGTGCAGTCGCGCCCGCCCCGCGACCTTCGCGGCGCGCAGCCGGCCGGGCCATCCCCGTTCCCGTTCTGGTCATCGGTTGGCCTCCATCAACTCGCAGAATTCGGTGAACAGCCCCGACGCGTCATGCGGGCCAGGCGCCGCCTCCGGGTGGTACTGGACGCTGAAGGCCGGCGCGTCGAGCAGGCGCAGGCCTTCGACGACGCCGTCGTTGAGATTGAGGTGGGTGATCTCGGCGGCGCCGAACGCGGTCTCGAACCCGCGGGGGGCTACGGGGGGTCGCCCCCCCGGGTCAAATCTCCCGGACGGTGCCAGCCCGCCGGGGCTCGCGCTGGCAGGCAGTGCGACGGCGAAACCGTGATTGTGACTGGTGATCTGCACCCTCCCGGTGCGGACGTCGGCGACCGGCTGGTTGACGCCGCGATGACCGAAGCGGAGCTTGTAGGTCGCCAGGCCGAGCGCGCGGCCCAGTACCTGGCTGCCCAGGCAGATGCCGAACACCGGCGTGCCTGCCTTTAGCACGCCCTGCATCGCAGCCACCGCATAGTCAAGCGCGGCCGGGTCGCCGGGACCGTTGGAGAAGAACACGCCGTCAGGGCCAACGGCCGCGATGTCTGCCGCGGTCACGGTGGCCGGCAGCACGTGCACCTCGCAACCGAGCGCGGCCATCGAGCGCGGCGTCGCGGCCTTGATGCCGAGATCCACCGCGGCCACCCGGTAGCGGACGGGCGTGCCATCCGGTGGCCGGACGACGTACGGCTCGGGCGTGCTGACCTCGCCTGCCAGATCAGCGCCGGTCATCTGGGGGCTGGCCAGAACCCGTTCGAGCAGCTCAGCCGGGTCGGCGGTGTGCGCGCTGATCCCGGCCCGCATCGCGCCGCGATCGCGCAAGTGCCTGGTGAGCGCGCGGGTGCCGGACATGGCGATGCCGGTCACGCCCTGGCGGGCGAGCTCGTCCTGCAAGCTTCGCTGTGACCGCCAGTTCGACGCGATCCGGGCCGGCTCGCGCACCACGTAGCCGCTGACCCAGATCCGGCGGGATTCCGGGTCGGTGTCGTTGACGCCGGTGTTGCCGATGTGCGGCGCGGTCATCGCGACGATCTGCCGGGCGTAGGAGGGATCGGTCAGCGTCTCCTGATAGCCGGTCATGCCGGTGTTGAAGACCATCTCGCCGAAGGCCTCGCCGTCCGCTCCGAAATTCGTGCCGCGGAAGGTGGTGCCGTCCTCAAGCACGAGGATTGCCGGCCCCCCAGTCGTCGGATGCATGCTCATCTGGCCAGCTTCCCGTCAAGAACGGTGGGCTCGCCGCGCAGGAACGTGGCGATCACCTGGCCGGGCAGTTCCATCCCGGCGAACGGCGTGTTGCGGCTGCGAGAGGCGTGCTGCGCCGGGTCGACGACGCTGCGCGCGGCCGGATCGTAAAGGACCAGGTTCGCCGGGGAGCCGGGCTCCAGCGGGCGGCCGTGCAGTAGCGCCGTCGGCGGCGGTGCACCAGCGGTGGCTCCGGCGCCGTTAGCTGCGGCACTGCCGGTTGCGGTACGCCCGTCGAGCTGGCCGATCGCGGCTGGCCTGGCAGACATCCGGTCGGCCACCCCGGCCCAGTCCAGCAGGCCGGTGTCGACCATCGCCGCGTGCACGACCCGCAGCGCCGTCTCCAGGCCGGTCATCCCGAAGGCGGCTACCTGCCACTCGGTTTCCTTGTCCTCCACCGCATGCGGCGCGTGGTCGGTTGCGACGCAGTCGATGGTGCCGTCGGCGAGTGCGGCGCGCAGCGCGTCGACGTCCGCGCGGGTACGGAGCGGCGGGTTGACCTTGTAGACCGGGTCGTAGCTGGCCGCAAGCTCATCGGTCAGCAGCAAATGGTGCGGGGTGACCTCGGCCGTCACCCGCCAGCCCTTGGACTTGGCCCACCGGATGATTTCTACCGACCCGGCGGTGGACACGTGACAGACATGCAAGGCCGAGCCGACGTGCGCGGCCAGCAGGCAGTCCCTGGCGATGATCGCCTCCTCGGCAACCGCAGGCCAGCCGGTGAGGCCGAGCATGCCGGACATCTCGCCCTCGTTGAGCTGGGCACCGTCGGTCAGCCGCGGCTCCTGCGCATGCTGGGCGATCACGCCGCCGAACGCCTTCACATACTCAAGCGCCCGGCGCATCAGCATCGCGTCGGACACGCAATGCCCGTCGTCGGAGAAGATCCGCACCTGCGCCGCTGAGTCCGCCATGGCGCCCAGTTCCGCGAGCCGACTGCCGCCCAGCCCCGCCGTGACGGCGCCGACCGGGCGCACGTCGCAGAAGCCAGCCTGCCAGCCCAGCCGCCAGATCTGCTCGACCACGCCAGCGGTGTCGGCGACCGGCTCGGTGTTGGCCATTGCATGCACGGCAGTGAAGCCGCCCAGCGCCGCAGCCTGCGTGCCGGTCCGCACTGTCTCCGCGTCTTCCCGGCCAGGCTCGCGCAAGTGAGTGTGCAGATCGACGAGGCCAGGCAAGGCGATCAGGCCGGTGCCGTCCAGCACCTGCGCGCCTGCAGCCGTCAGTCCCTGGCCGGTCTCGGTGATCCGTCCGCCGGCCAGGATCAAGTCAGTCTCAGCACCGCCGGCCGGTCGTACGCCTTTAATCAGCCACGTCTGACTGCCCGTTGGCTGAGCGCCCGGCGGCTGGCTGCTTGTCATTCTGCTGGCAGTCACTGTGCTAGCTGTCACTGTGCTAGCTGTCTCCGTGCTGGCTGTCACTGGGCTAGCTGT
>Ga0335072_10015867_pt1 | contig 10685 bp, 9 predicted proteins | sample Lox_Sample_21_FD_206725 | JGI IMG/M metagenome (GOLD analysis project Ga0335072, IMG submission 206725) | Soil microbial communities from Loxahatchee National Wildlife Refuge, Florida, United States - Lox_Sample_2.1 | ecosystem: Environmental > Terrestrial > Soil > Wetlands | place: USA: Florida... | reverse complement strand
TGAACGTGATCCGGTAGAGATCGTTCTCGATTACAGTGTCGGCTTCGTTCGCGGCTTGCTTGGTTTTTCCGGTCGGCGTGGAGATGGCGGGCGCAGCGGCTTCAGCACTTGTCGGCGGAGTTTGCGATGGTTGGGTCTGTGTCTGGCTGTGTTGTGGCGCGAGGGGCTGGGGCAAGTATTTTTTGAGCAGCGGCTCAAACAAAATCATGATCACGAACGTGACCAGAAAAATGAGCAACAGACGCCGTTCGTTGCCGGGTTCGTGTTGAGGATTCTGGTATTCAGCCAATCGATTAATTCCTTACAATCCGTGCTGACAGGCGTGCCCTGTCCGCTCTCGGCAGCCGGCCTTCGCGTCCTGCGGCACCGGATCGTACCCGCCTTTTACAAATGGATGGCAGCGTAATAGTCGCCACAGAACCATCAGGCCGCCGCGAAAGATCCCGAAGCGATCCACGGCCTCCATCGCATATTCCGAACAGGTCGGCACGTAACGGCATGCCGGCGGAAGCAGCGGCGAGACGGCCCACTTGTATCCGCTCAGCAACCGCACCGCGATATTTCTAGGGATCTGCCACATCTTCGTATTATTGTCTCGCGTCCGGCGTGGCCTTGTCGTTTTTGCAGCCGGAACCGGAAACGTTCCCCAGTTTCTGTTCCACGACCGCGAAAGCGCGCTGGATTTCCTTCCGCAATATTTCGAACTCGACCTTCAACACCGACTTCTTCGGATTGATCACGACGTCGGCGTTGATTGTCTGCGTCGGCAATGACAACCGCACCGCCTCACGCAACCGGCGCTTCATGCGATTCCGCTCGACTGCGCCTCCGAGAGCGCGGCCCACGGTGAATCCAACACGAAATCCCGAGACGGGTTGCTTGGCACCTGCAGGGCTCGCGTGCGCGTCGCTCAACCCGGCGGTGCTGCGCAGCAGGTAAAACGCCGTCAAATTTGCGGAGAAATGCCGGCGCCCTTGTTTGTATACGCGTTCGAAGTCGGAGTGGCGCAACAAGCGGGCGCTGCGCGGAAACTTCGCCGGGCCGCGGCGCGACTCGCCACTCTGCTTCGATCTCGCGGGCACACTGGCGTTCACGGTGCCTCAAACTCGCTCGTTCATATCGCGGGTGCGCGGAATTGCCGCGCCACAGGGACTACTCGCGGAAACCAGGTTTCACCGAGACCCGTTTGCGCCCCTTTGCTCGGCGGCGCGACAAAACCTTTTGGCCGCCCTGGGTCTTCATGCGCGAGCGAAATCCGTGCTTCTTCGATCGCTTGCGCCGGTTGGGCTGGAACGTACGCTTAGGCATGAAAAATTGCTGCTCCTGATTGCTGCGACGGTCTTAAAGCAAATGTTGAGTATAAATGACCGGCGCTCTGCGCGCCAAACGCTGGGAGGGATGGAGCATTTTCCCCTTGATTGGCAATACCCGGGCAAACGCTCAGCGCTTTGGCGGTGCGCGCCCTCTGATTTTCGCTGGAGACGAGCCCCTACTGCGCTTTCCTGCGCAAGCGGCAGCGATTTTCTGCGGGCAGCGCTCGAAAGTGGAGGCCGTTTTCTCGCCATTTTCGTCGCGGATAGCTCGGCGGAACACCGAAGAGGTCCTCGCACCCCGCGTCACAGGTGGAGTCTAAGTTGGCCGCTGCAGCGCCGATGATGTTAATATCGCAGGCAGTGCCGCGTTCTTACTTCCCACAAAGCCGGAGAGGTGGCAGAGTGGCCGAATGCGGCGGTTTGCTAAACCGTTGTACGGGCTAACACCTGTACCGAGGGTTCGAATCCCTCCCTCTCCGCCAGTTTGATTCTAAAGGGAATAAAGGCAAGAAATAGTCGGCTACGTTTTTGGCTACATTTCTTGTCGATTTTCCTTCGCCCATTGGTATTAGCCAGAAGAGAGGCTTTTACCGATGCGCCACATCAAAGTCAGCCTGTACACGCGGGAGCCAATTACCCGCCGATACAAGCTGGTCCCACAACGCAACAAGCCAGATTACCCATCGACCACTACGTTCGTCCTGCGATACGGATCAACGTGGGAAACCCTCAAGGTAAACAGTCTCGCCGCCGCGACCGACCAGAAGATTCAGCGTGAGCTTGCCCTGCTCCGTGGGTGGGTCCCAACCACAAAACCTAAACCAGAGTCGAAGAGCAAGGTCCTGATGCTCGACCAAGCCATCGACCAATACCTTGCGGAAATCAAGACCGGACGGAAGCCGAAGACGTATGCCGCATACCACGTTACTCTCCGCTACTTCTTCGAGTCCGCCAAGAACAAGCCGCTCAATCAAATCGTTCGGACCGATCTGATCGATTTCGTCCCCTTCCTGCGTGTCGATAAAGGGCAGTCACCCCGGTCCGCATACAACAAGTTCGAGTCGGTGATGACGTTCTTGAAGCATTACGACATCACTGGCAAGAACCTGAAGATCAAACCGCACGATTGGCCCAAGTACGTCGAAGAAGAGCCGGAAATCTACGAGCAGGAGATGCTGAACACGTTCTTCGCCGCCTGCGACTCCGACGAGCTTATCCTGTTTGAATTCTTCCTTAAGACCGGGATGCGCGAACAGGAAGTGATCTACGCAACCGACCGCTGTCTCGACTTCGACGGCTGCACCGTCAGCGTGCGTCACAACCCAACGCATGGCTGGACACCGAAGATGTACAAGGAACGCACCGTCCCGGTTCCGGCTGCGCTCATGGCGAAGCTCAAAAAGATGCTGGTTAACCGTGGCAAGGGTGGTCTGCTGTTCGCGACCAAGAACGGTCGGCCTAAGTTCGACTTCCTCGACATGGCAAAGCGTATTGCCCGCCGTGCCGAAATCCCGGAATCCGAAGTCTGGCTCCATAAATTCAGGGCTACATTCGCGACCCGTGCGCTGTGGGCAGGAGTGGATTTGCGCACCGTGCAGGCTTGGATGGGGCACTCGGATTTGGCTTCAACCATGCGTTACCTGCGTCCGCAGCGTGACGCCGCCGTGCGTCAAAAGGTGGAGGCGATCTGGTGTAATCGCAGCGATGCCGTAGGTGCTTAAGTCCATGAAGACCATGCGCTCAGGACAGGCGAGCAGATCGCCTTTGACCACACGGGGCCTCGGCCCGGAATATTCAAAAAGGACGATCTAGAAGACTGCGAGAGATTTAGCATGGTCAAAATCGACCAACTTTGGCTGGACTTTGGTCGCAAGAGTGGGTGGGGTTTTGGGGGTACTGACTGCTTCCGCTCATGACTGGCGTTGACCGAGGAGTCCAGCGCATTTACCGCAAAATGTTGATTCTGTACGTAACTCGGTCTATTTGCTGGGGTTTCAGGTGCCTCTGAAATACCTGCGATCTGATTAAAAGTCGGTTACTCACCCAAAATGCGGTCGCGTAAGTGTCTGCGCGAGAGCGGTGTAGCGAAAAATCCGCCCTGCTTGAGTTGATGGGGTGGACTATTGGGTGGAGGCTGCGAAGAACTTCTGGAAAGCTGAATTTATCGCTTTCTTCTGTGGGTGGACGTACCGCATACCCTGCGGGACCGCCCTGCCGAAATCCTCGTTCAATCAATCTGCACTGTCCGGCAAATACCTTCACGGAGAGTTCGCGGCTGTACTCCCCGGCCATGGTGCGCTTAATTGTCTTCAGCAAGGTCGATGAGAGGCTGCCATCGTTCTCGAACTGCTCAGCGCAGTAGTGCACGTGGACATCGCGTCGTTTGCAGATGTACTCGTAATAGGCGCTCTCGTCTACATCCTGGAACCGGCCCCAGCGACTCACGTCGTAGACCAAAACCTCTGTGTAATCAGCGCGTCCGCTCTCGACATCGTGTATGAGGTCCCGCAAACCGTTCCTGCCCTCGATATTCAACCCGCTCCTCGCCCCATCCGAATATGTGCGCACGAGTTGCATGTTGCGGCTTTCCGCATAGCGGCAGATCGCATCCATTTGATTTTCTGTGGAATATTGCTGATGTTCCGTGGACATTCGGACGTACTGCGCCGCACGGGCAGGTCCTGCGCTCTTCTCAGAAATGTTTTCTCTGGGGGACCTCATCTCGTGCCTACTTCGAAATCTCGTTGAGACGGATTAGCTGTGTTTTCTCCGGCGATGGTCTGAACAAGTGAAAGCGATGTGAAGTTTCTCGGTTTTGGCGTAGCGGCGAATTGCGGCGTTCTGCTTATTCGTGGAATTCACGGGCTCTTCGGCTGAGATGCGGACGTATGCGGCGGCGCGAACGGACCTTCGTCCATATTGAGGATTACGTTCTCGGACTGCGGCCATCTCGTGCTCCCGACTTCATTAGAAACTGCTGTCTTGATGATTTCGACGGTGTACCTCGCTTGAAGTGGCCGTTTGATCGGGGTTCGTTCTTGCACGGCGCTTTCTCGCGGAAGAAAATTTCTTGCGGATACTTCTCGAACTTCAGAGGAGAACCTGCAACGATTTCAGCATCATACAAAACTCTTCTGTCCAAGTTTGTTAATTTCTTGTTACAGAAAAACGTCCTGAGCACTGGACCTGCTCAACTACCCGGTGACGAGGATGAAAGCGCGGAAAGACGGGAGCGCTCGCACCTGCTTCTGTCCAGACCTCAGAAAAGCAATTGAAATATCTGTGACCGCGCGGTCCATCCACACGGAGACCGGCACGTTCACGCGGCGATGTTCGTAGTTCTGCCTTTGCTCGTTACTGTCATGTTTACGAAGCCGCGAAAATACTGGTCGATACCTGTACGGATTGCGGGATGGAACTGAACCAAGCCTTCAGCTTCCAAAGCTCTCAGGGCTGCTGACCAGTCATCGTCAGATTGTTCTCTGATTCCAGTCAGGTCTTTGAGATGTTCGAGATTTCCGACTGCCTCTGGAAAACGTTCCCGCGCTGCTTCGAGGATCGCGTTCGCTAGCTGTGTGTCGAATGCCATGTTGGAAGTATAGCGCCATCACGTAACCGATCGCCCATTGCCCTTGCACTACAATGCACGCATGGCTGAAAGAGAACTGATATTCGATGTGAATGAACTGCATGTGGTCAGTGTGACATGCAAGTCATGCAACTATGGAACGATCTTCGATCTTGACAGCGTGAAGCCAAACCCTCAAGCGGGAACGAATGTCACTTTCTATCTGAAGTGTAAGTGTAACTGTGGCGAATCGGCTGTGAACGAAGTAGACAAAATGCTCACGATGCTGTGGAGCGCTTATCAAAGTCTGAAGAGCCTGAAGAAGCAGCGAGTGGAGTTCAGAGTGCGACCTGACTTTGCGGACAAGACGGCATGCTAGACCGACAGACGATGCTAGACTGTGCTGCATCGGAAGAATCAGCAAACGAAGACGCACAATGAAGCCACTCTTCAACCGGGTTGACATCTTCAGTGTCATCGAACACCAGAAGCAGGAACTCAAGAACGCTTTCCAGAAAGTCTCCAGTGCGGAACTCGACGCCGACCCGATTGCCGTAGCAGGGCGACTCATTGGGCAGTTCAGCATCAACGTTCCAGTACTCGATGAAGAGAAAAAGTATGCACTCACGAAGGAGACGCAGGTTGATGTCAGCAACGACCCACGACGCCGTATCTTCGACCGTTCGAGACCTTTCTACATCGCTGGCACCGAGGTCAGAGTCGTAATCCCATTTCACGGTGATGCGGCTCTTTTCGACGTGCAGCCGACCATGTTTACTCTGAACCCCCCATTCGGAGAGATTCAGGACCAAGAACTGCACCTCGTATATCAGCTAACCGACGCGCAGTTCGATGTCGAGGGAGCCGCGAACAGAACAATCGGGCAAGTGAAGCAGTACCTTCAGAGTATGCAGGGCTCGGCAGAGCAACTGAAGAACGACATTCAGCAAGTGGTGAACGCGCTGATTACGAAACGAAAACAGGAACGTGGAACCCACGCCCAGATCATCGCGAGTTTGAAGATACCTGTCAGACAAGTTCCACCTACAGCAGCGGTCAAAACGGTAACTGGTAAAGGGGATGACAGCCCAGAAGAAGAATGGGATGTGTTCATCTCGCACGCCAGCGAAGACAAGGACGCTATTGCCACGCCACTTGCAGCAGCTCTTCGGGCCAAGGGCTTGCGCGTCTGGTACGACGACTTCTCATTGAAACTGGGGGACAGTCTTCGGCAATCTATCGACCGTGGGCTTGCGCGTTCCCGCTTCGGCGTGGTGGTTCTGAGCGGTCACTTTTTCCAGAAGCATTGGCCACAGCAGGAGTTGAACGGTCTCGCGACTCGCGAAGTGAATGGCCAGAAGGTGATACTCCCAGTGTGGCATGGCGTCGGCTTTGTGGAAGTACGAAACTACTCTCCAATGCTGGCCGACCGAAAAGCAGTTCAGTCGAAGGATGGTCTGGGGCGTGTCGTCGAGATGATCGTCGAAGTAGTCACCACATGATGAACTGTCCGAAGTGAGCAGGTTCGCCTTCACGCAGCCGCAGCGTCTCTGGTGTCGTCTTTCGGCAGAGTAGTCTTGTCTTCATAATGCCCAGCACTTTTTCTGACACTGCGGCCAATCCAGTGCCCGTAGCACGACCCGCATCGGTTAGCGTATCCTGAATCGCTCCCCGAAGTCACCTTTTATGGCGCACTCTACCATCCAGATGTCGCCGGAGAAGTTTCCCATCGGGCAGCGCGTGAGCCTGCCGGGGCACTTCCTCGATCCTGTCACGCTTGAGGGAATCCGATTCATCGGCTCCGGTTATGAGTGCCGTGTCCGACTGTCAGACGGCACGCCAGATGAAGCAATCCTGTCCGTTGAAGAAGCATCTGCTCTGGTCGGACAAGCTGTTGTCGCGCCTTCGGTAGTTCATCCAGCCGATGCCGAGAAGCTACGCCTTTTAGTGGAGTCTGCTCGTATCCGACTTGCCTATGCTCACGACCGCCAGTTCGCGGTAAGTCTTTCTGGCATTCGGACGCTCCCTCACCAAATTGAAGCAGTGTACATGAAGATGTTGCCTCAGCCTCGGCTTCGCTTCCTCCTAGCTGACGATCCTGGTGCGGGCAAGACAATCATGGCGGGCTTGTTGCTGAAGGAAATGAAACTCCGAGAGGCGATTGAGCGAGTGCTCATACTGTGTCCCGCACCGCTTACTATTCAATGGCAGGACGAATTGTTACGGTGGTTCGGCGAACCGTTCGAGGTCATCTTTTCTGCGGTTGACCAGCAACAACTCGTCAATCCGTGGCAGCGTGCCACACAAGTGATCGCCTCGCTCGACTATGCCAAGCAGGAGGATGTCCGCGAGCGGGTTTGGCAGCAAAGATGGGACTTAGTCATCGTTGACGAGGCACACAAGTGTAGCGCCTACACCAAACGTTCTTCTGGTAGAGGCGACGAGGTTGAGAAGACTCGGCGCTACCAACTTGCCGAACGCTTGGCTGCGGATGCTGACCACCTGTTGCTTCTGACTGCGACCCCCCATCACGGTGACGATGACCGTTTTGCTCATTTTGTTCGGCTGATTGATCCCGATCTATTTCCAGAACCCACTCGCGTGGGTGATCGCGCCGGGGAAATCCGCCGCGAAATTCTCAGCCTCGGCGAAAATTGTCCCTGGGCACTGCGTCGATTGAAGGAAGACCTCCGAGACATCGATGGTCAGCGACTTTTCCCGGACCGTCACGCGCACACAGTGACCTTTCGGTTGAATCACGAAGAGTTTGACCTCTACAAGGCCGTCACCGCCTACATAAATGAGTTCCTGCCGCAGGCTAGTGGACGCAAGAAGCAGAGCGTGGCGCTCGCTCGCACGGTTCTCCAACGACGCCTTGCCAGTTCGACGCAAGCCATTGCCGAATCGATACGACGCCGTTTTGAAAAGCAGGAAGAACTGCTGGACGAGTTGGAAGCGCTATCACCAGCACAGAGGGCGAAGCGCCTTGCACAGATTCAAGGGCGACTGGTAGATGCCGAGCAAGACGAAGACGATCTCGACGATGCGGAACGTGATCTCCTGACGGACGAATTCACGACAGCCGTTGAACTCGATCAACTTCGTGCCGAGATTGCCGTGCTTCGGGACTTACTAGCGCAGGCTCGCCGTGTCCGTGACCATGCCACGGATTCCAAACTCACCGCGCTCCGCGAGTGTCTAGCGAAAGCCGAGTTCAACGAACTAAAGGATGGCAGGGGCAGGCTGCTCATATTCACGGAACATCGAGATACCCTGAACCATCTGCTCGATCACCTAGCCCGCTGGGGATACTCGACGTGCCAAATCCACGGCGGCATGAATCCTCACGAACGGAAGCGTGCACAGGAGGAGTTCCGCACGTCAAAGCAAATCTGTGTGGCGACTGAGGCTGCTGGTGAAGGCATCAATCTCCAGTTTTGTCGTTTGATGATTAACTACGACCTGCCGTGGAATCCCACCCGCTTGGAGCAGCGCCTCGGACGCATTCACCGCATCGGCCAAGAGCGCGACGTACACGCCTTCAACTTCGTGGCGAGCGAGTCTGAAGAGGGCCAGCCAATCATCGAGGGCCGCATCCTTGAACGCCTGCTGCACAAGATGGAGCAGATGCGAAATGCCCTAGCGGATCGCGTATTTGATGTCATTGGGGAGGTTCTCTCGCTCAACGATGTCAATTTGCCAGAGATTCTGCGTGAGGCAGCCAATGATCCTCGGCGTCTGGACGAATATCTCGACCAGATTGAGCGTGTTGACCCCCAACGGCTACTTCAATATGAGCAGGCTACGGGCATCGCACTGGCGCGTGCCAACGTGGACTTCTCTGGCTTCCAGACCAAGAACGCTGAGGCGGAGGAGCGGCGGCTAATGCCTCGCTACGTCGAGCAACATTTCGTCAATGCTGCTCGCGAGATAGGGTTGAAGGTCGAACCCCGCGCTGACGGCCTGTATCGCGTCGAGCACGTCCTGGCCGACCTACGGTCAGAGCGGCTTGCCGCAGTGCGACGGCTCGGTAAACCAGAGAATACCTATCGCAAGGTTACGTTTCACAAAGAACATTTGGAGATGGATCAGCACATCGATGCCGTGCTAATCGGCCCTGGTCATCCGCTCTATGCTGCCGTTGATGAACGCCTGAATGAGATGCTGGCTCCGCTCACGGCGGGCGTCGGCGTCTTCGTGGACACGAACTGCGAGGCTCCTTACAAACTGCACTTCTTCGAAATGGGGATCAAGGGCCAGAACACCAAGGGTGAAGTGCAGACGCTTCTTGGCGAATTGGTTGCTGTTCGTGAAGAACTCAGAAATGGCGAGGAGCGGTTCACGGTGGTTCCTGCGGATGTTCTGCTGGACCTCCCGGCACATCCAGCGGCACCTGAGAACTTAGAGCCGGAGGACGCTACGCCAGCGGCAGATTTCCTCAAGAGCACGCACCAAACGGAGCGCCGTGCCGAGTGCCAACAGGATCGGCAGCGTTTCGTGCAGGTTTGTCGTGATTATCTCCAACAGTCCTTCGATGCTCGTGTTCGTGCTGCTCAGGACCGGGTAATGAACCTGAAGGCCCGAGAGATGCGCGAGCCTGACGTGGCAATTGCTCGCCAGCGTGCCGAAAACGACCTAGCTGATCTCACTCGCACTCGGAGCGAGCGTTTGGCGGGATTGCAACGGCTCACGTTAGCAAAGCACGGCCCCGTCCGCCATGTTGCGACTGCTTTAGTGCTGCCCAGTACCCAGTCAGTTGAAGAGCAGATCGGTGGTGCGCTGGATGATCTCGATCCTGAGGTACGGCGCAAATGTGAGATCGCCGCCGAGGATGTGGTGATCGCTCACGAAACGACTCGCGGCTTTGAGTGCGAGCGTGTCGGGCACCTGAAGATTGGCTTCGACATTCGGAGTATCGGTCCGGCTGATCCACAAACGGGCTACCGTGATCCCGTCACTGGGATTCGACGTATTGAAGTCAAAGGGCGTCGGCGTGGTCAACCCATTCGCCTCACGACAAATGAGTGGTACAAGGCGACTCAACTTGGAGACAGTTATTGGCTGTATGTGGTGTGGAATCCGCTCGACAATCCTGACCGTGAGCCAGTGATGATTCAAAATCCAGCGAAGCATCTTGACCATGCCAAGCGAGAAATCATCGCGGCACGCTACTACGATATTCCAGCCGAAGCGATTTCTGACGCCGCACTCAAACAGAGGACAAGCTGATATGCACGATCACGATGAGAGGATCATCGAGGATTACCTCCCCATAGAACAGATAAGTAAGGTAGGTGCGCGAGAAAAAAACGTTAGGAGAGGACACATTTCCACGATCCATTTGTGGTGGGCTCGCCGTCCCTTAGTGGCATGTCGAGCCGCAGTTTTCGGCTCACTTGTTCCGATGCGAGCGTTTGATAGAGCCAAGATCATGGAGGAAAAAGATTCTAGTCGATCTGTGGCTGCGGAGTTCATAACGGGGCTTTGTGCCTACCCAGCCGTTGACGTTGCAGTAAGAGAAGCGGAGCGATTGATACTCGATGCTCACGCTGAACGGATGTCGCGAGGAACAAGCCAAACCCTGAAGGCGGAAGATGTACTAAGAGGTCTGGTTCCTCGGCCCCGAGTTCTCGACATTTTCGCTGGAGGGGGGGCGATTCCCCTCGAAGCGGCCCGACTCGGTTGCGAATCGTATGCGCTAGACCTTAATCCTGTTGCACACGTCATTGAGCTATGCACTTTGTATTTTCCGCAGATGTACGGTCGCCCGAAGGACGATGCCTACGGCTCAGGCGTGAACAACA
>Ga0335072_10015865_pt1 | contig 10685 bp, 14 predicted proteins | sample Lox_Sample_21_FD_206725 | JGI IMG/M metagenome (GOLD analysis project Ga0335072, IMG submission 206725) | Soil microbial communities from Loxahatchee National Wildlife Refuge, Florida, United States - Lox_Sample_2.1 | ecosystem: Environmental > Terrestrial > Soil > Wetlands | place: USA... | reverse complement strand
CGGGGATATACCTTCGCCGTTTAGATACGGGGGGCTTCCCGCACCCCGCAACCCCCCGCGACACGTCCATCTACTCGTGGACTGGCAGAACCGCCCACACGCGTTTGCCGTGCCACCCCGGCACCGCTTCCCAGTCCCAGGCGTCGGCCAGCGCCTCGATCAACTCCAGGCCGCGGCCTGATTCCTCGTCCTCGTGCGGATGCCGCATGGCCGGCGCGCCGAGCGCCGCCGGCAGCGTGTCCCAGACCTCGACCATCAGCCGGAGCCGATCGGAGGACAGCCGCACCCACAGCAGCGGCAGCTTCCCCTCGGCGTCGTACCTGAGGCTGCCGTCGGTGCCGGTCACCGCCTGCACCACGTTGGTGGTGAGCTCGCTGACCACCAACTCGGTCGTTTCTATCAGCGCGTTGAGACCCCAGCCGTTCAGCACCACGCCGATGAACCCCCTGGCGAGGCGGGGCGCCGTCGGCAGTGCGCCGAGCGGACCCAGATCTGAGGTCAACGGCCAGTCAGCCACGTGTCCCTCGCCGTTTGGGACCCGACATCCATCCGCGTTCCCGGATCACGGCCGTTGTTACGCGAGAGTGGCCGGGCGAAACGGCGCCCCGTGGCCGGGAATTATCACGTCCGCGAACTCAAGCAACAGCCTTCTGCTGGCCACCAGGGCCGCCTGGTCGGCGCCGAGCGGATCTTCCTGCGGTCCGTCCGCCGACCACCAGGCGTGGGTGCAGACGTAGACGCCGTCGGGGGCGGACGCGACCGTGGAGATGTCCTCGCGGGTGTGCCCCGGTGTCCGCAGCAACCGAACCGACGGGCCGAGCTGCGCTCCGTGGGCGTCCCGGTCGAGCCACCGGTCGCCGTGGTATACCGCCCAGTGATCGTGGATGCGCGCGTTGCGGAAGAGCGCTGCGTTGACCGTGTGATCGGGGTGGTGATGGCTGAATACGACGTCGGTGACATCCTCCGGCGCCGGGCCATGTGCCTCGAGCGCGGCGAGGAGCGCGTCGCGGTCGGCCACCATCCCCGGGTCGACGATGATGACGGCGTCACCATCGCGAATCAACGTGACGGTGCCGCTCACGCGCTCGCCGTCGTCGCCGAGACCGACGTATCCGTCGTGCAGCACGTGCACTACGGCGGAACCAGTGGCCGGAATCTCCAGTGATGTCACATCACAAACAATAGCGGCATAACGGCAACTCGATCGGTACCTGTATCCCGTCGAGCGCGTGCGCGCATAGATCGTCTTCCCGCTCGGCCGGGAACGCGGCGATGACCTTCGCCACCAGCTCGCGCAGACGGGACATGTTCTTGGCGAACACCTCGAAGACCTCGGTCTGCGTTACCCCGTCGCCCTCGTCCACGCCCGCGTCAGTGTCGGTCACCAGCGCCAGGGTCGTGTAGCAGAGCGCGAGCTCGCGGGCGAGCACGGCCTCGGGGTGGCCGGTCATCCCGACCAGCGTCCAGCCCTGGGCCGCGTACCACTGAGACTCTGCGCGGGTGGAGAACCTCGGCCCGTCGATGACGACAAGCGCGCCGGTGCTGGCCGGCACCCAGCCGTTCTTGCGCGCGGCGTCGACCGCGTGCGCCCGGCCCGACGGGCAGTAGGGGTCGGCGAACGGGACGTGCACAGCGTGCTCGTCGTAGAAGGTCTGGACCCGTCCGGAGGTCCGATCCACCAGCTGGTCGGGAATGACCAGGGTGCCGGGACCGTAGGACGCGGTGAGCGACCCGACCGCGCTCGGCGCCAGGATGCGCCGCACGCCCAGCGCGCGCAGCGCCCACAGGTTGGCGCGGTACGGGATCTTGTGCGGCGGGAAACGGTGGTCCTTGCCGTGCCGGGGCAGGAACGCCACCCGGCGCCCTGCGACCTCGCCGACCAGCACCGGCTCGCTCGGCTGGCCGAATGGCGTCTCGACCGGCACCTCCTCGGCGTCGGTGAGGAACTCGTAGAAGCCGGAACCGCCGATGACCCCGATGTCCGCGACCGCCACCCCCATGTGGTCAGGCGACCTTTTCCGCCGAGGACTTGGAGGGCGTGGAAGACGACGACGACGAGGCCGCGCTCTTGTCCCCTGACGACGAGGAGGACTTGTCGCTGCTCCCGGACTTGTCGCTGCCAACCGAGGATGACGAGGACGAGTCAGCTGAGGACGTTGAAGCCGACGAGGTCGACGCGGGCTCGGAGGCCGTTGACCCCTTCCGGCTGTCGGTCCGGTAGAAGCCGGACCCCTTGAACACGATGCCCACCGGGGAGAAGACCTTGCGGAGCCGGCCACCGCAATCGTCGTGGACGGTCAGCGGCTCGTCGGAGAACTTCTGCACCGCCTCGAGCTCGCCACCGCATTCGGTGCAACGGTACTGGTAAGTGGGCACGCATTCCTCCCGGGCGGAACCAAAAATCGTGAGCTAGATTAGCACTCGCGCTAGCAGACTGCTAAGGATAACCGCGCCAGCGGGCGGCTCATTCCGCAGCACCCGCGATGTCAGCGGCGGGCAGTCGGGTGAGCCCGGGTCCAGGCCGCGCGACCATGCGAACCCGCTGGTCGTGGGCCTCGGTCGGGACGGTCGGCAGCAGCTCGTCGTCATAGAGCAGCGCGATCGTCGGCACCTGCCCGCTCACCCGGGCCAGCGCGCGGTCGTAGGACCCCCCGCCCCGGCCGAGCCGGTAGCCGCGCGCGTCGACGGCAAGGGCGGGCACGAGGATCACGTCCGCACGGGCGACCGTGCCGGGCCCGCGGGCCGGCTCCGTCGGCTCAAGCAGCCCGCGCGGGCCCGGCGCGAGCGAGTCGGGCCCCTCGTAGGACGCCCAGTCGAGGTCGCCGTCGGGCCGCAGCAGCGGCAGCACCACGTAGCTGCCGCGCTTCCAGAGCCCGAAGATGAGCCCGTGAGTGTCTGGCTCGGTGCCGATCGAGTAGTAGGCCGCGATCGTCCCGGCCGCGGACACCTCGGGCATTTCGAGCACGTGGTCCCTAATAAGGCGGCTGGCCTGCGCGCGCCCCGGATCCGGCATTGCCGCGCGAGCCGTCACAAGACGCCGACGCAGGCTGGCCTTGTCGACCCCCGTGAAGCTCTCAGCGGGCGCGGAGCCAGGAGTGTCGTGCACTTTGCCCCCTTGGAAGTCACTACTGTAGACCCATGGTCAATACCCGCAGTGCCACGACGCCAGCAGTGACCAAAGCCGTGGTGCCCGCCGCTGGGCTTGGAACGCGGTTCCTGCCAGCGACAAAAGCGACGCCCAAGGAAATGCTGCCTGTCGTCGACAAACCGGCGATTCAGTATGTCGTCGAAGAGGCCGTCTCCGCAGGCCTCAACGATGTCCTGCTTATCACAGGCCGGAGCAAACGCTCCATTGAGGATCATTTCGACCGGAACTACGAGCTGGAGGAAGCCCTCACCGCTAAGGAAGACTGGGACAAGCTCGCCCTCGTGCGTGAGTCGAGCGACCTCGCGACCATGCACTACGTGCGCCAGGGCGACCCCCGAGGGCTCGGTCACGCGGTCCTGCAGGCGGCGCAGCACGTGGGACACGAGCCGTTCGCGGTGCTGCTTGGCGACGACCTCATCGACCCCAGGGACCCGCTGCTGACGCGGATGATCGACGTCAGGAACGAGTTCGGCGGCAGCGTGGTGGCCCTCATGGAGGTCGATCCTGAAGAGGTCTACCTGTACGGCTGCGCCGCGATCGAGCGAACCGGCGAAGACGATGTGGTCATGATCACAGACCTGGTGGAGAAGCCTTCGCCGGGCACCGCGCCGAGCCGGTGGATCATCATCGGGCGGTACGTGTGCGATCCCGAGGTCTTCGACGTGCTGCGCGAGACCCAGCCCGGGCGGGGCGGCGAGATCCAGCTAACCGACGCGCTCAAGGTGCTCGCGGCCAAGGGCGAGCTGCGCGGGGTGCTGTTCAGCGGGCGTCGCTTCGACACCGGTAACAAGATCGACTACCTCCGGACCATGGTGATGTTCGCGGGCGAGCGCCCCGACCTGGCCGGGGAGTTCATTCCCTGGCTGCGCAAGTACCTCGACGAGCACCAGTGACGCCGGGCCGGAAACCGGCCCATCCGGTGGCGGACAGCTCGCTCAGCACGGTTGAGGCCTACCAGTCGGCGATCCTGTCCGCCATCACGCCGCTCACCCCGACCGGCCTTGAGCTGGCCGACGCCGAGGGGTGCGTGCTCGCGGAGGACGTGACGGCGGCGGTGTCGCTTCCCTCGTTCGACAACTCCAGCATGGACGGCTACGCGGTGGTCGCCGCCGACGTCGAGGGGGCGACCGAGGAAGCGCCGACGACCCTCCGGGTCACCGGCGAGATCGCGGCGGGCGACATCGGCGTCTACCAGCTGGTGCCCGGCACCGCGATCAGGATCATGACCGGGGCGCAGCTGCCGGCCGGGGCGGACGCCGTCGTCCCGGTCGAGTGGACCGATGGCGGCGTCGCCGCGGTCGAGGTCTACCGTCCGGCCGCGGCCGGCGGCAACGTGCGCTACGCCGGGGGCGACGCGGTGGCGGGCGAGACCCTGCTGACGGCCGGAACCCGGATGCGGCCGATGCACGTCGCGGTGGCCGCGTCGGCCGGGCGGCGGATGGTCACCGTCCGGCCGCGGCCCCGGGTGGTGGTGTTCTCGACCGGGGACGAGCTGACCGAGCCGGGCACCCCGCTGGTGCCCGGTCGCATCTGGGACTCCAACAGCTACATGCTGCACGCGGCCGCCAGGGAGGCGGGCGCCCTGGCCTACCGGCGCGCCGTCGTCCCCGACGACCCGTCCGGCGTCCTGCCCGCGCTCGAAGAGCAGCTCGTCAGGGCCGACCTGCTGATCACGACCGGCGGGGTGAGCATGGGCGGTGAGCATGACGTGGTCAAGGCGGCGCTCCGCGAGCTCGGCACGGTGACATTCCGCAAGGTGGCGATGCAGCCGGGGATGCCGCAGGGGTTCGGCGTGATCGGCGAGGACCGGGTGCCGATCTTCACCCTGCCCGGCAACCCGGTCAGCGCCTACGTGTCATTCCAGCTCTTCGTCAGGCCCGCGATCGCCGCCCTGCAGGGCGCGTCCGACCTGGATCTCACCCGGGTCCAGGCGACGCTGAGCGAGCCGGTCCGGTCGCCGTCCGGACGGCGGTCCTACCTGCGGGGGGTCCTCGACGGCAGCAAGGTGACGCCGCTGTCTGGTCAAGGCTCCCACCAGATCGCCCATCTCGGCCGGGCCAACGCGCTCGTCATCGTCCCCGAGTGGGAAACCCGGCTCCCGGCCGGCGACACGGTCGACGTCCTCGTACTGCCTTGACAGCCGGCCCGGTCCGTTCGAAAAACTGATTTTGAATTGGCGTTGATTTTCTGCCCGCTCCCTGGCGGGCACTAGGCTGTTCGTATGAGCGATGCTGCTCCGCTGAGGCTGACCCACCTGGACGAGGCGGGCCGGGCGCGGATGGTCGACGTTTCGGCCAAGGACGTGACCGTGCGAACCGCGACCGCATCCGGGCGGGTGCTGCTGTCGGCCGAGGCCGTCGCGGCGCTGCGCGACGGCACGGTGCCCAAGGGCGACGCCCTCGCGGTCGCCAGGATCGCCGGCATCGCCGGCGCCAAGCGCACGCCGGACCTGATCCCGCTCTGCCACCCGCTCGCGATCCACGGCGTCACCGTCGACCTGGCCGTGTCGGACGCCGGGGTGGAGATCACCGCGCAGGTCCGGACCGCCGACCGGACGGGCGTCGAGATGGAGGCGCTGACCTCGGTGTCGATCGCCGCGCTGACGCTGATTGACATGATCAAGGCGGTCGACAAGAGCGCGGTGATCACCAACGTCCGGCTGGAGGCCAAGGACGGCGGCCGTTCGGGCGCCTGGCGGCGGGCATGATCAAGGGACTGGCGATCACCGTGTCCAACCGGGCGGCGGCCGGGGTGTACCCGGACCGTTCCGGCCCGGTGCTGATCGAGCTGCTCCGCTCGGCCGGGTGCGACGTGGTAGACGGGCCGCTGGTGATCCCGGACGGCGAGGCCGTGGAGCAGGTTCTCCGCGACTCGGTCACGGCCGGCTACGACGTGGCCGTCACCACCGGCGGTACCGGCCTCACGCCGACCGACCTGACCCCCGAGATGACCAGGCGGGTGCTCGACCGGGAGATTCCCGGCATCGCGGAGGCACTGCGCACGGCCGGGGCGGCGGCCGGGATCCCGTCGGCGATCCTCTCCCGCGGGCTCGCGGGGGTAGCCGGGCGGACGCTGATCGTCAACCTGCCGGGGTCATCGGGCGGCGTTCGGGATGGGATGAGCGTGCTGCGGCCGATCCTGGTGCACGCGGTCGATCAGATCCGCGGCGGTGATCATCCGCGGGCCGACTCGGCGCCTGGGACGGGTCAGATCGCCGACACCGCATAAGGTTGCGCCTACGCTAGATCAGATGGCGTAAAGCGCCTCTCAAGGGAATGATTGACGCCGTGGGACGCATCCAAGGGTGGCCGGCCACCCTAAACGAGCCAGACCTGCTCGAAGCACCGGTCGTGCTGCGCCCGGTGCGGGTCTCCGACGCGCGCACCTGGCGCGAGATCCGGGTGCGAAACGCCTCGTGGCTGCGCCCCTGGGAGCCGTCCAACCCGGAGACCCCGCTCACCCGCTCGTCGATCGGGCCGTACGTCTCGATGGTGCGCACCATGCGGCGGGAGGCCAGGCAGGGAATCGCGCTTCCCTGGGTGGTCTGCTACGGCGGGCAATTCGCCGGGCAGCTCACGGTGGGTTCGGTGGTCTGGGGATCGTCGCGGTCCGGCCAGATCGGCTACTGGATCGACGAGTCGTTCGCGGGCAAGGGGATCATCCCCACCGCGCTGGCGATGGCGGTCGACCACTGTTTCCGGGTGATGGGCATGCACCGGCTCGAGGCGTCCATCCGGCCGGAGAACGCCGCGTCCCGGCGGGTGGTGGAGAAGCTCGGATTCCGTGACGAGGGTATCCGGGTCAGGCAGCTGCACATCAACGGCACCTGGCGCGACCACATCTGCTACGCGATCACGGCCGAGGAAGTGCCGACGGGGATGCTGACCCGGTGGCGAAGCTCGCTCGCGGCCTCACGCTCCGGCGCCCAATAAGCTTCGGGGAAGCCGGAATGGGACCCGGACGGGGCGCGAAGCGGCTCCGCATAACGGATCTTTGCCGTTGATCTTCGCGACACGCCGCGCAGGTACTCGTTATCGAGCGGCCAGTCCCTTTACGCTGCGTTACATGCCAGGTGCCGAAACGACCGAGGGGAGGCACGAGCCAGATGAGCAGCGCAATCCTTTACCTGGCGATCATCGCGATCTGGCTCTGCGTGCTCATCCCCCGGTGGCTGAAGCGCGACTCGGCCCGTGGCGCGGTCACCGCGCCGGACACGGCCGCCCCGGGCGAGGCCCCGGCGACGGCAGCAGCGGACGGCGACGAAACGGGCATCGCGGATGACGGCGCGCCGCGGGTTACCGAACCCGGTGCCGCAGCGCCCCCGCCGACCGCGCCGGCGGCGGCGGCGCCGCTCAGCGCCGAGGAGGCGCGGCGGCGGATCCTGACCGGACGTCGCCGGCTGCTCGGCATGCTGATCCTGCTCGAGATCGCGGCGATCGCGCTGGCAGTCGTCGGATTGGCGGCCATGTGGGTGATCATCCCGCCCACGATCATGCTCGTCGGCTACCTGCTGCTGCTGCGCGAGGCGGCGCACGCCGACGGCGAGCGGAGGCAACGCGAGGCCGAGGCGGCCGCGCACAGGCGGGAGCGGGAGCGGTCCCGCGCCAAGGCGGCCCGAGCGCGGTCCCGGGCCGTGCAGCCCAGCACGCCGACCGAGGGCACGATCCCCGAGCCGGGGACGGCCGCCGCTCTCGCCGCCAAGTTCGCCGCCGCCCCGGTCCCGGCCGACTACGAGGACTCCGGCCGGGACTTCGCGCCCGGACTGGCGGGCAAGTACACGACCTCGAACGCCGACCCCGAGCCGGCCGCCGAGGACTACGCCTACGAGGTGCCGCGACTGCGCGCGGTCGGCGACTAGCTAGCCCTCTGCGTCTTCGTCTTCGTCTTCGTCGTCTGCCTGGCGGGCCGGCCAAGGCCGCTCGCCGCCGGCCGACGAGGGCGCGTCCACTACTCGTCGAACGGGCTGACCGGTGACCGAGGCGACGACGTCGAAGTCCTTGTCGTCGGTCAGCAGGATGAGACGCCGATGTTCAGCGGTCGCCGCGATGAGCAGGTCCACCGGGCCGGCCGAGCGATGCTGCCCCCGCTCGGTGAGCGCTTGCTGGACCTCGTCCGCGCGCTCCCAGGCGCCGTCGCTCATGGGAACCCAGCCGAAGACCGCCTCAAGCATGCGGCGCTTCTCCGTCCGGTCAGCGCGCGACCGAGCTGAGTACAGAAACTCAAGCTCGACCAGCGGGCAGGTCGCGATGACGCCGGCGGTCATCTGATCCATCCACACCTCCCGGTGCCGCCCCTGCAGGATGCGGAACAGCCCCGAGGTATCGATGAGGTAGAGCGCCGGGCTCACCGACGATACGCCTGCTTATTGCCGAGAAACTCGTCGAAGTCCCCTTGATCGGCCATCTCGCCCAGCCTGGCGAGCGCGCTCAGACGCGTCAGACGCTGCCCGACCTCGCGGAGAGCCGCGTTCACGGTGTCCTTCTTCGTCTTGGTGCCAAGGACCTCGGCCGCAGTACGCAGCGCCTCTTCGTCGATCTCGATGGGAGTCTTTACCATGGTCATCGGGCACCTCCGGCTGCGGATCAAGGTTAGATATCCAGGATACCCCGTCAGGATACCCCGGATATCCGGATGCGCCCGAAGCCTAGTCTTGGTCGGGTCGCCGCCATCGGCGCCGGGCCCGCGACGTACGTGGCGCGAGCAGGAGGCAAAGTTTGCTAGGCTAACTCTGGTTCTTGGGGCTATAGCGCAGTCCGGTAGCGCACCTCGTTCGCATCGAGGGGGTCAGGGGTTCAAATCCCCTTAGCTCCACCAAGAAATTCCAGGTCAGCGGCGATACCCGAAGCTTTTCTGATCGCCGCTGTTTTGCTTGGGAGCCAATGTGGGAGCCAAGACGTAACGTGGAGCCATGGCTCAGGCGAAGCGTCGCGGCTACGGCGAGGACGGCATCTACTTCGATCACCGGGGAGATTGCCGGGACAGCCGACGGGATGGGACCAAGCCCCTCGCCATGGAATGCCTAGACGGCGTCGCATGAGTGAACGCCGCATACAGCGCGAAGCCACAGCGATCAGCAGCACGGCCGGCCGGCCGGGAAGGTAAGGCTCCTACCTAGCCGCGTGTGACCGTCGGACGCCCTTGGGGCGCCCGAGAAGCCCAAGCTCGCGAGCTCGGATCACGGCCTGCTGGCGGCTGCTCACGCGGAGCTTGGCGTAGACGTTACGGGTGTGGGTCTTAATCGTGTTCAGCGATACATACAGCTCGTTGCCGATCTCTCGCAGCGAAAGACGCGAGGACAGTAGCCGCAGCACGGCCAGTTCGCGCTCTGAGAGCTCGTCGAAGCCGTCGTCGGCGCCCGGCGGGGACCCTGGGTCCGCCGTGTCTTCGGCCCCGGCCCAGCCGCGCAGGAAGCCGGGATCGGGGCAGGCGGCGAGCTGACGCTGCCCCCTGGCTCGCAGCTCCCGGGCCTCCGCCTCCTCACCGGCCGCCAGGGCGATCCGTGACAGGGCCAGCAGCCCGTACGCGGTGTCCAGCCGCAGTCCCCACCGCCGGGCGATGCTGAGCCCATGCTCGACATCGGCACGGGCCACCTGAAACTCCCCGCGAGTGCGAGCCAGCTCGCCGGCGGCATAGTCGGTCATCACGGTGACCCAGTGCTCACCGAGAGCCTGGCGCTCGGCCAGCACCCGCGCCGCGGCCACCCGCCGGTCGGCCTCGGCCAGCTTCGCGCGCTGGGCGGAGATCACCGCCAGATAACCAAGTGCGTAGATCTCCGCCGCGTAGAAGCCGGCAGGCTCGCCAGCCGACACGGTCTCTGAGAACGCGGCCTCGGCCTCCTCGGCGGCTCCGGACCAGAACGCGGTCATGCCGAGGGCGTTGGTCACCTGCGGCCGCCACGGAGCCGCCGGGTCGGGCTCGAGCTCCAGGGCGGCCGCCGCGCTCTGCCGAGCGCACCTCCGCCTCCACCTCCCCGGGACGCCCCAGAACCAGCAGCATCCAGGCTCGGGCCAGGCACATTCGCGGATCAATCGCCTTGTCCGGCAGGCCCCCGGTCCAGGCCTCGACCGTCACCAGCTCCCCGCGGTTGACGAAGTCGAGCCAGTTAGCAGCGATCAGCTCGGCGGCCTCGTGGTAGTCGCCGGCCGCGATTGCGTGGGCGATCGCCTCGGCCACCAGCCCCTCCCGCAGGTGCCACTCGTAGGCCCGGCGGTGCAGCGCCGCAACCTCACCCGGCAGCGCCAGCGAGAGCTCATGGGCCAGCAGATCGCCGAACAGGTGATGGTAGCGATACCACTGACGGCGCTCATCGAGGGGAATCAAGAACAAGTTGGCGCGCTCCAGCTCCGCGAGCTGGAGCGCGGAGTGGCTGCGTTCCAGCAGCGCATCGCACAGCGGGCCGGTGAGGCGCGCCGCGACCGAGGTGCGCAGCAGGAAATCCTGTACGGCCGGGCTCTGGCGGCCCAGGACCTCGGCCACCAGGTAATCGACGATCTGGCGATCATCGCCGGCGAAGGAGGCGATGTAGCGCCCCCGGTCC
>Ga0335072_10015864_pt1 | contig 10686 bp, 12 predicted proteins | sample Lox_Sample_21_FD_206725 | JGI IMG/M metagenome (GOLD analysis project Ga0335072, IMG submission 206725) | Soil microbial communities from Loxahatchee National Wildlife Refuge, Florida, United States - Lox_Sample_2.1 | ecosystem: Environmental > Terrestrial > Soil > Wetlands | place: USA... | reverse complement strand
TGTCGAAGCACCACTGCAGGATTTGACACCGGCACGTGGCTACGAGCGCCTGCACGTCCAGCATGTTCTGCAAGCCGATCAGGGCTGCGACTTGGACTTCCTGGTCGATGAGAGCCTGCACCGCCAGGCTGGCGAACGTCAACTAGCCGAGGAGATGCAGCGATGAGCGAGGTTCGGGCGTTGCTGTTCGATACCTTTGGCACCCTGGTGGATTGGCGCACGGGATTGAGCACTCAACTTCAGCAGTGGGGGTCAGCACACAATATCAGCGCCGACTGGAGCGGCCTGGCCCTGGCCTGGCGGCGTGACCACGTGCCCGCATTAGCTGAAGTACGCACCGGCCAACGCGAATGGGCCAATCACGATGTGCTACAAGCCGAAACCATGGGCAAGTTGGCCCCCAGATTCGGGTTACCCACACTCAGCGACGACACTCTCGACCACTTGGCCAGGATGTGGCATGCGCTACCCGGCTGGCCTGATACCGCCGAGGGCATGGCACTGCTGCGTACGAAATACTTTGTCGCACCGCTGTCCAACGGCACTGTCGCCCTGCTGATGTCGCTGGCCCGAACGGCGGGCGTCACGTTTGACGCCGTGTTCGGCTCAGACGTCTTCCACCAATACAAACCCGACCCGAAAACGTATCTGGGTGCGGTCAGCCTGCTCGGCTGCACGCCGGGCGAGGTGATGTTTGTGGCATCTCACCCTTCGGATCTCGAGTCAGCCGCGTCATGCGGGCTGAAAACCTGCTACGTCTCCCGGCCGCTGGAATACGGCGAGGGCGTCGTGGTGGAGCAAGAGCCCGCCGAAGGCGACTTCGATGTGATGGTGGCCGATCTCTTGGAGTTAGCCACTGCCCTTGGATGCGAAGCACTGCAATATCACTGACGACTGTCCTGCTACCCCGAATGGAAGTGACGTGATGACTGAAACCGTCATTCAATATGTGTTGCGGCGGCTCAATGAGATCGGTATCGACGATATCTTCGGCGTCGCAGGTGATTACGCGTTTCCGGTCAACGACGCGATCGCCGAGCACCCGAGAATCAACTGGATCGGATGCTGCAATGAGCTCAATGCCGGCTACGCCGCGGACGGGTATGCCCGGATGCGTGGCATCGGCGCGCTGTGCACGACGTATGGAGTCGGCGAATTGGCCGCGATGGGCGCCATCGCGGGTTCCTACGCCGAGCATCTTCCGGTCTTCCACCTGGTGGGCACGCCCAACCTGCCGACGCAAGAGGGCAGGGCGCTGGTGCACCACACGCTGGGCAACGGCGAATTCGACCTGTTCGAAAAAATGGCCGAGCCCATTGTGGGCGCCAGCGCGACCATGACGCCGCAGAACGCGGCCTCGGAGACCGAACGGCTCATAGCCGAGGCGCTCTATCACCGTCGGCCGGTCTACATGGCGATCCCAAGCGACGTCGCAGACATGCCCGTGCTGGGCTCCGCGGCGCCGCCAAGCCCACCGAGCAGCGATCCCGCATCGCTGGCAGCGGCGACCGACGCGGTAAGTGCCGCCTTGAACAATGCCGGTCAGGCATGTGTGCTGCCCGGGGTACTGGTGAGACGGCTGGGCCTGCAGGAATCGGCGGCCGCGTTCGTCGAGGCCTCGGGCTTGGCGTTTGCGACGATGTTCGCCGACAAGTCGGTGCTGGGCGAGGAGCACCCCAACTACATCGGCATGTACGTCGGCCGGCTGATGGGCGAACCCGTTCGCGCCTTTGTCGAATCGTGTGACGCGGTGGTGATGATCGGCACCATGCTGACCGACGGCAACACGGCGGGGCACACCGTCCGGCTAGACCCGGGCAAGACCATCAACATCGACCATCACCACACCACCGTGGGCGGGACCGTCTACCGCAACGTCGAGATGGCCGACATTCTCCAGGCACTTTCGGGTCGCATTACCAAAGGCACCCAGCGGCCAACGGTCACACCCGAAACGCTGGGGCCGATCACCGGCGGCGGCGAGGACCCGATCACAGCCGACACGCTGTATCCCCGGTGGGCGAACTTCTTCCGGCCCGATGACGTCATCCTCACCGACACCGGAACCTCATCGCTGGGTTTGGCGTTCGCGCAACTGCCCCGCGGCGCGGAATTTCACAACCAAACCCTCTGGGCGTCAATCGGATGGGCGACCCCGGCGGCGTTCGGCGCCGCGGTCGGTGCTCCGCATCGTCGGGTGATCTTAATCACCGGCGAAGGCTCACACCAGATGACCGCGCAGGAGATCAGCCAGTTCGATCGGCACGGGCTGCGCCCGATCGTGTTCGTGCTCAACAACTCTGGCTATCTCAGCGAACGCATGCTGTGCAAGGACATGGCGCTGGCCTACAACGACATCGCGGCCTGGAACTATGCCGAGCTTCCTCATGCGCTGGGCTGCCAGGGGTGGTTCACCGCACGGGTTAGCAGCTGCGGTGTGCTCGATGACGCGTTGAAGACAGCCGAACAAGCCGACGGCTCCGTTTACATCGAAGTCATGACCGACGCCTACGAAGCCCCGCCGATGTATAAAAAGCTGCACGAGCACGTCGCATCGTTCTACAACATCCACTAGGCGCCCGGTCAGCCCGACCAGATCACCAAAGATAACCAGGACGTCGCTGAAAGCATTCCGATAACGATTGGTGGTGACCCCCGCTTTTACCTGGGTCTTTCGATTCGGCTCGCGCCGGATGATCAGCGGGAATACCTTATGGTCACGAGTTCGGTCATGATCTCGGCGACGGCTCCCGATGTCGCTGAAGAATCAAACCTGTTGCTGCACTACGACTACGAGCGTGGCAAGGCGATTTATCCTGAGGCGCACCTGCAGGTGTGCGCGTCGTCAGATGCTTAGCGAGAAGCCCTTATGGCTGGGTTGTGCTCTGCGGCAGCGTCTGTCCATCGCGAAAGCGGACGGCGTCGGCGCAGAGTTGTTATTAGCGCAGGTGCATTGATGAGATTGGTGGCATTGCGCTCTTGCGACGCGAAAGTTCGAAGATCTGTCCGCTGATTGCCCAGCCCGGGTCGAGCGGCTCGGGCAGCGCGGCGAGCAGCTCACCGGCATCACACCAGTCGTCGCCCGGGTTCCACTGCACGGCGTCACCTTTTAGCAGGATGACTAGGCGTGGTACGGCGCCGAGCACCGCCCATCGGCGTTCGAGTAGCAAGCGCTCGATCTCTGCGGGCTCTGCGGGGAGGACTTTCGCCAGCCGCACCGCGACCTCTGCGGATGTCGACGTGTCGGTATGGGCCTGGAATGCGCAGACGACGCCGTCGACGACTCCTTTCAACAGTTCGGCAGTCGGGCCGGGCGAATTCTGATGGGGTGGACGGATTTTCACTTTGACGGCGAATGACGTCCTGGCCGCGAGCGGTGGCTGGGGATTCCCGGCACGCCGGCGGGCCAAGGCCAGCCAGACTTGGGCGGGGACTTTATTGCGCCGGAACTCGCCTAGGTCTGTCCAGCCGAACGACGCCACAGTCCGGCCCAGCTCCCAATCGGTGAAGCCGTTCGATCGGAATGCGAGCTCGTAGCGATAGCTCACTTGATACGCCTCCCCGTCCGGCGGCGGCGCTGTCTCGAGTCCATGTTCGAATCGAATGCCGTTGCGGCCAGGCTGTTTAAACGAATAGTGCAGGTTGCAGAGCGCAAGGTTCTCGATGTCCATGCGCGCAGGCTTCTCACCGTAAAAAGTGGCGTGTAAGACTTCATCGGCCGACGGGTTGAGGTTCGCGCAAAGTGAGGTGATCTCGCGACGCAGAGTCTTCTGCCACTCCGGCTCGTTCTCGAAGCGGATGTAGTCGTCGGCCCAAGCCTCGACGACCGAGCTGTGCGGCTCGGGTGGGGGCACGAGGTAACGGCCGGCAGGGGCTGCGCCCGCAGCCGCGGAGGCCGCACCTATGACCCGCGTGTGCGTGGCCCGAGGACGGGCTTGGCAGCTGCCGCATGGCTGAATGGCCCCGCGCAGAGCCGTGATCTCCCACGCCTCCAGTTCCACCAACTGGTCGGCGCACACCTTGATGTACGGGTCGGTCAACGTACCGCGCTGATTGTGCAGCGTGTAGCAGCTGGCGTCGTGAAAACGCGCGCTCCCGAGGTTATAGCTCTTATGGATATTGATCACGAAGCCCGCAGGATGCGCCTCGAGCCAGGACACATAGCCGGCGTCGTTGCCGCGGAATACGTGCATGCTCATGGCCCTCATCCTCGACCATCGTCAGGACTAGAGCTGTCTGGACGTATCTGGCGATTATCGGCGTTAGGTGCTTTCTCGAAGCCGATGGCTTAATCAGGCGGACGCTCAGACGAGCTGACGCTGGCTAGGCCGAACGTATTTGCAGGCCAAGGAACCTCCGGGGCGCAATGCTATTGATGCCATCAACGGCTCCGGCGTATCCGCAAATCATTTCGCGTACTTTCGCGTTGTTTCGCGTAGCCGGAACCAGTATTTCCGCAGGTCAGATGGATTTATGTACCTAGTTCGATTCCCGGCAGTGCTACCCAGAAGCGGCTGTCGCCGCGGGTCCCCGCTTTTCGTGGTGTCACCGAAGATCTCCGCAGCCCCGCGGCGTGGCACGTTTCCCTCCCCTATAAAAGGGGAGGGGGAAACGTGCACGTGAGGCGCGCACCAACCGTGCACCGCACCGTGCACCACTTGACCTGGCATTTCACGGTTTTGCGTGCATCCAGTGCACCCACCGCGCACCCTTAGTGGCCGGAAAGTCACCGAGTACCCACTGACCTGGCGGTTTGCCGCTTTTCGTGCACCTCCGTGCACGGTCATTGCTTACCCTCCCCGGCAAAAAAATAGGCGCTACGTCCGTCGCGCTCCTCAACCGTCAACACCCCATCGGCCTTGAGCTTGTCCAGCTTCCGGCGCGCTTTCTCCTTCTGTGCCCTGCTCGGCTGGCTGGCCTCAAACAGCGCGATGGCCGCATCCCTGGCCGTCAGCCCGTCAACACCCTTGGCCTTCACCAAGTCCACAAGGTTGATTTCGGCCTCCACCCTCAGCTCACCGGCAACCGAGTCGTGGAGAAGTTGCCACGGGCCAACCTCGTTCACCGGGGCCTTCACATGCCGGAATCCAACAATCGGGTCACCAGGTTCTCCGGTCAGCAGAACCACCGAACCACACCCGTTCGTTAGCCACGCGGACCCGTAAATGTCGTTGATGTCCTTGACCGCAGCCCCATTCGGCCCCCGTTTGACGGTATGGTGGGAGTCGCACAGCTGGCGTCCGTCTGCGATCACGTACTGCCGCGCCCGGTTGTACGCTGCACCAACCTCATCCGAAGACAGGCCAAGTGCAGCGTCCTTCACGGAATCCACAAACACCACCTGTGCATCCAGGTCGCGCGCCATCGTCAGTAGCAACTCCGGGCGCTTAGCGATGTCAGCTGATGGTGGACCGGGCCAGACAATCAGCCGCTCCTCCAACAATGGCCGGTCCTTCACCCGGAACTGTCGTATTAGTGAGCGCGCGATCTGGCGCGGTCGGTCCATAGCCAGGTACAAAATCCGCCCGTCAATCGGGGGGACTGGTAGCCCGAGAACTTCCACGTCACTCAGTCCGAGCAGCGCGCGGACGAGCTGCCCCATCAGCGTGGTTTTGCCAAGCCCCTGTTGGCCCGCAATCATCAGCGATTCCCCTTCAGGCCAAAGAACATCAGTGCCCTTGCCCCACACAGCTGGAACGCCTTGCGGCTGGTCGAAGATGAATGATCCGCCGTCAACCACTTCCCACGTAGCCCTTGGATCGGCTGGGCGCCCCTGGTCCGCGCTGGACTGCTGTTCTTCCGGGTCCGGTGGAGGGTCGTCCACCGGTTCGTTGCCGCACGTGTCAACCCCGTTGGGCGGCGCGGCGCGCAGCTGGCCGTTGCCGTCGTGCCCGTTGCGCTTGGGAACGGGGGCCTTCGGCGCGTACTTGCCCGATTTGGCGATCACTTTGCCCTGTGCCGCCAGCTTGTCGGCGGGCTCCACTACGCTGCCCCCCCACCGCACGCGTCGTGCAAAAGCTCGGCGAGCGCCCGGTCCGCGCCTCCGCGCCCCCAAAGCGCACGCCGCGCCTCAAGCGGCAGTAGCGGGATGTGTCCCGCGCGCAACAGAAGCACGGCGGCGTCGCGCCAGTAATCCACCTGGTGCTCTGTCAGCGGCGGGTCCGTACAGCGGCACGGCCACGGGTCGCGGCAGTGGCATTGAAGGCTAGGCAGCCGCCAGCTGGCGTGCCGACGACGACTTAGCTGAGAAACCGTGTCTGTGCCGCACAGTCGGCCCGGTCGATTAGGATCGGTCGTGGTTAGTGGTGCCTCTGCTAACTTTTGGTTGGACCTGGCGGTTCCCAAGCCGCCAGGTCTTTCCTTCCCAGGCGGCCCTTCGGGGGGCGTCACGATGAACCTGCCTCGCGCCGGACAGGTTTCAGTAGCTCAGCCAGCGCCGCTCTTTGCGCAGATGTGAGAGCGGGCGCCCTGGCTAGCGTCTCCTTGATGTAGTCGGCGAGCCGTGCGGCCTCCAGATCACAAGGGGGGGCGATTCGCGCTTCGCTCATGCCGCACCGCCAGACGATTGCATGGCGGCGTCGATCTCATCGACACGGAGCCGCACAATTCGACGACCGGCTCGGTAAGCGGTAAGCCGGCCATCGGCAATCATCGCGCGGACGGTGCGTTCGGAGACGCCGAGGTACTCGGCAGCCTTCAGGATGGTGATGTATTGATGGCGTAGTGGATCGGGCATGACAACCTCTCAGGGCACGCGAAAATACGCTGGCCCTCCGGGGAGAGGATGTCGCCATCGGACGGGGTTGGGATCGCCAACGCGGCCCGGGATGATCCACACCCTACCGGTTGTGCGCGGCAAGTTCAGGTCTTAGCAGGTGTGTCGCGGAAACTAAGGCCAGGCACGTCGTATCAGTTCTCGCGCGCTGATCTCGGCCTCGTCGCGGTCAGCCAGATCGTCGAAGACTTCCGACAGCGGACTACCGTCGTTTCGTATCTCGTTGAATCCGCAACGCGGGCAATGGAATCGGTACTGCAAACGCACATGAGGTATCCCCGCCTCGCGCAGCCGCCAAGCCTGCGGACCCTTGCGGCGATGCTGCACATGCTCGCGTGCGCGCTTCACCCGCCCCCTGCCGTCAACCCACTTTTGCGAAGGCACCCAATCGCGGCCCTGGGGGAAAGACTCGTCCACTAGCCGCACGTACGTGATCACGATGGTTCGCTCGTGGTCTGCATCGGCAGGGCCGTCGCAGTACACAGTGATGGTGTAGTCACCGCGCCATGTCATGCTCATCGCCAGTTCACCTGCACCCGGTCCGGATTGAACACGCGCCCACTCTTACCCACAGGTGCCACAGTCACAGTCATCAGCACGTCCACCACAGCGCGGAAGCGATCCGGGGACAGCGCGCGTACCGCGTCCACCACCTCCGGGGTGCCCAACGGCAGGTCCCGGAACACCCGCACACGTTCTTGATCCTGTTGGCGCCGCTCAAGCTTCGCGATTTTCTCCGTAATGATGTCGCTGCTGATCTTCACCTGTCGTGCCGTCATCAGGCCCTCGGCACGCTCCACCGCCAGAGCGTCCAATTCCCCATACAGGGCGTTGATTTCAGCGCGGATGGCCTCGGCCTGTTCTTGGTCCTGTATTTCGGCTTTCAGCAGGTCCACGGCATCGTCCATGGCCAGCCGCCCCCCAACGATGTCGTACAGCAGCGGTTCCACGTACTCGGCGCGGACGTTGATCCCGTGGCAGCCTTTACAGATGTAGGTGAGGTGCTTCGCGGTCTTACCTACATACGCACCTGAGAGGTAGCCGCCGCACTTGCCGCACCCCAGCACACCGGTCAACAAGTGCTTGCGTACGCTCTTGCGGCCCGGTGCCCGACCGGGCGCGTCCAGCACCGCCTGGGCCGCCCAGAACGTCTGCTCGTCCACTAACGGCGGCCAATTGCCTTTGCCCACAATGTCGTTACGAGTCACGGCGCCGTAGCGCACCCCGTAGGTCCGCAATCCGGCGTTGCGGGGTTTACGCAGGAACTTCGACACCACGGTCGGTGTCCACGGCTTACCGTTGACGGTCAGCGCGCCGGCCTCGTTGAACAACCGGCACACGTCCCCGAGGCTGGCCCCTGCCAGCACGGCCGCATATGCCTGTTTCACCAGCGGCGCGGTCACCGGGTCCGGCTGGCGGGTGTCGTCGTAGCCGAACGCTTGTGACCAGTTCGGCACCCCCCGTTCGGCAAGCTGGCGGGTCGCGCGCAGCTGGCGGGCTTTGCGGTGCTCACCCTCATGGGCGGCCACGCTGCCTTTCAGTCGCGCCACCAGGCGGCCCTGCGCCGTGGACAGGTCCACATCACCGGACACGGTGGCCAGCGCCAGGTGCTTCTCATCGGCCAGCGCCATGAACGATTCCAGCTCGATCGGGCGGCGATGCAGCCGGTCCAAGTCCCACACCACGACCGCACCAACGCGCCCGTCACGGACATCGGCCAGCATCCGCTCGTAGGCCGGTCGGCGCTCACCGCTGGTCGCGCTGGTGTCGTTGTCGAGGTAGTGGGGCTCGATCGGCTTCCAGCCCTTGGACTGGCATAACGCAAGGCAGTCCTCGCGTTGCCGGGTTATGCCGAGCTGTTCGCCCGACTTGTCGTTGCTGATCCGGAGGTACACGGCGGCGTCCATACTCAAAGGGTACTTCAGAAGCTCGGGGTTGCCCGTGGTCCAGATGCGCAGGCGGGATCCATTCGGTGTCGCCACGCTGATTTTTGCGGGTGGCCCAGCCCTGCTCGACGATCTTGTGCTGAGCGCCGCAGGCTAGCGTCAAGTCGTTGATGTCCGTGGTCTGCGTTTTCGCCCACGGCGTGACATGGTGGACTTCGGTCAAGTATCCCGGGACATCACAGCCTGGCGCCGTGCAGCCACGATCTTTGGCGTACAACATGATTCGCTGGGCAGGCGAAGCCAGCCGCTTGGTGTGATACAGCGCCAGCGCTTTGCCCTTCTCGAAAATGGCGAGGTAGTGATGAGCGTGAGAGGCCAGCCGGATCACGTCGCTCATCGGCAGCAGAGTGCCCCCGCCGGTAAGCCCTCGGCCCGTGGCGGCCTCGAGTTCGCGCAACGTGGTGGTGACAACGATGGACGCTGGTAAACCGTTGTGCTGACCCAATACACCGGCGGCCAACAACGCCCGCGCGCCGGCGTTGAGTGCATCGTGGTTGCGTTGTGCGGCGCTGCGGGTGTCGTGCTCGATGGCTGCCCGCGATGGGGTGCCATCGACACATGGGGCAGCATCGGCGGGGTTGCACATGCCCGGGGCGGCCAGTTTTGCGAAGACGGCGTCGATGGTGGCCCGGGCTTCGGGCGTCAGATACCCGGTGATCGAGGACATGCCGTCGACGTCTTGTTTGCCGATGGTGATGCCGCGCCGCCGGGCACGGTCCTGGTCGGTGAAACTGCCATCGGGGTTGAGGCAGTCGGTGAGCTTGTCTGCCAGCTTGCCCAACTCATCGGGGCGATGCTGACCGCCGAGCCGGGCCAGTTGCGCCTCGGCCTTCTGGCGGGTGTCGAGGTCGACGAAGTCGGGCAGTCGATCACAGAAGCCGCGAATCACCGCCACATGGGCTGCCCCGATCTCCCCGGCCCGCTGCGCGGCGGCGGTGGCTTCCAACTTCGGCGGCAGCGGCTCGCCGGTGATCGAATGGCGCGGCCCCAAATCGTCGGCCTCGTGGATGCGTCGGCCGGCTTCCCCGCGGCTGATCCGCAGCCGATTGGCCAGCGCGTGCGACAGTTTGCCGCCCAGCTCGGTGTCACTGGCCTGGCGGGCCAGTTTATTGATCAATGAATGACCCGCGACCGGCAGCCGCCGCGTCTCGGTTTCCAGAAGTTCCAGCAATGCCAGGCATTCGGGCGTGGTCAGCGCGTCGGAGTGCACTTCGAGCACGTCAGACACCGCATCGTGTAGCGCGCCGTAGCGCTTGACGATGTCGTCTCGGCAACTCGAATGCATGTTCGAATGATATCGGCGCCGGACGGCCGAATCACGTCGCGAATCCGTATCTGTGGATAAAGGTCAGACTGTGGATACCTGCACGTCCTACGTCAGAAGTTGAGCCCGGAGAACATGACCCGGCCGGGGTCGTACTTCTGCCTTACGGAGACCAGCCGGGATGTGTTCGGGCCGAAGTACCGCGACGCCGGCTGGTTGGCCTCGAGGTAGTTCACATAGCCGCCGACCGAATACGGTTGCACCGCTTGGTGTGCCGTGTTAAGCCAGCCGGTCGCCGCCGCCGGGTCACCGGTTTCGACGTACCACTGCACCAGCGCGGACTGCTGGCGCCACGGGAACGCCGTCGCGCCCGGCGGCACACTGGCGAGCGCGCCGTCGAGCGCATGCATGATCGCCAACATGCGGCCCGCGCCACGAGGAAATGCGTTGACCGCCGCGGCGATCCCCTGTGCGGCGGCCGGGGTGATCGTCGTAAAGACGTCGGATCCGCCGACGTATCCCAGCGGTGCCGGGTTGAGGTTCCCGACCGCCAAATAGTTCACCAGGTCCATGTAGTTGAAGGTGTGGTTCTCGACGCCGGTCGGCTGCATGCCGACGGCCGAGACGATGGCGTTCGACACGCTGCCCCCCGACCCGGCCGGACACGTCGCCAGGATGCGACAGTGCGTGCCCATCGGGTC
>Ga0335072_10015863_pt1 | contig 10686 bp, 10 predicted proteins | sample Lox_Sample_21_FD_206725 | JGI IMG/M metagenome (GOLD analysis project Ga0335072, IMG submission 206725) | Soil microbial communities from Loxahatchee National Wildlife Refuge, Florida, United States - Lox_Sample_2.1 | ecosystem: Environmental > Terrestrial > Soil > Wetlands | place: USA... | reverse complement strand
GGAGAACGGCGAGGACCGCGAGCTCCTCACGGCCGAGACCGAGTGCCTCCTCGGCCAGGTGGCGATACTTCACCGAACGGCTGCCGTGGCCGCTGGCCAGGCGCGCGAGCCCGTACAGACACAGCCGCTGCGCCGCCTCCCTGACGGTTGACTCGTCGTATGAGGTGACAGGGTCACGGTTGGTCGATTGGTTACACGCGAGCCTCAGTGCGTTGAGCGACAGTGGATACTGATCCGGCGTCGTCCACCGCTTCTCGATGAGGCACCCGAGCACCCGCTGTTCAGGCGGAGTGAGCTCGGCGAGGTGCATGGATCCGAGCATATCCGCCGGTGCGATCGGCGCGCCAAGGCGCCCGCGCTGCCGCCGCCGTAAAATCCGCAGTTCCGATGGTGAGCATTGAGGAGGCGCGACAGTTCGCGCTGTCATTGCCCGAGGCCGTGGAGCAGGATCACCACGGCCGGCCCTCCTTCCGAGTCCGCGGCCGGATCTTTGCCACGCTCTGGGACGAAGACCATATGAATGTGATGCTCGACGAGCCGGGCATCTACACCGCAGTGCAGTCGGACCCCGAGGTGTGCGCCGAGGTGTGGTGGGGCAAGCGCCTATCCGCCGTACGCGTAACGCTGAGTGCCGCAGGTCCCGCGCTGCTCAGAGATCTGCTGGCTGACGCCTGGGAGCGGAAGGCGCCGACCCGACTCGCCAAGGCGGGCGCGGAGCAGCCAGATCAGCGACCTGGATAACCGCTCATCTCGCGGCCCGCGCCCACCCGGCGCGCACATTTACAGCTGCGCACCCCGTCCCGCGGAGCTGCTTGCTTCACTAGCCCCATGCCGGCACCCCCGAACGGCAAGCCCACTGCCGTCGTGTTCGACCTTGGCGGCGTCCTGCTCGACTGGGACCCACGTCACCTATATCGCAAGCTGTTCGATGACGAGGCATCGATGGAGCGTTTCCTATCCGAGGTGTGCACGATGGAGTGGCACCACGCCCACGACCTCGGCATTCCGCCCGAGCAGACCTCCCCGCCGCTCATCGCAGCCCACCCCGAGCACGCGGACCGTATCTGGGCCTGGACCCAGCGCAGCGAGGAGATGCTCGCGGGACCGATCGAGGACACAGTGGAGATCCTCCGCGCGCTGAAGGATCAAGGCGTGCGCTGCTACGCACTTACCAACATGGAGACGTGGACCTACCCGTGTCGCCGCGACCGCTACGAGTTCCTCCAATGGTTCGATGGCACGGTCGTGTCCGGCTTCGAGGGCGTGGCCAAGCCCGACGCACGGGTCTTCGAGCTATTGCTCGATCGCTTCGGGCTTGACCCGTCGAGCACGGTGTTCATCGACGACTCGGCAAAGAACGTACAAGCCGCGCGAGCCGTGGGGATGCAGGCGATCGAGTTCGAGTCCTCCGAGCAACTGCGACGGCGGCTCGAGGACGCCGGCCTCACTCTTCCTCTTGCCAGCCCCTAGAGCGCGGGTCCTTGCCTGTCGTCAGGTCGAGTAGGCGCTGCCACCGGCTCGGCTTTATCCCCGGCTCGAGCTCACGCCACGCCGGCGCGCCACCGTGCGGCTGGGGTAGAGCGGCCGCGGTGGCGGCGTCGATCCGCAGGTCCACTCCCCGCTCGTGCAACGACTGGATCTGGTCCGCGGCCACGAAGTGCCGGCCGTGCTGAGAGCGCATCACGATCCCGTGGAAGATGTCCTCCTCGGGCGCCGCCACCACATGGTCAACCGTTCCAACCTGCTCGCCGTCCGACGCATACACCGGAATCCCCCGCTCGAGCACCTCGTAGGCAATCGGCAGACCCTCGTCCATTACCGGCACACTAGTGCACCGTGACGCGAGTCGCCGTGATCGGCCACGTGGAGTGGGTGGACTTCCTCGAGGTGCTCCGGTTCCCGCGGCCCGGGCAGGTGACCAATGCGCTGGGCGGCGTGGCGCGCGCCGCCGGCGGCGGGGGGGTGGCGGCCGTCATCATGAGCGAGCTGGAAGCCGGGGTGGACTTCTATACCGCGCTGGGCGACGACGCCCGCGGGCGTGACGCGCAGGCACAAATCGAGGACCGTGGCGTAAGGGTGCACGTGGCCTGGCGCGACCAGCCCACCCGGCGCGCGATCACGCTGCTCGAGGCCGGTGGCGAGCGCACGATCATCACGCTCGGCGAGCGGCTCGAGCCAGGGGGAGCAGACGACCTCGATTGGGGCCGCCTCGACGATGCCGCATCCGTGTACTTCACCGCCGGCGACGCGGACGCGCTCCGGCACGCGCGCCGTTCGCCGGTCGTGGTGGCGTCGCCTCGCGCCCGCGACGTGCTCGAGTCCGCCGGCGTCCGGATCGACGCGCTGGTGTTCAGCGAGAGCGACCACGACGAGGCAACATGGGCCAAGCGCGTCGCCGGCCAGACGCGGCTGCTGGTCGCCACCGAAGGCGCCCACGGCGGGCGCTGGTGGGGCGAATCCGAGGGCCGGTGGGATGCAGCGCCGCTGCCCGGCGCGCCGCGCGACTCCTACGGCTGCGGTGACTCATTCGCCGCCGCGTTCACGCTCGGGCTCGGGCGCGGCGACTCGATCGCGGAGGCCGCCGCCCTGGGCGCCCAGGCCGGCGCCCGCACGCTGACCCGCGTCGGCGCGCCGTGACCCGCGCCGGCGGCCCCGTGACCCCGCGCCGGCGCCCCGCGACCCGCGCCGGCGCCCTTCCACCGCGCGGGCGCCCCGTGACCTAGGCCGCCGCCCCATGACCCCGCGCGGGCGCCCTCCACCCGCATCGACGCCCTCCATCGGCACAGGTGCCTCCCCCCGCACAGGTGCCACTGATCCGCGCCGGCCCGACGGCGTCCCGAGGAGGCCGGATAACTGGACACTCGTCATCCGCTACGGCGCGAGCGTCCCGTTGTCCGTACCAGAGCCGGGTGAAGCGGCATTCACCGCCGGCGGGGTGGCGAGTGGGCAGAAACCCGGGATAGCGCAGTGCGCCACCGTCACGCCTCGCCCCTTCCCCGCCCACGGCTTGCCCCCTCGCCACGCTCAAGCCTGGACCCTCGCCACCGTCACGCCTCAACCCCCCGCCAACCCCCCACGCCTCAACCCCCCGCCAACCCCCCACGCCTCAACCCCCCGCCGCCCTCACGCCTCAACGACTCGGAACGTGACCTCGCGCTCGGACGAGGACGCCACCGACCACCGCCCCCGCCGCCACGAGATCCGCGTCCCGTCAGCCAGCCGCGCCACCGCGTTCCCCAACCGCGGCCGGCCCCACAACGTCGCCACCAACGGGCGCCGAGCCTCATCGACGTCGCCCAGTCCCCGCGCCACATGAGCCGCCGGGTAGGTCACGATGATCGACCCGGCCCGGACCCACACCGGGATTCGCTCGATCGGCGCTTCGACCGCCACCTCGGAGCCCCCGACCACCCGCCGCCCCGACCAGGTTTCGATCCACTCCCCGCGCGGCAGCGCCACCTCGCGCTCGCGCGCCTCGTCATCGAGCACCGGCGCCACCCACAGCGCGGGCCCGTACCCGTACGCGTCGGTGATCGTCCATCCCCGAGCATCCGAAGGGTCCAAAAGGCACAGCGGCCGAATAATCGGTAGCCCGAAACGCGACGCGGTCAGTGCCGCCGCCCGCACGTACGGCACCAACTGCTCATGCAACAACACGTACTCGCGATAAAGCTCCAAGACGCGGTCCGAGTAGCGCCACGGCTCCTGCGGCATCCGTCCGTGCGCGTGCATGAGCGGCGTGAAGCAGCCGAACTGGACCCAGCGCACGAGCAGCTCGGGCGGGCAGCGCTCGACCAGCCGGTGCCCGAGGTAGCCGCCGATGTCGTGGGACCAGTTCGAGAAGCCCGTGCACGCGGCGGACAGGGTCGCGATCACGAGCACGCGCAAGGACCAGAAGTCGGACGCCTGGTCGCCGGCCCAGGTCACCCCGACTGACTGCTCCCCCGTCCAACCGCTCCGCCCGAACACCACGCCCTGACCCGGGTGGGTCTCATCCAAGGCCCTTTGCATGGAAGACCGGTACAGACCGCCGAGCGCCCAGGCAGCCTCGGCCCCGGACCGCCCGTCGGCCAAGCGGACAGCATCCGGCAAGTAGTACCCCTCCCCGTCGTCGGCCTTCACACCCTCGACGCCAAGCGCGAGCAACGAGCGGGCCTGGGAGCGCCACCAGTCCTCGGCCGCCGGGCTCGTGAAGTCGATGGGTGATCCCGTGCCCATCCACCACTGCGTGACGAAGGGCTCGCCGTCGGCGTCACGCACGAAGTGCCCGCCCAAAACCCCCGGTTCGTAATTCGGCGCGGGCTCACGGTGCAGCCGATCGGATTCGGGCTGAGGTGGGATCTGTCCGTCCCGCGAGTCCAGGTTCACCCACGGCGTGACCCATACGACCGTGCGAACGCCGTCAGCGCGCATCCGCCGGATCAGCCCCACCCCGTCGGGGAACTGGTAGGGGTTGATCTCCCACGTGTTGTACTGCGTAGCCCACGGCGAATCGAGCACGATCGCGTCAAGCGGGATGTCATGACGGCGCATCCCCTCGTAGTCGTCGATCACGTCGTCCTGGTGCTCGTAGACGTCGCGGCTCTTCCAGAATCCATAGCCCCACTCGGGCAACAGCGCGGGGAAGCCGGTCAGACGGCAGAACGCGCGCAGTCGCGCCGCCGGGGTCGCCTCGCACAGGAAATCCACAACCAACGGACCGGACATAAAGCGGTTCGAGACGGCCACCCGCTCGCCCGCCATGTCGAACCGGACCCCGTTCCCGGAGCATCGCACCCACACGCCGTAACCGCGGCTCGAGATCATCCATGGAACGGGGGCGTAGTCGCCCTGGGGGATGCCGCCGCCGGCTAGAAGCTCGGCCGGGCAATCGGGTCCGGTGTAACGGCGGTCGGCGCCGAGCTGCACCACGCGGCCGCCCTGGTCGAACTGGGTGCAGTGACGCGCGCCGAGCCCGACGAACCGCTCGTCCGAGCGCCGTCGCCAATCGAGTGCGACCCGCAACGGCTTGCCCTCGGGCTCGAACCGGAGAATCACGCGACTGTCGCCAAGAATCCTCACTTCCAACCGCGCCCCGCGGCCTCCATTCAGCCCAAGCGACAGCGACACCCGATTCGCGGCACGCCGCCGCACCGACGCCGACAGTGCGCGCTCGACGGGCGCGAGGTCCTCGTGCGCCACCACGCCTTCGGTGAGCTGGATGAAGTGGTCGTGCACGGTTCCCTCGGCCACCCAGCCGCCGAGTGACCGCACCAGCCGTCGCTCGCCCCGCCAGATCGTGACCTCGAACGGCAGCAGCGCGATCTCGACGCGGATCGCGCCGGCCTGCAAAACGACGACCTCGCCTTCGAAATCCGAGCGCCCGCGAGCCAGTGACATGAACCAGAAGGTTCTCCGATCGGCGACCAAACCCATGCGACCGTTCACAAGAACGTCACAGGACGTGACCTCGTTCTTCACTAACCCCCTTGTTTGCAGGGTGATCCTGATCCCATGAACGAAATGAGTCGCGCTGACCTGCATGTGCACTCCACGGCGTCGCAAATCTCCAAGCTTGGAGTCCAGCGTTCGCTTCAGATTCCGGAGTGCGCCACGGAGCCGCTCGAGGTTTACGAGCTGGCCAAGGCCCGGGGGATGGACTTCGTCACGATCACCGACCACGACACGATCGACGGTGCGCTGTCACTCGCCTACCTGCCCGACACGTTCGTCTCCGAGGAGCTGACCGCTTCCTTCAAGGGAGAGCCGCAGGCCGTGCACGTGCTCTGTTACGGCATCACGCCTGAGCATCACGACTGGCTACAGGCTCATGCCGGTGACGTCGAAACCTGCGCCGCCTACCTGCGCGAGCACGACATCACCGCAGCGCTTGCTCACCCCTTCTACGCCGTCGCCGCGCCACTCACCGCGCGCCACCGGCGGCGCCTGGCCGAGCTGTTCCCAATCTGGGAGACGCGGAACGGATCACGCGCCAAGGAGCTCAATCTTCCGGCGTTTGTGTACATCGAGACCCATGGGGGAACCGCCATCGGAGGGTCCGATGACCACGCCGGAATCGACGTCGGCCGCACGTTCACCGAAACGCCCCGCGCCCACAGTCCGGAACAGTTCCTGGCCCATATTCGGGCCGGGCGCGCCGGCGCCCACGGGCAGCAGGGAAGCGCGGCCAAATGGGCGCATGCGGCAATGGCGCTCGCGATCCGGTCACTCGACCAAGACAGTGCGGTTCCCGCTCGGCCCGACCCGACGATCGTGCTGAAGATCGTCGAACGGGTCATGAGCGAGGGCGACGCGCGCGAAGGCAGCGGCGGCACCGACCTGTCCGCCGACGACGCGCTGGCCCTGCTTCGGGCCTGGCTGCTGTCCATCGACCTCGACGTTGACGAGCACAAGCTCCTCAAGCAGCTCCAGGACGGCGAGCTCACGCACGCCGACCTCGACCGCCGGGCCCGTCGCGTGCACGAGCGCAAGCTCGCCGCAGTGGTGCGCGAGACGGTAAAGAGCCTCGAGGACCACACGCCCAACCCGGCGGGGAGCGCACTGTCGCTTTTCGACGCCTGCCTGCCGGCGATCCCGTACGCCGCCGCCGCGTCCTTCCTGGGTCGCGAGAAGGCCAAGTTGACCCGCAGCGACGGCGATCGCCCGCGGGTCGCGCTGATCGTCGACGGGATCGGCTCGATGCACGGGGTCACGCACACGATCGAGCAGATCCGCGCTCGAGGCGTGCGCGGGTTCGACGTCGAGGTGATCGGCACCGACTGCGAGGTCGACCGGCGCCTGGCCGCGGTGGCCGAGATCGATGTCCCCTTCTACCCGGGGCTCGAAATCGGCGTACCCAGCGTCCCCGCGCTCGTCGACGCGCTCGCGGAGGGCCGCTACGACATCGTCCATGTGTGCTCGCCCGGCCCGGCCGGCATCGGGGCCTGGCTCCTGGGGAGGGTCCTCGAGCTTCCGCGGGTGGGCAGCTACCACACCGAGCTTGGCGCCTACACCGCCCTGCGCACCGGGCAGGCCGGACTCGAGGCGATGGCCAACCTCGGCCTGCGCGCGTTCTACGGCGCCTGCGACGTCGTCCTTTCCCCCAGCCCGGCGAGCGACGAGCGGCTGGCGGAGCTGGGGATCGAGTCCGAGCGCGTCCGCCGCTGGGACCGCGGCGTCGACCTCCAGCGCTTCGATCCGGCCCATCGCAACGAGACGGTGCTTCCGGACAACAACATCAACGTTCTGTACGCCGGTCGGTTGAGCAAGGAGAAGGGCGTTGAGCTGCTGGCGGACGCGTTCTTGGAGGCCCACCGGCGAGACCCGCGACTGCACCTGGTGCTGGCGGGCGGGGGTCCCGAGGAGGACCTACTGCGGAGCCGACTCGGCGACCGCGCCACGTTCCTCGGCTGGCTGTCCGGAAACGACCTGGCCCGCGTGTACGCCAGCGCCGACGTCTTCCTGTTCGCCAGCGCGACGGAGACGTTCGGTCAGGTGATCCTCGAGGCGCAGGCGAGTGGCCTGCCCGTGGTGGCGGTTGACCAGGGTGGCCCGTCGTGTCTGATCGACCACGGCGAGACCGGGCTCTTGGCACCGCCCGAGGTCAGTGCGCTGGCCGACGCAGTGACCTCGCTGACGGCCACGCCCAGGCTGAGTGAGCGCGTCCGCCGCGGTGCGCTGGCCGGGGTGCGCGGTCGCAGCTGGGAGGCAGCCCTTGACCGCCTCGCAGCCGCATACCGCGTCGCACTTGCCGCCAGAAGCGATCAGCAGCTCGCGCGTGGCGTCGCATAGCGATCAGAAGGCGTAGCCGTAGACGCCGTAGCCGCCACCGTAACCGCCGTAGCCGTAGCCACCGCCGCCATAGCCGCCACCGTAGCCACCGGAGCCGTAGCCATAGCCCCCGCCACCATAGCCGTAGCCGCCGTCGCCGCCCGGATAGCCGCCGTCGCCATAGCCGCCATTGCCGTAGCCGCCATCGCCCGAGCCACCGGCCGAGCCACCCGTCCCTGACGTGTCGGTGGCGTTCTGCTGCCACGCGACCGAGAACGAAGAGCCGTCCGAGGAAAGCGAGGACGGAGTCGCGCCGGCGCTCGAGTCACCCGCGCCGAAGCTGACGTCGTAAGAGCCGTTCGAGCCGAGCGCGATCGGCGCATAGCTCCACGCCGAATCCGAGATCGTGCCGGTGTGGCCGTTGGCGGTCGCCGACGCGCCGGTGAACTGGACCGTCCCGAAATCTGCCAGCGGGAGCGGCTCGCACTCGCCGGTCGTCGCGGCGCCGCCGGAGCACTGGGAGGGCGCCTCGGCGATCCACTCGGCGCTCGAGGTGTCGGGGTCGCTCATCTGAAGCGTCTTGGTGCTCGACTGTCCGGTCGTCTGGTCAGACAGCCACACAGTGACGTTCGACCCGCTGACGCTCACGTTGGCCGAGATGTGGTCCCCCGGCTTGATCGTCAGACCGAGCTGCACCGGTGCGGAGGGCACCAGCTCATACCAGGCGTAGTACTCGGTGCCGCCGCCCGAGGTGCAGTCGCCCTGAGTGCCGACCTGCTCCAGCGCGTCGGACTGGTCGCTCGAGCCTCCGAGACCGACCCAGTACGCGGAATAGCTCTGGCCCGAGTCACAGCTCACGGTTGGCTGGACCCAGCTGCCCGACACGCTCGAGAAGTTCGTGCTCGAGGTCGAGCCGCCGGCGACGTAGCCGGCCCAGTTCTGACTAACTTCCTCCTGAGGGGAAGTGGTGGCCGCAGAAGCGGAGGCGGCACCTACGCCGGTGAGCGCAGCGGCCGCGGTGAAGGTGGTTACAACAGTTCGAAGTCTCATGGCGTTCACTTAAGAACGCCGCGCGAAGAGCCCGCTACGAAGAGGCGAAGAGGCGCTTAAGGCCTACCCAGCAAGCTGCTCGTCGAGTTCCTGGTCGTCCCCGTCGCTCGCCGCCACCGACTCGAGCTGCGGAGGCGCCACCTCGGTGCGGCCGCCACCGGCCTCCTTGGCCGCGTACAGGGCGAGGTCGGACCGGTGCAGCAGCGAGGACAGCTCCTCCTTGCGATCCCACACCGCGACGCCCGAGGAGAACGCCTCTCGGGCCGGCGTCGAGGCGCGCAACCGATCGATCGCCGTCAGCGAGCCGGTCAAGGTCGAGTTGGTGAGCAGGGCGACGAACTCGTCCCCGCCCAGGCGCGCGACCACATCGCCGGCGCGCAGCGTGGCCCGGATCCGCTCGGCGGTGTCCGATAGGGCGGAGTCGCCCTGCGCGTGACCCAGCTCGTCGTTGAGCTCCTTGAAGTTGTCTAGGTCGAGTGTCACGAGCGTAATTGGGTTGCCGCTCCGCGCCGCCCTGGCCAGTTCGCGCGGGGCCGTGTAGCGCCAGCCGCGCCGGTTGAGCAGGCCGGTCAGGTCATCTACCACCGCCTCCTGCGCGAAACGCTGGGCGAGCGTGGCAAGCTCGCGAGTCACGGTGCGTAGCGACACCGCGACCATCAACCCGACGAGCATCAGCAGTTCGGCGTGACCCCAGCTGCGCGGATACGCCGGCGCCCCGACCAGCAACATCGGCAGCACGCAGCACGCGACGAAAACGAGCATGCCGGCGAACATCTCGAGATCGCCCGCGACCAGCCCGAACCACAGCATCGCCATGACCACGAGGACCGAGTACCCCGAGCCCGCCCCACCGCTGTATGCCTGGAGCAGGGTCATCGCAGGCAGCTGACCGAATGCCGCAATGCAGAAGATCAGCCGGCGCCGACGCGGCACCGTCGCAGCCACGAGCGCCGCGACGCAGGCGACGACGGCTCCGACGTAGAAGACCGGATGGTGCCTCGCTCGATCGGTCTCGGCGGCGATCACGACCGGCAGGACAATCCCCACGAGTGCGAAGGCGAGCAGTCGAGACCGGCCCCAGGGGCGTAATGAACTGGTTCTCATTCAAGTTCGAAATCGGCCATTCGTCGAAAAACTTGAGTAGGAATTAGGAAGTTTGACCCGCTTGTTACGAGATTTTTCGACACGATTTGGCCGACAGGACCCGGGCCCGCGCCGCCGAAATCAGCCGGCGTGAGCACGAGCCGACTCGAGGCGTTCTCCGACGGGGTGATGGCGGTGGCGATCACGCTGCTCGTGCTGAACATCGACCTGCCCACGCTCGTCAAGGGCCAGAGCCTGGCGAGCGGCCTGGCCCACCAGTGGCCGGCGTACGCCGCCTACGTCGTCTCGTTCCTCACGATCGGGATCATCTGGATCAACCATCACGTGATGATCGGCCGCCTGCGCGAGGCCGACCGCACGATTCTGTTCCTGAATCTCCTGCTGCTGATGAGCATCGCGGTCCTGCCGTTCGCGACGAAGCTGATGGCGGCCTATCTCAGGCACTCGAGCGGACAGCACCTCGCGGCGGCGATCTATAGCGGCTCGTTTCTCATCATGGGCCTGCTGTTCGCCGCCCTCAACGCGCACATCCTGCTCGCCAAGCACTCCAAGCTCAGGCAAGAGCTGCCGCTCGAGCGCCGACGTCTGATCCTCGTCCGCAGCGTGGCCGGGGTGATCCCGTACGCGATCGCGACCGCCCTGGCCGCGGTCTCCCCGTACGCGACGATCGCGATCTGCGCCGCGTTGGGCGTCTTCTACGCGTTCCCGATCAGCAGCGGTGGCGCGGATGCGATCTGATGAAGTTGGTCGGCGGCGCCTGACGGCGGCGCCTTAGCCTACTTC
>Ga0335072_10015862_pt1 | contig 10686 bp, 8 predicted proteins | sample Lox_Sample_21_FD_206725 | JGI IMG/M metagenome (GOLD analysis project Ga0335072, IMG submission 206725) | Soil microbial communities from Loxahatchee National Wildlife Refuge, Florida, United States - Lox_Sample_2.1 | ecosystem: Environmental > Terrestrial > Soil > Wetlands | place: USA: Florida... | reverse complement strand
TATCGCTGAGGGTGATCGCCGCTTCGCACAGTTCAGCGACCGTCATAACCGACCCGGCGTGCCGTGACGTAACCGGAGCGTATTTGAGGATATCGGTTTGCCCGACCGGCACGGCTCTTTGGAGCTGTTCTCTTCCCTGATCCACGCGAGCGAGAATCGCAGCAACGGCCAGAACCTTGAATGTGCTGCACATGGGGAATGGTTCATCCATGCGCTGTCCGAGGATTTGCCCACTGCCGGAATCAAGAAGAGCGACACCCATTCGACCTCCACTTTGTTTCTCAACCCGGGCCAGACGGTCATTCAGCGACATGGTTGCCGGCAAACCATGAGAAGGCTCGGGTAGCCCCAGATACATCCCCAAGAGAGCCAGGGCGGAAGAGCCGAGAAATTCACGGCGTGTGCGCAATCTCTCGTTGCGGTTGTCCATGGCCGATGCTGTTTGCATGAATGCGGGATGACGGCTGCAAGAAGAGCGGGGATTTTTCCAGAGCAAGACCGGCTCTAATAACTTCCCTGGCTCACTTGCTTGGGTTTGATCCACTTGTCCTCGGGAATCCAGCCGATCCGATACATGTAGTCGCTTAATTCGGCGGTGATTTCCCGCGCGGTGCGTTTGGTGTCTTCGGTCAATCCATGTGCCAGGCCGCCCGCGCTTCCAGTGGCCAGTCCCACGCCGAGGGTCAGCGGGTCAGTCGCGATTCCCGTGATGGCACCCGGCTCGGCGTTGCTTCCGCCCGTGGTTGAAAAGGTCAGGAAGGGCCGGTGGGAACGTTCCGACAAATCATAGACTTCCACCGCCGTTTCGAGTTTTGTGGCCCCCATGCCAAAGCCGATGGCGCTGCGCAGAAAACGGCTTCCCTGGTTGACCCGCACAAATTTTCCCCGGATCACCCATGCGTTTTCCGGGTGCGGCCATTGGTTCCGCTTAATGGCATCGGCGGAAATGAGCCGCTTGGTCAGATCGGCTGTGATCGCCGAAGTCATCATGCTTTGAAGATCGGTTTTAAATTCGGCCAGTTCCGTCCCTTCCCGGTCCACATTGAATTCCGCGCCGGTCACCGAAAATGGCTCGACGTAAACGCGCTGCGGCATGTGCTCCACAGCCACTTCTGATACCGGCGCCACACTCACCGACGCGCAACCGGCCAGCGCCAACACTGCCCCCGCCCCAAGAAATTGCCCTATTTTCATTTCCACTTATCGCAGAAATTCATTCCTGGTCAAAAAAATCGTATCGTAAGGACCAGCGGTATCGTGGATTGAAAGCACCTTCGCTGGCGGTTATTGCAAGAGAATGCAAGCGTTTCCATGGATCGGTTCAACGACTTTATTTTGCTGACAGGCGAGCGCATTTTTCTTTCGGTCTCCCATTTCTATTTCCCTCCATCCGTGGGTCAAGCCATGGATCATCGTGGCCCTCGCTGCTGTTACCATTGCTTTTTGTGGCCTGGGGGGGACTACTGGTTCCGGCAACAAGGCGTGCCTTCCTGGCATGTTATTACGGGTACATTTTAGCCATCTTTAAATGTAGATTTCTCTTGGTCGCGCGCCAAAAATAGGTTCCGCTTATGGGGGGATATGCCGGACACGCGAATCTTTGCCAACCTTGGTCTCACCGCTATTCTGCTGGTTATGAATGGTTGCACTCCTGCCGGACCGGCTCCTGCGCCCTCCCAGCCCCCGCCGCCGCAACCGGTCATTGCTCTCTTTACCGACTACGGGTGGGAGGATCCTTACGTTTCCCAGCTCAAGGGCGTGATTTTCACGGTGAATCCTTCCGCCCGGGTAGTCGATCTTACCCATAGCATCGCTCCGTACAACGTCACGGAGGGCGCCTACCTGCTGGACCAATGCGCGGAGGAATTTCCCGCCGGGACGATTTTCGTCGCAGTGGTCGATCCGCAGGTCGGTTCGGATCGCGCGCCGATTTTGGTGGAGACCAACAAGGAAAAATTTTATATCGGCCCCGACAACGGTCTCTTTACGGAGGTGATCGACCGCGAGGGATTTCTCAAGGCGTGGAAACTCGACCGGCCGGAGTATTTTCGCCCTGGCGCTATTTCCTTTACTTTTCATGGGCGCGACATTTTCGGCCCCGTCGCCGCCCATCTCGCTTCTGGAGTCGCGCCGGAAAGGCTGGGTTCGGAAATTCCGCTCGTTTCCGCCCTCGCGCGGCTTTCCGGCAAAGCGCCGGTTTTTTCTTCGGGCATTCTTTCTGTTGAGGTGGAGCACGTCGATCGGTACGGCAACGTCGTTCTCAATCTGCGCGATGACAATGATCTGGCCAACCGCCTCAAGGACGGCAATCTCGTCAAAATTTCCGTGGGGAAGGAGAACTACTCGGCGCCGCTTCTGAAGACCTACGGCGATATTGAAAAAGGGCGGCTGGTGCTGCTTTACGGCGGCAGCGGGCTGCTGGAGATTGCGATGAACCAAGGTTCCGCCGCCCAGGAACTCAAGGTACGGCCCGGCGATGTGATTTTTCTGAAACCATGAACGCCTATTTCTTCAAGCCGATTCTCCAGGAGCGCATTTGGGGCGGGCGCAATCTCGCCGCTCTCTGCAACCGAACTCTGCCCGAAGACAAAAAAATCGGCGAGAGCTGGGAACTGAGCGACCGTCCGGAAGCGGTCAGCGACATCATTTCCGGTCCCGGTGTCAAGCCCGACACCCATCAGAATCTCCACACTCTCTGGCAGGAGAGCCGGATCGCGGTTTTCGGCACCAAATCGCCCGACCTCCCCCGTTTTCCGATACTCATCAAGCTTCTCGACAGTCAGGAAAATCTCAGCGTGCAGGTCCATCCCCAACCGGGCCAGGAAGGCGAGCCGAAAACCGAGTTGTGGTACTTCCTCCAAACCGCGCCCGAGGCCAAGATTTATGTGGGCCTTAAGCGGGGGGTGACGCGCGACAAGTTTGAAAAGGCGATAGGCACGCCGGAGCTTCCCCAGCTTTTGCATACGCTCTATCCGGCGCAAAGCGACGCCATGTTTCTTCCCAGCGGACGTATTCATGCCGTCGGCGGAGGCAACGTCATTCTCGAGATTCAGCAAAACTCCGATACCACTTACCGGATTGATGACTGGGGCCGCGTCGACAGCCAGGGGCACCCTCGCGCTCTTCACCGGGAGCAGGCTTTGGCATCGATTCGCTTCAACGATTTTGAGCCGCAGTTTGTCCAGCCCCACTCCGAGAGGGTCCTTCAGTGTCCTTATTTCAGCGTGGAACGCGCCTATATTTACCCCGGCGAATACCGCGTCTGGACCAGCGACCAGACCAGCTTTCAGTACCACTTTCTGGCCCAAGGCGAGATCAAGATCGACGACCGCACTTATAAGCAAGGCGAAGGTTGGCTCGTTCCCGCCAATACCGAGAGCTATAGTCTGGAGCCTCTCGGCGAGGGCGCGGAACTGATCACTGTCCAGTGGGGAGGATAGATTTTTTGCTAAATCGGACTCAGCGTTTGGGCTGCTTTCCATGTTATAACATTTGCGCGTGTCTGAGAGCCGTTTACCTTAAGGGAAAACCCTCACCGGAGAACAACTATGCTCACCACTCGCCGCCAAGCCATGAAGACCCTCGCCGCCGCCACGTTGGGCGCCACCGCTCTTGGGAAGATTTCCGCCCTAGCCCAGACTGCTCCGGCCGCCACGACCGCGACGCCTGAACCGGCCGGCCCTTTCACGCTGCCGCCTCTTCCCTACGCTTACGACGCGCTTGAGCCGAACATCGACACGGAGACCATGCATCTCCACCACGACAAACATCACGCCGCTTACGTTAAAAAACTCAATGAGGCCCTGGCCAAGGAACCTTCCTTTTCCCCCGGCAACGACATTGAGGAACTCCTCAAAAATTTTGCTTCGGTTCCCGAGGCGATCCAGACCGATGTACGCAACCAGGGTGGAGGCCATGCCAATCACAGCCTTTTCTGGCAGACGCTTTCGCCCAAAGGGGGCGGCACGCCCGGCGAGGCCCTGGGCAAAGCCATCACCAATGATCTTGGCGGCTTCGATAAATTCAAGGAAGAGGTTGCCAAAGCCGGGGCGGGACTTTTCGGCAGTGGCTGGGTGTGGCTGGTTCTGGATGGCGGCAAGAATCTGACGATTCTGACCCTGCCGAATCAAGACAGCCCGCTGATCGAGGGACACTATCCGCTTTTTGGCATCGACGTCTGGGAGCACGCCTATTATCTCAAATATCACAATCTTCGCCCCGATTACATCAAGGCGATCTGGAATGTCGTCAATTGGGACTTTATTTCGGCCCGCTATGACAAGGCGATGAAAGCCTGAGGGCATCGCGGGGCGAAAGGCGTGAGGTTGTTTTTACGGATGACCCGCTTTTTGCCGGGCCATCGCTTGCGCTTGGGATAGGTTATATTGCGCGTCTTGATCGCCGGGGTTGAATCGCAGGGTTTCCTGAAACTGGGTTATCGCCTCATCGGCACGTCCCTGCCGCAGGAAAGCAACGCCAAGGTTGTTGTGAGCCGCGGCGAAGCTGGGATTGGTTTTCAGGGCTTTTTGAAACTCGGCAATTGCTGGATCGAGTTGTCCTTTTTGGATCAAGGCGACGCCCATATTGTAATATGCCTGGGCGAGGTTGGGATTGATTTCCACCGCCTTCTGAAATTGAGTCATGGCTTTATCCGTCTGGCCGGTTGAGAACAGAGTAGCGCCGAAATCGTCGCGGGCATCGGCATTGGCGGGGTTGATTTCCAGAGCTTTCTCGAATTGGGGCATGGCTTCTGCAACCTGGCCTTTTTGCATGAGGGCGAAACCGAGATCGTAATAGACGACGTCGTCATGCGAATCGATTTTCAGAGCTTTTTGATATTGGGCGATCGCTGCGTCGACCTGTCCCTTTTGCAGGAGGGCGTTGCCAAGGCTGATGTTGCCCATCCAGCAAGCTGGATTTTTAGCCAGCGCATCAGTCCAGAGCGCATCCTGGTTTTTGTAAACCCAGGCGCGTTCCCAACTCGAGATTCCCAGGATAAGCAGCATACCCGCGCCAAAGGCCGACGGCAGCCAGCGTCTTCCGGAAATCGGCCAATCCAAAAACTTGGCCAGGCCCGCCCCGGCCAGCGCCAGCGGTCCCATTGCGGCCAAATACTGGAAATGATCGGCGACCAGGGAGAAAGGAGAAAAGCCCATATCGATCAGCCCCAACACCGGAAACAAGGCGGCTACGAAATAAGCGAAGGCAAAAAACCAGGGCCGCAGCCATGACTTGCGCTGGAACCATAAGATCAAAAAGACAATGAGCACGGCGAACAGCGGCAAATAGGAGGTCCACCGTCCGGCGTCGATCTCCCACCGCGGATAAATGATGATCAACGGATCCGGCCAAAGGAGTTTGCCCAAATAAAACCAGACGGCATCTCCCGCCGTCGCCAGCCGCTGTGGGCAAGTCCGCGCCCACTGCGGATCGGTGTTCGGCGTCAACTGGACTTGCGTCCAAAACGATAGCGCGCCGGCGGCAAGGGACATCAAGAATACCGGGATGGTACCCGCCATCACGCGCCACTGCCAGCGGCCCCGCATCCACCAGGCGCACAGGCAAAGTGCCGGAGATAGCACCATGGCGGATGTCTTGCTTGCCATGGCCAGCGCGGCGAAAAGCAACGTCAACGCATAATTCCAATTGCCGCCGATTGGGCTTTCGTGGCCCGCTGTTTCAAGCCATCTTGCAAAAAAGAGAATCGAGAGCAAAAAGAACAGACCCGATTGGATGTTTTTGATTTCGGTAATCCACGCCACCGATTCAACCTGCACCGGATGCAAAGCCCAGAGCGCCGCGCCCAGCCATGCTCCGGGAATTCGCAAGCTCCGCAACACCCGCCAGAGCAAGACTGCGCAGACCGCATGCAGCAAAACGTTGGTCAGGTGATACGGCAGCGGAGTCAATCCCCACAGCGCGTGCTCGAACCAAACTGTTGTCAAGGCGAGGGGACAAATATCGGCCGCGCTGGTGCTCCAGATTTCTTTCAATCCAAGCGGTCCCACAATGCAAGGGTTGGCGGTGACAAAGGCATCATCATCCCAAATGAACCCCGCCCGCCAGACCGGCGTATAGGTCAGAACAACGGCCAAGACTAGAACTATGCCTCCAAGCCAAGCGCGGTTGAATCGGAATAGTGGCGACGAGGCATTCACCGCTTTCTCGGCGGCCGGCGTGAAGAAACCCTCCTCCGCGCTTTTTTCCGTGAATCGTTTCGCCATGACGGTTTACTTTTGGCCCGCCTTTTGCCGGATTATTTCCTCCGCCTTAGCCAAATTGTTTTGCGCCTCGGTGTCGCTGGGATTCAGGCGCAAGGCTTTCTGGAGTTGAGGAATTGCCGCTTCCGGCCGTCCCTCTTTGATAAGAGCAATACCGAGATTTTTACACGTGATGGCATCGTTGGGATCGATTTGCAAAGATTTTTTATACTCCTCCACCGCCTGGCCGATTTGTCCCTTATCTAATAAGGCCCAGCCAAGATTGTTGTGGGCTTCGGCAAAGTTGGGAGCGATTTCCAAGGCTTTTTTGAACTGAACGATCGCCTCGTCCACTTCCCCTTTTTGGAGAAATACCCCACCAAGGTTATTATAGGCGTCGGCGGCGTTGGGATTGATTTGCAACTCTTTGTTGAATTGAACGATCGCCTCATCTACTTCTCCCTTGTAAGAAAGAGCAACCCCAACATTGCCGTAAACCTCTTGTTGGAAATCCAGACATGCGAACAGGTTGAATGCTATCGAAAATGCCAGCAACGAACCCCAAACACAACGGGCGATCCACAACCAGACCCATTGTCCAGCCAGGGCGCGCTCCAAAGACAAAACGCCGATGACCGCGAGCAACACCAGCGGAAACGCATATTCCATTTCATAGCGAAGGCACATGGAATCGTGAAAGCACATAATCCCCGCGCAAGTCCCAAACAGCGGGACGATGGCCATTAAAAACCAACCCAGCACCAAACGCTCGTTTCCCGTCCGGTTTTGCCAGGCCAGCGGCACGGCCAAGGCCAGCCAGACCAGTGGGATGTTGGCCAAAATTCCAAAAGGATGATTCACGATGAAATACCCCTGTGGGTACGGCGGAAGAGGGATATCGTGAACGAAGGGAAACCGGCCGCTCCAGCTTGCCGGAGCCAGAAAGCCGACCCGGAAATTGAACCAGAAGTAATGGAGACTGAATTGGTGGTGGATCGTAACCGGCAATTGATAACTTTGCCCAAATTCCAGCGGATTATCAAAACGCAAGACATTATAACACATAAGCCCGGTTCCGATAAGCCCGATGGGCCCCCCCGCCGCTAATAACAAAGGCCACACGGTCCGCTTTTCCCGCCAGGCCTGGATCACCGGGATGAGCAGAACGGCGGTGCCGAATAACAGCGACGGACGCGCTCCCAAGGCTAATCCATAAGCCAGACTGGCCGTCGCGACCCATTGCCATCGGTGCTCAGAATCGTGCAGGGCGTGCCATATTCCAGCCAAGACCAGCATGATCAGCATATAACCGCAACTGATCGCCACTTCGTAAACATCACACTCGCCCAAAATGGCCGGCGCGAAATTGGCCAGCCCAAGCGCCAGTGCCCCGGCCATTACGATCCAAATACTGATTTCTTTAAAGTAACGCCGCCATATCGCATAGAGCAAACCCACCTCAATCAAAAAACCGGCCGAAAAAAAGATCACGGCGGCATCCCGATGCAACAGGTAATGACCGGTTAAAATCAAATAGGGCCAAAAAAGCAGCAAAGCCGGCACAGGTCCGAAATAGAGATAGAGCTTCCCCTTGTAATAACTCAAATCGTGTAAATAATAGCGTTCGGTCCACAGATGCGGGTTCCCAAGCACGGGATCGTTAGGATCGGTGATCCGCGCGAGTTCGGGTGGAATGTCCCGTTTCACGTTTAACTGGCCGGCACGAAAACCATCCACCAGCAAATTGTAATAAGTCTCTTTTGCGCTGGAGCATTCCGACTCGATGATTCCCGAATTGGAACTCCAGACATAAATTCCAATAACCAACAGGCAAACCGCACTCAAAACGGCCCGGCGTATCCATGGGGATTGGTCTCCAACCAAGTGCGGTTCCAAAAACAGGATGTGCTTCATCCAGGTTAGTAGTGTCGGCGTCATTTTCCCGGCGGTAGACGCGGAGATAGCATTGTCCGTCGCGCTTTTTTTTGTGAATCGTTTCGCCATGAAAAGATCTACTTTAGGCCCGCCTTTTGCCGGATTATTTCCTCTGCCCTGGCCAAATTGTTTTTTGTTTCGGTGTCATTAGGATTCAGGCGCAAAGCTTCCTGGAATTGAGAAATGGCCGCTTCCGGTTGTCCTTCGTTAAAGAGAGCAATGCCCAAATTGTTATAAGCGCCGGCATAGTTGGGATTGATTTGCAAAGCTTTTTGAAACTCCCCGGCTGCCTGGCCGATTTGTCCTTTAGATAATAAAGCCCAACCAAGATTATTATGGGCTTCGGCATAATCGGATTTGATCGTGAGAGCTTTTCGATATTGGACTATCGCTTCGTCCACTTCCCCTTTTTGTAAAAATGCCCAACCAAGATCGTTGCAGGTTTTGGCGTTGCCGGGATCGAGGGTCGCGGCTTGTTGAAAATGGGCAAGCGCCTCATCCACTTCTCCTTTTTGCAATAGGGCCACGCCGAGATTAGCGTGCGCTTCGGCGAGACCGGGATAGAGTTCCAATGCCTTTTGATATTGGACTATCGCCTCGCCGATTTCTCTTTTTTGGTCAAGGGCATTGCCGAGGTTGAGATAGGCTTCGGCGTAGCCGGGTTGGATTTCCAGGGCTTTTTGATAATGCGCCACGGCTTCGTCCCATTGCCCCTCTTGAAACAGAATGACGCCGAGATTGTTATGAGCTATCCAGCAGTCCGGATTTTTGGAAACCGTATCAGACCAAAGCGATTTTTCGCTTTCAAAGGCCCAGCTCCGTCGCCAACTCAATATTCCGAAAACCAGCAAAACTCCCGCATAAAGGCTCAGTTGTAGCCATGGCCTATCTGAGATAGCCCGATTTGCCAACCATACCCAGACCGCTCCCAATAATGCCATCGGTCCCATGGCGGCCAAATATTGAAGATGATCGGCGACCAAACAGTGCGCGAGAGAACTCATCGTTACGAATCCCAACACGGGAAATAAAGCCGCCAAAAAATAACCAAAGACAAAAAAACAGATGCGAGCCCACGGCTGGCGTATGGACCACAGAACAATCAGGATGACTAATATCGCTCCCAGCGGCAGATAGGAAAACAGTCGCGTGGCATCGATTTCCCAGGAGGGATAACTATTAATCAAAGGATAGGGCCAAACCAATTTACCCAGATAAAACCAGATCACGTCGCCCGATGCGGCCACACGTTCGGGCCAGCTCCGTACCCAGGGTAAATTTTCTTCTCCCACCAACTTTCGCGTCAAAATCGAAACAACGCCGGCGGCGACGGACATGAAAAAGACAGGGGCTACTCTTATCAGATTGCGCCATCGCCATTGCCCCTCCAGCCACCAAGCGCATAGACAAAAGGCTGCCGGCAATACGACCGTGGACGTCTTGCTCATCATCGCCAAGGCGGCGAAAAAAAGAGTCCATCCATAATTCCAATTCTTTTGGGTCTGATTTCCCCGATTTTTTGCTTTTAGCCATCGCACAAAGAAAAATACGGAAAGCAGGTAAAAAAGACCTGATTGCGTGTTCTTTGTTTCGCTGATCCAGGCCACCGATTCAACCTGCAACGGATGCAAGCCCCAAAGTGCCGCGCCCAGCCAGGCGCCCGGAATCCGCAAACTTTGTAAGAGCCGCCACAACACCACCACACAAACCGCGTGCAGTAAAACATTGACCAAATGATAAGGGAGAGGATTCAGGCCCCACAACAAATGTTCTATCCAGAAAGTGGTAAGCGCCAAAGGGCAGATATCGGCGGAATTTGTCGTCCAGATTTCTTTCAACCCAAGCGGTCCCACAATGCATGGGTTGGCGGTGATATTAATATCGTCGTCCCAAATGAACCCCGCCCGCCATGCCGGCGTATAGATCAGAATGACAGCCAGAAACAGCCCCAGACCCCCAAGCCAATCGTGTTTGAGCCAAGCCGGCGGCGCCAGGGTGGGCGCCATATTCCTGGCCTCCGATGCGGCGATATCATCATTTGTCGCATTTTTTTTTGTGAATCGCTTTGCCATGGAAGGTCTACTTCTGGCCCGCCTTTTGCCGGATCGCCATTTCCAGCTTGGTCAAATTATTTTGGGCCTCAGCGTCATTGGGATTCAAACGCAAAGCCGCCTGGAATTGGAAAATCGCCGCTTCCGGCCGTCCCTCTTTTATAAGAGCAATGCCCAAATTATTATAAGCGCCGGAATAGGTGGGATCGATTTGCAAAGCTTTTTGACATTCCTTCACCGCCTGGCCGGCTTGTCCCTTAAATAATAAGGCCCAGCCGAGATTATTATGGGCTTCGGCATAGTCAGGCTCGATGATGAGAGCCTTCTGGTATTGAGAGATCGCTTCGTCTACTTTCCCCTTTTGTAAGAACGCCCAACCTAGATTGTTGTGAATTTTTGGGTCACCGGGATCGATGGCCATGGCTTGTTGAAAATGGGCAAGCGCCTCATCCACTTGGCCCTTTTGCAACAGGGCGGCGCCAAGATCATTGTGAGCTTCG
>Ga0335072_10015861_pt1 | contig 10687 bp, 10 predicted proteins | sample Lox_Sample_21_FD_206725 | JGI IMG/M metagenome (GOLD analysis project Ga0335072, IMG submission 206725) | Soil microbial communities from Loxahatchee National Wildlife Refuge, Florida, United States - Lox_Sample_2.1 | ecosystem: Environmental > Terrestrial > Soil > Wetlands | place: USA... | reverse complement strand
GATGTGCTGGTTATCCTCGGTTCCCACCTTCAATTCGGTGACCGGACCAGATTTCTGTTCGCATTTCAATTCCTTGTTCTGACTGGAATTGTTGTCGTCGGACTGCACATGAACGTCGTCATCCTTCCGGGAGTGACACTCGAGCACTTTGCCGTACTTCTTCAGCTTATCTCGATAATAGGAGATCACTTTCGCCGGAGCATCGTCGGACTCGTACTTTGCGACTACCAGCTTCATGCCAAAGCCTTCGGTAAGAATGCCAAAATTTAACGGATCGCCATTTTCGTCGTGCTTGAGCCGAGCCCCGGGATACGTCGGCAAACCGGCTTTCTTCGCATCCGCGTCCGGGCCGACGTGCAAATCGCCAGCCGGGCTTCGAACGTCGAGGCTTTTGTCCTGCTTGCCAGAATCCTGTGCCGAGATGACAGGAATCGTGAGAGCGAAAATCGTGACCGCGAACGTTATGAGCCCGAGAACGCTGCGATGTGTATGGCGAAGCATATGCGACCTCCAGAAATGATCGGGATACTTCTAAATCTCTTCGTCCTTGCCGTGCGTGTGTACGTACACCAGAGAGAAAGTCGATCCCTTGCCATCAGGTTCGATCGCGACGATGTGCTGATTTTCCTTCGTGCCAACTTTCAGCTCGGTATTACTGCCGCTCGATCCTTGGCACGTGAGTTCGTGGTCGCCTTGGTCGAAGTCTTTGATGTCGGCGTTTACATCGAGATGGTGGGTGTGGCAAACAAGAACGTTGCCGTATCTCTTCAGCTGATCGTCATAGAAGGCAACGATCTTGGAGGGTGCGTCGTCGGATTCATACTGCAGCGCGACGACTTTCAAACTGTAGCCGAATCCGGAAATGTTGACGTTTGCACTCTTATTGTCGTCGTTCGAATCCTTCTCTTTCAGACGGGCTCCCGGGTATACCGGTAGGCCGGTGTCGGTAGCGGCCGCTTCGTTACTAACATGAATGCCACCCACCGGAGTCCGGATATCGACCTTTTTGTCCTGCCCATTGGGCTCTTTCTGGACGTTGATGCTACAGGCGGACACAAAGAGCAAGCCGCCGACCACCGCTCCCGCGAAAATCATCGACGGCATACTCAAATCATTTCGCAGCATTCAGGGACCCTCCCTTCGCAACTTGCGCAGGATGCTCAATCCCGACGCCCCGCGCGGCGATGTTCGGAATCGTGACGGGGAGATGTCCGCGAATCGGAACCTCCCCGAACAGAGCTTTGACCGCGGCAACTTCCGATACCGATGCATTCGAAAACGTGCACAAATAGGTCTCGATCTTCGGAAAATCGCTGGCCACATACGGATTCCCCATGGCTACGACAACCGTTTTTTGTCCGGCGCGATCGAGCAACTGCTGGAGCAAGGTTCCGGCCGCGTCCGCCATGTTCACGGAATTGCCAATCTTTCCTGCGGTCGGGATCACGTATACAGCGGCGATTACTTTCCTGGCCTGCGCGACTGCGTTCAGAATTTCGTCGCTCATGCCCGCCGCGATGCGCGGATCGACGTACAACACATTCGCGTCCGGAATGCGCGCACGAAGTTCACGTCCGAAAGCGTGGCCGGACTCCAGGCGCACGTCTTCCGAGAAGATCACCGCAACAGTATCGTTGCGCGTTTCCTCTCTAGTCATATACGGCAGTCCTGTCGGACTGGTTCCCTGAGATTTCAAGGGAAGCACCTGCCCATTGTCGCGCACCAGGGTGAGAGCCGAGGCAGAGACTTGTTGCCCGAAGGCTATGTTTTCCGGTTTGCCAATGACGGTGGCGAGCCGATTGACATCTACGGTGCGCTTCTCATTCAGACCGAGAGCGCCCTTTACTTTCAATATCTTGAGGACAGACTGGTCTAGCCGCTGATGGGAGATTTCTCCTGATTGCACTGCCTTGAGCATCGCTGTATAAGAAGCCGGCAAATCGGCCGGGATCAGGAGCAAATCGTTCCCCGCCTTGAACGCCTCGACCGCGGCGCGGCCAATATCGTTAGCGAACAATTTCGTCAGACCGGCCATGTCGAGCGCGTCAGTGACGATGATTCCTTTGAATCCGAGTTGTTTCTCGAGCAGATCCGTCACCACGGCGGGCGAAATGGTCGCGACGTGATTGGGATCGGGATCAAGCGCCGGCACTGTGACATGCGCCACCATGACCGAATCGACGCCCGCGGCTATGGCTTCGCGAAACGGTGGCAGCTCGATCGTGTCCAGATGAGTGCGATCCACATTCACGCTGGCGACCCCCAGATGCGAATCCGTCGCCGTATCGCCGTGGCCGGGAAAGTGCTTGACCGTGGTCAGCATGCCGGCTTCGTGCGCTCCCTTGATGTAGGCCGCGACCAGATCGCCGACCTCTTTCGGATCTTCTCCAAAAGAACGAGTGTTGATGATGGGATTGGCGGGATTGGAATTTACATCGGCGTCGGGAAAGAAATTCCAATGAATTCCTATGGCACGCGCCTCTTCTCCGGTGATGCGGCCGAACATTTCCGCGTCTGCGACGCTGCCGTCTGCCCCGAAGGCCATGGCATGCGGGAAGATCGTGGTGCCGACCAACCGCATAGACACGCCGCGTTCAAAATCGGCAGCAAACAGGAGCGGAAGCTTGGAGTCTCGCTGTAAGCCATTGAGCAGCTCGGCCGCTTCATACGGTCCAGTGCGCAGAAGAAATGGACCGTCGACGTGCACGGTCATGGCGAACGAACCGATGTGGTATTTCTGCATCGTGTCGCGCAATTGCAGGTATTCCGGGCTTTCGACATTCAGAAATCCCGCGCGGCACCAGACCATAAAAACCTGGCCGATTTTTTCCTGCAGCGTGAGCTTGTGCAGCGTCTTTTCAGCCCACTTGTCGCCGCGTTCAGAGTGGGTCAGAGGCTGGGGGCGTTTTTCTTTGGCGAAGGACGTCAGCGAGAAGACGAAAATGAAGCTGAGCAATAAGGCGGAGAGGAATCGGTTCATGGCAGGAACGATAGCAGAAGGACAGACTTCTGCAACGGTTTGATCCGAGTAACTAGCGGGGCAGCACGATCTCGCCTGTTCCGCCAGCCGAACTGCTGGGTGAAACGAGCGTCGCTTCCCTGATCTGCGTCAGCACGTCTTGAATACGAGAGAAGTCGGTGCTGGCCAAAGCCTCACAACGCTCTAGGTCAAGAGATTCCGCCGCGAAGGCGACGCCTCTGCCAGGGCACTCGCCAAGAACAATTGATTTCATAACTGCAATTTTCCCCGTGGCTAACGAAAAATCGCGATACCGCTCAGAACGGCTAGGCCCGCCAGCAAGAGGCTGCCAAAAGTAGTTCAACCTTCGCAATGGCTTCCGCCTGGATCGTCGCATCGTCTCCGAAACCTCGCAACCAGGTCACATCCGGTTCCCGGCGAAACCATGTCATCTGCCGCTTGGCATAGTTGCGATGCGCCTGCTGCGCGGACTGAATTGCTTGATCGCGAGTCAGAGTTCCATCCAAGAACTGCAGGCCTTGCCTGTATCCGAGGGAGGTCAGCGGCCGAGTAGCGGGACCGTATTGTTGGAGCAAATGAGCAGTCTCTTCCACCAGTCCACTTTCAAACATCGCTTCAGCACGGCTGTTGAGGCGGGCATATAGCGCCGCGCGATCCGGCTCGAGCCCCAGCCGAAGAATGCGGAATCCGCCAAGCGGTTCGCGCCCGTGCTGCCAGAGATCCGTCATTCTGGAGCGCGAGGTAAGGCAGACTTCGATTGCCCGGATCAGCTTGGGCACGTCATTCGTGTGAATTCTTTCCGCTGCGGCGCGATCGAGACGGCTGAGAATGCGGTGCAAGTAAGGCAGCCCACGCTTTGCGGCGCGTTCACGCAACCGCTTGCGTAATTCCTCGGAACGCTGCGGACCAGGGAAAAGCCCTTCCAGCAACGCCCGAAGATAGAGTCCAGTGCCTCCGACGACGACGGGCAAATGGCCTTCGGCCTTGATTTCAGAAAGCTCCTGGCGCGCGAGGCGAGCGTATTCCCCCGCCGTTACATAATCCGTAGGATCAACATAATCAAACAGGCGGTGAGGAACACGAGCCCGTTCCGCGGGCGATGGCTTGGCTGTGCCAATATTGAAGTCCCGATACATTGCCACCGAGTCGCAATTAATGATTTCACCGTGGAACTTTTCGGCAATTGCGAGGGAGAGCGCAGTTTTCCCGCTGCCGGTGGGACCGAGGATCACGACAAGCAGAGGGTCGGAGCTCACCGGCTGCGCCGCGCGCACGTTCAGCGGAGGCTCCAATGAATATGGTGCCAGTAGCGAATCAGAGTCAGCACCAGCAGTACGAGCGCGATCACCAGCAGTCCGGTAGCTTCGGAGGCGTAGACCACATGCCGCTCACGCCTGGCTGACACATCGTTCTGCGTGTTCTGTGCAGGCACGCCGCTATTGTAGCGCCGGAAAACTCTCATCGCAGCAATTTCGGTATAGCGCACCTCAGCCGCACACACGCGAACTTTGCGATACTACAGAACGGCGTGGATTGATCCGACAGAAGATCCGTGCGACAGAACTCGATGGCCGAGAAAAAGACGATCACTTTCGGAGTTTTCGAACTCGACCTCAACGCCGGTCAACTTCGTAAAAGCGGGATGCGCTTGCGTCTGCAGGGGCAACCGCTGCAGGTGCTCGCGTTGTTGCTCGAACGCGCTGGAGACGTGGTCACGCGCGAAGAATTACGGCAGAGCTTGTGGTCGTCCGACACGTTTGTCGATTTTGATCACAGTCTGAATACTGCGATCAACAAACTTCGGGATGCACTGGGAGATTCGGCTTCGAGTCCGCGCTACATTGAGACTCTTGCCCGCCGGGGGTATCGCTTCATTGCTCCCGTGCAAGGTGCAGAATCTGTCGCCACCGAAACGGTAGTCGGAGCCGCTGGTTCGGCGGATCCTCCCCCATTCACGGCAAATCCATCCCGCTCGCCTCTTTACCCCGAGACGAATCTGCATCCTGAACTGGAAGTGCCGACTCCTAATCGAAGCCTTACCCGCGGACTTTTTTCCCTGATTCAATTGATGTACCTGATCTTTTATATCGTCGCGCTTTTTCGGCTGCACGCCATTGAGGGGCTGGCTGATTCATCTCTCCCGACATGGAGCGCCACCATGCTTTTCATCGTAGCCATGGTGACAGCTGGAATTGGCATTCCCCTCCGCTGCTATCTGATTTCCGCCGTCGGATTCGATTATCAACGCTTGGGAGACACCTTCCGCCGCATGTTTCCCTTCATCCTAGTCCTCGATGAACTGTGGGCGGTTGCGCCATTCCTGCTCATTCCGCAAATTGGATTAGGCGGGGCTTTCGCGGTCAGTGCGGCGCTTCTCTACGTGCCATTCTCGGAGCGAACGCTGATTCGAATGGCCTATGTGAAGAGACAGTCAACGTAAAGCTCCATCTTGTAGCGCCTTCATGCCGGTCCGGCCCTGACTGCGCGCAGAATGAACGCCCTTCCGGTAAACTAGTGGGCTACTTCATTCGCAAGGAAATTCATCATGCTGCACAAGAATCGTCTTTTTACTCCTGGGCCGACGCCCTTGCTGCCCGCGGCGCAGACGGCTATGGCGGCGTTTACGGCGCATCATCGGACGGCCGACTTCAAGGCGCTGTTTCAGCGCGTGCTCACCGACATGAGGGATTTCGTCGGCACGAAAAATGATGTGCTGGTGCTGGCCTGTTCGGGCACGGGCGTCATGGAAGCTGCCGTCTCGAATCTGACCTCGCCTGGCGATCAAGTGCTGGTGCTGACCGCTGGAAAATTCGGCGAGCGTTGGACAGGACTGGCAAAAGCGTTTGGCTGCCAGGTTGATGTGTTGAGTGCGCCCTATGGTGAAACTTTTTCGTTGGAGGATGTTCGATCACGAGTGACTCCGGATGTTCGCGCAGTTTTCGTGCAAGCGACCGAAAGTTCGACCGGCGTGCGGCACGACATTGAAGCCATCTCGAAAACTGTGCACCAGCATGGGGATGAAACTCTGCTGGTTGTAGACGCGATCACCGGGCTGGGCACGACCCATCTGGATGTTGACGGATGGGGAATCGACTTCATCGTCGGCGGATCTCAGAAAGCTCTGATGATGCCGCCAGGGCTGGCATACTGCGCCGTGAGCGAACGGGCCTGGAAGCGCATGGAGGAGACTACCTCGCCGCGCTACTACTTCGATCTGCGAAAAGAGAGGAAGTCCGCGGCTAAGGGCGAAACCGCATACACGCCAGCCACGTCACTTTTCGCTGCCCTCGGAGCCGCGCTGGAATTCATTCGCGGCATGGGCAACAGTGATCTGGCTCGTGGTCGCGAGGCATTGGTGAACAATGCCGAACTCTGCGCGGAAATGACCCGGGCTGGGGCGAAAGCGCTGGGATTGAAGTTATATGCTTTGGCTCCGGCGGCAGCCCTGACCGCCATCTGCGCCCCCGAAGGAGCGGATTCGGGGAAGATTGTGAAAGAGTTCCGGGAGTCTTTCGATGCCGTCGTGGCCAACGGCCAGGGGGAGATGAAGGGAAAGATATTTCGCATCGCGCATATCGGGTACTACGATTATCTCGACACCGTCGGAATCCTCGGAGCTCTCGAACACGTGCTGGCGCGGCTCGGGAAGAACGTCGAGTATGGGGCGGCAGTGCGTGCGGCCCAGCAAGTCTATGCCCGCGCAATGGCAGACAAGCGGCAACTGGTCAATGCGTAGGTCAGGCCAGGAGTAGGGGCAGACTCCGGTTCCGGCCTCTGTCCCGGGTGCGCGATTCTCAGTTGATCGTGAACATCACGGGGCTTGAGGTTTCGGCTATCGTTCCACCGCCCCCGTAGGGTCCAGTACCTGCTATAGCGGGATTGGTAACGGTCACCTGAATGCTGCCACTGGCCGCGATGGCCGAAGCTGGAATCGGCGCCATGACCTGGTTTCCGCTTACGTAGGTAGTGCCGCTCATTGCGGTGCCGTTCCAGTTCACGACGGCATTCGAATTGAAGTTGCTGCCGTTGACGGTGAGAGTGAAAGCCGCGCCGCCTGCGGTGGCCGCATTGGGATTCAGTTGGGCAATGGCCGGAACGTTGCCCGACGTTGCCGGCGCGGGCTTGGAGCTGTATCCGCAAGCGAGCGTGAACACCATGGCCCCGGCGAGCGCTGTCATTTTCATCTTGGTGCAAGTCTTCATAATTGTTTTCTCCTGAGCGAGGATGATGGATGGAGTCTAGCCAGAGCAGGGCGCGGGAGTGTCAGAGGCGTGTCACAAGCGAGTCATTTCTTTTGACGTGCAAGGTTATTTTCGTAATCAGATTGTTAGAAAGAGGAACTCATCCGTGAAAATCATTGTGGCGGAAAAACTATCTCCAGCAGCCGTAGCTCAATTGCAGGAACCGGAATGGACCGTGCTTACGGCCGAGCAACTGGATGGCAAGCTGGCCGAACATTTGGAATCCGCGGACGCGCTGATCGTGCGCTCGGCGGTGCAAGCGGATGCGGCTCTTCTCGCGCATGCGAAAAAATTACGCGTGATTGGGCGGGCCGGTGTTGGCGTCGACAACATCGATCTCGATGCCGCAACGCGCAAAGGTATCGCGGTGATGAATACGCCGGGCGCGAATGCAGTCGCCGTTGCCGAACAGACGATCGGCATGATGCTGGCGATGGCGCGCCATCTCTGCCGTGCCAACGCGCTCATGCATGCAGGAAAATGGGAGAAGAAATCACTGCAGGGAAGCGAACTGCGCGGAAAGACGCTGGGCATTATCGGGCTCGGACGCATCGGCATGGAAGTGGCGCGGCGGGCGCGGGCTTTCGGAATGGAACTGGTGGCGCACGATCCCTTCGTTTCGGTCACGATCGTGAAGGAGCAGGGAATCCGTCTGGCGGCGCTTGACGAACTCTACACCGTCGCAGATTACATCACTCTGCACGTCGGCCTGACGCCGCAAACCGCTGGCATGATTAACGCCGTATCAATCGCAAAAATGAAAAAGGGCGTGCGCCTGGTGAACTGTGCCCGCGGTGAACTCGTGAACGAAATCGATCTGGCCGAGGCATTAAAGACGAAGCACGTGGCCGCCGCCGCGATCGATGTCTTCGCAGTCGAGCCTCCGGAGAATTCTCCGTTACTGGCGCTCGAAAATGTTGTGCTCACCCCGCACGTTGGCGGTTCCACCCACGAGGCGCAGGAAGCGGTTGGAGTGCAGATCGCGCAGCAGGTCAAAGAATATTTGAAGCACGGAGTCATCCAGAACGCGGTGAATGTTCCTTCGGTTTCGGCGGAGGAATATGCCGAGATGCAGCCGTACATATTGCTCGCTGAACGGCTGGGCGCATTTGTGGCGCAGGTTTCCGAAGGGAGCATCGAGGAGATTGCCATTCGCTATGGCGGACACATCGCCGAGTGGAAGACAGAATTGATTCGCAATGGCGCAATCAAGGGCATTCTGAACCAAGCCCTGGAGGAAAAAGCCAACTTAGTGAATGCCGCCGCGATCGCCGACGCGCGTGGCTTGCGCATCCAGGAATCGCATAAGCCGAAGAGTTCAACCGGAGGCGCGGGCAGCGTGTTGTCGATTTTCGTCAAGAGCTCCCAGGAACATTTGGTCAAGGGAGCCGTGTTGCATGGGAGCGTGCCACGGCTGCTGCATGTGGACGGCATCGACGTGGAGGCTCCGCTGGAGCGCAATTTGATTTACATGCGGAACTGCGACGTGCCGGGCGTGATCGGAAAAGTCGGCACGATTCTGGGCGAGGAATCGATCAATATCGCTGATTTCTCGCTTGGCCGTCGCAGTGGCGATACAGATCCGGACAAATCGCGCGAGGCAATTGCCGTGGTCCACGTCGACGGAGTAGTGCCGGAAGAAGTCGTGAAAAAACTTGGCGCCATACCAGCGGTGCAGATCGCGAAAGCGGTCCGGCTATTCTGAACGGTATTGGCAAGTGTGGGGCGGATACTGATGTCCGCCCGCATTTGACTTTGATTCGATCTCCCATCCAATCGATCCCACTCAAAGTCAAGACTGACGGTCCACCCCACACGGACGAGTCCTACTTGGCCGATCCAGCCTGCATGCCTTCGCTGCTTTCAGGTATTTGCAGCGCGAAAGTTTTGCCCGCGAAACGAACGCTCGCCAACGACTTGGTTCCGTCGGTGTTGCTGCTCACGGTTGCGGAATCCTGTAGCGCTTTGGACTGCAGTTCAACAACTTTCGCCGGCACTTTCGCTACGACTTTCTTGCCCTGGATAACGCTGACTTCAACATCTGGTCCGGTCCCGTCCCATTCCAGCTTGTAGTCGCCCGCTTTCAGTTGTGTTCCATCGACCGTAGTGGAACTCTGCAGCTGCAAGTGACCTTTTGTCACCGCAAATGCGCTCGAGGCCAGCAAGAGAGCCAACCCCATGACCAAACCCTTCGATACTGTCGCAAATTTCATGATCGCTCCGTCTTTTCCCCGACGCTCGGTCGGAAATCGGCTGGGGCGGCCCGGGTTACGATCGGCACAGGTAAAGTCTTGTGTTTCCCTACCGATCGCCTACAATGCTCACGACGGGGCTGACCAGACAAGCTTCAGGCTTGCGCTGTCGCGATGGGATTTTCTCACCTGGGCCGCCAAACCGAGTGTGAGGAAATCCCAGCCCCGCAACAATTTGTCGAACTTACCCCACCAGCAGTGTCCTGCCGGTTTTATTTCTTCTGTTGATACGCAAGCGCCGCCCGCGAAGTTCCGTCATGAGACTCGCATGTCGCGCCCATTACCCTATTGGACGACCATCGGTCTCTCTGGGTAGCAAAATTGTTGGTGGTCCGCTTGCAACGAATCTCGCGGCGCGTGTTAAGAAGACGCTGAATCACCGGACGAGTTACTTCTCGGTGCGTGTGCCCCAGAGCTCGTTCAAACAGGGTCGTTCAGATGTGGGAAACCGGAACGGTTCCAGTGGATGAGGAGTTAGTCCGCATCTCCGTGCTGCCGCTCCACCGACCAGATAGCAGACTGATCCTTCTCGAACGGATAGATATGGACCATCCAGTTTAGAACCACTGGAATAAATGTCCCTCCGGCCGCGTCGCAGGCATCCTTGGTGGCAATGGACCCTTTAAATCCGAATTTAGGGTCGGGACCAAACGATTCCCAGCGTTGACCGAGAGGAGCCCGGCAGAAATTCACATGCTCATGCCATTGCGCGATGCTGAGTGGAATGCGTTCGTCGAGCTGATCTTCGGTAAAACGCCGCGGCGCCGTATACATGACCCCGACGAGCTTGTAACCGTCGCCACGTTTTTCGTATAGCAGAGATGTCGGGTGCTCGGGATTGAAGTCAAAGGCCGCTTCTCGACCGTAACTGTAATTGGTGAAGTGGTAGATCTTCTGCGGAATATTCGGCAGAAAAATCCTGAAACCGTCCGCCAGCGCGACGTGATAGTCCAAATACTTTTCTGAAGCCTTCTTGGCAGCCTCGACCACATGTTGTGCGCGCTCGGCGTCGCCCGGCTTGGGCTGGCGCATCGCTGTCATCTTCATGTGCGGGCCCATATCCATGTGTCCCTCCATGGCATGCATGACAGGCGCGGCCGCTTCTCCGTTCGTATCCTTGTCGGAATCCATCGGCATGTCTTTCATGTTGCCCGGCATACTCGACATATCCATGCCGGAACCCGATTGAGTCCCGCCACCCGAAGTTCCATCCG
>Ga0335072_10015860_pt1 | contig 10688 bp, 8 predicted proteins | sample Lox_Sample_21_FD_206725 | JGI IMG/M metagenome (GOLD analysis project Ga0335072, IMG submission 206725) | Soil microbial communities from Loxahatchee National Wildlife Refuge, Florida, United States - Lox_Sample_2.1 | ecosystem: Environmental > Terrestrial > Soil > Wetlands | place: USA: Florida... | reverse complement strand
TTTCTCCACCATCAACATGGAAAGAGTTATGAACGCCCATGCAGATGTTTACATGGCTCGTGCCAAGGAGTGGAAGAACGAATCTCCCATACCCAGGGAAGATATGAGGCAGGAATATTTGAACTTCATCAGTTCTTTTTGGAGACTTAGCAATCCGGAAGGGATCTCAGTTGGAACCCCAGCACCTTGGTACCTTAGGAATCTTCTAGGTGTTTATGATGTCAGTGATGAGAGAGGTGATCCGGATATGGTTATAGCTATCGCTCTCTGTGAAGAAATTCTCTGCCGTTTTCAAAATTCCTCAGGTGATTGGGAGCGTTCACTATCAGCTAATCTCATATATCGCCCTAGCGGAGAATTTTTGGAGGCCAAAATGAAAGAAGACGAGCACAAGAAGCATAACTGTCCCTGTAAGCCTTTGATTGCATTGATGGCAATTGGACTGCAAGTGCAGACATACCATGCCTCAAAGATGGCGGGTGAAATGGCACTTCGCGTTCACACAAAGAGATTAGTTGACTTGTGGAAGTTACATGAGAAGCATTTTGATGACGACTTTCACTACCAAATAAATTGTGGTCCTGGAGGGCATACTCTTATGCATGCAGGAATAGGTTATTTCACGACATTTTGTCTTCAGGAAGCCTTGAAGTTTCTTACGCGAGCGCAAAAGCTGCTTGAAGACTGCTTGGTCACATATCCCACCTTCAAAGATCCGCTTGAGATGTGCAAGATCTACATTGCCAGGACCGAAATGCTCTTAGCTAACCACGGTTCAAGAGATTCAGCTGTCCTTAACTTGCGCCAAGACGAAATGACACAAGCATTGGACAAGATATGGAAATCTGGTCCAGACTTCGGTCAAGTAAAACCATGGCACGACTTAGAGATGCGACAAGCTCGAGAAGACTCATCGATAGATATCGAATCAGTTCTTGCCAAAGATATCAGCGAGCCAGGGTCCCAAGAGAAAGCTTTCAAGACAGTACGTCAAGCGCAGCTGGACAATCTTGAAACTGAAATGAATATTCTCTGGATTCCGGGTCAAATTCAATCGAAGCGCTTGATGGCCCTTGCTGCATCTCGGTTACACGACTGGAAGCAAGCACAAAGGCTCAACGAGGACATTCTAATTCTGCTGGACCAAGTAGAGTTTGGTTCGGAAATGGAAAGAAGTATGAAGAAGTTTGAACAGCATATTTTCGCAGCTCAGTCGGCGATATCTGGGGCTGCATATGAGGCCGCAGTTCAACATCTGCAGAAAGGATATGATATTATGCATTCCTATCGCTTTGCCCACGACACTCGGTATGGCATGTTTAAAGTCCTAAATATGGCTAACTCCCTCCCCAAAGACGTATCTTATCAGCTTGGTGGACTGTCTCCGGTTGTACAAGATGTGCAACTTCTGATTTTGTTGTACGACCCGACCATCCTAGAATCTGAAGACTTCCGAAAGCTATCTAAGAACATTCAAGATAAAGTAAGGTTGGATGTGTTTAGTACGAATGGGATGATGCGCGGGAATCTGTTTGCTGCATTGTGGAGAAACTACTTTTGGGATAGCACTCAGGGGAGGTTCAAGTCGGATTTTCCTGTGACTGGAACGGAAATCATGAATGCTACTGGCGCTAATAGGGTTGATTTTGGGCAATTGATTTTTGTGGATATTTTCAGAGCCGTAGGGCGTGTCCCTGCAGAGGTGCCAAATGTGGCAGATAGGGGTCGCGCATTTCTCGCTGCCTATAGAGAGGCGGAGAGGGCACTTTTTGCGCCGCCAGAACTCAGGAAAGACTTTCGATGGCTGGATAAGAAGTATGAGGAGCACGTAAGTATTTTTTTCAATTGTTTCCAGTGAAAGGTAGATTAAATGGGTAGTTGACTTTTGAATAGGGTCTACGTCGCAGATGGCCCAGAGGCTATGACAACAAGGCAGAATCTGAAATGAGGCTCGATTATATGAGGTTGAAATTTCTTGAGAAGTTGAAATATTTGGTTTCATTAAAGAAGAATTTGAAACAAAGCTCGACTATATCAAGTGAGCCCGCCAACTCGTCTACTTAAACAATAGGCTTGAAGGCCTTGCCACATATTTTGAATCCGGGGAATTTCCGAGTTTTTCTGTTTCACAGATTGTAATACTAATCCCTGATATAACTTTTAAGTCTGCAATGTTGATGATTTCAGGTTTATACTTGCTTCAAACATGGTTTCTGGGGCGAGTTATGGAGAGAACAGCAAATACAGTGGGGAGCAAGAGCCAGGATTGTGAGCGATTATCTTTGTTAACAGACATGATATCAAACGGGAGTTTTTTGGGCTGAGATGGTATATTTTCTACACGTTATCAAGTATGTGATATTCATAAGGGATTTAAGGAGGCGGGGCTACTATACATCTCGTATCAGAATCTAAACAAAGTGGGCTTAGCTTACTTTATCAACTATTTCTTTAACAAGTCGAAAAGAAACCGCAAAATCTATAGAGGAGATATTAAACTTTATTAGAGAAGTTTTATGAGCTTGGAAAGCACTACAAAGTTGACATGGCCCTGATCATGGGTCAAAATAGTTGCTATTTTGCCTATGGATCAATTGATCTTGAAACTTGGTCACCGTTTATTTAGGAGATTGTAAGACTACGTTGTTCCTTTCACTTACCAATAAAGGCCAGGATCAAAGTAACAAACTTCATACCATGTTCCTGAGAATATGCTCCCTTGTCACGGGACAGGTAGAGCAAGTCAATACATTCAATTTGATAAGACAACCAAACTACAGAAGGAAGAGAAGAGCCCTGGGAATAGGAACTCGAGAGAACGAATACTGTCAGTAGTAAAGATGAAAATGTTGGAAAAAACAGCTCTATTGATCCAATTGAGGGATGTTGTGTCTGATCAACAGTGTCAGTTGTTCGGATTCCTAGTATCTGTCCGGAAGCTCCAATGCCGTAGTATCGGTACTGTATAATCTACAGAGCTACAGTTTTATAGAAACGTCAGCTCTAAAATATAAGGATCTGTATATAGCCACCTCCTATGATCATCATCATCAATGAAATTCTATCCCACGCTGTACACCAAATCACTATTTTTATTCTCGGGATTCTAATAGAAAATGCTAAAGAGCCTATTAGGCCGGTCCTATAGCGGGAAACGTTGAGCCGGAAGACACGTGCCTGCTTTCCAATGACAAATCATATCAAAAGAAAAGAAAAAAGTAGAGATGGGCACCGAACCTGAGGAATGTACTCTCTCTCTCTCTGTGCACTGGAGTCTACCTAAGCTAATAGTAAAATTTAGATAATGCTAGTATTATCCTTTTGCTGGTGAATTTTGGGGAATTTGGGCACCCTAACCTCTTTCGGTTAAGCTTGTTATTAATGCGCTAGAACTTCTTGTTCGTAGTTGATTGCGATAGCGTGTTTAGTGATAAAGGATCCCTAAACCTACACCATGGACACGCTGAAATCTTAGTGGTCCAAGCTGAAGCTTTGCTGAAAGAGGTTAGGGTGTCTGAATTCCCCATTCATGGTTGTGTGCTTGTCCCCAAACTTCAGGCAGCAGTTCCTCCACATATTCGAACCCGCACTTGGGTCCAAACTATCCCTTATAGGGTTTGGACCTGCGTGGATAGGAGTGGCATGATGTGTGGTTGGCGTGTAAAATCAGAGTTCTCTCCATTCCTCGCTTGCATGGCTAGCCCATAGATTCTACTACTAGCTCTCCCTTTCCAACGCAAACACCAGTCACAAGGGGTCCTTGCAGCCGGATGAAGCTAGATCGTACCTGCCCAAAATCGTACGTTCTGTATTAATGCTTCAACTTTCTAGACCTCTTTCTCATGACCTAGTATCGGCCCCAAGTGTGAAATCTTATCTCGGCCTGGCGCGCTAAAAGGAACTTGTACTAGCGTTCTGAGTGATGCCCTATTGAGAATGGGACACTCGACCCAGTCATAGCATAATCGCTCAAAAATTCACCGTGACACTGAAGTCAGCTATTTAGACTCGCGCTTTCGTCTTAATATAGAAGCAAACTTGTAAGCCACACAGGACCACGCTCAATTGATCCGCGTCCGTTTGTCAGGCTTGTTGTTGTGGCTTGTCAAGGATGTTAGTTAAGGTTCGGCAAAACTCGTACGAGAAACCGCAGCCGATGAGAAACGAAGTAGAGAAAAAGTAGTTGATTTCTTTCGCCACTGATGTTACAAAATCGTTCTGGGATGCTGGGCTATTTTGCAGTCCAGCATCTCATAGATTTTGCACCATTTACTTCCAACAGTTGCAAAACGAACTTGGCTTTAGTTACTGCTACCTGGGTTTTGGCTCCGCAGTTTGAGGCGTTGAGGGGCAGCATGCCGCCATCAGGCGAATACGAGGGTTCTTCTAGCGTGAAAGGACACACCCACATATTCTCGCCCATCTATTAGTTGAAATTTGCCGGATTGGCATCTACAGACTAAATCACCACAGTGCGTCTGGATCCCCGCGAATCTCAACCGAGAAGCTAGTAATCGAAATAAATCTTTAGTACAAAAATTCTATCATGTGTACTCTCGTATAAAATTCGGGGCTGAAGATCTCATGATCGTTCTTACCGATGCCGCGATATAAAGTAGTGGACATCTGCAAATTTCTCCACATCTACAGAATAATACTCTACGGTCGTTACATTCTATCCTTTCAACTCAGCAGGATGCCCTCGTTTATATCCGCTACTCTTGTCGTAATGGTCGTCGGCCTAGTATCCGCAAATCCTTTTACCCTTACGGCTTTCCTACCTGGCAATGCTATCAATGGCCAAGTTGTCAACGCTGCCAATGAGGCCCTATTCCTTGGTCTTCCTGGCCCTTTATCCTATTGTCCAGTCCCCCCGGAAACCCCCAGCGAATGCCCACCAGGCACAATGACAATTTTTAATGGCGCACTCAGCATGTGGTACGCGTATCTATTCGTAGTAAAAGACAGTGCATTCTGAGGTAGCATACTAAAGTACATCTCGAACAGGGTGGCAGTACCTGGTGGCGAATTGTGCTATGTGGCTCCAGATGGAGAGATCAAATACACAGGACCCCATTCCGCATACATGCCACCGGGATCTCTCGCCAGTGGATTCACAACCAATAATATTTTGCTCTACAGTGATTGCTCTCAGGAGACGTTGACATTGATAAATTGGGAAGATCCAACAACAAATCAAGGTAAATCTCACTTCCTGTAAATGAGCTTGGACAGAGCTAAATACTGTGGCTGGTTTAGGGGGCATATATGCATGTCCAAATGTCACATCAGATGCCAACGCTACCTATCAGATATATGCCGGAGCTCCTGCCTTCGATCAGCTGGGTTGCATTGAGCTAGTGGGTCTTTTGCAGAATGAGGAGCCAAATGATGAGTATGGCGCATGGGAATACACGTGATCAGACATAGTTTGATGAAAGCTTCCATTCTTCGTGGTTTTCTATTCTGAAATGATTATGTGAGAAACGTGCTAGACAGAAAGTTCATTAGTGAGGAGATAAGGAGGTAGCAATGCAGCAATAAATATTGAACAATACTATCTCAGTATGGAAACACAGACTTGAATTTTGTGTGTAGAAGACCTTCAATCATGATAAGATGCACCTCTTGAGCCATTAGGGTAATTTTGATGAAAACATTATCGATCGAAACCTTTAGGAATACCTTTTGAGAAATAGACAGAATTCGATTTTCTTCTCTAATTATCTTCATAAGATATTTCGCAAATTCACTTGCAAAACTGTCCGATCTTTGCAGATAGAGCAACAAGGCCCAGCTCAGAAAATGGGAAGAAGGAGGTGTAGGGAGTACGATTGGGATATACTGAGCTCCTCGCATATTTCATTGGCCTTAGGAGACACGATGGACGCATATATTATGACGAACGTCATAGTTTTAAAGGGATTTTCGTATCACTCGAGGTGCATATGCTGCTAATGACTGAGGCCATGCCATATGCGGATTGTTGCTCTAGCCATGTCCGTCAGCGATGAACCACGTCATAAATGCACTTGGATGAAGAAAGATTGTGGAGTAAAAAGCGAAGAAACCGGTCGGTGCTTCTTCTGGCAGCCGCACAGATAAGCATCGTTGCTGAGTCGCTGACGCAAAGGGTGGATTAATGGAAACAGAAGCAGAGTGACGTCGAACGCCGACCGGGAACAAAATGTACAGGAGGGGCTACTTGCTGGATGCGAAACTTTATCAAGAAAAAACTCCGACTAACAACGTGAATTTACGATGGCCGAGTTTCACGTGATCATCACCAGGCTGCGACAGACATTTCTCTATGGAAATCGAAGCCAATATATTAAGTGAGTTGTGATGACTGAAGGCCCTTGGATCTAGTGATTTTGTTATCTGGCAAGCTTCTGCCACCACGGAGAGAGAATTTTTGCGAGGTCGCTGAATTCAGTTAGACCAATTTCTCATCGTCATTACATCACGTGTGTAAGCGTAGTTCGACAATTTCCGTACTGATAACGGAAAACATCAGGCACTATGCACCTATGGTGAAACATTGATAATATTCCAGTATAATTATGTTAGGCGTGTTTTGACGGACTAACTAGAGTCTCGGAATTCAAATATGGCATTCAACAGCGATATAGCTCACCACGGATGCGGCCCCGGAAAACTCACATCTGCGCTTCTCAGGAAACAAAGAGACCAAACATTAGCCATAACTTCAGCCCCAACCATACAAATCTTCCAATGGATGTTAGATACCCGGCCGCTATGGCCTATCAGAGCCACAGCGACTTCAAAGGGGCAAATTGAAGAGTTTAAGACAGTGGTAGGTTTGGCCTCTTTGTCCTCTTAAGCCCAGGCGAAGCACAATCTAAAACTTCGAACAGGCGTCAAGGGCCTTGTTTCTACTTCCGGAAGAAGAACAGCAAGCCGTCCTAAAATATTACCATGTCAAAGATGCAAAGATGAGCCTCGTATCTTCTCTCCTGAAACGGTTCGCCATCGCGAAGCTCCTTGGCATTCCATGGTCAGAAATTACACTCCGCAGAGATGTAAAGGGCAAGCCTTGCTACGCTCCAAAGATCCCTGGCAGCGGGAGCATCGAGTTCAACGTCTCTCATCAGGCTGGGATCGTAACTATCGTTGCGTGCATCTGTGCTGAAGGCGAAGCGGCCCTCGGCACGGACATAGTATGCGTTAATGAGCGAGACGACTACGCCCGCATTGATAAAGAAGGCTTGTTCTCCTGGGTAGACATGCACAGCGACGTCTTTGCTCCCAGTGAGACCCAGGCCCTGAAGATGGATACTACTCAACTCGTCTTACCTTTGCCGGATGGTTTGCAGCTCACAGGATATGCACGAGATGCAATTGCGAGGTGTCAGTATCGCACCCAACGCGTCACATGGAAGGATGCAGCAGGGGTGGCAAGAGAGATTGATGCAAGTACGGTCGTAGAGGCGAAGTTAAGGCGCTTTTACGCACTTTGGTGCTTGAGGGAGGCGTATGTTAAGATGACGGGCGAAGCGTTACTGGCTGAATGGTTGCACGAGCTGGAATTTAGGAAGTTCAAGACTCCCTCTGCAACTAAAGAGGAGGAAGGGTCTACAAGTATAAATTTGGGGCTGGGCGAAGTTGTTACAGATATTGAGATTTACTTTAAGCGTAAAATGGTAAAAGATGTGGCTATGGAGCTCAGAGCTTTTGGCACAGATTACATGGTTGCTTCAGCAGCGCGGCCCACGGATGGGGATACGTCAAGGGTGGTATTTAGTGTGTTCACTGAGCTTGATCTTGAAAAACATATCTATGCGGTAGCTAAAACAGGCTAGAAAGAGATGAGCAATTCCTTAGATGAGCTACACTGGATTCAGGAGGCACATATATTCAAGTCACCGTTATATCAGTTCTCTTCTCTCGAAAGTGCATAACCTATCCCTTGCTATGTATGAACATGATAGCTCCAACATAGTTTCCACTTTGAGAAAAGCTGAGGGCTGAAAGTACCAGACTCCCCAGAATCCTTAAGCATGAAGTTAAAGCTGCCCTCAGCAATGAACTTCATTCAGGCATAGCAAGGAAAGTATTCACTGGGATTTGTTGGTACAATTAATAGGCTTCAGGAACCCACAAGTTCACACTGTATACTTGACTACACAACAACGCCCACAACACATAGCCTCTAAATGCGTACCACACGTAGAGAAGTCCACCGCTGGCCCTTCTAGAGATCATCGCAACACAGTCACGTCACGTACGTACCGCAACAACCACGCATACCTCACGGCATCCCTCTTACTCCTCAGCCTAACAACTTCAGCTGATGGCAATGATCGAGGGCAGCTAGCAAGGTTTGATGCACTTTGTATGTAAATTCCAGCACGTCCACTTATGCTGTTCTTTTCGAGGGTTGCGTGGGGTGTGCCGCAATAACTAAAGGTCCAAGTGGCAAGAAGAAGTAAATTGGAGATTTGTTATTGCAGAGACGGGTTTCATCTGAGGGTGAGCTAGTAAGGAGGTGTTGAGGGCGGGTGATTTCAGAGCAATGCTTTCAGGGTAGTGGTCTTAGAGCGATGATTCAAGAGCGATGGTTTGTGAAAGTAATAAGCAAGTGTTAGAAACAATTCAGACCACCAAATGCTTCCCCAGAATAGCAGAATTCCACTTTACACTGCTTTGAAATATTCAGGGAACCGAGTGGCGCATGCCTGTTCCCCAAACATGTATTGAATGTTTTATTTCTATGCTTATTCTGAGACTTTGTTACACTTGAGACTTAGTTCATCTAGGGAAGTTTTTTATTGCCAGCGCTATAACTAGCTACTCGTCCATTAGCAACTCTTCTTATTATATTCATTCCCAATCTGATCATCCCTAAAAGGTTTCCGAAGTACAACTTCAGATCATGCAAGTCATCTACGCCACTTTCGCCCTTGTAGCGTTTTTGTTCAGCCACACCAAACACAACACGACCACAGTACAGTCCTCCAGCAATGAAGTCCAAACAACGGAACGTCTTCCCCTGGCGATTTCTCGCTACTGGCAATCCAAAATAGCAATGCTGAGGTCCACAAGCATCACATTAACGCCAACATTTGGCGTATTCACTACCATGAAACAACCAACCGCGTTTTGTCAACCCAGTTACGCAAAATGTCCAGACGGTGCCCGGACAGTCCTGCGCGCGGGCAATAAAAGCACCTACATGTCCTAGGAAGTATCTCCCAGCAACTAATATATATCAGAGGGATAGGTATTCCCACTAAGGACGCCTTAGCAGCCTCCGCAGGGTCCATCGTCATCCGAACCATCCCGAATGATGGGCCTGCTCTCGCTTTTGGGGAATACTGGTAGCCGCAAATGTTGTTTCCCTCCTAGTCGCAGAAGCGAATATTTCTCTGGAATAGCAGGAGCGCAAAAAGGGGCTCATACATTACTTGGCTTTGCTATCAATGGCTCTTCTAGTATGGTCAGGCAATACATTCCGACCTCATCAAAACTCTCCGCACAATTGACTCTCGATTTCCACCCTTGACAGCCCCCAGTCCCTCACCAGAATAAGCAACCCCCTAAATCTCCCCATACATAACCTTACTCCCCGCCACCTCCCCCGCCAAAGCCTTCGCATACTCCTCCGCTGCCCTATTAAACGCCTCCCTCGCCTCCTTCACATGCTCCGGCACCTCGGCCACCCGATTATACACACTCGGCACCGGCGCCTCCAGCCTCTCCACCAGCGGGACAAATCCCGTCCACACACTATCCAGGACCTTCTCATCCTCCAAATCCCAACTCGAGTCTGCCGGCGGCCCCGCGCGGACCTTGGCACTGCCGCTGTCGATCTTGACGCGCAAGACATTGGTAGACTGCAGCTCCGACGCATTCGGCGGCGTGCGGCTGCCTTCCCAACGCCCGGGCACCACTTTGTTCGTGATGAGTTCCATGGCCCAGAGCTTCTCCTCGACGGACGTGACGGGCAGGGCGTGTCCGAAGAGGACCGCCGAGCGGTAGTTGTAGGAGTGCGAGTTGGGGGTTAGCGCGAGGACTATGCCGTCAACTTTGCTGGCTGCGATGCAGACAGGGAGGCCTTTGGGTGCTTCTCCCTCGGATTCGGCGGAGGCGGAGGCGGAGGCCCGCGAGAGGTTCATTATGCGGCTGGACACGTAGCCGTGGAGGTAGCAGTCTAGGGGCTCGTCGAGATCGGCGCTCGGGCGGTCGAAGGAACCCATTACCCCGATCATGGGGAGAATCGCGGGGTAGGGGTCGTTGGGGGCCGGGCTGAAGGAGACGTGGACTACCATGGCGGTGTTGATGATGCTGTGGATGGTGCCGAGGTCATATTTCCCTGTGAAGGTCAGTGTTATCTATATCAATTGCGATAAGAAGATTTAATGGACCAGATAATCACCTCGATCTTTTCCCTTCCGGATGACGGTATTACGCGCATTCTTGGGATATTCGAGATCGTGATGTGGCATAGTGGGGTCATGAAAAGTTGATTAGGAGGGTTCAAGGTATATCTATCAACTTGATGGACGATGCTCAATGTCGTGGGCAGCCCAATTGAGTCCAATCTGTAGGACTCAATGCTTTTATACACAGACTTCTTCTTAACCGGCTCTGTTGTCTACCCTGAGTCATACATCATAGGCGAGGAAGTATATCGCGACCAAGGTTTCGGTCCCACCCCACCCACT
>Ga0335072_10015859_pt1 | contig 10688 bp, 9 predicted proteins | sample Lox_Sample_21_FD_206725 | JGI IMG/M metagenome (GOLD analysis project Ga0335072, IMG submission 206725) | Soil microbial communities from Loxahatchee National Wildlife Refuge, Florida, United States - Lox_Sample_2.1 | ecosystem: Environmental > Terrestrial > Soil > Wetlands | place: USA: Florida... | reverse complement strand
GTGCAGGTCACTGAACGCGAGGAGCTTCATTGCGCGAGTGAAACTAGCGTCATGACCGGTAGGATCCCCGACGCGCGACCTCCGCGGCCGCTCCACGCCTCGTATGACACGGCCGGCGTGGGTGGAGTCGGGGCAGGAGGACTCCGCCCAGAGGGACATCACCAGAGGAGGTATCTGCCAAGTGTCACTACGAGCAAGGCGGGCCCTTGTCGGGCTCGTGACTGCGGCTGCCGTGTTCGCGCTCCCGACCGCGGCGTCGGCGACGATCACGCCGGCGCTCACGTTGAGCCAGAGCACGACGACCGGCGGCGCCAGCCCCGCCACCGTGGGCTTCGACACCACGTTCTCGCCGAATCCAGCGACGGACTCCCCGAAGGACATCACGTTCGCGCTGCCCCCGGGCCTGCTCGCGAACGCCAACCTGGCGAGCGGCGCATGTCTCGCGTCCTCGACGCCGAGCACGGCGTGCGCCGTCGGCAGCGGCACGCTCACCGCGGCCGGCAACCCGGTTCCGGTCAGCCTGTATCTGGTCAAGGCACCGAATGCAGGGGATATCGGAGGCGTCGCGCTGGTGGAGGGCAACAGCCCCTCGGGCATGCAGCTCAGCACCGCCGACGTCAAGTTGGGGACCACCCCGACCTCCGGTCTCAGCGTCGTGTTCTCGAACCTCCCGAACATGGCGATCAGCGAGATGAACATCTCGCTCAACCAGCTACGGCTGCCGACGAGCTGTCCGAGCCCGCCGGCGACAGTGACCGTGACCGCGGATTCCTACGGCAGCAGCGCGACGCCCCAGAACGCGGGCGCCCCGCTCAACGTCACCGGCTGCACCACGCTCGCGTATAACCCCACGGTCACGGCCACGGAGACCAAGGACGCCAAGGACAGCGGGGCGACGCTCCTGTTCAATGTCACCCAGCAGGCGAACGAGGCGGCCACCAAGTCGATCGCGCTGAAGCTCCCGAGCGGCCTCGGTGTCAATTTGGCGGCCGACGTCACCTGCATCACGGGTACGGGATCGGGCTGCAACGTCGGAACGGCCTCGGCGACCTCGCCGCTCGTGCCGAACGCCGCGCTCGCCAACGGAACGGTTGTCCTGGGCGGCACGGGGAGCGCCCCGACGATCACGATCTCGTTCCCGGCGCCGTTCGCGCTCACGCTGGTCGGCGACATCAGCCTGACCAACGGCACGGTCACGTTCAACAACATGCCGGACCTGACGCTGACCACCCTGAACCTGAGCATCACCGGACCGAACGGGAAGAAGGCGTTTACGACCAAGTGCCAGCCGTCGACCGCAAGCGGCACGTTCACGTCCCAAGCCAACGTCGCCAAGACCGTTACCGGAACGGTCAAGCTCGTCAACTGTGCAGCGAGCCCCACCGCCACCGGCGCGTTCAGCGGTCTGGCCAGCGGTCACCCGGGCCTCCGGTTCACGGTGACCCACGGGAAGGGTGCCCCGAACGTGTCGTCGGTGTCGGTCGGTCTGCCTGGCGGGCTCAGGTTCTCCCGCGCGGGGATCGTCATGACCAAGACGTGCACGACCAAGGGCGGCAAGAAGAAGTGCACGACGACGACCCTCACGAAGGGCCTCGGCATAAAGGGCGCCACCGCCAAGTCGGTCGCGCTCAAGGGCGGCAGGCTCGTGATCGCGCTGAAGAAGGCCGCCGGCAAGGTCACGATCAGCCTGGGCGGCCCGGTCCTGACCGAGTCCGGATCGCTTCAGACGAAGGTCAAGAAGCACAAGGTCAAGCCACTGACCGTGACGCTCAAGATCACCGACGCCAAGGGCAACTCGACGTCGGTCCCGCTGAAGCTCAAGGCACATTAGGAAGCAGCGGCTGATCCCGCCCTTCTCCGCCACTGGCGGAGGAGGGCGGGCCGCCCCTCGCCGGCGGTGGCGCCTCGCCACATCGCTCTCGCGATGCACCGGAAACCAGGGGCCGTTTCGCCTCACTCGACGTTCGCCCCGGCTCGAGTGCGCTCAAACGCGCCGTATGGCGTCCCTTTCGGAACACTCGACGCCCGGCCAGCGTCGAGTGATGACTTCTGACCCAGCCGCCTCGGCCCGGCGGGCTACTTCTGGTCCTGGCGATCCACAGGCGCCGACTCGGGCGCGGACGACACGCCGTCGTCCGCCGCATCCGGCCCGGGCGCCAGCGCGCGGGACTCGCCGGGCTCGAGCGCACCGTTGGCCGGCGGCGCCTCCACCGCTGGCGTCTGGGACGCCGGCGAACTCGCGTGCCCCGACTGGATCGCGTCAAGCACCGGCTTGACCAGGTCGATCGGCATCGGGAATACGACGGTGGAGTTCTGGGTGGCGCCGATCTCGCGCAGCGTCTGCAGATAGCGCAACTGAAGGGTGGTCGGGTTTCGTCCGATGATCTCGGCGGCGTCGGCCAGCCTGGTGGCGGCCTGCGCCTCGCCCTCGGCGTTGATGATCTTGGCGCGCCGCTCGCGCTCGGCCTCGGCCTGGCGGGCGATCGCGTGCTGCATCCGCTCGGGGATCTCGACGTCCTTGATCTCGACCGTGGTCACCTTGATGCCCCACGGCTCGGTCTGGGCATCGATGACCTGCTGCAGAGACTCATTCAGGCTTTCCCGCTCACCCAGCAGATGGTCGAGATCGGCGCCGCCGAGCACCGAGCGCAACGTGGTCTGGGAGATCTGAAGCGTGGCGTGGTGGAAGTTCTCGACAGCATTCACCGCCTTGTTCGGGTCGACCACGCGGTAGTAGGCGACCGCGGTCACGCGCACCGGGATGTTGTCGCGCGTGATGACCTCTTGCGGGGGAACCGTGAGCGTGACGGTCCTCAAAGAGACCCGCACCATCCGGTCGATTGTCGGCACGAGCAGGATCAGCCCGGGACCACGCAGATTCATGACCCGCCCGAGGCGGAACACGACGCCGCGCTCGTACTCGCGCAGTACTCGGACCGAGGCTCCGAGCACGGTGAACCCGATCACGAGCAGGATGGCCAACAGGACTACGATCGCCAGGATCATCGGATTACCTCCCATTCTTCGGCGCGTCGAACGCCCACCGTTAGGCCGTCGAGATGATCGATCACGACCCGGTCGCCGGCGTTCAATTCCTCAGGCTCATCCGGGTCGTCCAGAACGGACCGCCGCGCGGTCCAGAGCGCCCCGTCGACCTGCACGCAGCCGACCGAATCATTCCAGCTGCGGACTACTCCCAGGTGACCGATCAGGCTCTCGGGGCCGGCCCTGATCATCCGCCGGCGAACCGCGAGCCCCTTACCCACGGTGAGAAACATCACGCCGCCCGCGGCGCCCGCCAGCAGCAGCGCGGCCAGCACGCCGAGCGCGAGCCCGCCGCCGAGTCCCATGACCGCCAGCACCGCGCCCACCGCGATCACGACGACTCCCGGTCCGCCGAGTACTCCCAGCGTCGGCACGTGCGCCTCAATGAGCACCATGATCGCCCCGACTAACAGCAATGACACGCCTAATGCGGTCATGCCTACACTTTAGCCCCCGCTTACAGTTGTGAACCGTCTTTCAGCCCGGGCCGTTCGTGGACGGACCGGTTGGGGCGCTGGCCAGGCAATCGGCCGCCCGCGCGATGATCTCGACGCAGGCGTCGGCGCCGATCGCGGTGGAGTCGAGGACGACGTGGTAGAGCGCGGGATCCTGGATCTGGACGCCGTAGAACTGCCGGAAATATGCCTCGTGTGTCCGGTCGAACTGCGCGCAGGCCCGGTGCGCGGCATCCGGATCGAGGTTTTTGGACCGCCGCCGCCTGCCGGGCGCGACGATCCGGGGGACCGTCGAGGCGGACGCGAAGCGCCGTCGGGTGCTCGCGTAGGAGTACGACCGCACCGCGTCCCACGATCACGCCTTCGCCGGTGGTCACCTGCCGGCGGAGGACCTCCTCGGTGGCGCGCCGGAAGTCGTCCGCGGACAGCGCGTCGTCGGGGAGCGGTGTCGGGACGCCGGTGTCGCCTACTGCGAACGCGGTCAGGACTCGTTCCAGCCATCCGGCGCCAACCTTTTCGTCGTGCGCCGCTGCGTCGTCATACGACACATCGAGGAGCGCGATCAACCTCGTCACGAGGTGATGATTTCCCGAATCTGGCGGGACGAAAAGTGACGATTAGCGGATGCGCCCGAGATATGCCGTGCTGGCGCGGGTGTTCCGCTTGACGCTGAACATCGCCGCGTCGGCGCAGCGCAGCAGGCCATCGGCGTCGTCGGCGTCGATCGGGAACACGGCGCGCCCAATGCTGATGCCGAGGTGGAGCTGATGACCATCGATCACGAACGGCTGCGTCACCGCCGCAGCCAGGCGATCGGACACCTCCTCCGCGTCAGCCGGCGCCGTCCTCGAATCGATCAGGACTGCGAACTCGTCGCCGCCGAGGCGAGCGACCGTGTCCTCGGCACGCGTGCACGAGCCGAGCCGCTTGGCCACGGCCACGAGCAGCTGGTCACCGACGTCGTGTCCGAACTCGTCGTTGACCGGCTTGAAGCCGTCGAGATCCATGTAGAGCAGGGTGACGGGATGTATCTGCTCACGTGCGCGGCTGATCGCGTCACGGAGCTGGCCGGTGAACTGCAGCCGGTTGGCGAGGCCGGTCAGCTGGTCGTGCATCGCCTGGTGGGTCATCTCGTCGACGAGCCGGCCGTTCTGGAGCGCGGTCGTGGCCTGGGCGGCGACGCCGGACAGGCGGTCGAGCAGGTCGGGCCCGGGCCGCAGGCGCCCCGGCTCCTCGAACACCGACACCGTCAGCAGACCGAGAAACGAATCGGCGGTCGCCAGCGGGACCAGGATCGTGGCGACGAACCCCTCGGCGCTGAGGATCTCACGCAACCGCGGGTCGCCGATCTGGTCGTCGACGAACAGCGGCTCGTGCCCGGGGTCCTCCAGCAGCCGGTGCAGTGGGCCGCCCGGGGTGGGCGCCCAGCCGGTGTCCTCGACATCGAGCCCTTCAGGGGCTTCGCGGGTCGTCACCGCCCGACGCACGAGCTCGTTCCGACCGCCGTCCCATAGATACACGCCGACGCGATCGCAGTCGACCACGAGCGGCACGGCCGACGCCAGCCGGCGCGCGATCTCGCTACTCGTGCCCGCCGCGGCCAGAGCGCGCGCCAGTGACAGCAGCGCGCTCGACTGCTCGGAGCGACGCTTGGCCTCCATCAGCGCAGACGCGCCGTCGAGCGCGGTTGCGGCGTAACGAGCGTAGACCTCGAACAGCTCGCGCTCCTGCGCCAGGAAGCTCTGACCGGCGCCGCGGAGCGCCAGCAGATAGCCGTATTCGTGCCTGTTGGAGCAGACCGGCACGGCGAGCCACGAATCCGGATATGAAGATGGCCTGCGGTTCAGGAGGACGTCGACGTACTCGGCGACGCCCTCCTCTTCGAAGCCTTTGTGGTGGCAGTGCAACTCCCGATCCGGGCCGACCTGGACGGCGAGGAGGTAGCGGACAGCCCGTACCTCGAGCGCCGCTCGGGCGGTGATCCGCGCCAGGACGTCATCGAGATCATCGGCCGCAATCAGGTCAGACGCGGCCGCAAACACGCTGCTGAGCCGCTCCTTCATCGCGTCGAGCTGGTGCTGAAGCGCAGCCACATGCTCGGGCAGCCCGTCGGCCACCTCGGCTTCCGTCTTCCAGCGCACGCTATAGAGGCAGCGCGTCGCTCCCATCGCCTGGCATTCCTCGTGTTCGACGATCGCCTGATCGACCCCGAACAGAACCGGCACGCAAGCGATTAGGCCACTGGTCCAGGCACAGTGGTCCGGACTCCGCGGGAACCCGTCGACCGCGTTCGCGACGATTTCGACGAAGCCGGGGCCGGCATCTCTGACCCGGAGCCTCGTGACCGTGCTGAACTCCGCCGAGGTCTTTGCCACCGCGCGGTACACATTCCCCGGAGAACCGAGCGACCTCAGCGTCGCCGCGACCTGTGAGGAGGCCAGCCTGCGAGCCGCGTCTTCGCCCACCGCTCGCGCGAAGTTGGGGTGGTGCGTAACGCGAGCGCCGGCGCGCCACAGCGCCACCGCCTCGTCGTACGCGATCCAGTTCGTGATGTCGAGGAGGTATTCGGGCGTCCGCCGGCTGCCGGCCAGCGACAGCACCTCCGCGACCGCGTCCTGACCGCCGTAGGCGTTGACGCGCGCGAGCAGGACCGCGCTCATCGAGCACGAGAAGTGCTCTCCTCGGTCGGTTCGAACTGCGTGCGGTGCGTGGGCGTCCGCCATCGACTGGGTATCGGTGCGGCCAGTGCCGTCGATGCCGTAGTCGGTACGGAATGGACGAACGGTTTGCCCGGCGTTGATAGCGTGCCGTCTCCGACCTTCGACCTTTCTGGAGCGGCAGATGACCAGCGCGAACACCAAGGGCCTGGTGACCGATATTGCAGGGCTGCGCGAGAGCGCCGGCACCCACATCGGCTACACCGACTGGCAGGAGATGACGCAGGAACGGGTCAACCAGTTCGCCGACGCGACCGACGATCACCAGTTCATCCACGTCGACGTCGAGAAAGCCAAGCAGACGCCGTTCGGCGGCACGATCGCGCACGGCTTTCTCACGCTGTCGCTGGTGGCGCCGGTCAGCCAGAAGCTGATGCAGGTCACCGACGCGCTGATGGGCGTCAACTACGGGCTCGATCGTGTGCGCTTCCCAGCGCCGTTGCCCGTCGGCGCGCAGTGGCGCGGCGGCATGGAGATCGTCGAGGTGACCGAGATTCCGGGCGGCGTGCAGATCAAGTCGCGGATCACGATCGAGGTCAAGGACTCGGAGAAGCCGGCCTGCGTGGCGGACTCGCTCGTCCGCGTGTATGGCGGCTCCTGAGTGGTCGCTTCGCCGTACTCACGGAAGCGACCACTGAGGTGAGCATCGACGTCGACAAGCTCGTGGCGATCGACGTCCACGTTCACGCCGAGCGCAACCATTCAGAGCCCCAGGATCCGGTGACGACCGAGATCCTCGAGGCCGCGGCCCGGTACTTCGGGGGGAGCCCACCGCAGCCCAGCGCACGCGAGGTCGCCGACTACTACCGCGAGCGGAACATGGTCGCGGTCATCTTCAACGTTGACGACGAGGCCGGAATGGGCCGCAAGCGCCTCGGCAACGACGAGGTCCTCGACGCCGCGCGCGCCAACCCCGACGTCCTGATCCCGTTCGGCAGCGTTGATCCGCACAAGGGCAAGCTCGCGGTGCGCCAGGCCCGCGAGCTGATCGACGCCGGCGTCCGCGGGTTCAAGTTCCACCCCAACACCCAGGCGTTCTGGCCCAACGACCGGGACTTCTATCCGCTGTACGAGGTGATCGCGGAGGCGCGCCTGATCGCGCTGTTCCACTCCGGGACAACCGGGATCGGCGCCGGTATGCCGGGCGGCGGCGGCGTGCGCCTGAAGTACTCAAACCCAATGTGCATCGACGACGTGGCCGCTGATTTTCCCGACCTCGAGATCATCCTCGCCCACCCCTCGTTTCCCTGGCAGGAGGAGGCGCTGGCGATCGCCGTCCACAAACCGAATGTGTACATCGACCTCTCGGGGTGGTCGCCGAAGTACTTCCCGGAGATCCTGATCCAGTACACGAACACCCGGCTGAAGAACAAGATGCTGTTCGGCTCGGACTTCCCGCTGATCACCCCCGATCGCTGGCTCGCGGACTTCGAAAAGCTTCCGATCAAGGACGACGTTCGCCCGCTCGTGCTCAAGCAGAACGCCGCCAAGCTGCTCGGGCTCTGAACGCGTCCCAGCGGGGGCGACCGTTCACGTCTTGAACGGATTTGCGCCGCGTAGTGCAGAAAAGCGGTGCTCTTACGGCTACTCCTTGTGCAACATCAGCGCATAAGGGTTTACTAGGTTGGGCCCGGGGTAGTGCCGCGGCAAGCCGGTGCAACCGAAGTCGCTTCTTTTAGATGCGAGCCTGGGCTGCACTTGCCTCTCCTCTCCTCCCTCACTCGGCGGCAGTCCCTTTCGGACTGTCGCCGGGTGCGTTTTTGAAGCCGTTGGCGGCGAGCCCGCTAGCGCGCCAGGATGACCTCGGCGTCATGCCGAGGGGTCTCGGTGATCGCTCGGCGGTAGACCCGCTCGGCGTTCGGTCGCGCTGGATCGATGGTCGTGCGGGCGGCGAGCTCGCGCAGGACGACCTCCATCTCGAACTGCGCGAATGCGCCTCCGATGCAGCGGCGAACACCGCCGCCGAACGGGATCCACGTGTACGTGCCGGGCGCCCGGTCGAGGAAGCGCTCCGGGAGGAACCGCTCGGGGTCGGGGTAGACGTCGGGACGGCGGTGCATCAGGTAGATCGACGGTACGACCTTCACCCCGGCGGGGAGGGCGTACCCGCCAAGGCACATCGGCGCCTTGAGCGTCCGGTTGACGAGTGAGATCACCGGACGTAGGCGAAGCGTCTCGTACACGACCGCCTTCAGGTAGCGATCCTCGCCGGCGCGGGTCTCGGCCGCCAGCCGCTCAAGCTTGTCGGGGTGGCGCGCGAGCCGCTCGACCGCCCAGGCCAGTGCGGTCGCGGTCGTCTCGTGGCCGGCGACCAGAAGCGTGAGCAGCTCGTCGCGTAGCTGGCGGTCGCTCATGCCCGATCCGTCCTCGTACTCGGCGGCGAGCAGCATCGACAGGATGTCCGAGCGCTCGGCTGTACCCCCCGAGGCGCGCCGCGTGGCGATGACTTCGTAGATCAGCCGGTCGACCCGTTCCATCTCGCGCATGAACGGGCCGAAGTGCTGGATGCGTTCGGGCCCGAGCGCGAGCAGGAACGCCGTCCAGCGCGGATCGGTGAGGCGATCGAGCATGCGGCGTAACTGCACCCGGAGGTCGGCCAGGCTCCGTCCGTCGTCCAGGCCGAAGACCGCCCGGAGGATGATCTCGAGCGTCAGCGCCTGCATTCGGGGTCGGACGCGGAACGGCGTCCCGGCCGGCCAGCTGCCGATCTCCTCCCGTGCGATCTCCGACATCAGCCCGCGATAGCTCTGCATCCGGGCGCCGTGGAACGGAGGAAGCATGAGCTTGCGCTGGGTCATGTGATTTTCGCCGTCAAGGAGGAGCAGCGAGTGCTCGCCGAGGATCGGCAGGAGGATCCGGTTCGCTTCGCCGGCATGGAGCAGCTCGGGATCGCCGGTGAACACCGCCTTGACGTCGTCAGGGTTCGAGAGCATCACCCACGTGCCCTCGTGCGCGATGCTCAGGGTGAAGGTCTCGCCGAACCGCTTCGCGCACTCGCCCATCATCCACTGGGCGCGGCGGAACCAGATCGCGGTCTGGAGCACCCGCGGCATGCGCGGGCCGGGCGGTAGGACGGGCATCGCGCCCAGGGTATGCGATGGCGTCTCGATGCTCGCCGGTCGCTAGCGGGCGCCGGTCGTCAGAAAGCGCCCGGCCCCTGGTCGGTCTCGAGCACCTGCTCGGGCGAATCGACGATTCTCATGACGTCGGCGACGGCAGTCAGCTTGAGTAGCCGATCGACCTGCTCGCTTCCCCTGGTTACGGCAAAGGCCCGCCCCGATTCTTGAGCGCGCTGATGGCCCTTGAACAGCACGTGGAGCCCGGTCGAATCCATGAAGTCGAGCGTTCTGAGGTCAACCACGACGACGTCGCAATCCGAGCCGGTGGCGCGTTCGAGCTCTGCCTCGAGCGTCGGACTCGAAACCAGGTCGAGCTCGCCGCTGACCGTCACAGTGGTTACCCGACCGGTCGTGTGGGTCTCTGCGCGGAAGTCGCTCTGCAAGTGCTCGTGGCCCCTTCCGTCTCTACCCCAATCCCCTGCGGGACGCCGTGAACGCTACCACCGGCCCGACCGGATCCGCGGGTCGTCAAGCACGGGTGACGCAGTCCGGCGTCAGGAATCAGCGGTCGCGTGCGGGCCCGAGGTCCTCGTGCCCCGAGCGACGGTCGTCGCGCATGGCGACGCGCAATGTTTCCTGACCGTCCACGTCGACGACGGTCAACTCATCCGCCAGCGAGGCCAATGCTTCCGGGCTTCCGCCGTCGAGACGGAGGCTCGTGCCGATGCGCAACGGGGCCACCGCAAACTCGAGGCGCTCGTCGTGAGCGCCCAGGGCGACACTGATCGAGGCGGTTTCGGCGGCCTTCTGGGCGTGCGCTCCGAGCGCATCTGAGACCAGATAGACGTCGGCGCACCGATCGAGCGAGAACCCGGCGCTCGGCGCGAGCGCCCGGCCGATCTGCCCGAGCACCGGCGCCAGCAACTCGACGGGCGAGACCGTGAGGACGATGTCGCCGGATACGCCGGTCGGGAGGCGCGCGCCCCACACCTCGGCCCGGTCCTCGGCAGGGCGGCCGGACCGCCGCGCACCTTTCGCGGCGCCGGCTGCTCCGCGGAAGCAAAGCCGTACTTCGGTCCCGCCTTCGGGCAGGCGGATGAACTCCGCCCGATCGGCCACGGCGCTCATCAGTGCCAGGCCCACCTTGAGCCCGTCGTTGTCAGGAGCCGACTCCCGTATGCCCCGCCCGTAATCCCGGATCTGCACCTCGAGGCCATCCGGTGTCAGCGCGAACTCGACCGAGAACGGTCCGGGCTCATCGCCGTACGCGTGCTGGATGATGTTGTTGCATGCCTCGCTGACCGCGGTGTTGACGTCGCTCAGAAGTTCGGGGTCGAACCCGAGGACCTCTCCGGCGGCCGTGGACATGCTGCGGACGAGCCGCGCCGCCTCGGGCCTGCTGGTCAGCTCAA
>Ga0335072_10015858_pt1 | contig 10688 bp, 6 predicted proteins | sample Lox_Sample_21_FD_206725 | JGI IMG/M metagenome (GOLD analysis project Ga0335072, IMG submission 206725) | Soil microbial communities from Loxahatchee National Wildlife Refuge, Florida, United States - Lox_Sample_2.1 | ecosystem: Environmental > Terrestrial > Soil > Wetlands | place: USA: Florida... | reverse complement strand
TGGGCACCGTGCCTTCACCGAGATCGTAGTTGCTCACATCGAGCCGCCGCGTGTTGATCCCGAACTTCCACGTGTGCTTTCCGACGGTCCACGTCAGATTGTCATTCATCTGCCATTGCGTCACCTTCCGCCCCTGCGGATAGGTATTGTCGTTGCCGCCAATCGTCGTGAAGGGCACGGCGTCGCTGCCGGAAGCCAGCACAATTGGGAAGGCATTTTGCACATCACTGTAGTTGTTCGGCTCGAAGATGCTGGAATACCAGCTTGCGCCGGGGTTGAACTGGTTCACGAGCGCCGAATTGAACACGTGTGTGTACCCAATGACCAGCGTCCGCTGCGGCTGAGGGGAATAGGAATTGAAGATGAGATTGACTGGATCCGTGTAGGCGGCCTGGAGTCCAGTGTCCTGTTGAAAGCGATACCAGACGGTGTTGTTCGCATCGATGGTCTGATCGACTTTCGCGACAATCAGGTTTTCGCTGTCGCTGTTGTTCAACGAGGCCTGGCGCTGGCTCGCGCAGCCGTCTCCGCTCGTTCCGAACGGGCAACCGACGATGGGAACGGGCGACCCACCCGACGGGGGCAGCAGTGAAAACATCTTCTGGTAGAAAGGAATCTCGGCGGGCTGCGCAGGAAGGGTTGTGCCCGTCACGGGGTCCACACCGCCCGTGGCCAGTTGCGACAGAACGTATTGCTCATAAGCGGGTGTCGGCAGCGTGATCTGCGAAACCAGCGGCAAAGCCAAGCGGAGGCCTTCATAATGGCCGAAGAAAAAAAGCCTGTCCTTAAGAATCGGTCCACCAGCGCTCGCGCCGAATTCATTCACGGTCGATCGGGGCTTCTTGGCAACGTTGCCCGGCGTGTCGTTGCCGTGAAGGAAATAGTCCTCGGCGTTGAACAGAGAGCTGTTCCAGATCTCGTAGGCATCGCCGTGGTAGTGGTTGGTGCCTGACTTGGTGAAGTAATTCACCTGCGAAGCGCCGTAACGTCCCTGGTCGACTGAGAAAGAATTCGTGTTGACGGTCGCTTCCTGAACGGCGTCGAGGCCGATGACAAGGTTTGTTGAGAGGCCTATATTCAACCCCAGCCACGGGTCGTTCGTGTCGTACCCGTCGAGGATGTAGCCGTTCGACGTTGCCGGAAGGCCGTTGAATTCCACGTTGCCATATCCCCCGGCAGCTTTGGCATCGTTTGACGATCCCGCCGTGTTCATCAGCGCGCCCTGCGCGAACTGCGCGATATAGGTCAGATCCTGACCGGGATTCGGCAATCGTTCGATCGTCTTCGCTTCGATAGTCGTAGTGGTATTCGGGTTCTCGAGACTCAACTGCCCGGTTTGCGCGCTCACTTCGACCGTCTGTGCATTTCCTTCCGGGCTCATCGTGAAGTTCACTGAAGCGGTCTGTCCGACCACTACCGTAGAGGGCTCCGACTCGACCACTTTGAATCCGATCGCCTGCACTGCAATTCGATAAGTGCCCGGATTGACTTGCGCAAACAAATAGCGGCCCTCCGCGTTGCTTTCTGTCGTGCGAACCGTTCCCGTGTCCGTATTGATGGCCTTGACGATCGCCCTAGTGACGACCGCGCCTGAAATATCGGTGACGGTTCCGGTCAACGCGCTGCTCGTGCCGCTTTGCCCAGCTGAATAAATAGAGTTAACCGCGATTAAGATCGGAATGAAGACCGGACCCAGCAGGTTTCGAAAGCGCATATGAGACCAATCTCCGGGAGATATAGCTGCTGCGTTGGAAGCGCAGCCCAGTGGGAAAAGCTGACAGGCGAGCTTATTTAGGTCTGCCTAACTAGTTTAGGTTAGTCTAAAATAGCGACAGCGTCAAATCGAGAGATTATGCCCGCCACTCGCCAGATGAATACCAACACCGAATCCGTTGACAACTACCTGAAGGCGATTCTCGCCCTCAGCGGCCCGGAAGAACGCAGCATCTCAAGCACCGCGCTCGCGCAGCGGCTTCAGGTTGCACCGGCGTCCATCACGAACATGCTTCAAAGGCTCGCTTCGGCCTCGAAGCCGTATGTCGTGTATGAGAAACATCGTGGGGTCCGGCTCTCTCCGGAAGGCAAGCGCCGGGCGCTTGAAGTCCTCAGGCATCACCGTTTGATTGAGACATTCCTATTTGAGGTGCTCGATTATCCCCTCGAAGAGGTCCACGATGAGGCCGAGCGACTGGAGCACTTCATCTCGGAGAGATTTGAGGATCGAATTTCGGCCAAGCTGGGACATCCGAAGTTTGACCCTCATGGACATTGCATCCCGGCGATCGACGGCAAGATGCCGAAGCAGAAATCAAAACCCCTGACGAGCGTCGAAGACGATGGAGAGTTCGTTGTGGAGAGTGTTTCCGATCAAGACGCGCTATTGCTGAGGCGGCTCAAGAGCCATGGCGTCGTTCCTGGCGCACGAATAAAGGTCTCACTGCGAGTCCCTGGTGAGTTTTCGATTCGCGCTAATGAAGTCTCGAGATCCTTGGTTCTCTCGCAAGGGTTAGCCGAAGGCGTCCGAATTCGCGCCTAGGTTCAAGGCGGGGTCTTTGCGCAAGCAATTCGTCTCCGGACCGGAGGGCGCCCGCCTTAGCGCGATTGCGACCAATGAGATCAGAGTCATCGAACGGCGAGAGCGATCTCCTGGATCAGGGACAACTACGCGAAGTCTGTACGCGTATATGATCTGGCTGAGATTGCAGGGATGGGGGTATCGACCCTTCACCATCATTTCCGCGTGTTGACCCACATGAGCCCTCTTCAATATCAGAGGCAGTTACGGTTGCACGCAGCGCGAGGCCGAATGCTTGTCGATGGGATCGACACGTCAAAAGTAGCCTTTGAAGTTGGATACGAAACTGCACCTTACAGTTCGCGAATCGCGGTCACAGGGTTTCGGCTCATCGCTCGAAGCGCAGGAAAGAAGCAGGCCAGGAAAGACATCGCTCCGAGAAGCGTGACGACGGAAACCATGGTGACCGGATCGTTGGCTCCGATTCCGTACAACAGCCGGGCGATGACACGCGTCAGTCCCAATGCAAACGCCAGTCCCAGCGCCAGCCCAATGCCTGTAATCCACAATCCCTGCAACAGCACGAGCCGCAGCACGTCAACACGTGAAGCACCCAGAGCCATTCGCACTCCGATCTCGTGGGTCCGCATTTGGGTTCGATAGGCCACGACTCCGTAGATCCCCGTTACTGCAAGAACCAGCCCGATCAGCGCGAACATTCCCGCCAGGGCGCTCTCGATGACGGCGAAACTGCTCGCCATCTGGGTACTCTCGCGCATTGGACGCACATCGAAGACCGGCAGCCGTGTATCGATTTCGTGGATGGCGTTTTCCACCGTCGGCGCGAGGTCAGCCGGATTTCCTTCGGTCTTCACCTGCACTATCGTCTCGTACCCCACCTGGAAAAAACTCATGTAGACCATGGGCTCCGGTGCCTCATTCACTAACATATGTGTCGAATTTTTCGCGACGCCGACTACCGTGAACGGGCTGCCCCACACCATGAGTTTCTTTCCCAGCGGATCCTGTCCCGGCCAGTAGCGCCTCGCCGCAGTCTGATCCACGATGAGTACCCTCGGGGCTTTTTCGTCGTCATCCGGCGTAAACTCGCGTCCTTCCAAAATGGGTATATGAAGGGATTCGAAATACCGCGGGGCCACCTCGGCGTGGTACACCTGCAAATATTCATGCGGGTGTGGCACATATCCTTCCGGGTACGCATCTTCCCCCTTGTGGCTCAGGGTCATCGGAACCCAGTCCGTAAAAGACGCAACCTTCACGCGGGGCAAGGCCGACACGCGGTCCAGAATCTTGTGACGGATCACCCTTTCCTCGTCGCTGCTGTAGCCGGCGATGTTCACTCCCACGGTCGCAGTAAGAATGTGGTCCTGCTCAAATCCGAGATCCGCGCCGGCGAGATTCTTGAGCGTTTGCAGAAACAGCCCGGAGCACAACAGCAGCGGGAGTGAAAGTGCGATTTGCGCCACCACCAGCCCGCTGAGCAGTCTCCGGTTGCGTGAGCCGCCGGAGATACTTGCCGACTCTGCCTTGAGCACCTCAACGGCCGGCGCGTGGGACGAACGCCAGGCGGGGAGCGCGCCGCAGAGCATGCCGGCCAACAGGCTCGCCACCGCAATCCCGATTACCACCTTATAGTCCATGCTCCCGTTGAGTGCGACGGGATTCGAGTTCGGCGGAAAGAACCATGCGAATGTCTTCGATGTCCACGATGTCAATACCAGTGCCGCGACTCCCGCGGCGGTGGAAAGCATCGCGCCCTCCAGCACCATCTGCCGCACCAGTTGAATGCGATTCGCTCCGAGCGACTGCCGGATCGCAAGCTCGCGCCGCCTGGATACAAACCGCACCAGCGTCAGCGTAGCCACGTTCGCGCAGGTGAGCAACAGCACCACGGCGGCGAAGGCCAGCAAAATGGGCAGCGTGGCCGCCATGTATCCGTTGGCGCCGAAGGGCGAGCGCCACATGGGATCGAGCGTGATGCGGTTGTCGCCGAGATGATCGTTCGGATACGCCGCCACAATGTGGTGCATCAGGGTGTCGAGATCCTGGGTTGCCTGAGCACGGCTCACACCGGGTCGCAATCTTCCTATTACGTTGAGCCAGACCGCACCACCACTGCGATGCGTCATCCGCCAGACATCCGTCCCGAGGGGATCAAGCGTTACCCACAGATCCTGACGGATCCCAGGCATTGCCCCGACAAACCCCTCCGGCGCCACGCCGATCACAGTCACCGGATGCCGCGCGATCTCGATCGATTTGCCCACAATTGCAGGGTCTTTGGCATAACGCGTCTTCCAAAGCGAGTAACCCAGGACCACGTTGGGAACAGCATCGGGACGAGTCTCTTCTTCAGGCAGAAAGAATCGACCCAGCACCGGCTTGATGCCGAGCACATCGAAATAGTTCGCCGTCACGTTCGCAATATAGGCACGCTCCGGCTGTGCGCCGCCGGTCAGCGTGATCCAATCGTGATGATAGGCAAGCAGTCCGGTTAAGGTGTGGTTCTGCTCGCGCAGATCGCGATAGTCGAGATACGAGAAGGGTGGAGTCGGAGAGAAGTTGGGTTCACCCCGCTGCAGACTCACAAGGTCCCCCGTGTCTCGCGCGCCCGGAATCGGACGCAACATTGTGCCGTCAATCCAACTGAATACGGTGCTGTTGGCGCAAATCGCGACAGCCATCATCGCCGTCGCGGTGATCGTAAAGCCGGGGCTCTTGCGCAGTTGCCGCAGCGCATAACGGACATCCCGGCCAAATTGTTCAAGCCAGCCCTGGCCCCACATCTGGCGCGTCACATCTTGTACCAGAGGAATGTTTCCGAACTCCTGCGTTGCTGCTTGTCGCGCCGTCTCCGCCGGCTCGCCTCGCTCCACTCGATCGGCAATCGCCATCTGCAGATGCGCATCGATCTCTTCCTGCAATTCGCGCTTGCGCCGCTGAAAACCGAAGCTCGGGAACCACTTCATGATTCACTCTCCTCCGGCTTGACGTACATCACCGACCCAATCGCTTCGACAATCCGCTCCCATCGGCCCAGATCCGAGGCCAGCTGCTTTTTTCCCTTGGCCGTGATTCGGTAGTAGCGGGCTCTTTGCTTGCCCTCCGACTGCTTCCATTCAGACTGCACCCAACTCTGACGCTCCAATCGATGGAGGGCCGGATACAGTGATCCAGTCTCCACCTGAAGCACCTCTCCGGATCGCAAACGTAAAGCCTGGACAATGCCATATCCATGCTGCGGCCCCCATTGCAGAGTTTGAAGAATGAGCATGTCGAGCGTTCCCTGCAACAGTTCAATCCGGTTCTTATACTGGTCCTTGTCACTCATAGATGTAGACACTCTACTCCCACTGGAGGTAGATTGTCTACTTAGCCGTCGTGGTGACGCTCAAATTCGAAACCAAGCCACAGCGGATCCTCAGACGAGATCGGATCCGGTCTGATCGCGACGCAATTCAGGACCTCGGTTAGAAACCGATTGCGAGGAATAATCGACTCTGGTTGGCCTCGATGGGCGGAAAATCGCCAGCCAAGCATTGAGGGCGCGCCACCCCGGCCGAAGCAAAAGGACCACAACAAATCCCATTGCGAATTACTGCGCCTGATCCGTTGATCCGATCTGGCCTCCGTGGTCAAACAGGAAATCGCCCCAGAACTCACAAGACGGATGAGCCTGTCCCCAGCCGGTCTTTAATCCCTCGATTGCAGGGAGCCCGAATCGCACGGAATGGAAAACATGAATGAGCTACCTGGGCCGTCGTTCGCAGCGGCCCAAATCTGACCTCGGTGAGCTTCGATGATCGATCGGCTCACGGAAAGTCCGATGCCGGTTCCGTCCTCCTTTGTCGTATAGAACGGGTCGAATAGCCGTCCGGCAACCTCCGGGGCAATGCCGATTCCAGTGTCTTGCACGGTGACCTGAACGTTCTTGCCGTCCTCGCTTTCCGTTCTAATCAGTAATCGTCTAGGCCTATCGTCAATACCACTCATCGAATCCGAGGCGTTGCGCACGAGATTCTGGATAACCTGCTGAAGCTGGATGCGATCGCCTTTTACCGATGGGAGGTTTTCGGCGAATTCATACCGGACAATGATTCGTTTGCTCTGCAGCTCACTTAACGACAACGCGATCACCTCTTGCGCAGCTTCGTTCAGATTCACCCACTCGGCCGCAACTTCCTTCGTCTTGAAGAGGGCCCGCAGGCGCGCAACCACCTCCGAAGCGCGACTTCCATCGCGGATCGTGCGCCGTGCCGTCTCGCGTGCACCTTCGATATTCGGGGGATCACTGTCCAACATCCGTAGGCATGTGCCGGCATTCGTCACGATACCCGATAACGGTTGGTTCACTTCATGCGCGATAGATGCGGTCAACACTCCAAGGCTGGTAGCCCTGGCAACATGGGCGAGTTCGGCTCTTGCCCTTGTGAGTTCCTCCTCTGCCCTTTTCCGATCATCAATATCGGTATTGGTTCCGTACCACTTTATGATCGCGCCCGACTCGTCGTGGAGTGGATTTCCTCGAAGCAGAAACCATCGATAGCTCCCATCAAAGCGACGCAGACGCGCCTCAACTTCGCCTGGCTCTCCACTAAGGATGTGCAATCTCCAATGATCACTAACCCGTTCCACGTCGTCCGGATGAAATGCCCGCGCCCATCCCTGCCCCCGGGCCTCCTCAAGTGACAAACCTGTATAATCCAACCATCGTTTGTTGAAGAATTCGGCAGTACCATCCGGAAGCGCAGACCATGACAGCACCGGCATTGTATCGATGGCGAGCCTAAGATTTAGCTGACTCGCGAGAGCATCCTCCGCGGCGCGTTTCTTTTCGGATGTATCGCGGATGAAACCCGTAAGTACCCTTCGTCCATTCGCAGTCATATCCCCGAACGAAATCTCCACTGGAAACTCCTCACCGTTGGCCCGCAGTGCATACGCCTCAGTTCCATGCCAATTCAGATTTCTCGCGCCGGTCTCCAGGAATCTTTTGAAACCGGTCTTAAAGAGTTCTCGCATTCGTCCCGGCATAAGAATGTTGAGGTTCCTGCCGATAAGCTCTTCCGGGCTGTATCCGAACATTCGATTTGTAGCGGGGTTCGCAAGAATGATTGTGCCGCTATCGTCGACACTGACTACCGCGTCGCTGGCCGTTTCAATCACAACCCGGTATCTTGCCTCACTCCGCTTCAGTTCGTCCTCAGCCAGCTTGCGATCATGGATATCGGTGCTGGTCCCGTACCAGCGCAAAATCGTACCGGACTCATCGTGAAACGGGGCGACCCGGATGAGAAACCAACGATACTCTCCATCGTGACGACGGAGGCGTGCCTCAATTTGACCTGGTTCCCCCGAGACTAATAACTCCTGCCAGCGCTTCATCAATGGTGGCAGGTCGTCCGGATGGAAAGCCGTCGACCAACCCCAGCCGCGGGCTTCTTCAGGAGAAAGACCCGTGTAATCATGCCAGCTCTTGCTCAGGAACTCGTTTGGACCGTCCGCAAGGTTGCACCAGGACAGTGTGGGAATCGTATCGATCACTCGCCGCAGGTTGCCCTCACTGGCCCGCAACGCTTCCTCGGCGAGCTTTTGATCATGAATGTCGGTGGTCGTACCGACGAATCTCAGAACTTTTCCTTCTGCGTCGCGCAAGACAACAGCTTGCTGGAGATGCCATCGATAGGTTCCGTCCTGAGCGCGCAGAGACCGGGTCTCGAACGAGAATCCCTTCCCCGAGCGCACGCCGTCCCAAAAGGCCCTCGCTGCTTTTTCCCGATCATCAGGATGGATAGCGGTCATCCAGGCCTCAGGATTCGACCGGACGAAATCGAGAGTTTGACCTGAGAATTCCAGCCAAACTTGATTCACGAAGTCAGGTGTCCCATCAGGCTTGAGCGCCCAGGCGGATACCGGAAGATGCTGCAGTAGCCCTGCCTGAATTTGCATGTCTTCGTTTGTTTCGACAAGCTCCCGGGTTCGTTCCGCAATACCCTGATCGAATTCCCTTGCAAGCCGTTTTTGTTCGCTTAGGAGCTGCGCCTTTTGATCGACCCGGTCATGAACGAATCTGTTCTCGCCCGCGAGACGATCATCCGGGCGGCTGATCTCCTCCAATACTCTCTTCAATGCGATTTGTAAAAAAAGCCCAATTGCCTTTGAACTCACGACCGGCGTATCCATAAGGTCATCCCCGGGATTCTCGAGAACAAGCACCGCCTGCCCGTCGTATTGAGCAACTGAAATGGGGCGGAGCTCCGACGCCGCTTCCAGCTCGGACCTGAAAGGCTTTTCACGTCCGTGGTGTCCTAGCCTGGAGGATGCGGGGTGAAGCGGGATTGGCGCCATCAAAAGAATCGACGGCCGGTCCGTCTGGTCGGGGTTTCGGTGCCTTCCCCGGTACAAGATGAAGTCATCTTGTTTGCGAAGTGGTTCGAGGATGTACTCTGTGAGATCCATAACGATTACCTCCGCCTTGCCCCTGTTGGAATTCGCCGAATAGCCATCGGCACTGTAGCCGACGAGTTACCAGAGACCTCCCCTATCGAATCCTGCACCCGCAATTTGCGCGAACTGACCTCCCGCGCCTCGGCATCGGCTGCCGGACGCTTGCCTTGCATAGAATGTTTTCAACCTCTATTCGGAGCTCAGCCTCGCTCGGCTATCGCGCAGTTTGCCGGACATGAGCGGTTGGGAACAGATGCGCGAGGCTTCAGGGAGAAGCCGAAACCCGGCGCGGCTATCAATCAGCCCCCAGAGGTTTTTGTGCCGTCCTCGACCGGTAAGGCAGATCGAATGGCTTGGAATAGCTGATCGTCACTGAAGGGTTTGCGGAGGAATGCAACTGCTCCCGCATGCATTGCCCGGCGTCGGGACTCATTGCTGTTGTAAGCAGTGATAAAGATGACGGGCAGGCGGCGCCCCATCGCAGCAAGTTGGCTTTGAAGCTGCAGACCGTCCATGCCGGGCATCTGCACGTCAACGATGAGGCAAGATGTTGAATTCAGATCATCGGACTTCAGGAATTCCGCTGCAGATTTGAAGACACTAGCCCGAAAGCCAAACGACTGAATGAGAAGCTTCGTCGTTCTGCGGATGGACTCTTCGTCGTCGACAATAGAGATCAGCTTCGGCAACTTCGAGTCATTTTGTAACGCGGCACGAATCGATTCCACCAGCTGCACATCGCTGAATGGCTTCGCTAGGAACGCAACGGCACCAGCCCGCATTGCTCGCCCACGAGATTCTTCATCATCACAAACGGTGATGAAGATGACAGGCAAATTGCAGCCCTCAGCGGCGATGCGGCTTTGAAGTTCCAATCCGTTCATGTTCGGCATCTTTATGTCGACAACCAGACACGCCGTCTCACGGAGCAGACCGGAGCTGAGATAGCTCTCGGCAGATTCAAAGACTGCTGTCCGAAAACCAAACGATTCGATAAGAAGCTTGGTGGTCCTTCGGACGGATTCATCGTCGTCGACGACCGAAATCAGATCTTTTGCCACTTGTAATACTCCCCAATGCTGAGAGTATGGCCGAGGCGATCTGAAATCTATTGGCTCTTGGTGGCCGTACCGTTACAGAAGGTGGCGTTCGTATAATCACTTCGTTTACAAGGCTTTTCCCGTTCGGTCTTTCAGTTTCCCGATCATTCTCACCAGATCTGCAAGTGATTGCGCTTGCATCTTTTCCATCGCCCGGCTTCGATGCACCTTCACGGTATTTTCGGCGGTTCCGAGAGCATCGGCGATTTGCTTATTGAGCATGCCGGATACGACCAGCGAAATAACCTCCTGCTCGCGAGGGCTCAACGAGTCGAACCGTCCTTGCGCTTCTTTCACGTCTCTCTCCTGCTCACGTCTGGCGCGGTCTTTATCCATAGCAACGCTGATGGCATCCAACAAATCCTGATCACGAAACGGCTTGGTTAGAAATTCGATTGCTCCGCCTTTCATGGCACGAACACTCATCGGGATATCACCGTGGCCAGTGATGAAGATGATGGGGATGTGAATCCCTCGAGCGGCAAGTTCATGCTGAAAATCGAGCCCGCTTCGTCCTTGTAATCTGACATCCAGAATGAGGCAACTGACCCCATCCGGAAGATCCCTCTTCAGGAAACTTTCAGTCGATTCAAAGGTCTCGACCT
>Ga0335072_10015857_pt1 | contig 10688 bp, 6 predicted proteins | sample Lox_Sample_21_FD_206725 | JGI IMG/M metagenome (GOLD analysis project Ga0335072, IMG submission 206725) | Soil microbial communities from Loxahatchee National Wildlife Refuge, Florida, United States - Lox_Sample_2.1 | ecosystem: Environmental > Terrestrial > Soil > Wetlands | place: USA: Florida... | reverse complement strand
CAGGAGGCGTTGTCGGGGTCGCCGCATGTGCCGGTGATTCAGTGTGATGCGCGGGACCGGCGGTCGACGAAGTCGACGTTGATCTCGCTGGTGGAGCACGCGATGGCCATGCAGCTCAGCCCGCGCTAAGCCAACCCACGCAGACCCGACCCCCAGACCCGAACCCCAGACCTGGCCTGCCAACACGTTGCCCGCTGCGCGGCTGGGCGGCAGGGTTGTGCGGGTGGATGAGCAACAACTCTCGGGCGGTGTCGCGAATGCCGGGCGGGTGACCCGGTCGGGCGGGCATGTTCTTAGGCCTCGGGCGCCCCATTCAGGTTCTATCGGTGTTTTCTTGCGGTCACTGCGGGCGGTTGGCTTTGAGGGCGCGCCGTTGCCTGCCGGGATGGGCGCGGACGGCCGTGAACGCTTCATGTTCATCGAGGGTGAGGTGCCACTGCCGCCGTATCCGCGGTGGGCGCGGTCGGATGAGGCCCTGGCGTCGGTGGCGGAGTTGATGCGCCGGTTTCACCGTGCGTCCGCTCTGGTCGGCGCGGCTGCGGCGAGGTGGAGTCCGGAGCTGGCTGATCCGGCTGGCGGCAGCGTTGTCTGTCACAACGACGTGTGCCTGGAGAACGTGGTCTTCCGCGAGGGCGCCGCGATCGCGATGAGCTCAGCGCGGATGCACGCTGCCCTCGGCACAGCATCGCAGCACCCTCCGCAGAGCGGCTCACCATCACACGGCGCCACAACGAGCGCGGCGACCGGCCCTGAACCAAGCCCTAACCCGGACCCCCGCCTGGGTGGTAGCGGGGTCGAGGGCCGGATTGGGTCAGGGTGACTTGAGGACCAGGCTTTGGACGGTGACGGGGGTCGTGATCATTCCTGAGTCGTACATCAGGCCGGCGATGCGCTGAACCTGGCCGACGTTCAGGAACGTCGGGTACTGGCCGATGTTGACCAGGTCGCTGTCCAGGGTGGACATGTTTTCGTCGCGCAGCACGGACTGGACGTTGCTGCGCTGCGCCGACTCCGACTGCGCGGCGGTCAGCGCGGTGCGGAAGGCTTGCAGCGCCGCGGCGTGCTGACCGGCGAACGACGCCGTGCTGAAGTAGCCCGACAGCGGCAGGTTGGCCGTGACGCCGCTGCACGAGTCGAGTACTTCCTGGGCGCCGAGCTGGGTCTCGGCCTGGATGATCAACGGCTCGGTGGCCAGGATCGCGCTGACCCGATGGTCTTTCAGCGCGCCAATCATCTGGTTCTCCTGGAGCTCCGTCCAGGAGATGGACGCCGTGTTCACCCCGTCGCTCTGCAGGACCGACTCGGTGGCCAGCGTGTCGATGCTGTAGGGGAAGGTTTGCGAGTACGGCGCGACCTGAGCAAAGGGCGTCGCCACGGTCTTGCCGGCTAGCTGCGACGGCGAGTTGATGCCCGAGGACGGCAGGGCCAGAACCTGCATCGTCCCGGCGCCGGCGTCGTAGCCGTCCATGATCAGCTTCAGCTGGGCATGCTTAGGCCCGGCGATCGCGTAGAAGAAGGAGGCGTAGTCCCCGGCGGCGACGTCGGCCTTGCCGTTGACCAGCGCGTTGAAGGCGGCTCCGACGGTGGAGTAGTCCTGCACCGTGACCCCGATGCCCTGCTTACCGAACAGCCCGTTCTTGACCGCTACCGCCAGCGGCACCGTATCAATCCCCGGCACCACCGCCACGGTGAGGTTCTGTCCCGGGGGCAGCGCCGAAGGTGACGAGGTGCCGGGCACGTGGCAGCCCGTCGCCGCGAACACCAGGAACGGCGCCGCCAGGAAGGTGATCAACCGGCGCAAAGCGCGACCGGCCAACACGGTGCGTGCACGGGCCAGCACAACCAAGATCACGGTGCGTGCACGTGTCTGCGCAAAACGCAAGCATCCCCCTTTGTACAGAGATAAAATCCCCTGTATCGAAAGAGTTCCAGTATCGGTCGCCTTGCAGGCGATACGCTTCATATGCCTAGCTTAGAGGTCTGAAAGCCGTTATGTAGTACTTTCTGATACTTTCTGAGGTTGGCTACGAAGAGGAGTACGTATGTCGGTCCCGGGAGCGACCTGGGTCTCGGTGGTCAGTCTGCTGTTCGCGCGATGAAGAGTCACGAGGCCCTGCGCGGGCGCGATAAGGCAGACCGGCCGGCGTTCAAGGCGTTCCGGCGTCCCGGCGTCCCGGGTAACGGCGCGGCCGGCCAAGCGGCCGAGGATGAGGCCCGCCCGGATCGTGCGCCATCGGGCGGTCACCGGCGGCCCGGCGGCCACGGACAGGAGGATCAGCCGCCCGGCGGCCAATCGCGGGCGCCGATCTGGAGCCGTCGCATATCCCTCAGAGATTGGCGGGTGCGCTCGCGCCTGCTGCTGCTCATCACGGTGCCGGTGCTGGTGGCCGTGGCATTTGGCAGCCTGGCCATTATCTCCTCGCTGCGCACCGCGCAGAGCTATCAGCAGGTGCAGCGGCTGGCCGTGCTGGCCGGTGATGCGACGAACCTGGCCCAGGCCCTGCAGAACGAGCGTGAGGACACCGTCACCTTCATCGTCATGGGCAGCCAGGGCGGCCGGGTGAGCGCGATGTCGGCGAGCTCGGGGCAGCGCGCGAGCGCGACCCCCGAGCTGAATCTGCTGAAGGCGGACTACAAGGCCACCGACCGGTTGGCGGCCGAGGTCCGCAGCCTGGCCGCCAGCATCGGCTCCTCCTATCCCGCGCTCGCCCAGACGCAGGCCCAGGGCGCGGTCACCGTCATCGGGGACCTTCCGGCACTGCGGCAGGCGGCGGCGGACACCAGGCTGCCGGTCCTGACCGTGATCAACGACTACGGCTCCACCGTCACCCAGCTGCTGAGCCTGGAGAACGAGGTCGCGGCGGGCAGCAAGGACGCCTCCCTGGCCGGCAACGTGCTGGCGGCCAGCCTGGTGTCGAACATGAAAGAAGAGGCGTCGCAGCAGCAGGCGATCGTGATCTCGGCGCTGCACCCGAATCTCCAGGGCGCCACGGCGCTCAGCACCGAGTCGCTCGCGGTCCTCAACCAGCAGGCCGCTGAGCAGGCCGCCAACCTGTCCTCGTTCAACCTGATCGCGACCCCCAGCCTGCGCCAGCTCTACAACAGCGAGCTGTCGTCGCACCTGACGGCCCTGGCCCAGCAACAGCTGCAGCAGGCGTCCTCGCTGCTGGACAGCGGCATCACCTCGGAAACCGATTCCACCCTCTCGGTTGCCCAGGGCAACGCGGCCTATGTCATCAGCAGCCTGGGCAAGGTCGAGCAGCGGCTGATGTCGTCGATCATCGCGCAGAGCGGATCGCTGCGTAACGGCGCGACGACGAGCGCCGTGATCGAGGGCGTCGGGGTGCTCCTGCTGCTGGTCCTGGCCCTCGGGCTGATCGCGTTGGTCAGCCAGTCCATGGTCGGGCCGCTGCGCAGGCTGCGGGCCGGTGCCCTGGAAATCGCCGGCGTACGGCTGCCGGAAACAGTCCGCCTGATGGCGGAGACCGACGGCGAGAGCGTCTCGCTGGAGGTGAAGCCGATCGACGTCCATTCCGCCGACGAGATCGGCGAGGTGGCCCGGGCCTTTGACCAGGTGCACCGGGAGGCGCTCCGGCTGGCGGCCAACGAGGCCGCGCTGCGCGGCAACGTCAACGCGATGTTCGTGAACCTGTCCCGGCGCAGCCAGTCGCTCGTGGAGCGCCAGATCCGCCTGATCTCCCACCTCGAGCAGGGCGAGCAGGACTCCAAGCGGCTGGCGAACCTGTTCCAGATGGACCACCTGGCCACCCTGATGCGCCGTAACTCCGAGAACCTGCTCGTCCTCGCCGGGCAGGATCTGTCCCGGCGATGGAACCGGCCCGTGGCGCTGGTGGACGTGCTCCGCGCGGCCCTATCGGAGATCGAGCATTACGAGCGGGTCACGGTCAACGCGCCGCCGCGGGTCTCGGTGCGCGCGCAGGCCGTCAGCGACGTGGTTCACCTGGCCGCCGAGCTGGTCGAGAACGCCACCTCGTTCTCGGCTGCCGAGTCGCCCGTCACGATCACTGCCCGCTTGCTCAGCAGCGGCGGGCTCCTGCTGGAGATCACCGACCAGGGCGTCGGCATGGCCGAGGACGAGATGGCCCACGCCAACTGGCGGCTCGACAACCCGCCGACCGTGGATGTGGCGGTGTCCCGCCGCATGGGCCTGTTCGTGGTGGCCCGGCTGGCAGCCAGGCATGGCATCAGGGTCCGGCTGCGGCCCGCGGAGACCGGCGGCCTGGTTGCTCTGATATGGCTGCCGGATGAGGCCATTACGGACGAGGCCTCGGGCCCGTCCGGGCTGCCCCGGCGTAACCCGGTGCCGGCCCAGGACATGGCGCCCGGCACCGGCGAGCACCGGATCGACGGGGTCGGCACGCCCAGATTCGCGCCGTTGCACACCAACGGGGACCTGCCGGGCACGGGACCGCAGCCGGCCGCCGGGGATCTGTGGGCCACCGGGCAGCAGCCGGCGGCCGCCGACACGGCGGGCACGGGGCCGCAGCCGGCCGCCGGGGACCTGTGGGCCACCGGACAGCAGCCGACCGTTGCGGATGGCACCTGGGCGACCGGGCCGGCCTCCAGTCCCGAGCCCGCTCCGATCGCCACCGGCCCGCTGTCGGTGGTCCGGGACGGCGTGCCGCCCGCCGCCGAGCCCGAGGTCGCGGCCGCCGGGCCCACGGGCGACCATGGCCTGCCGACACGGGTGCCCGCCAGCGAACACGGCCTGCCGTCCCGCCGCGACGCCGTCCGGTCACCCAGCGGCGTGATCGTGCCGCCCGCGCAGGACACGGCGGCGGAGACCCGGCTGCCGATCTTCGAAGCAGTGGAGTCGGACTGGTTCCGCCGGGTGCGCCGGGCCATGCCCACGACCGGCCAGGACGGGGAGATACGCAGCAACGGCGATAGCTGGTCCTCGCCGGCCGATGCGGGCTGGCGGGCGGCCGAGGTGGTCCAGGCGCCGTCGTCGGCCGGGGTGACGCCGGCCGGGCTCCCGAAGCGTGCGCCGCGGGCGAACCTGGTCCCCGGGACGGCCCAGGCGCCGTCGGCCAGTCAGTCCGCCGCGCCCCCGGCGCCGGCCCGGTCCGCGGCGGCGACCCGCGATCGCTTTGCCAGCTACCAGCAGGGCGTCCGCCGGGCACGGGCCGCCGCCGGCGGGGCCAGCGGCGACGGCGGCGCGGGCGACGAAGACGAGACGTCGCGATGAGACGTGAGAGCAATGGCGGTGTCGGCGGCGGGAGGTGGAGCTTAGTGGTAACTCTTCTCCGGTGGCGCGGCCGCCGGGGTGGGCCATTGTGACGGGAGGTGCAGGTGCCTGCCCCGGGCGGGGATGAGTGGGGTCCCGCGGATTTCGTCTCGGACGGGACCGGTTTGAGCGATGCCGAAGATTTCCTGGTGCGGCCGTACGCGGTTACCGGGGGACGCTCGGAGCCGAGGTATCAGCTGGAGATCGAGGCCATGGTGGCGGTGGCCCATTACCAGGACCGGGACGTCTCGGTCCTGAGTCCGGAATACCAGGCCATTCTCAGTCTCGGCGGCGGCTGGCGGTCGGTGGCGGAGATTTCGGCGGTGTTGCGGATGCCGCTGGGGGTGGCGCGGATCCTGATTGCTGATATGGCGGTGGAGGGGCTGGTGCGGATTCATCAGCTGGATCACGCGCAGGGTCGCCCGGACCTTAACCTGCTGGAGAGGGTGCTCAGTGGACTTCGCAAGCTCTAAGGCTCCTGGCGGTGTCGCGGCGGATGCTGCGATGACGTCGGTGAAGATTGTGGTGGCGGGTGGTTTTGGTGTGGGGAAGACCACTTTTGTGGGGTCGGTGTCGGAGATCACGCCGCTGACGACGGAGGCGGTGATGACGTCGGCGTCGGAGTCGTTTGATGATCTGTCGCATACGCCGGATAAGACGACGACGACGGTGGCGATGGATTTTGGCCGGGTGACGCTGGATGCCGGGCTGATCTTGTATTTGTTCGGGACGCCTGGGCAGCACCGGTTCTGGTTTATGTGGGATGACTTGATTCACGGGGCGATCGGCGCGGTGGTGCTGGTGGATACGCGGCGGCTGGCGGATTCGTTTCCTGCGGTGGATTATTTTGAGTCGGCGGGGTTGCCGTTCATTGTGGCGGTGAATGGTTTTCACGGGGATTTCCCGCATGAGGTGACCGATGTGCAGGAGGCGTTGTCGGTGTCGCCGCATGTGCCGGTGATTCAGTGTGATGCGCGGGACCGGCGGTCGACGAAGTCGACGTTGATCTCGCTGGTGGAGCACGCGATGGCCATGCAGGTCGGCCCGCGGGCGGGGGCTGGAGCTTCCCCCGGGGCCATGCGTGTGCCGATAGGACAGGGCTGAAGGAAATGCGAATTCACGGACGGGCACGGTTCTTGACCGTCGTCGGCGTCGTCGGCGCCATGGTGCTGGCCGCCTGCTCATCGAGCAGCCCATCGGCGAGCCAGTCGCAGGTCAGGGTCTCCGGCGGCACGGCGACGGTCGCCTTGACGCCGGGTGAGCAGTTCGACTACATATTTCCGCTGCTCGACATCGCGCACGACACCGGCGCCAACGTCACGGACTCGGAATACCTCATGTGGCGTCCCCTGTACTGGTTCGGCGGCCCGGGAAGCGTGGGCCTGGACGACAAGTACAGCCTGGCCGAGCCGGCCACCATCACCTCCTCGCGCAACCAGACGGTGGCGACGATTCAGCTCAAGTCCTACCGCTGGTCCGACGGCCAGGCGCTTTCCAGCCGGGACGTCCAGTTCTGGTTCAATGAGCTGGTCGCGGAGAAGGCCAACTGGTGGGGTTATTCACCCGGTGAATTCCCGGACAACGTCTCGGCGTTCAAGGTCCTGAGCTCCACCCGGTTTTCCATCACGTTTGATCACCGCTACTCCTCGACCTGGCTGTACAACCAGCTCGGCCAGCTGATCCCGATCCCGCAGCACGTCTGGGACAAGGAGTCGACCTCCGGCCCGGTGGGCAACTACGACCTCACCACGGCCGGCGCCAAGGCGGTCTACAGCTTCCTCGCCGGCCAGAATCAGGACCTGGCCAGCTACGCCACGAACCCGCTGTGGCGGGTCGTCGACGGCCCGTGGCGGCTGACCAGCTACGCCCCCTCGACCGGCGACGCCACCTACGTCCGCAACACGCGCTACTCCGGCCCGGCGACGGGTTCGATCCACACGCTGCGCGTGGTCAGCTTCACCAGCGACACCGCGGAGTTCGACGCGCTGCTCGCGGGCGGCAGCATCGACTACGGCTACGTGCCGTTCAACGACGCCGCGCAGGCGACACGGGTCACCGCGGCCGGCTACAAGGTCCAGGCCTGGCCGGCCTGGGGGATCACCTACATCCCGCTGAACTTCGCGGACCCGCAGACGGGTCCGATCATCAAGCAGCTGTACGTCCGGCAGGCGATGCAGCGCCTGATCAACCAGGCCGGCTACATCGACTCGTTCCTGCAGGGTTACGGCAACCCGACGTACGGACCGGTGCCGCTGGTGCCGAGCAGCAAGTTCGTCTCGGCCGCCGAGAAGCAGAACCCCTACCCGTACAACCCGACGCTTGCGGTGAGTCAGCTGCGCGACCACGGCTGGAAGATCGTGGCCAACGGCACGGACGTGTGCGTGCGGCCCGGCTCGGCCAGCGATGAGTGCGGCCCCGGGATCGCCGGCGGAGCGAAGCTGTCCTTCAGCCTGGTGTTCGCCACCGGCACGCAGGGCGTCAGCGAAGAGGTCTCCGCGCTCACGTCGGCGTTCAGCCAGGCCGGGATCAAGTTGTTGTCGACCGGCACGTCGTTCGACAACGTGGTCGAGCAGTACATCCCCTGCAGCAAGGCCAACTGCTGGCAGCTGCTCTACTACGGCCAGGGCTGGTTCTTCAACCCCGGCTACAACGACCCCGACGGATCCGCCCTGTTCCAGACCGGCGGAGGCGTCAACGGCGGCTCGTACTCCAACCCGAAGGCGGACTCGCTCATGGCCGGGCTGGCTTCCGGCGGCTTCACGACGCTGTACAACTACCAGAACTACCTGGCCACGCAGCTACCGGTGCTGTGGATGCCACAGTTTGACCAGCAGATCTCCGCGATCAACTCCAAGCTGCAGGGTGCGCTCCCGCAGGATCCGGACACCAACATGTACCCCGAGAACTGGTATTTCGTGAAGTAACGATGAGAGTTCACAGACGAGTCCGGTTCCTGGGCATCGCGGCGCTCGCCGGCACCGCGCTGCTGGCCGCCTGCTCCCAGAGCGGCTCACCAGGCGCCCAGCAGCCGATCCGGGCCAGTGGCGGAACGGCAACGGTCGCATTAAGCCCCGGGGATCAGTTCGACTACATACTCCCGCTGCTCGACGACGAGGACGCCACCGGCGCCAACATCGAGTACTCGGAGTACCTCATGTGGCGCCCCTTGTACTGGTTCGGCGGTCCCGACTCGGTCGGGTTCGACGCGAAGTACAGCCTGGCCGACCCGGCCGCCATCACCACGTCGGGCAACCAGACCACGGCCACGGTCCAGCTCAAGCCGTATCGCTGGTCGGACGGTCAGCCGGTCACCAGCCGGGACGTCCAGTTCTGGTTCAACGAGCTGGCCGCGAACAAGGCGAACTGGTGGGGGTACTCGCCCGGCGAGTTTCCCGACAATGTCTCCGCGTTCAAGATCCTTAGCCCGAGCCGGTTCTCCGTCACCTTTGATCACCGCTACGCGGCGGCCTGGCTGTACAACCAGCTCGGCCAGCTGATCCCCATTCCGCAGCACGCGTGGGACAAGGAGTCGGCGGCGGGCCCGGTGGGCAACTACGACCTCACTCCGGCCGGGGCGAAGGCGGTGTACAGCTTCCTCGCCGCCCAGAACAAGAGTCTTTCGACCTACGCCACGAACCCGCTCTGGCAGGTGGTCGACGGCCCGTTCCGGCTGAGCTCCTACGCCGCCTCGACCGGCGACGCCACCTATGTCCGCAACACGCGGTACTCGGGACCCGCCTCGGGCTCCATTCACGCGCTGCGCGTGCTCAGCTTCACCAGCGACACCGCCGAGTTCAACGCGCTGCTATCGGCGGGCGGCATCGACTACGGCTACATCCCGTTCAATGACGCCGCGCAGATATCGCGGGTTACCGGTGATGGCTACAAGGTCGAGGCCTGGCCGGCGTGGGGCATCACCTACATCAACCTGAACTTCGCCTCACCACAGGCCGGGCCGATCCTCAAGCAGCTCTACGTCCGGCAGGCCATGCAGCACCTGATCAACCAGAGCGGGTACATCAAGTCGTTCCTGCAGGGTTACGGCAACCCGACCTACGGACCGGTGCCGCTGGTGCCCAGCAGCACCTTCGTGTCCGCCGCCGAGAAGCAGAACCCCTACCCGTACAGTCCGTCGGATGCCACGGCGACGCTGCGCGATCACGGCTGGAAGATCGTTTCTAACGGCGCGGATGTGTGCGAGCGGCCCGGCACGGCTGCCGGCGACTGCGGCGCGGGGATTGCCGCCGGGACGAAGCTCTCGTTCACGCTGCAGTACTCGACCGGCTCGCAGGGCGTCTCGGAGGAGGTCGCCGCGCTGCAGTCGGCGTTCACCCAGGCCGGGATCCAGGTGGCGCCGAGCGGCGCGCCGTTCGACACGGTGGTCGGGAACGACATCCCCTGCGCCAAGAACGGCTGCTGGCAGCTGAACTACTACGGCCAGGGCTGGTATTTCGACCCCGGCTACAACGACCCCGACGGGTCGGCCCTGTTCCAGACCGGAGCGGCCGACAACGGCGGCTCGTACTCCGACCCCACGGCGGACTCGCTCATGGCCGGCCTGGCGGCCGGCGGCTACCCGGCGCTGTACAGCTACGAGAACTACATCGCCAAGCAACTCCCGATGCTGTGGATGCCCCAGTTCGACGAGCAGGTCTCGGCGGTGAGCGGCAAGCTGCAGGGCGTCTACCCGCAGGACCCGGACGGCAACATCTACCCGGAAGACTGGTACTTCGTGAAGTAACCTCGCGATCACCGCGTGGCCTACCGGGACGGAAGGAAAGCCGTTGGTCGTCCGCTCCGAGTTTCCCTGTCGCGTGCGCGTCATCCGCCACGAGTGGATCACGATGCCGGACGGTTGCCGGCTGGCCGCGCGGATATGGCTGCCCGAGGAGGCGGAGGAGGCGCCGGTCCCGGCGGTCTTCGAGTACGTGCCCTACCGGAAGAACGACGGCCTCGCGCTGCGCGACGCCCCGATCCACCACTACTTCGCCGGGCACGGGTACGCCTCGGTGCGCGTGGACATCCGCGGCAGCGGCGACTCCGACGGCATCCTCGAGGACGAATACCTGCCGCTGGAGCTCCAGGACGGGGTCGAGGTCATCCGCTGGCTCGCGTCCCGCCCGTGGTGCACCGGCAAGGTGGGCATCATCGGCAAATCGTGGGGCGGGTTCAACGGGCTGCAGATCGCCGCGCTGCGGCCGCCCGAGCTCGGGGCGGTGATCAGCGTGGCCTCGACCGACGACCGCTACGCCGACGACGTCCACTACATGGGCGGATGCGTGCTGGCGTGGGCCATGCTGCCGTGGGCCGCCACGATGCTGGCCTACAACGGCCTCCCGCCCGACCCCTCGGTGGTCGGCGAGGCCTGGCGGGACACCTGGCTGCAGCGGCTGGAGAAGACCCCGCCGTACATCGACGCCTGGCTGGCCCACCAGCGCCG
>Ga0335072_10015856_pt1 | contig 10689 bp, 13 predicted proteins | sample Lox_Sample_21_FD_206725 | JGI IMG/M metagenome (GOLD analysis project Ga0335072, IMG submission 206725) | Soil microbial communities from Loxahatchee National Wildlife Refuge, Florida, United States - Lox_Sample_2.1 | ecosystem: Environmental > Terrestrial > Soil > Wetlands | place: USA... | reverse complement strand
ACTCACGCGGACGGGTATTTGGCCAGGATTTCCTTGAGCCGCGCTGCGAAGCGCAGCGACTCGTCGTGCTCGCGCTGCCAGACGTTGCGGCCGAAGATCAGGCCGGTGGCCCCGGCTTCCATCGACTGCCGTGCCTTGTCCAGCATCGCCTCATCCCCGGCCCGCTCCCCGCCCGACACCAGCAGCAGCGAGCGGTTGGCCGACCTGACCACGGCGTCGATGGCCTGCTGGGAGGAGAACCCGTTCCGGTAGGAGTCTGGCACGCCGGACTGCTTCTCCGGGTGCGGGAAGTTGACCTTGACCATGTCGGCGCCGAGTTCGCTGGCGGTGCGCGCGGCGTAGTCGACCGCGTAGAAGGAATCCTTGCCGCCCTTGGCGTCGATGGCGGCGCCGCGGGGGTAGGCCCACACGATCAGCGGCATCCCGAACCGTTCGGCGTCCTGGCGGATCTGCCGGTACTGGCCGAAGTCGTGCTCTTGCGCCGGCGAGCCGACATAGAGCGTGTAGCCGACGGCGTCCGCGCCGAGGCGGACCGCGTCGGCCACGGTGGCGTTGACCGGGGAGAGCGGGTCGATCGCCGATGCGATGTCGGTCTTGCCGTTGAGCTTGAGCACCAGCGGGACCTCGCCCGCATAGTCCCAGTAGAACTTCTCGGCCAGGCCGATCTGGATGGCGATGCCGTTGAAGCCGCCCTCCAGCGCGAGCTTGATCACATACGCCGGGTCGCTGGCCGCGGGGTTGGCGAAGAAATCCCGCGGCCCGTGCTCGAGACCCTGGTCGTAGGGCAGGAAGATCGCCGTCCCGTTACCCAGGCCGTGCCGGTACAGGATCCGGCGCAGGCGGCCCTTCTTACCCGGGCTCAGCCCGGCCTGCTCCAGGGATGGTCGTGTGCTCATTTCCCGCTCTCCCCTCAGGTTCCGGCCGGACAACGGTCGCGGTCCGCGTCATGCGTGGGCGCTGGTCTTCATGGTCGCCTTCCCGGCGCAGAGCGGGCAGGGGCTTAATGCCCTGGCATCCAGGACCATCGCCATCTGGCCGACGCTGCGGTCAGGCGGTTTGCGCCTGCCAGGCAACTAGGGGAACGCGCACGTGTGCGGCGATGCCGCCCGGCGGATCAGGCACCGCGACCACCTGCGCGCCGCTGCGCAGCGTGGCGACCGCCATCTCCTCGATGAGATCGGGAACGGCGACCGAGGCCGCGCCCCAGTCCGGGCAGTCATCACCGGTCCTGCTCAGGCTGGCGCAGCGCTGACAGGCGAATCCGGCGATCATCCCGTAATCGGGCACCACCAGCAGCTCCGCTGCGCGCTGGTTCACCGCATCGAGGCACGGCTGCAGGCCGACGGCAGCAAGCCCGCCCGGGGGCTCATGAAGCACCTGGGTCGCCAAGCGCCGTTCGCGCGCGCTGACCCAGCGGCCGTTTCCTGCGCCACCCCCATGGCCACCTCGGTTCCCTCGGTGACCGTAGGCCTGGATGGCGGCGGACATCCCGGCGCCGAACCTCTGAGCCAGGGCGCGGTAGCCGGCCCGTACCTCTTCGGGGTGTGCAGCTCGAGCTGGACCGCTCCGGCGTCGCTCTTGTGCACGAGGCCGGGAACGTCGGCCTTGAGCACGACCGGGCCGCCGAGCTGGGCGGCGGCGTCCACGGCGGCCTCCTCGCTGGTCACCGACCGCGACCTGGGCTATCCCGTAGCAGGCGAGCAGGTCGGCCGTCAGAGCCGGCGTCAGCCACCCCCCCGGCCGGCGAGCGCCCCGAGAACCCGCTGATGAGCGCCAGCGCATCAGCGGGCCTCAGGTCGGCGAACACGGGGATCCGGCCGGGCTCGCGGGCCCGCCAGGCGCCATAGCTGGCGGCGTGTGCCAGGGCACGGGCCGCGCTCGCCGGGTAGGCGTAGGCGGGGACAGTGCCGGAGGCTCCCGGCAGCAGCCGGACGGTCTCGGCCTGGTTGAGCACCGACAGGACAAGCGGTTTCGCCGTGTCAGCCGAGCGCGCCGCGGGGACCAGGTCGGCGATCGCGGTCGGCACAGTGAGCGCCAGCACCGCGTCCACCCCGTCGTCGGCCGCGACCTCCTCGAGGCAGCGGCGGAACGTTTCGGGCCGCACGGCAGCGGTGGTATCGACCGGGTCTGCGACCGCCGCGACCGGCGGCAGCAGGCGGCGCAGCGCATCCTGGATCTGGCGGTTCAGCACCACATTATGCAAGCCCGCGTCGCAGCAGGCGTCGGCGGCGAGCAGGCCGGCTCCGTAGTCGTTGGGACACGACCGCGACCCTGCCGCCCGCGGGGACCGGCTGGCTGGCCAGCAGGGCGGCTGCGTCGATCGGCTCGCCGATGTCGCGCGTAGCGATGATGCCGGCTTGCCTGGACAGCGCCTCGCGGGTGATCGCGGGCGTGGCCACCGCGGCGCCGCGCTGCCGGTGTTCGGAGAGGCCGGCGTCCACGATCAGGACCGGCATGGCGCCGCCGACGCGGCGGGCTGAACGGCCGAACTTGCGCGGGTTGCCGAACGACTCCAGGTAGAGCACGGCCAGCCTGTTGTCCGGGCCCTGCCCTCACCACATGAGCATGTCGTTGCCCGACACGTCTGCCTTGTCACCGAGCGAGGCGAAGGAGGAAATGCCATCCGGCTCGCCCCCGCCACGGCCACCGACCGCGCCGCGAACAGGTGGCGCAGACTCGCCACGTCGGCCTGGCCCTCCCGCCGCGCCACCGCATCGAGGTAGGGCTCCCAGCCGGGATCGGCGTCATCGCCGGGCAGGCCGAACGCCAGCTCGGTCACACCGTTTGCCAGCTTCCGCCTGGCGTGCAGGCCCGCCGCCACGAACACCTTCAGCATGGCAGAGTTCTCGGCCAGCACCTCGGCGGTGAAGGTCCTGACCCCGTTGCTCCGACCGGCCGATACCAGGTGCTCGAGCAGCAGCGTGGCCACGCCGCGGTGATGGACGTGATCCGCGACAGCGAACGCGACCTCCGCCGTACCGGACGAGCCCGCCGTCTCGTAGCTCGCCACGCCGACCAGGTTCCCGGCCAGCTAGGCCAGCAGGGCGACGTGACCAGCTGTCGGCTCCCGGCAGATCCGGCTTGCCTCGCGCTCCGCGGCCACCGGGCTCATGCTGAAGAGGCGGAGGTAGGAATTCTCGGTCGAAATCGCGCGGTGCATCCGCAGCACGGCATCGAAGTCGCCGCCGGCGGCGGGTCTGATTGCGACCGTGGAGCCATCGGCCAGCAGCGCGTAGACCGCGCCCGGCTGGCTGGCGCCGACGCTCATCCGTATCTCCTCAGCCGCGCTCCGTCAGCCGCGGCAGCGCTGCACCGCCTGGTGGCGGCGACGACCCTGCGGCCAGCCGAAATCCGGTTACCACGCCCGGGCTGATGGATATGACCTGGTCATTGGCACTGTCGGCCCAATGACGCAGGGTCCGCCGGAAGGTGTCGGCGACACCGGTATCGGTCACCTGATGCGCCACTCCAACGACTGTAACGCTCCAGCCGAGATGATCGACCGGGTCGATCGCGTCCGCCTCGTAGGCGACCACCGTACCGGGCCCGGCTCTGGCTGCCGAAGTGATGGCGACGCCACTGTCGGCCCGGACGATGACGTGATCGCCGTCAACGAGGTGGCTGGCCGGCCGGATTGCGGGGAGCGCCTTGGCGGTGAACACGATTCTGCCCAGCGGCACGCTGCCGAGCAGCCTCATGGCCTCCCGCGGGCTTAGCGCTTCCAGCCTCCGCCGTTCGTCTGTCATAGGGCGCCCCTCCAGCTCCGGGCTAATAGGGCACATCTGCGAGGCACCTCGGCAGCCCAGCCTGAGCCCGGCGCTCTTCTGTACGATCCACCTCAGTGCCCGCGCCCGGTCGGAGATAGGGCCTGGTGGCCCCGGCCCGGGTGACTTTGGTCCCTGCCGTAACGGCCACGCAGCGGCGGATCCTGGGCCGATGGCGATGAAAACGATCGATGACCTGCAAGTGCGCGGCAGGCGGGTCCTGGTGCGCGCCGACCTGAACGTACCGCTCCATGGCTCGCAGATCACCGACGACGGCAAGATCCGTGCCTGCCTGCCCACCCTGAACTCGCTGCTTGGCCGCGGCGGCTCCGTGGTGGTCTGCTCGCACCTGGGCCGGCCCGCCGGCGTGCCAGATCCTGCCTACTCGCTGGCGCCGGTCGCCACCCGCCTCAGCCAGCTTTTGGGCCGGCCGGTGGCGATGGCGGCCGATACCGTCGGGCCGTCCGCACGGTCCGCGGCGGCGGCGCTGGCACCGGGTGAGGTGCTCATGCTGGAGAACCTGCGCTTCAGCCCCGGTGAGACTAGTAAGGACGACGCGGTCAGGGGCGCGTTCGCCGATCAGCTCGCGTCGCTTGCCGAGCTGTACGTAGGCGATGGGTTCGGGACCGTGCATCGCCGGCATGCCAGCGTCTGTGACGTGCCCACGCGGCTTCCGCACGCCGCCGGGTACCTGATCCAGGCGGAGACGGCCGCGCTGCAGCGGCTGATCGGGCACGTCGCTCGTCCGTACATGGTGGTGCTCGGCGGCGCCAAGGTTGCAGACAAGTTCCCGGTGGTCGGCAGCTTGATCGCGGTTGCCGACCAGATCCTGATCGGCGGGGGAATGGCGTTTCCGTTCCTCGCCGCACAGGGTTACGGCACCGGGCTGTCTCTGCTGGACGGCAACCCGGATACCGCGCGCGCCTTCCTGGATCAGGCTGTACAAGCGGGCGTGGAGCTAGTCCTGCCGCCCGACATGGCCGTGGCTGCCGGGCGCGACGACGCGGCGGCGCCCCAGGTCGTGTCCTCCGCCGCGATACCGCCCGACCGGATGGGCCTCGACATCGGCCCTGAGTCGGCGAAGCTGTTCACGGCCAGGCTCGCCGCGGCGAAGACCATCTTCTGGAACGGCCCGATGGGCGTGTTCGAGATACCCAGCTTCGCGGACGGCACCCGGGCGGTTGCCCAGGCCCTCGCCGACAGCGACGCCTTCACCGTCGTCGGCGGCGGCGACACCGCCGCAGCCGTGCGCACGCTCGGCTTCCCCGATGACGCGTTCGGGCACGTTTCCACCGGTGGCGGTGCCAGCCTCGAGTACCTGGAGGGCAAGACCCTGCCCGGCCTGGCCGCGCTGCAGGACGACGGCTGATTCGGGTGAACGGCTCACTGGTGCTGATGCGGCACGGCTGATATAGAGCGAATGGAACGCCCGGGACCTGTTCACCGGCTGGGCCGACCCGGATCTGAACGAGGCCGGGAGCAGGAGTCCGTCCGCGCCGGGCGGCTGCTGGCCGCTGAGGGGCTGCTGCCCGGCCTGGCGCACACGTCGCTGCAGCGCCGGGCGATTCGCAGCACCGGGTTCGCCCTGGCGGCCTGCGATCGCGCCTGGGATCCCCGTCCGGCGCTCGTGGCGGCTCAACGGGCGCAACTACGGCGCGCTGCGGGGACGAGACAAGGACGAGGTGACCAGGGAGTACGGCAAGGAGCAGGTCCAGCTCTGGCGGCGCTCCTACACCGTGACGCCCCCGCGCGGCGAGTCTCTTCGCGACGTCACGGCGCGGCTGCTGCCGTACTGGCACGACTCGATCGTCCCGGACCTGCGCACCGGCGAATGCGTGCTGGTCGTCTCCCATGGCAACACGCTGCGTGCGCTGATAAAGCACCTCGACGGGATCGGCGACGACGAGATCACCGGGCTGGAGATTCCCAACGGGGCCCCTGCTCTACCACCTAGATGCCGACGTGCGGCCGCTCATCAGAGGCGGCTACCGCGTCGGCTAGGACCCCGGCAGCGGCGCTCGCCATTCGAGCTCCGTCCCGCCGCCTTCGGCAAGCACGGCGTGCATGGTCCCGCCGAGCAGCGCCGCGCGGTCGGCCAGGTTGGCCAGCCCGCTGCGGCGCCCGGTCTCCTTGATCCCGATGCCATTGTCCCTGACCAGCAGGACAAGTTCCGGACCAGCCTCGACGGTCACTTCGACCTTGCTGGCATTGGCGTGCCGTGCCGTGTTCGACAGCGCCTCGCGCAGCGCGCCGAGTAGGTGCTCCCCAGAGTCGGCAGGCACCTCACCCAGTCGGCCGGACAGCCGCAGCGCGGGTGCGAAGCCGAGCGGGCCGGCAGCCCCTTCCACGACTTCGAGGATCTGGGTGCGCAGACTGGCCTCGTCGGCGTCAGGACGCGAATGCAGGGAAAAGATGGCCGACCGGACTTCCTTGATGGTCTCATCGAGGGAATCAACGGCACTGCTCACCCGCCGTGCGTTGTCTGACTCGCCCATCCGCACGGCCAGACTCTCCAGGGACATGCCGGTGGCGTACAGCCGCTGGATGACCAGGTCGTGCAAGTCGCGGGCGATCCGGTCCCGGTCCTCGAACACCGCGAAGCGCTGCGCGTCCCGGCGGTGCGCGGCTAGTTCCAGGCCGATCCCGGCTTGCGCGGCGAAGCTGACCAGCATCTCCACCGCAGCCGCGGCCAGCGGCATCGACCCGCGGCGCCGTCCCGCAGTCAGGATCCCCCGCACGTTACCCGCGGCTCCCAGCGGGACCACCACCGCCGGGCCCAGGCCCAGATGCTCACGGGCCGTCGGCGCCACCCGCTCGTCGCCGCTGAAGTCCTCCACGCTCAGCGGCTTACCGCTGCCCAGCACCAGTCCCGACGCCGAGCCGGCCACCGGAAGCACCAGGCCGACGGCCTCCGCGGCGCCCTCGCCCACGGCATGCTCGATCACCAGCTGCGTGCGGTTGTCGGCCGGCAGGGCCAGCACCACCAGGTCGGCGCCCGACATCTCCAGCGCCCGGCCGGTCACCAGCGCCAGCACCTCCCCGGGATCCGCATCGGACAGCAGCCGCTGCGTGACCTCGCTGCTGGCCCGAAGCCACTGCTGCTGCCGCCGGGCTTCTTCATACAGCCGCGCGTTCCCGATCGCGACGCCGGCCGCGGCGCCGAGCGCGACCAGGACCGCCTCGTCCTCCTCGTCGAACTCGGCGCCGTCCCTCTTCTCGGTCATGTACAGATTGCCGAAGATCTCGTCCCGGATCCGCACGGGGGCGCCGAGGAAGGTCTTCATCGGCGGATGCCCCTCCGGGAACCCGTACGACCGTGGATGTACCGACATGTCCGGCAGCCTCAGCGGCTCCGGGCTGGTGATGAGCTCGCCAAGCAGGCCCCGGCCTTCCGGCCAGTGATGAATCCGCTCGATCTGTTCTTCGTCCAGGCCCACCGGGACGAACTCGGCCAGCCTCCCGCCCTCGCCGATGACCCCGAGCGCGCCGTACCGGGCATCGACGAGCGTGACCGCGGCCTCGACGATCTGCCGCAGGACGACCTCGAGGTCCAGGTTGCTGCCTACCGCGACAACCGCCTCGAGCAGGGAATGCACCCGGTCGCGCGTCTTGACCGCAGCGGAAAGCCGGACCTGCAGCTCCGCTAGCAGGTCATCAAGGCGCAGCTGGGGAAGCAGGGGCCTGCCTTGGTTCGGCTCCACGCGGCATCCAAGGGTTTGCGTTCCTCGACAGACTTGATCTTACGCGGGGAGCGGTGTCCGTCCAGCGGGGGAATACGCAGGCCAGGGAAACCTGGGCCGAACTTCAGGCAGCCAAAGAGCGTCGGCGCTCGGGGTGCGCGATGGGACCAATGGCCCGGTCCGGTCGGCCCAACGTCTCTGGGGCGCGGCCCGGCCGCTAGCTCACCATGAGAGCGAGTGGTTTCTAGCGAGGAGATGGCCATGAAACCGGATCTTGTGGTGGTCGGCACGGATGGCTCCGAGCAGTCATTCCAAGCCGTGGAATGGGCGGCCAGCGAGGCCATGATGCGGGGCGCCGAGCTGCGGATCGTATCCGTGCCCACGCTTCTGCCCCGGATGTCCTGGCGGCACGGCCCCGAGGGCACGCCGGACAGTGTCGCGGACACGATCGTCAAGTCGTACGAGCACAGCCTGGCCTGGGCCGCCGGCCGCGCCGCCGAGGTGGAGCCTGATCTTGCCGTGCACACCGCGCTTCTGCCGGGCGGGCCGGCCGCGGCGCTCACCGAGGCTGCGTCCGACGCCTCGATGCTGGTGGTCGGCTCCCGCGGCGGCGGGGGCTTTGCCGCGCTGGTGCTCGGCTCAGTCAGCCGGTACGTCGCCACCCGGGCCGACTGCCCCGTTGTCGTCGTGCGCGAGGAGACCATGGCCGTGCACCGCGAGGTGGTCGTCGGGGTTCGCGATCCTGACGAGCCCGCCGCGATCGGATTCGCGTTCGCTGAAGCATCACTGCGCAAGGCGCGCCTGCGTGCCGTGCACGCCTGGCACTTGTTCCTTCCCGAGATGCGGCTGACTGCTACGGAGCGGCCCGGGGCCGCCGCCGAGGAGGTTACGGCGGAGGCGTCCGAGTGGCTGTCCGGTCTGCTGGCGTTCTGGCGGGAGAAGTACCCGGAGGTCGATGTCGTCGAGGAGGTCGTGTACTCCTCGCCGGGGCGCGTCCTTGTCGCCAGCTCGGCTCGGGCTGACCTGGTCGTCCTGGGACGCAACAGCGGCGATGACTCCTCGCACCTGGGAGCGGCTCCGGTCATTCACGCCGTGCTCAGCCACGCGCACGGCCCGATAGCGATCGTTCCCGAGTGAGCCCACGGACATGATGAAAGTGCGGAATGGATCGACCGGGAGAAGGTCGGATCGATGAGCGCGCTGAACCGCAGGGGAAGCCGCGGCGTGTTCCTGGACCTGTTCGACTTGCTGGAACCGCCTACTTGCACCATCCGTTCGGCGGTCATGCCATGCGGATCGAGGAGCGTGTCCAGAATGGCCGCTTTGAGCCGCGACCCGAAATGCCAGGGATTAACCCGGAGAAGCAGGCCGAGATCACCGTGGCGAAAGGGATCCTGAGCACCCGAGCGGAACGGCCTGAGGATAAGGACAACACCGGCCGCAGCGAGTTCCGCTACGGATCATTCTTCCGCCAGGTGGTGCTTCGCGAGAGCGCGGACGAGGCAGACATCCAGGCCAGCTACAACGAGGGAATTCTGGAGATCAGCGTCGGGCTGAAGGCGGATCAGGCAGCCGATCACGCTGGGCGCGGCATTCCCATCAGGTGGGTGCAGCGCATCAAGCCAACCTGACGAACTTTTCCCGGTCTTTCCGAACTCATATTGAAAGGAAAGTTTTGATGTACGAGAAATTGCTCGTGGCCGTGGATCACTCGAAGAGGACCGGCCGGGTTGCCGAAGCGGTGCGCGAACTCGCTCTCCTGGCCAACAGCGAGGTCTGGGTACTGCACCTGCGAGAGCTCCATGTTCCCGGCAAGGTCCCGGTCGGGCCTGGCCTCGCCGACGACGAAACGACCGGCGAGGCGCAGGCTGCCGTGGACGCCATGGTCGGCGAGCTCACCAGGGCCGGGATCAAGGCGCACGGCGAGGTGCGTCACACGGTGTTCGGCTACGCCGCTCGCGAGATCGTCGAGGACGCCAAGGGCCACGACGCCGACGCGATCGTGATCGGCTCGCGAGGCCACGGCGACCTGGTTGGCCTGCTCCTGGGCAGCACCGCGCACAAGGTCATCCATCTCGCCGACCGGCCCGTGCTCGTCGTTCGCTGACATCCGCCAGGACGAGACGGCCACTGAGGACCTTGGGCCCTGATAGACGGCGGTATGCGGAGGTCATTATCTGATTTGGCCGGAAAGAGCGCCCGAGCCGTTATGAAGGCGGAGGAACCAATGTACGAGAAGCTGCTGGTGGCAGTTGATCACTCAAAGGCCACCGAGCACGTGCTGAGCGCTGCCCGGGACCTCGCGTCACTGTCGCACGGTGAGGTGTGGGTGATACACCTGCGCGAGCGTGAGGTCATGCCGCGGGCAGGCCTCATCGAGAAGGAGACCACCGACGAGGCGCAAGCGCAGGTGGATGCCGCGGTAGAGGAGTTCACCAGGGCCGGGATCAAGGCCCACGGCGTGGTTCGGAGCACAATCTACGGCTACGCCGCCCGCGAGATCGTCGAAGACGCCAAGAGCCTCGACGTCGGCGTGATCATCATGGGCTCGCGCGGCCGGGGCGACTTGGCCGGGCTGGTCCTGGGCAGCACCGCGCACAAGGTGATCCACCTGGCCGACCGCCCCGTGCTCGTGGTCCGCTGACCCGCATCGGGCCGCCCATCTGAACCAGAACCAGAAGGGGCCGTCTTCCCAAGCGGGGAAGACGGCCCCACTCGGTCGTTACCGGCTCAGCACGACCTTGAGCGCGCCGGTCTCGCCGGCCCTGGCGAACACGTCGCAGGCCTCGTCGAACTCGTCTAGCCCGAAGCGGTGGGTGATGAACCGCCCGGCGTCGATCTGGCCGCTGGTGACCAGGCGCAGCAGCGTCGGCGTCGAGTACGCGTCGACCAGCCCGGTCGTGATCGTGATGTTCCGGATCCACTGCTCCTCGAGGTGCAGGGTCGCCGGCTTGCCGTGCACGCCGATGTTGGCGATCCTGCCACCAGGCCGCGACAGCTCGACCGCCAGCTCGAAGGTGGCGGGCACCCCGACTGCCTCGATGGCCACGTCGGCGCCGAGCCCGCCGCTCAGCGAGCGGCCGACCTCGAAAGGGTCCTCGGCGTTGTTGTTGACGGTGATGTCGGCACCGAACTGCTTCGCCGCCTCGCCACCGGGTGCTCGTCGATCTACGGCGGCAACCTGCCCACCACGCCGTGGGCGGCCGGCCCGGACGGCCGCGGCCCCGCCTGGTCGAACTCGCTGT
>Ga0335072_10015854_pt1 | contig 10689 bp, 9 predicted proteins | sample Lox_Sample_21_FD_206725 | JGI IMG/M metagenome (GOLD analysis project Ga0335072, IMG submission 206725) | Soil microbial communities from Loxahatchee National Wildlife Refuge, Florida, United States - Lox_Sample_2.1 | ecosystem: Environmental > Terrestrial > Soil > Wetlands | place: USA: Florida... | reverse complement strand
ACTGCCGGCTCCGCAGGCAGTGGTCGGCCACCGAAAGCAGCGTATTCGTGTCCGGCGGCAGATAGACCCGCACCACGTCCGCTTTCTTGTTCACGACGTGGTCAATAAAACCCGGATCCTGGTGCGAAAAGCCATTGTGGTCTTGTCTCCACACGTGCGACGTCAGCAGGTAGTTCAGCGAACCAATCGGCTTGCGCCAGGGAATTTCCCGCGTCGTCTTCAGCCATTTCGCGTGCTGGTTGAACATCGAGTCCACAATGTGGATGAACGCTTCGTAGCACGAAAACCAACCGTGGCGTCCTGTCAGCAGATACCCTTCCAGCCAGCCCTGGCACATGTGCTCGCTCAGCACCTCCATTACACGGCCGTCCTTCGAGAGATTCTCGTCGGTCTCGAGCGTTGCGGCCTCCCAGGTTTTTTCCGTCACCTCGTAAAGCGCCTCGAGCCGGTTCGAAGCCGTTTCGTCGGGCCCAAACACGCGGAAATTCTTGTCTTCCAGGTTCCACTTCATCACGTCGCGCAAATACCGCCCCAATATCCGCGTCGCTTCGGTCTCCGGGCTTCCTGGCGTCTCGACTTTTACGGCGTAGTCTCGAAACGAAGGCAGCCGCAGCGGCGTCAGCAGGAGCCCGCCGTTCGCATGCGGATTCATTCCCATCCTTCGCTGGCCCTTCGGAGCCAGGTCCGCCAACTCATCCTTGAATTTTCCCGTCGCGTCAAAAAGTTCGTCCGGCTCGTAACTCTTCATCCAGCCTTCGAGAATCGCCAGATGTTCCGGCTTTTCCCGCACCTCCGTCACCGGCACCTGATGGGCCCGCCAGGTTCCCTCCACCGGCTTTCCGTCAACAAACTTCGGCCCCGTCCATCCTTTTGGAGTCCTCAGGATCAGCATCGGCCACCGCGGCCGCTCTTTGCTCCCCTCCTCGCGCGCTGCCTTCTGAATCCCCTTGATCTCGTCGAAGATCGCGTCCAGCACACCCGCCATCCGCTGGTGCATCGTTGGCGGATCGTCGCCCTCCAGAAAATGGGGATGATAGCCGTATCCGCGGAAGAGTGACTCCAGCTCCTCATCCGAAATGCGCGAAAGCACGGTCGGATTCGCAATCTTGTATCCGTTCAAGTGAAGAATCGGAAACACCGCTCCATCGCGCGCGGCGTTCAAAAACTTGTTCGAATGCCAGCTCGTCGCGCACGGCCCCGTTTCCGATTCCCCGTCGCCCACAATGCAAGTCACGATCAGCGACGGATTGTCGTACGCCGCCCCGTACGCGTGCAGCAGCGAATACCCCAGTTCCCCTCCCTCGTGAATCGACCCCGGCGTTTCCGGCGCTACGTGGCTCGGAATCCCGTACGGCCACGAAAATTGCCGGAACAGCCGCTTGATTCCGTCCGTGTCCTGCCCGATGTACGGATAAATCTCCGAATACGATCCCTCGAGATACGTGTGCGCCACGAGCCCGGGCCCGCCGTGTCCCGGCCCGATTACATAAATCATGTTCAGCGCCCGCTCGTTAATCAGCCGGTTCAAGTGCGTGTAGATGAAGTTCAGTCCGGAGGTCGTTCCCCAATGGCCCAGCAATCGAGGCTTGATGTCTTCCGCCGTCAGCGGCCGGTGCAGCAGCGGATTGTCCTTCAGGTAAATTTGTCCCACGGAAAGATAATTCGCCGCGCGCCAGTAGGCGTGCATTTTGGTAATTTGTTCGGGGGTCAATGGTCCTTGCACTTGCGTTTCCTTTCGACGGCTTATGAATGCGTTTTCCAAATAGAGTTTATGCCCACAGGGGCCTGTCGCGTGTGACAACCATCACAAAGTCAGATTACAAGCCGGTTGCGAAGGATAGATAAAATCGGTCTCTCGACCAAGGAGAATGCGAAATGTCATCTGCAATGGATTTCGCCGCGATGTTGGCCGTAGCTCAAGCCGAGGCCCAGAAGGGACTTGCGGAGGGCGGCATCCCCATCGGCGCCGCAATTTTCGATTCCACGGGCCGCCTCGTCAGCAGCGGCCACAACCAGCGCATCCAGCAGGACGACCCCTCGATTCACGGCGAGACCGACGCGTTCCGCAAGGCCGGCCGCCAGCGCAGCTATCGCAACCTCATCATGGTTACCACTCTCGCTCCCTGCTGGTATTGCAGCGGCCTCGTCCGCCAATTCGGCTTTCGCACGGTTGTCGTCGGCGAGAGCCGCAATTTTCCCGGCGGTGTCGAATGGCTGCGCGAAAACGGAGTCAACATCGTGGATCTCGATTCGAAGGATCTCGCCGCGATGATGGCTGAATACATTCGCTCGCATCCGCAAGTCTGGAACGAAGACATCGGCGAAGACTGAGCCACGCGCCGCCGCGGCGCTCGCCGCCTAGCGAATTTCTGAAGCCGCGGTCAACTCCGCTCGTTTCTGCGTCCGCATGCTCCCGAGAAACTCCTCAATCGCTCTCCGCTCCGCCTCGGGAATTCGCGGCAGACACTGCTCGAGCAACGGAACCGCCTCCGGAATTCTTCCCGTATTCGCCAGGAGAATTCCGAGCTTCGCGGCCGCCGGCCCGTTTTCCTCATCCAGCTCGAGCGCCCGCCGGAATCCGCGTTCGGCTTCCTCCACCCGGTTGCGCGCGAGTTCGACCGTGGCCCAGTCACTCCAGCCCGCGCTGGTCTCGCTGTGTTGCAGCACGTAGGCAAATGCCGTCGAAGCTTCTTCCAGACGGCCCTGCTCGAAAAGTTCCTCGGCATATCGCAGCGATGCTCGTCGCCCCGTGAAATCTTCCGCGCCATGCCCGGCAAGCACCTGCCGCGCCAATCGCAGCAGGCCGGGCGCATGAAGCGCCGTGCGATAGATCGCCCGCGAGAGTGGATTGTTCGCGACTTCATCGAGCGGGACGCACGCGTTCAGGAGCAGGCCGAGCAGCAGCGCGAATTGCGCGTCATCCAGTTTCGCGCCGCCCCCCATCATTTCCGTGGTGATGCACGCGCGCCACGCTGGATTGTCGAGCGTCAGCGTCAGCAAAAAGTCCGCGAACACCTCGGTCTTCTCCGCCGGAGACAGCGAAGACTCGTAGACCTTCTCGAGCAGGCGGACGGCTACGCCCGAATACGGCTTTGTCGTTGCCGCCGAGCAGCTCTGAAAATCCTGCTGATACTCCTCGGGCGTTTTTCCCTCCACGAGGATTCGAAAATGAAATAGCGGCTCGGGCACCTTCGCGAAGTCGCCCTGCAGCAGCAGTTCGAGCAGCAGCACGACGTCGTAGCCATATTCGCTCAGTCCCAGCGAAATCTTCCGAGTGGCGGCCGTCCGCATCACGCCGTACAGCGCGAACCACCCCATCCGGCAGATCAGCTCGTGAATCCTTCCGGCCGGCGCCTTCCCGAGCGTCTCAATATTCTTATATCCCGCGTAATGGACCGACGGCTGCCCCGCTCCGTCCAGGAATTTGATTTCCGTGCAGCACAGCACCGCTTCGGGATGTTTTTCCAGCTGCGCGATGCACTTTCCCAGGAACCCCGGCGCCCACATGTCGTCGTGCGCCGCCCAAACAAAATATTCGCCGCGCGCTTCCTGCACCACGTATTTGAAGTTCCACGGCGAGCCGCGGTTCACGCTGTGCCGCACGTACCGGATTCGCGAGTCTCGCGTCGCATATTCTCTGCAGATCGCTTCGGTCGCGTCCTTCGACCCGTTGTCGGAAATAATCAGCTCGAAATTCCGGTACTCCTGCGCCAAAAGAGAGTCCAGCGCCTCCCGGATGAAATTCGCCCCGTTGTAGACCGGCATCCCAATGCTGACGAAGGGCTGAAGCCTCATCGCGCTCTGCTCCTCCGCGTGCCAGAGCGCGGGTTGGCTTTTCCTGCCGTGCGCGCCACCTGTCGCGCCTCCGGAGGCGGCCCGTGCCCGGCCGCCCTTCGCCGCAGGAATGCGTCCGGCCAGTACGTCACGCGCTCGCGGATGGAGCCCTCGTTAAATGGAAACGCGGGCTCAACCAACTCGAACTCCCCGTGCGCGGCCGCGAATTCGCGCGCGGCCTGCCGGGGATTGTTCACTCCCCAATCCGGCCGGCTTCGCGGCGCGCCCGCCAGCGTCGCCATGATCCCGTCCATCGCCACGATGTACGACCCCGCCGCGACGAGCGGCGCATACGCCTCGAGTTCGCGCCGCACGTGATCTTTCGCATGGCTGGAGTCGAGCAGCACCATCACTCTTTCCCGCGGGCGAATCTTCTTTCGGACTTTTGCGACGGTCTCCGCGCTTGCCGAGTCTCCATCCACCAGCGTGATCAGCGGCGCCAGTGCGTGCGATTCAATCGCGTTCCGATTGTGCGGCCGCAAATCAATCTCCACGCCGATCACGCGCCCGCGACCCATGACCCGGCAAAGGCTTGCGCAGAAAATCAGCGATCCTCCGTGCGCCACTCCCGTTTCGACGATCACATCCGGCTCGACCGACCAGATCGCTTCCTGCAGCCGGATCATGTCCTCGGGCAGCTGAATCACCGGCCGCCCGAGCCAGGTGAACGAATAAACGTACTTGTTGTCCCAGCCGGATCGCAGCCAGAGGCCGCTCAGGATGCGAAACGCTTCCGGCGTGCCGATGTCGAACGAGCGGCACAGGTCGCCCGAGTCGCGAAGCGTCACCGTGTTTCCGTCAATCGTGATCATCGCCCCAGACTCACCGGCGCCGGGATTCCGCCGCGCAGGCGGTCGAGATCCCCCGCGTGAAGCTGCCACGCCAGTTCTTCCTTCACGATTTGCGGTATCACCTCCACCTCGATGCGCCCGATCCGCACCCGCGCAAGCTCGTAGGGCGGATACCAGAACGCGCGCGCGTAGCGGTCGATCGTGTCCGCGTCCGCGCCCGCGGGAATCGCTTTCAACGCGTCGAATTCTTCGCGCCGCATGTAACGCATCTTCGCCGGGTCCTGCGGCGTGGAGGGCAGCGGTTCGCCCGATTCCGCGAGCTCGCAGAATTCGCGGAATAGATCCACCATTTCGATCTGGGCTTTCTGTTCCAGGCTGTAGGCGGTCTCTCGCGCAGCTTCGATGGGAAACCGCCGCGCACGAAGGAGCGGCCCGGTATCGAAGCCCTCATCCATGTAGTGGCACGTGCAGCCGTACTCCGGTGAATTCTCGAGGATCGCGACGCTGTAGAATGCCCAGCCGCCGAATTCCGGCAGCGGCGCGGCGTGAAAATTCACGGCCGCGCGGCCGGCCAGCGCGAGCGATTCGGGCTTCACGCGGTTGCGGTACATGTAGCTGATCACGAAATCCGCCGCCGCATCGCGCGATAGCTCGTCCTGCGCGGCCACGCGAACCTTCTTTTTCGCCGCGAATTCCCCGAGCGTCGGCCCGGCGATCCACGGATGCAGATTCCGTTTCGTCGTCACCACCGCGCGGACGTCCCAGCCGCGGTCGAGAAGAATCGAGAGAGCGACCACCGCTCCCGGCTTCGACCCCATCAGAATGACGCTCGGCTTCGCCATCTCACCCCTCGAAAAATCCCCGTACGGTTTCGGCCACGCGCTTGAGCGCCGCTTGTTCCATCGCCGAGTGCAGCGGAAGCGAAACGATTTCGTGCCCGGCTCTTTCCGTGACTCCGAGATCTCCGCGCCGGCAATTCTTGAGCAGCGTGAAACAATGTCCTGGCTGCCAGTGAATTCCCGTGTCCACGCCGCGCTCACGCAGGAACCGGCGAAATTCGTCGCGCCGCCCGCCTGCCACGCGAACGTAGTAAAGGAAGGGCGTCACATCGTCGAAAGTCGTTTCCGGAACGCGCAAGCCGGGAATTCCGCGGAACTGCGCGTTGTAAAACCGGCAAGCGGCGCGCCGCGTTTCCGAGATGTGGTTGAATTTCGCAAGTTGCGCCAGTCCGACCGCGGCGTGCAGGTTCGCCATGTGGTAGCGGAACCCCAACTCCTTCACGTCGTAGGTCCACGCCCGCTGGTTCTGATAGAGCAGCGAAGACGGCTGGCTCATTCCCACGAGCCGCATTTCATGGATGCGCTCGAGCTCTTCTTTCGTCCCCACCACCAGCGCTCCGCCGTCAATGCACGTCAGAGTCTTCACCGGATCGAAGCTGAACATGCAGATGTCGGAAAAGCTGCCGATTCTTCGCCCGCGGAATTGCGAGCCGAAGGCATGCGCCGCGTCGTGAATCACGCGCAGGCCGTGGCGCGCCGCGAATTTCCCGACGCGCTCGTGGTCGCAGAGCATGCAGTCGTAATCCATCGCGATCAGCGCCTTCGTGCGCGGCGTGACGAGTTCCTCGGCATTGTCGAGGCTGATGCAGAGCGTATCGTCCTCGATATCGCAAAACACCGGCTCGGCGCCTGTCGCGAGAATCGCCTGAAAATCGGTCACGTTGTTGAACGACGGCGTGATCACTTCATCGCCTTTGCCCACGCCCGCAACGAGCAGCGCAAGATGCAGCGCGGCGTGCCCCGTGCTTACCGCCGCGACATGGCGGTCCCGAGCGCCGAGGAATTCCCGCAGGCGTTCTTCGAATTCGGCGACGAGGCTTCCCATGCCGAGCCAGCCGAGTTCGAGCGCCTGGCGCACCGCGTCGAATTCCTCGCGCTCGATCAGAGGGCGAAAGACGGGAATCATCGCGGAGGAAGCGGCCACGCCCCCTGCGAGCGCCGGAGGATTTCGATGTTGCGTCACTTCCACAGGGGATGGCTCCTGTCTCGCTCGGAGAGAATCGGGTTTGCGAGCGGCCATGAAATTCCGAACGCCGGATCGTTCCAGCGAACGCCCTGGCTCAGTTCCGGATCGTAAGATTCCGACATCTGGTACAACACTTCGGTCTCTCCTTCGAGAGTTTGAAAACCGTGCGCCACTCCGGGCGGAGCGTACACGGCCCGCGCGTTCAAACCCGTAAGCTCGGCCGCGATCCATTTCGTGAAGCACGGCGAGTCGCGGCGCAGGTCGAGCAGCACGTCGTAGACCGCGCCGCGCGTGCAGCGGATGAGCCGCGCTTCTTCCTTGGGAGCGACTTGCCAGTGCATGCCTCGCAGCGTTCCCGCGCGAAAGTTGAAAGAGATGCTCGTTTGCTCGATCCGGCTCAGAAGGCCGCGACCGGCGAACTCCCGGCTGCAAAACGCGCGCGCGAAAAACCCGCGCCCGTCTTCCACTTTTTCGGGGGCGATGAAAAAAGCTCCGGGAATTCCGGCCGGCTCGAAGATCACGGCTCACCCGCCCGCTCTTTCGCTCATTTCAAATCACCTGCGGCGCCGGAATCGGAAGAATGAATTTCCCGCCGCGTTTTCTGTACTCCTCCTGTTGTGCGAGGATCTCTCCGGCGAAGTTCCAGCTGAGGAGCAAGACGTAATCCGGCATGGCCTCCAGGAGCTTTTCCGGCGCGGAGATCCGCAGGCTGGTGCCCGGAGTAAAGAGCCCTTGCTTTGCCGGGCTGCGATCCACGGCGAAATCCAGAATGTCGCTGCCAATGCCGCAGAAGTTCAGCAGCGTGGTTCCTTTGGCCGAAGCGCCATAGGCGGCAATCCTCGCGCCGCGCGCCTTTCGATCGCGAAGGAATTCCTTCAACTGGACTTTCGCGGATTCGACGCGCCCGGCGAAAGGCGCATAAAAGTCAAAGGAAGCGACTCCGAGGCGCTCTTCCTCGCGCTTGAGGATCGAAACCTGCTCGGAAATGTCGCGCCGCATGCCGCCCGCGTGCGAGAGCGTCACGCGCAGCGATCCCCCGTGGATCGCAAGCGGTTCGGTGCCGGCAATTTCCATTCCCTGGGCGGCGGCCAGCCTTTCCAGCGAGGCAAGCGAGAAATAAAAAATGTGCTCGTGATAAATCGTGTCGAATTCCAATCGCTCGACAAGCGTTTTTACGTAGGGAACTTCGATCACCGCCGCGCCGTCGGGCTTCAAGAGCATCTTGATGCCGGCGAGGAAGCCGTGCACGTCTTCGGCGTGCGCGAGGACGTTATTCGCGTGAATGACATCCGCGTGAAATCCGTCCCGCGCGAGCCGTGCCGCGAGTTCCCACCCGAAAAAGCGGCCCAACGTCGGTATCCCGCGCTCGCGAGCTTTCCGCGCGATGTTGCGCGCGGGCTCAATGCCGAGTGCGGGGATTCCTCGCGCGGCGTAGAACTGCAGCAAATATCCGTCGTTGCTCGCGATTTCGAGGACATGGCTCGCGGCCGTCAGGCCGCGCTCGCGAATCGTCCGCTCGACGAGCTCCCGCGAAGCGTCGAGAACCGTATCGGAGGTGGAGGAAAAATAAAGGTAGCGCTCGAAAAGCGTCCGGGCCGGAATCGTCTCCGTGAGTTGAACCAAGCTGCAGCCGGAGCAGAACGCGAGGACGAGCGGATAGCGGGATTCGGGTTTGCCGATTTGCTCCGCCGTGCGGAACGCATTCGCGAGCGGCAGCGGCCCAAAGTCGAGGATGGTCTTCAGGCGTTTGCCGCCGCAGCCGCGGCAGGCGGCGCGCGTCCGGCGTGCCGACCGGGCTTTCGGTTCAGGCGACGCTTGCCGGCTCGCGGGTGGGCTGCAGAGTGTGCTCGTCATGAATTATCTCGTTTTCGTAGGCTTCGATGTCGTGCAGGCAGTAGTCGCGGGTTGAGGCGCCGCGATCCGCGGCGAAATCGCGGTACCACGCGGATGTACGCCGCGCAGCTTCGCTGAGTTTCCACACGGGCTGCCAGCCAAGTTCGCGCCGGGCCTTTTCATTCGAGAGGCGCAGTGCCGGCTCTTCGCGCGGGCCGCTCGGGGCTTTTGCAGGTTCCACGCTGGTCCCGGGCGCGCCGCGCGAAAGCATTTCCACCAGCTCGGCGACGGACACTTCGTCTTCCGCGCGTGGGCCGAAATTCCAGGCGCTCGAGAAAGACGGGACGCTGCCCGCGAGCATGCGGGAGGCGAGGTTCAGGTACCCCGCGAGCGGTTCGAGGACGTGCTGCCACGGCCGGACGAATTCCGGGTTCCGGAGAACCAGGCGGCGCCCGGACAATTCCGCGCGGAAAAAATCGGGGACGATGCGGCTGTCGGCCCAATCGCCGCCGCCGATGACGTTTCCCGCGCGGACGGTTGCGAGCTGGATGCCGTGGGTCCGCAGCGCTTCCGGCGGGAAGAAGGATGAACGGTACGCGGCCGTGACAATTTCCGCGGCGGCTTTGCTGGCGCTATAGGGATCTTCTCCGCCGAGCGGATCGGGTTCCGCATGAATGCGGCGTGGCGCGCGATTGTCGTAGCATTTGTCACTGGTCACGACGACGACGGCGCAGGGCCGCGCGAGCTCGCGAACAGCTTCGAGCAAGTTCACGGTGCCCATCACGTTGGCTTCAAACGTTTCGCGAGGAGCGGCGTACCCGCGGCGCACGAGCGCCTGCGCGGCGAAATGGAAGATGACGTCCGGCGCGGATTCCTTGACTGCCGCGCCAAGCGAATGCGCATCGCGAACGTCGCCGGCGATGTGGCGCGCGAGCAAGCCTTCGACGCCGGACGTGACAAAGTTGCTGGGCTCCGTGGGCGGCTCGAGCGAATAGCCGGAAACGCGGGCGCCGAGCCGCGCGAGCCAGAGAGCCAACCACGAGCCTTTGAAGCCGGTATGGCCGGTGAGAAAGGCGGAGCGGCCGCGAAACGCCGCGCGGAGGGATTCGAGCGGCGTCACGAGGCCCAAACCTTCCACGGCGCGGATTCGACGTTCCACAGCGCTTCGAGCTGGCGCTTGTCGCGCAGGGTGTCCATGCACTGCCAGAAGCCGTCGTGGCGGTAGGCGGCGAGCTGGCGGTCGCGAGCGAGCCGTTCGAGCGCATCGCCTTCCAGGCTCGCGTCGTCGCCCGCGAGGTAGCGGAAAATCTCCGGCTGGAAGACGAAGTAGCCGCCATTGATCCATCCTTCGCCGGCCTGCGGCTTTTCGGTAAAGCGCGCGACGAGCGTGCCGTCGAAGATGATGCCGCCGAAGCGCGCGGGCGGGCGCACGGCCGTGACGGTGGCGACGCGGCCCGCCTTTTTGTGAAAGGCGACGAGCGCGTCGAGATCCACGTCGGAAACTCCGTCGCCGTAGGTGAGAAGGAACGGCGCGCCGCCCAGCATTTTTTCAAGACGCTTCACGCGGCCTCCGGTATTGGTTTCGTTGCCGGTCTCCAGAAGATGTATCGTCCAATCCTCGATGTCTCCTGAGCGGCGCTGGAGGCGGCTGGAGCGGAGGGCGATGGTCATGTCGCCGTTCAGATTGGCGCGCTCGAGGAAGTAGCGCTTGATGTCGTCGCCGCGATAGCCGAGCGCGACGGCAAATTCGGTGTGGCCGTAGTGCGCGTAGTGCTTGAGGATGTGCCACAAGATCGGCTGGCCGCCGATTTCGACCATGGGTTTCGGCTTCCATTCCGTCTGCTCGGCCAGGCGCGTCCCGAGTCCTCCGGCCAGGACGACGACTTTCATTCCGCAGCGCTTTCGTGGTTTTTGAGGAACGGGCGCACCTCGGCCGAGACACTTCCTGAGTCCGAGCAAAAAACCTGCCAACAGCGGGAAGGAAGTGGCGGCGAAAATTAGAAAAATCTCAGGATTGAGCGCCGCGTGCGTTTCGCCGGGATGCGCGGCTTGCGCGCGCGGCCGGATGCGCCCGTGGCCCGGCAGGGCGGCACTGAAACCGAGTAGTCCCGCACAGCCCCTCCGGCGTATCCTTATTTGTTTTTGAATCCCCTGGGGAGGACCTCCTTGGAACCCTCGCGTCGCCATCATCATGTGGGAACACTCG
>Ga0335072_10015853_pt1 | contig 10690 bp, 7 predicted proteins | sample Lox_Sample_21_FD_206725 | JGI IMG/M metagenome (GOLD analysis project Ga0335072, IMG submission 206725) | Soil microbial communities from Loxahatchee National Wildlife Refuge, Florida, United States - Lox_Sample_2.1 | ecosystem: Environmental > Terrestrial > Soil > Wetlands | place: USA: Florida... | reverse complement strand
AAGGCCGTGAAAAACATGTGGCCATCTTAGCTAGAGTTCCCAACCATCTTTCTCTTGTTTGGCAGAAAGGTCGAGGTGGTGATTTAGTGATGACATAGAAGGAAGTTATCTTCTAAGTACTCAGCGGCGATATCAAACCTATTGCGTGTAGTGAGCCGATTACCCACATCGAAGTTCCGCAACGTCATTCCATTTCTTATATACTGATCAATACGACCATCGCCTTCGCGTGGTACACTCGAACATAGTGGCATTCCAATAAGGCACCTCTAAACACTTCGGTCAGGCTGCGGCTACACGGATAATGCCATGTTGCGTTATTTGTTGCGGATCCTCAGCTGAAATGGATTACAGTAGTTGAGCCTCGCTCCCTCTCCTGTGCTCGCTTTTCGTTATTCTGTGTCACTCGCTGTATAAGACTCCTGTGACACTTTGCCAAAATGACCACAGCCACGGCCTTCAATATTAGGGAATTGTTGACCCTACCACTGTGCTGCACTACCCAGCGTCGGAGGGCCTCACCCCCTGCTGGGCTCTCGTCTTGCAAAACGAGCAGAGCAAGACGAACCAGCAAGGGGACCTGCTCTATTCTGGCGCTATGAGGCACCGGAATCCATGGCTCTGCACATGGGGGCCTTGGCCCAGTACCTGTTCTGGCGCTGGCATATATCTGGCGAACCGCCGCCGAACTTCCAGCGCTGGCAGGACTGGTACAGGCCACCGGCGCCTGAGCTCTCTTTCTTCAGCTTGATCTTCTTGTACTTTAGCACTACCAATTGCACTGGCTTTGCCTATTTGCCGGCATCCCTGTGCCATTGATTGACTGAGTTCATGACAGTAAAATAAGGGCCTTCAAGGTTTCACCTTACATTATTAAGTTGAAAATCCAGCTTGTAGTTGGTCTGCAATGTCTACTCTACTTATATAGCGATTGTAATCGTTAATTGCACTTAGAATTGGAAGTAATCGAGTGTGTTTATAGGGTTCCTTGCATCTAATAGGTGGACTAAACATATAGAAGGGTTGTTTAGTAATTGCAGCTAAAGTTAATATTCCTTTTAGACGTTTCCGGTTTTGTACTACCCACTCTGTCCTATTATAGATTGTTGTACAAAATCCAACCTTATTAAAGTCCTACTATATAGAAACTAGAATAGGAGCTTGCAATTCCTTAGGAAATGCAGAAACCTCTATTAAGCGTAAGGTGCTGTTACGGACCGTAAGTCGGGTGACAGCCCGTAACTGTCTCAGCTACAACCTGAAACTGCCCTTACGGACGGGATTATAGGCGGTTAGCTACGGGCAGCTGGCATGCTTTACGGACGGTCCGAAAGCGACACGTGACCCGCAAGGAATTATATGAACCCGTCCGTAAACCACTGCTCTCCTCTTCTTCTTCTTCTTTTCTTCAGCTTTAGATTCTTATATTATAGGACTACCAATAGCATCGGCTTCACCTATTCGCGGCGTCCCGGTGCCACTTATTGACTGAGTTCGTGACAGGTACCCTAAGCAGCCTTCTAATTATTAATGTTGCTAAATAGGGATTGAGTTACCTGCTGCTAAGTAGTACTATATGCTTTAATTCTTAGGTTCTAAAGCAAGCTAAAGAGCTTAGGGTTTCCAAATAGTTGTTGCAGAATAAGGTAAATTAGTAAGAACGATAAGGAAGTGTTTTTATAAGTTGGAACACAGCTTTATGTATAGGACTAAGCTAGAGATATTTTTCAAGTCCTATAGTCCCTATATAAATATAAGCTTTGTATACAGCTAGAATAGGCATTTACTTACTACTAGTATAAAAGTAGAAAAGGAAGTCCTATAAATATTTACAGTTGTAAAGAGCCTAAATCGTAATATATTCCTTAACTAGCTTGTTTTTCATTTTCAGTGTGTGCTTAGACCTTCTAGCAAATAGAACTATTATTTCATTAAAACTAACGTTCTATCCAATACAATGTAAGCCTGAAACTTCATACGAAGTAGGCTAGCAAGGGGGTTGAGTTTTGCATGCTAATAAGCTGCAGATTGACAAGCTGATGTAGGAGGTGACGTATAAAGATAACGCTTAATTTGCTGAAATCGAAAGAAAGTTATAGACTCTATTAGTTTATAAGTAGTGTGGAGGGAATGAATGGGTGTGCCGTCGAAGTGCACGATCGTTAGGGCAACAGGTAAGGCAGCGTACAAGCTCGAAGCAAAACCCACAAAAGAAACGCCTGTATTCCGTGTCCGTAAAGAAAGCGCTGTCCAAAAACCCGTATATCGCCCGTAAATTCTCTCTGTGTCCGTAAAACTTCTAATCTCGTCTGTAACTAATTCCTATAACATTCACTTGTTCTGTGCACATTTGTAAAAACCGTCTATTCCAAATCTCTGATCCCGTCGTGGATACTTAATCAAAAGGAGTCTACAAGCTAACTAAATACACTAATATCCCTAAAACAACTATCGCCTAAATCATGTGGTTTTTATAGGGGACCACGGAACCCCCACACTAGCCACCTATTCTCTGCGTGCCACCGCTTTTCCCAGTCTTGGAGGACTAGTTTCTTTCCTGCCAGTCCCATTGGTTTGGCTGCAGTCTAATCCATTCTTCGACATGTAGCTTCCGTTCGGCCCCTGGGGTGGTAGCTAGCTGTGCGCTAGCTTGGCGCCGGCGCTAGCGTCGGCTGTCTGTAAGAAATGTAACACTAAATAACTAAATTATTAAAGAACTCTTATTAAGTACTTTAACAAATTATAGTTTATTTAGAAGCTAGCCTTAAACATAAAATATCTGTTTTAAATTATAGCTTTTAAGGTTAGCTTACTAAACTTTTAGAGCTACTACAACTGTTACGGCCTTAATAACTGCAGTCATCACAGGCAACCATTACGGCTCTTGCGATCGGGCCTACGGATGGGTTTGTAGGGTTACGTACGGCTCTTACGGACCGCTCAGTGCTTAAGGATTCACTTGGTTACAGACTGTTAGGTAACTTGGTAGCTGTTAGGGGATTACTATAAAGATTGCTATAAACTAGTGTTACTTAACAACAGCTAACTAAGGATACGTGACTGCTTGTATAGGAAGCCCTTAGATTGTGCCTTAACAACCGCAGTTGGTATTGGCACTTGGCGCTTACGGACGGTTTATAAGTAACATGTGACCCGCTAAAAGCTATATAAGACCATCTGCGAGCTGCTGCTTGCTTTCTTTCTTTTTCTCTTCCTTTCTTTAGCTTTAGATTCTTGTATTTAGGATTACTACTTGTATAAGTTGTTGCCCACCTCCATGCGTGACTATACCTCGATTGACTGAGTTCGTTACAACAATCACTTTATAAAGTATAAGTTATTTTAGATAATAATAAGTTAATATAGGCTTACGTTTATTTATAATAGATTAAATTTACTGCTCATCTTTAGAAAATTGTAGACTCTTCTAGATTATTTGCAGCTTCAATTAAATCCTTCTTAGAAGACAACAATAACAAATCCTATGAAGCTCAAATTAATTAACAAGTTATAGGTTTACACACTACAGCATACTTCTTACAGCCCTGCAATACTAACAAGCTCTTTAAGTAATACTTTAGCAGCTAGAACACAATCTTTTAATCTTTCCTTAATTTCTACAACTGCTATAGGATCTTCTATCTAGAAAGCAAAGCTTAAAGTATAACAGAAGACAGAGATATCTTCTAGTTGTATAATCGAGCTATGTGTTCTATCCTCTCTGCATTCGCAATCCAGTTACAAATTACTATTGCAAACAGTGTACCTTCTAAGAGAGTTTGGTCAAACATAAATTACATCTGCTCGAAGGCTCAAAATCGATTATTACTTGAAACTGTCGACAAGTTACTATTTATATACATCAATTCACGGACATTGGAAAGAACATAGGAACAACAAAAACAACAAACTAGCCTATAAACTGCTTAGACTTTAGAAACATCTTGATTTCATCTTAGAATGAACTCACTAAGCGCTAGCTGGCTGCTAGGAAGCCAATGCAGCAATAATGGCAGTGTTGAAAGCTATGGACGTGTCAGCCACCCAAACGACACAACCACAGCAAGCCTATTATGGAGGGAATGAATGGATGAGCCTCGAAGTGCACGATCGTCAGAATAACAGGTAGGACAGCGTACAAGCTCGAAGCCACGGAATGGCTGGCGATAGGGACGGAGGCGACGCTCAGCGCAATGCCCCAAACGCACAAAAGAAAAGATTGTATTCCATGTCCGTAGAGCTCCTTAATTAAACCCGCAAAACTGATCTGGGTCCGTAAACCTCCCGTAAAACAAAAACTCGTAAACCTAAGAATAACTGTAGATGTCCATGAGGATGAGATCTCCAGACTAGTAAAATACATTAAAACTCTCGGTACAGGGAAAACCATTGCCCAGAATCATGTGATTTTGTAGGGGACCACGGAACCCCACCATACTCTGAATTCGAATTACTAGTCCCCTATAAAAATCACATGATCAGAGCCTGCGCTAGGGTATTGATGTACTTAGCTAGCTCGTGGACTACCTTCGAGCATAATCATTCCTTTACAGTTATCTTTTACGAGGTTGTACGGGTCGGACAGTTTGTTTTACGGGAGATTTACGGACGTCTTACGGACTGAGATTGAGATTTACGGACGTGGAATACAGTCTTTTCTTTTGTGTGTCTTAGGCATTGCGCTGAGCTTTGCCTCCATCCCTATTGCCAGCCATTCCGTGGCTTCGAGCCTGTACGCTGGCCTACTCGTTGCCTTGACAACCGTGCACTTCGACGGCACATCCAATCATTCCCTTCACACTAGCCATCTATTTAGCTATTTCTTAAGTTCTAGAGGTATATTGGACGGCTCTAGAGTGGGTTTATAGCACAGTGAAAAATTCTGCAGAACCGCAAAAGGACCAACAACAGCCGGCAGCAAACGCGATTTACACATTACAAGCCCCTGTACAGCAGTTTACATCAAAAATTAACTCAAGCGCGCATGCGTATGCGCAGAGCACCCCTCACAATGCCCTGTTTTGCGCAGCGGTAGCAGGAAGAGGAGTCTTAGTTGCAGCAATTACTATAGCAAAGCTAGTTTTAGGCCGGCATAAGGGGGAGAGTGTGGTTATAAAGGACAAAACGAACTACCGTATAAACAGCGAATACATCAAACAATTAATAAAGCAGGCCTAGAAGAGCAAGTAGTAGTAGTTCGGGGCCTCCCAAGCAGAGACCTCGTTCTTACAACGGACGAAGAAGGGACCCAGACGGAACAGCTATGGAACACACAGTAACTATAGGGGCTAAGAGGAAGGACACGCATTAAGAAAAGGAATTCATAGTTATTGCCTATGGAATTAGAATTAACTAGGTTTAGGACTAAACTATGGCGAAAGAGGAGATATACAAGTAGAACCCTAAACTGCGTAGACGTGTTGAAATACCAAGACTTGCATAAAAGAAGAAACTCCTTCGCTCTAGAAGGATATTGGGACCTCTCCGTATTTATTGGAATTACAGCTGCCGTGGCTGTGGAAATCCCGAATCCTAATCCTAAAGAATCCTAATCCTTTAGATCCTACAGCTGAAAAACAGCTTCAGCTATAGATGAGGCAGAAGAAACACGAATGTGTATATATAGGGGCTGTGTGCCCGTCCTAATTGTAGAGCATCAAGAAATAGAATTATATTAAGCTGCGCATGAAATTATCACTTTGTTCCTGTGATTTCCAACAGTATTAGCGTTGCAGAGTCAGAGCAGGCCAACATCCTCATTGATAGCGGCTTATTTTGGAACTGCTAGCTCTACGATTGCGAACCTTTCTCTAGAGAGTGCTAAGTTACCTAGTGTTTCTAGTGCTACTCGTCGGGGCACGTTGCGAAGCTATGCTGCAATAATGCTTAGTGCGAATACTGTGCTGCACCAGATCATCAAATGACTGTATGTGTTAGTGTAGAAGCACCTTGAGCCCACGGCCCTGGAGCCTAATTTAGGCATCAGTGTTAGTTTCAGCTTTCATTGCTCGGGCACCCCGACTCAGCTCCAGGTTGCAGGCACCGGGACCCCGAATAGGGAGTAGCGCTCCCTATTCTAAGTTTAGGAATTGGGTATATATAGCGTAGCTACAGGGCACCCAATCTGTTGGAACTATACAAGTTCGGTACCGCTAACGGCCCAATATTACCCCGGCTCACGGAGCCGCTTACATCATTGAAGCTATTGATATTAGGATCGGAGAGGATCGTCAACACCATGGAATTCGATCTTACAATAATACGGAGGATTCGATTTCTCTGACCTACGTCTATATACACCTGTAGTTATTCCTTCGTTGAGTTGAGAATTCAAGTCCAAGTCACTCGTTCAATGCAATCTGTCTATTCCGCTGCGTACATTTAGTTGAATTTCCAACACAATGCCCCAAGGAATTCAATGAGTAGCAACTGATGTCGCTGTTTTATCATATTTGTCAACATTGCTAACTGTATGACAAAAGAAGACAGAACAGGCTATTTGTGCGTTCTACATGCAAGAAAGCACCCTTCTTGGTCCTAAGATTGCCTATAGCGCCAAAAGCTAAAGGAAATTGTAAAAATAGCATACTGCACCCGCCCAGCCCACTTTCAGGATCACTACCACCACCAAACTACAACCATAAACCACCGAACATAACCCTACACCCACACCCGGCTCCGGCCCAGGATAGAGCAGGGACCGAACCTCCTCTAGACAGCCAGGCGGACGGCAGGACCAAAGAGAAGGGGAGACCCTAGGATCAACTAAAGCCTCAAAGAACACAGTAGACATCCAATCATTTACCTCGCCATTACCTAACTAGTGGCAAGCACTATTATTGGTATCACAGGCAGCAAAGGGACTATAGAGTAAGAAAGACCGGCAACAGGGTTTTTATTCAACATTGTAGGGTTTCCCTGAATATGGAACTATTGAAGTTCTGCATGGTTTAGTTAGATCAGTGTAAGAGCAAAATAATAATTATTATTATTCACGGATATTGCAGCACATCAAAAAAAAAGGGGGGCATTGTCGATCCAGAGGACCTAGCTTGGGGAGATTAGGAAGCTAGGCATAAATGAGTTGAATTAAGGCATAATTGGGATTGAAACTACAGAGAAAATGAGGTAATCAGGCCTGCAAGAGGATGCCATTGATTCTTGAATTCTATATACGGAGTTGAAGGCCATATCCGCATGTAACTACAGGGGTGTTGCAATCCCGTGAAAGATCAAAGCGTTCATATATTCACAAAATAACAAGTACTGTATTATATAATCTCGATCCTAACTGCACGACTGCAATATCAATAAAGCCATGACATGTCTCAACTTCTCAGAATGGCTCGAAGCAGAGACGTTTTCCTCGTACTCGCGTATTATTACCCTCCTATGGGTGCCTAGCCGGTCCGATTATCCCTGCCAAGGCCGACTAACTTGGGGGAGGAGCGCCACTATATTGATATTTACATGCAATGTGATGGAGAATACAAATGCTGCGTGAGGGATTTTTTCAGTGGGGTATGTGCTGGACTGGTATTTATATCATTCATGTCGTTGCTTGCTGCAAGACATCTTTCTGGTCCGAATACTTACAAGCTTCGCCATGTATTTCTCTGCTGCTATCGCACTCTACAGCGTTCAGTTGGCTGTGTTCACTGCTACTGCCTTTGCACAATGTGATTCTGATAATTGCCTGCGAGCTGTCATGGGTGAGCCTCTTCGAAATATATTGATCAACCGTAAGGTCAAAGTCTGATATCGCGATAGGGAGTGCGTTCCCTACTAGGCATGGTTCCGCTGATTGCGCTTCTTACTTCGAAACGACGGTCACCCCGCCAGCAGTGTAATATCATGCCATTTGCATTGCCAATTTCTAGCTGATTGTTGGTTTTCTAGGACGGTCGCCCAGACAGCTACTACCATAGTCACAGTCACCTACGCTGTCCCTGTCCCTCCAATGAGAAAGAAACGAGATGCCGCTCCAGATATCGTGGCCCGTCAAGTGACAGTCACTCCCTCCTCCATCCCGGCTTATGCATCTGCCTGCTCAGGAAGCGTCCGCTACTCCAGTGCTTGCTCATGCATTGGAGCCACTCACGCTACTACCACTGTTGCTGCTCCTACAAGCGCGAGCACGACTACAGTCACCTCCACTGTAACGCAATGCGCAAATCCATTGCCCACATTCATTCTCCAAATAACCGATTCAGGTGTCGTGTACAACGGCATAGCTCTAGACGGAACATATGGTAATTACGACGATGGGGACGGCCCTCTAGTCGGATTCAACGGGGATCCGGAATCTGATGCTGTTGTTCTCTCCTTGACTGCGGAGACCGATGTGACGTCGGCCGGCAATTTGGAAATAGACTTCCTCGGGGTTGTCGGAAATACCAATGGACCGGCTGGAAAGCCTAAGCTTATAAGCTTCCAAAGCCCACCAATCGAGGACACCGTTCCAGTAATTTGCTCTGTGGTTAATGGGACACTAAGCTGTACGAACGATGGTTGCGATCCCATGGGCAACAATGGATGTCAATATGGCGTGAACATTTTGCAAATCTGCCCGCCCTATGCGGTGACAAATGATTTATGGATTGGAGCTGAGATTGGAGATGATTGCGCCAGCGCGACTTTCAATGTCATACCTGTGTGTACTTTTTAGCGTGTAAGGGGGAGCTTTGTTATGGCTAGGGGTGGTTTCGTTATCGATTTTCTTAATCGTTACGTGAAATCTAAGTAATTCGAATCTCTTGATGCCGTATTGTTACAAAAGCACGTGATTTAGTTTGCCTCCTGTTATTGGTCAGATGAAACCATACCGACCATTTGTAACCTGAGCCCACTACACATTATACCAAAATAGGTATAGACGCATATACGCCTATTCTATGTAATTATTACAAATCCTCCCCCTAATTACGGCCCAGGCACGGGCCCGGCACGTGACTGACTAGCTGCCTACTCTTCTTTCTTTAGCTTTAGATTCTCGTATACTAAGACTACCAATTGAACGGGTTTCGCTCCATCGTTTTTGCGTCTTCGTTCCTCAATTGCTGAGCCGCTACATGTTGCTATAGCACTACGCTAAGTGGAGAACGGCTCCTGAAACGGCATAGCGCCTGAATCTCCCCTGCTCCAGCTCCTTTAGCTGCCGTTGGCCAACAGCCTAATGTATTTATGGACGTCGAGAAAGCGGCGAGGCTCATGCGAGTGCGCCTTACCCGATGGGGTGGGCGCTAAACCCGGGAGGTCACGCACCACGACACAGATTACAAGGAAACCGTATAATAGCTTAAAAAAATATACCAAAAGCAACTTTAATTTTTGGAGTTAGCCAACATTTAAAATTGTAAATGAAGCTGTTATCTTAGCCTGCAATAGTCTAGATCTAACTCCTTAAGGTTAGCTTACTAAGTAAGCTGCTAACATAGCTTGTATGTAAATATCTATGCTTAGAGGCTAATGCTGTAGATTCACTGCATATACTCTTACGCGTTAAGGAATCCTTCATAATACTCATTAAACCATTTCTTTGCTCTCGCTGCGTGACCAACCTCGAATTGCGCGGTACTTCCCACATAGCCATCCGGTCTTACGTTAATGACTGCAATCAAGTCACTGTCCAACCGCCCAAACCACTTGTCCATGCAACTTCCGAACCAACTTTCGGCCCTATTCCCAACATCATCGAGATAGAATGTCCAAGGAGAGGACCGGAACATGGCTGGCAGATCCTTAATCTCTACGTCTTTCTTCTCCGTGGTCGTTAGGATCGCAGGGGTGAACAATTTACTGAGTCCATTATATCTTCCAGGTTGCAGATATTCGTCAGCTTCCGTCTTCTTGACCGGAAGTAATTCATACGACTTCTCTGCTAACTTGGAGGCCCTCCATAGTACCGATTCGTCAGAGATGAGGAAGTCGGAGACTTCATTGAGGAAAGGCATTGCAAATTGAATCTTGGGAACAACGAAGTAGACTCGGAATTGGGAAAGAAGTGGAATATCAAGCTGAATATCCACTGGGTTCGCATCGATGTAGCGCGTAACCCGTGCGCGTGGCAAGATTGCGCCAGATTGGAGCATCCCAATGTAACCGTATCTACCAGGACCTGCAGAATGATTGAGCTCGTTCGGTTTGTAGTCAACTTTCATCCCGGAAATGAAACCAATATTATCATGAAAGTTTTGAGCCAGCTCCCGTGCGTCACCTGCCTGGAAGGCTCTGGCATGCTCAAAATCAAATTCTAAAAGTCTCTGTGCAATTAATTTGCGCTCACGCTGATATGTGTCGAGTAGTGATGTCGGAGCAATATTTCTGAGAACGAGATTAAGCTTCCAGGCCAGATTGAATGAATCATGCATGCTAACATTCATGCCTTGTGCTGCTTTGGGTGAATGGGTGTGCGCGGCGTCACCAACGATGAAGATGCCTTGTGAAGGAAATGCGAAGTTGGAAGCTAGGCGCTGGCCAACACGGTACACGGAGAACCACTCTGCTGTCGTTAGTAATACATATTCTTGAGAAGATGAATTTGGTATCGGAAGATGTTTGCGGTAACCAAAAAAAATTTACGACTAATAAGGGATCATAAAAGAAACAAATTGGTTCGGAGAGTGTAGGGCCTTAGGTATGGTATCAACAACGCCTTCAGAAATTTAAAATTTACAACTTGGGCCGAGAA
>Ga0335072_10015852_pt1 | contig 10691 bp, 9 predicted proteins | sample Lox_Sample_21_FD_206725 | JGI IMG/M metagenome (GOLD analysis project Ga0335072, IMG submission 206725) | Soil microbial communities from Loxahatchee National Wildlife Refuge, Florida, United States - Lox_Sample_2.1 | ecosystem: Environmental > Terrestrial > Soil > Wetlands | place: USA: Florida... | reverse complement strand
CTGGTGGCCGGGGACGACGCGCGGATGAATGGCCGGGAGATCGCCTTCGACGATGTGGAGATCGGTGCGGCAGACGCCGCAGGCGAGCACCTTGAGAAGAAGATGGCCGGGCTGCGCGAGCGGCCGGTTTATCTCTTCGAGGGAGAGCCACGTTCCTGGCGCATGCAATCCGGCGTGGAAGACAGCAGCCCGCATGGAGAATCCCCCCTCAAAAACCAGTTTAGAGAACCAGATTACTCCGGTAACGGAGGGGCGGCGGGTGCGGGAACCGGACGCAAAGAGCGCGCGTAATTCCGGATATGCAGGGCGCGCGGTGTTTTCGCGCGAAGGGGAATCTTCCCGGAGGTCCATTGCAATGACGGCTTTGTTTTTTCGCTTGAGATTTGGAACGGGCGTGCGGGCCGCGGCGCTGCTGTGCGCCGCGGCGCTGTTCACGATGGGAGCAACGGCACAGACAGACGCCGCGGCCGCGCAGGCGCATGCGCAGCGAGCCGGCGGAAGCATGGGCGGCATGACGGGCATGGCGGGCCACATGTTTCTTACCAAGCTGCGGCCCGCCGCGGCAGGAGACCAGCAGCGGGCAGACGCGGTTGTGGCCGCGGCGCGCGAGGCCATGGAGCCCTACAAGGATTACCGCAAGGCGCTCGCGGACGGGTACAGAATCTTTCTGCCCAATCTGCCGCAGCCGCAGTATCACTTTACGAATTACGCCAACGCGCGCGAGGCGGCGTGGAAGTTCGATCCGCTGAAGCCAACCTCGCTGCTCTACAAGAAAAATGCCGACGGAGGGTACACGCTGGTGGGCGCCATGTACACCGACCGCGTGGACGCGAGCGAGGACGAGCTGAACCAGAGGATTCCGCTGAGCGTGGCGCGCTGGCACCAGCACGTGAACTTCTGCAAGGCGCCGGCGGGCGATTGGGCGGAGTCTTTCGGACCAAATGCAAAGTTCGGGGCGATGGGCTCGATTTCCACGCGGGAGGCGTGCGTGGCCGCGGGCGGAGTGTTTATCCCGCATGTGTTCGGTTGGATGGTGCACGTGTATCCGTATGAGACCGATCCCAAGAAGGTGTGGTCGATCATGGACGACGACCAGGGACACGACAACATGGACCGATCGCCAATGCCGGCGATGCCGGGCATGAAGATGAACTGAGGCGGGGAATCTGCAATCAATAAGCGGGCGGAAGGCCGGCTTGCTGAATCAGGGCGCGGGAGCGGCAACGGCAACGCCGCACTCAGGGCAGTGAAATCCGGTACAAGTTCCTGTGAACAGTGGTGTTCACGTAGGCAAAGTGCTCGGGGTCCCTGCCCGGCGCGATCGCGTTGTGTGCGATCAGCTGAGCTCCCCTGACCACGCTCGGCTCGGCCATGGGCGCGAGTCCGCCGGGCGGCAGGTCCGGCAGGCTTTCCCCGGGACCGACGGGGAGCGCCAAGGTCCGACCCGGACTTGTGCGTGATGTCATTTCCAACTGAACAAACAGGAACCTTCCGCTCGTGGACCAGGTGGCCCGACAGTAGCTCACGCATAAGCGGCGCGGAGTCCCGCCGTCCAGGGGAATGGCCACGACCGCCGGTCCGTCTTGCCCCGGAGCTTTGGGAACCGCCGCTGTAACCCACCGGCGGCCAGGGGAAACGCTTTGGATTTCAGCGATGGAATACGGAAAGACCTTCGAACGATTCGAGCCGTCCAGATTCATCTGCTCGATGTAGTTGGAGTTCCCCTCTGTCCGCTGAAAGAGAATCTTGCCCCGCGCGCCAAAATGCGGCATTATCCCCGCGGTATTGCCCACTCTGACGGCGGGCGAGCTTCTATCCACCGGCGCCATCCACAACTGCGTGGGTCCGCCGGGGAGCGCGGTTGCATAGACCACGTGCTTGCCGTCGGGCGACACATCGAAGGCGATCATCGAGGTTCCGGGAAAAACCGCTTCGCTCTTCCCCGAGTCGACCTGCGTGCGCCAAAGTTCCGCGCCTGAGCCTGCTTGTTCGCGCCGCAGGAGATAGTAGACGCTCTGGCCGTCCGGGCTGAAAGAAGGAGGGGACATATCGGTGACGGCTTCGCCTTCTGAAGAGAGCGGCCGCTCGCCAGCGGGGTCGTGAATCCAAATGGCGCTTTGATGCACGCCAACTGAAGTAATCAGCGCCCGCCCGCCCGGTTCCACGGCTAGTCCATCCTCTTCGGTTGGCCCAAAAGTGATTTGCTCCGGCGGCCCGCCTGGAAAGCGCTGGCGCCATAAGTGGCTGCTTCCTTCCAGCGTGGCGGCGAAATACATCCAGGAGCCATCGGGAGACCAGCCGGCGGATGTGCAGCCGCCGTTGGGTCCAATGGTTCTCGGAGGCTGCTGGCCGTCGAGAGAAACAAGCCGGCAGGGCGCCCAGTAGCCGTTCCCGTCCATCTCCACCACCAACGCCCAGCGACGATCCGGAGAGGGATACGAGTAATGCGCCATCCCGCGCTCGTGGGCGGGGAAGTAGATCTCGCGAAGACCGGCGCGCGTATCGGTCGAGGTCACAACCCCCAAATGGATTCCCGACCGAATCTGCGAATAAAGAAGCTGGTGTGGATCGAGCCAGACAAGTCCGGCGGCGTTCTTCAGCAGAAGGCTAGACTCGCCTCCCAAAACCGAAACCGCGTAGGTGGAAAAAACCGGGGGATCCAGCACGGTGTAGGCGATTTCCGATTCATCCGGCGAGAAAGCCAGCCCGTATTTGGGCCGGGTGTCGTTGGAAACGCGCCTGGCCTCTCCGTTCGGAAGCATCTTCACGTAGATCTGGTCGGGACTGAGAAAGGTGTTGCTTCCCCGGATAAACGCCAGCATGCGTCCATCCGGTGACAACGCCGGAGACACCGCGGAATCTGTGAAATCGGTAAGTTGCGTATACGAGATTTCAGGGCGGCGGCGCTGGGAGCGATAGAAGGCCATGCTGGCGATGGCCAACAGCACGCAGGCCCCGCCGGCGATGGACCAGACGACCGGCTTTCGCGGAGACGGGGAAGAAGCGGGCGATGCAGGTGCGGGTGCACTCTCCACCGGTGAAATCCGCGCAACCGGCGCCGAAAAGCGGTAGCCCTTGCCGGTGACCGTTTGCACAAACCGGGGGCTCTCGGAGTCATCGTCGAGAACCTGGCGGATCTTGCGAACGGCGGTGTTGATGCCGTGCTCGGTGTCGACGAAGACTTCAGTTGACCAGAGGCGTTTGGCAATCTCATCGCGGGTGACGAGCTGGCCGTCGCAGGAGGCGAGCAGGATCAGCAGTTCCATGGGCTTGCGCTCGAGACGGAGAGAATGGCCCTCGCGCAGCAGTTCGTAGCGGCCGCAATCGAGCCGAAACTCGGCAAATTGAAATACGGGCGCGGGCACGGGAACCCCCTCCGCGGACGAGCTCAGAATTCGGGATTCCACCAAAATATCACGGATTCAGCGGGTTGGGGCTTCACCAAAACTTCACCTCGGTCTTTACCTCCGCTTCATTGCGCCGTTGGGCTGGGTTGGGGTTAGCTCGGGGCTGCCGGCGATCCCCGGCCGAGGAGGAGGAGAAAATATGAAAGCGATGGTTAAAGTATGGATGCTGGCGCTGGGCGTGCTCGCGTTTCTAGTTCCGGCGCCGATTGCGCTGGCGCAGTGTGGATCGCCGGCAAAGGCAGTGAAGCCGACAGCGTGGCATCCGCAGATGGGCAGCGCGCGGCTCGTGCTTGCCGTCGACGGCGATCATCCCGACGGGGGCGGCACGGCGTCGATTGTGGGAATGTGGCACGTGGTCTTTACAGGCCAAACCATGAATGGGGGGGCTTACACTTTGCCCGAACCGTTAGACAACTCAGTGGTGGTTTGGCACAGCGACGGAACCGAGATCATGAACTCCTCGCGGCCCGCGCAGGACGGAAACTTCTGCATGGGGGTGTGGCAACAGACAGGGAAATGGCAGTACTTCCTGAATCACATTCCCTGGCAGGGCAATGACCCCTCCGGTAATCCCCAGGGCGGGGCTCAGCTGCTGGAGCAAGTCACTTTGAGCCCGGATGGGAATCATTATTCGGGTAGATTCACGTTCCAGGCCTACGACCTCAGCGGAAGTCCCACACTCGAGGTTACCGGCGTATTGACCGCGACGCGCATTACCACGAGTACGCCCTTCGGCAGTTTGCTTTAAGCGGGACCGTTCGAGAATGGCGGGGCGGCGGAGGGCTCGCCGCCATTGCCGCTTCCGGCACACGCCGGGAGCCGGGCGCCGAGTCCGGCGCGCACGGGCGAGCTCGATCTCCTGAGATCGGGTATTTCCGGAGATCTATTTTTCCAGATCCTGGTAGGCCCGTACCCAGGCGTTCATCACGTCGTCGAAGGTGAAGCCGGGCTCCATTTTGCAGTTGGAGAAGGCATCGTCTTTCTGGTCGCAGCGGGCCACGATTTCGCCCTGGCTGTTGTAGAGGGTCAGTCCGCCATCGCCTTTCGGCATTTGAATGAAGGTCGGCTTTGTGGCCGCGTTCACGGGCTGGGTGACGTGGGTTAAAGGCAGGTTAGCCGCCGCGGCGGCCGCCAAGGCAAGCGCAAGGAAGGTGTTCACGGGAACTCCAGGTGTGTTTCGGTGAGCTCAGTATAGGGCGAATGCGGATCGGGCAGAACGACTTTGTGGGAGCCGGAAGTAACCGGGGTTTGGTGCCGCGAAAACCGGTTTTGATGGCCGTGCGTGGAGGCGCGGCGGGCTTGAACGGGAGCGGGGACGCGCAGTGAAGACCCACGTCCTGTATGTTCAAGAGAGGCGGGCGCTCCCAGGCGCCGCGCATGAAAAGCGATGCGCGTTTCCACCGAATTTCTGCTCTCCGCGGTTTCCGCCGCGCAGTTTCCCAGGGCTGCTGCGCCGGAGATCGCGTTTCTGGGGCGCTCGAATGTGGGCAAGTCGAGCCTGCTGAATGCCCTGGTGGGCGCGACGGCGGCGCGCGTCTCGCAGACGCCGGGTCGGACGCGGGCGATCAACTTTTTCCTGATCTCGGTTGAGAATGCGCGCACGCGCCTGGTGTTTGCGGACCTTCCCGGTTACGGCTATGCGAAGATTGCGAAATCGATCTCGGCGGAGTGGCCGAAGTTTATCGAGCCGTACCTCGAGAAGCGCGCGGCGCTGCGCTTGTGCGTGTGCCTGGTGGATGCGAACGTGCCGGCGCAGGCGCGGGACGCGCAACTGCTCGCGTGGCTGCGCGCCCAGGGACGCGCGTTTGTGGTTGTGGCCACCAAGGTCGACCGGCTGAGCGGCAATGCGCGCACGCGCAACCTGGCGGCGCTCCAGGATGGGCTGCAAGTGGGAGAGATTTTGCCGGTTTCCGCGAAGACGGGGTATGGGCTGAAGCAGTTGTGGGAGAAGATTGGAGAGGCGGGGACTGAGGGATTAAGGGACGAGGGACTCCGCAGATGATGCGCCCCAGGGGCCGACGGTGATTTCGATAGGGACGCCGATTTGGGCGGCGCCGAAGCGGGCGAGGATGTGTCCGGCTTGCGCTTGCGTGACGCGCAGGGTGCGGGCATTGTGCGCCAGGCGGCCGAGATAACGCGGAGCACGCTCGAGCCAGAGGCGCGCCGCAATCTGATCCGGCGGGAGAGAGTCGAGAACGAGGGCGTCAAGCCTGGGTAGCCAGAGCGCCGGAGAATCGGCTACGCGCCAGGTGAGCCAGTCCTTTTCTTCTTCCACTGCAGCTGTGGGATGTTCGATCGGCGCGCCGTGGTCTTGAGGCTGCGCGTGCGTCCGCGCGCCGCGCAATTTTTCCCAACGCGCGCGCGCGCCACAAGAATCCTGAGAAAAAGTGAGGTCGGGGACGACGCCGCGGGCGCACATCTCGACTTCGATCGAGACGGACGCCAGGGAGACGCAGACGGCGACGGCCTCGCGCTTGCGGAGCTGATTTTTGAGGATGCGCAGGGCCTCGTCGAGCGAGTTGACCAGGAAGTCGGCAACGCCGTCGCGCATGGCCTGTTTGGCTGAGGCCGGGTCGGCGCAGGCGGCGAGCGTGGCGGCGCCGGCGATGTTGGCGGCCACGGTGAAGGCGCGGCCGGGTTCGTCGAGCTCGCCCGCGTAGAGCAGCTTGCCGCCCAGTCCAGCCTCGCGCAGACCCGTTTCATTGGCGACAGCCGAGCACAAAAGGGTTGCGAAGGCCTCTTCCACCTGAGCGATGAAGGCAAACGCGTGCGGAGATAGGGATTCGAGCGTCATCCGGCGCTAATCGATGGCTGAGCTTAATCCAAGATCTGGTCTTTGACGGAGGTTTTGCGCACAAAGAAATCGAACTCGCCCGGCTTGAGGGGAACGCGCGGGTTGCGCTCGTATTTGCCCTTGTCGCACTCGTTGGGCGCGATGACGCCGGTCGAAAGAATGTCGGCAATGGAATACCAGTGCAGCGTGGCGAGGTTCCGTTCCATGCCGGCATCGCAGTTGATATAGATCTCCATGCCGTCGTCATAGGTGCCCTGCACGGAGAGGAACTTCGCGCCCGCGGGGACGGTGACCGTGCCCACGCCCTGGTCGTCGATGTGGAGGGTCTCGCTGCGGATATCGTCGTCATGATCCAGGCGCACGAGAAGGTTGGAAGGCATCAGCGGGCGAGCGGTGCGGGCGTCGAACATGCGGATGGAGATGACGGTGCCGGCCGCTGTTCCGTCCTGGGCTCCGGATTGGGCGCGCACGCATTGAAATGTGGAAAGGCAGACGACAGCGGCGAGCGAGCAAAGAGCAAGGACACCCAGACGTGGAGGAGTCATACCCTTACTTTGCCACGGAGGGGTGGACTTTTACCAGGAAGAGTAGGGCTGGCCGTCGGAGCCGGTCTCTTCCGAGCCGGAATGAACGTCGGTGATGCCGGGCTCGGTTTCGTCGATTGAGTACATGGCGTCGCTGGTATCGGTGACCCAGGTATCGTTGGCGTGGGTCATGGGGTCTTCAGGGATCTCGCGGAGATAGCCGGCCTGGACAAGGTCGTCGAGAGATTGGGGAGCCTTCTCCTTGTCCATGGTGTAGGAGTCGATGGCGTCGCGCATCACGTGCAGGTCTTCCTTGAGCACGGCCTCGCGCGCACGCTGGATGGCGCCGGCGAAGCGGGGAATGGCCACCACGGCGAGGATGCCGATAATCATCATGACGATCATCAGCTCGATGAGCGTGAATCCTGATTCGGATTGGCGCGTGCGGTTCAGGTCGCGATTCCCTTCGGAGCGAAAGCCCCGGCCTTCCGATTCATTCCCTACCGGCACAGCCCAGGCCGTGCCCTTGCAAAACCATTACCAGGTGTTGTACTTGGTGCCGTCGAGGGCGGTGCCGTCGGATTTCGAGTACACGTCGAAAACACTCTGGCCGCCGTAGGAGTCCGAATCCGGGTCGTCCTGCATGGAGCGCAGGCCCCATTCGGCTTTGCCGGTCATGGGGTCGACGGGGATGTGGCGCAAAAACTTGAGCTTCTTGCCTTGCACATCGACGCCGTTGACGAGGGTCTCAAGGTCGGGCGGGTAGTTCTGGCTGTCGACCTTGGTTTGAAAGGCCCCCTTGTCGGCTGCGTCCTTGTATTTGTCAATGGCGTCGCGCATCATCCACAGGTCGTAGCGGAGCTGACGCTCGGCCTGGCGCTTGTACTGAAAGCGGGCGATGGGAAACGCTGCGCCGGCGAGGACCGAGAGAATGGTAATGGTGACGATGAGCTCGATCAGCGTGAGTCCGCGCTCGCGCGGCGGGACGGTGCGGATTGGCGCGATGTGTTTCAGTTTGCCTGTTCCCCAGGGGCAAGGGCCCCTTCCATTATGCGCTTGGGCGGGCATGCCTTTCTCGTTCCCGAGTTGTCGGCTCCGGGCCTGAAAGCTCCTGTCCCCTTCTTGCGAGGTTTCAGGGGCCTGAAAGCCGCTGCTTCCTCCAAGGAGGGCTGAAGCCCCGATTTTCGCGTCAGCGCACGGTGACGCTGGCCGGCGTGGATTGCGCGGCGATGGTCTGTTGCGCGCTGGTAACCACGGAGGCGCGGGTCATGGTTAGGGTGCTGGGTCCCGCGGCCTTCGCCTGAAATGTAAGGACGCAGACGACCCCTCCGCCGCTCACGCCAACTGCGCCGGGCGGGCGCGAGGCCACGATGGTGACGGTGCCCTGGCCGTCATCGCGGTGAATGAGGGCCGCGGCCTGGCCATCGCCGCTCAGGAAGTTGCCGGTGTCCACATTGATAAGCCCGAGCTTACCCGGATCGAAGTGGATCTGGATGGGCACCGAGGCGACGTTGGTTGCGCCGTTGAGAACAACGGGAACCTGGAAGGTGGTTCCGGGCGCCAGCGGCGCGGCCGGCGGGTTGAAGCTGAAGGCGGGCGCACCGGTTCTTGGCGGGGCACTCCCCGGCGGCCCGCCGACGGGCGGAGCGGTGGCCGGCGGAGCAGTGGCGGGCGGAGCTGCTTGCGGTGCAGACGGAGCGCCAGGTGGTGCGTTGTTGGGAGCGCCGGGCGCAGCGTTGCGTTGCGCGCCCACTTGAGCGCCGGTCTCGAGATTGTTGATCGTGGCCTGACGGGCGTTGGCCGCTGCTGCCTGCTGCGCCGGCGTTGGCTGCGCCGGAGCCGGAGGCGTGTAGGGCGGCGGACTGAAGTTGGGCTGCTGGGCCTGGCGCATCTGGGCCAGCGCCTGCGGCGCCGCAACCTCAGCGCTCTGCGCGGGAACCGTGTCGTAAGCGGACTGACCGGGGCCGGGAGCCGGCTGCTCCAGCGCGGTGGGGCGCACGGCGGGCGCGGAGGGTTCCTCGCGGCGGAGATCGATGGACTGGCCGGAGCCGGTATCGATGGCGCGCAGGTTTTCCTGGTCGAGATACTGCGAGCGCACGATGTGGGGCACCACGACGAAGACGATCTCGTCGTTCTGGACGGTGTGATCCTTGGAGCCGAAGATGTACTTGAGGATGGGGATGGAACTGAGGCCGGGAATGCCGGTCCAGCTCTGCTGATCCTGGTTGTCCTGAATGCCGCCGAGGATGCTGGCTTCACCCTCGCGCAGCCGGATGACCTGATCGACCACGCGCTGCGAGAGAATGGGTTCGGTGACTCCGCTGATGGTGACGGAGCCCGATTGCGCGCTGACGGTGATCTTGATCTTGAGGGTCACGTCGTGATCGTAGTGAACGCTCGGCGTCACCTCGATATCGACGCCGACATCCTCGTACTGGAACTGGGTATTGACGAGCGAGCTGACCAGGGCCGTGGCGGCGCCGGTCTGGTAGGAACCGGTGGCGATGGGAATCTTGGAGCCGATCTTCATCTCGGCTTTCTGCCCATCGGTGGCGCGGATGCGGGGATCCTGGAGGATCTGCGTGTCGGTATCGGTGAGCAGAAGATTCAGCGTGGCCGCGCCCACGGTCACGGCGAAATCGGAGGCCTTGAGATGGGCCAGGTTGTACAGCGTGGGCGAAGTAGAGCTGGAGGAGCAGGTGGTCTCGCCCGAGGGGCAGGAGGTGCTCGAAGTGCTGGAGGAGTTGGGCGCCTGCAGGGCCACACCGACGTTGCTGGGCCAGGAGATGCCGAGGGTGCGCTCCCAGTTCTTGCTCACCTCGAGCACGGCGGTATCGATAACCACTTCCGCGCGCGGCTTGTCGAGATCGCTGATGATCTTCTGCGCCAGCAGCAGCTCGTCGGGCGTGCCGCGCATGACGATGGCGTTCTGGCTTTGCACGCCGTAGACCTTGGAGTTGGGCAGCACGTTGCGCAGGGCGGTCTGCACGTCATTGAGGTCGTTCTGCTGCCAGGCGTTGGCCAGGTAGAAGGTCTGCACTGCCTGCTCGTCGAGCTCGGTGCGCTTGACGCGGGTGTTCTGGGCCACAAAGATGGTGTTGCTGGTGATGGGGCGCCAGAAGGTGTTGGACATGGTGCCCACGATGCGCAGGGCGTCGAGCAGGGAGACGTTGCTGAGGTCGACCTGGATGCGCTTGGAGTTGTAGTCGGGATCGAAGAGGACGTTGATGCCGGCAGCCTTGCCGATGGCCTGATAGACGATCTTGGTGTCCTCAGTCATGTGCAGGGTGAGCGGCTCATTGGACATGGGCTTGAGCTGGGCGGGGCCTTCGATGGTTTCGAGCTCCTGCTGCTCGCCGGCGAGCTCCGGCACGGCCATCTCCGGCGGCGCGACGGCCTGGCCCTGCTTTTGGCGGACGAGATTGATCTCCTGCTGGGCCTCTTCGTCGGATGGGTCGATCTCTGAGGCGTGGAGAAACTCCGCCAGCGCGCCCTGGAGATCGCCGGCCTGGACGAGCTTGCGGCCGGCGCTGATGTGCGCGGCCGCCGCGGAGACGCGCACCCGGTAGAGCGCGGTCTGGTAGCGCAGATCCTTGGGATTTCTCTGGAAGGCCTTCTGGTAGTCCGCGTAGGCGGTGTCGTAGTCCTGGCGGGCTTCGGCCGCCTGCCCATGCTTGAAGTAGGCGTTGGCGGAGGGTCCGTAGGCGTGCAGGCAAGGGCTCAAAAGAACGGCCAGTGCGAGCACGAGGAGCGAGGCAAAACAGGCGAAGGCTCGCCCTCGGGCGGACCGGGAATCAGACTGCGAAGCGGACCTCCATCTGGACCTGAACGTGGACCTGAACGTGGACCTGGAGATGGCGGAGGGATGGATGCGATGCGTCATTCTACTCCCAGGCGTTTGCGCCCGCCGCAGCATGACGGACGGGACGATGCGGGCTGGCAGGGCCGCCCGGTGCGCAATTCTCG
>Ga0335072_10015850_pt1 | contig 10691 bp, 8 predicted proteins | sample Lox_Sample_21_FD_206725 | JGI IMG/M metagenome (GOLD analysis project Ga0335072, IMG submission 206725) | Soil microbial communities from Loxahatchee National Wildlife Refuge, Florida, United States - Lox_Sample_2.1 | ecosystem: Environmental > Terrestrial > Soil > Wetlands | place: USA: Florida... | reverse complement strand
ATCAGATCGTTGCCCGGGTCGAGCCGCCATGGCATTCCCTCCGGCTCGGTCAGCACCGGCGTGTCGGGCTTCCAGAAAAGGAAGTGAGAATCGGGCTCAAATGTATTGCCGGAATCCACCAGCAATTCCATTCCCGGGACGCCGTTCTGCCAGTCGAGGGGATGCTGCCGGCGCAAGCTCGCTGTGCGATCGATGATGATGTTCGCGTGATGCACGATCTGCGGAGTCCCCGGCACAATTTCCAGTGCGCGGATGTAGTGTGTCTGCTTCAGCGGATAGGGCAGGATGAAGTTGCGAAAGACGTCTGTGCCGCCCGCATTCAGCGCGAAAGGCCTCGGAACCTTCAGGATCAGATCCGGCTTTCCCAGCACCCATTCCGCATCATAGTGCGGCGCTTGCGGCGCTTCTTTGGGATTACCCTCGGGCGTCCCGAGCTTCGCCCATTGCTTGATCAGCGATTGCTCATGGTCGCTCAGGCGGCGAACATCCGCGAAATCGCCGTAACCTGGCTCCGGCAGCCACGGCGGCATGAAACGCGATTGTGTCACGAGCACCATCTGCGGGGCCCAGCGACGCGCATCGGCATACGTCAGCAGACTGAATGGCCCCGCGCCACCTGGATGATGGCACGTGGTGCAGTGGGCATAGACGAGCGGCGCAATATCGTGACTCCAGGTCACAGGAGTCTCTTTTTGCGCGTCATGCTCTGTTGCGGCCGTTGTTGCACTGCTCTGTTGCTGCGCCAGCACCGGACGCAGATCGTGGGCAGTCCACAGGATGAGCGAGAAGAGTGCGGCGACGAACGAACGAGCAGCAACCGCAACACGCGGAATTCTCATGGCTGAAGAAAGACAATCGAGCAGCCGACTGGCGGTCCACCCGGCTTTGGAACCGGTTTCGACGCGATCGCGTCGGCAATCGCAGCTTCCAGTTCATGATGTTGAGCCAAAGGCTTCTCCTGGCCGAGAGAAATGTACCGATCATCAATCCGGCCGTCATACACCTCGTGCAATTCCCCACCTTCCACCATGAAAAGAGCGGCCTCCGGCGTCACAGTTGCATGAGCCATGCGCACCAGGTTCTGCTGCGGATCGAGTAGTGCACTCTCTGAGATGGAGAAATCATGATCGTGCTGCTTCACAACAGATGCAGTGTCCCCCGGATTTGGAAATACCCACCAGAAGCGCACCCCCTGATTCGCAAACTCACGGTTGAGTCGCGCAACTTCAGGTACATAGCGGTTGGATATCGGACAGTCCGTCGCTGCAAAAATCAGGACCACTCCACGAATCCCCGGACCGGTTAACTGGCGAATGGGATGCCCCTGCAGGTCCACTCCGAACGGATCAGGCGCCGGCGCGCACATCGCGGAAAGCGAGATGGCAAACAGGATCGCGGCGGCGCAATGGGATGGGGAACGCAAAGGGCTCTGGCCGGCGAAGCGGCTCGACCGATTCTACCAAAGCGAAATCTGCATCTTCCAGCATTTCTTTGCTGCGGTCACAATTCCAGTTTTGACCATATCGCATCGATTTTATCCTTGGTTGCGCGATCCATTTGGATCATCGCCGGCCATGGACGCTCGAATCCTTCAGCCTTCCACTTGCGGGTTGCATCAACACCCATCTTCGACCCGTAGTTCGGCAGCCGCGACGAGTGGTCGAGAGAATCGATCGGCCCGAGCATAAACTGGATGTCCCTCTCCGGATCGATATTATTCGTCACTCGCAGCACAACATCTCCAATGTCCTGCACATCGCAATCCTCATCCACCACGATGATGCACTTGGTAAACATGGCCTGTCCCAGCGACCAGATCGCGTTCATCACCTTGCGCGCTTGCCCCGCGTAACTCTTGCGGATCGAAGCAATCATCAGGTTGTGGAAGACGGCCTCAACCGGCAAATGAATATCCACCAGTTCTGGAATCGCCATCTTCATCGCGGGTAAAAACATGCGCTCCACGGCCTTGCCCATCCAGGCGTCTTCCATTGGTGGCTTGCCAACAATCGTGGCGGCATAGATCGGATCTTTGCGGTGCGTGATGCAGGTGAGATGAAATACCGGGTACTCATCCATCAGGGTGTAGAAACCGGTGTGGTCGCCGAATGGTCCCTCGCTGCGCAGTTCGCCCAACTCCACGTAGCCCTCGAGCACGATTTCGGCGTGCGCCGGAACCTCCAGATCGACGGTCTCGCACTTGACGATATCAACGGGCTTGCTCCGCAGGAATCCGGCAATCATGAATTCTTCAACCTCGGGTGGCGCCGGAACAATCGCCGCAAACGTCGTCGCCGGATCGGTACCAATTGACACCGCAACCTCAAATCGAGAGCCCCTCAGCTCCCCGATCGACACCAGCGACGATCCTCCAATTGTCCCCTCCGGAAGGGTGACAGATCCGCCGGCCGATTCGGCCATAACGGCAACTCGCGCGCTCTTCGGATCGACTGTCGACGCTGATGCCGCTGCCGCGCGCATTGCCTCGCGGTAGTGTTCAGCCGCAACCTTCTGCCGCTGCCAGTGCATCCCAGTGGTCTGGCCGTCGTAGACCTGCATGCGATACATGCCGATGTTGCGCTTGCCGGTTCGCGGATCGCGCGTATGCACGCAGGGCAGAGTGATAAACCGACCGCCATCCTGAGGCCAGCATTTGAGGATCGGAAACGTGTTGAGATCGAAGTTGTCGCGAAGAACGACTTCTTTGCACGGAGCGTCCTTGGCGTTCACGGTCTTTGGGAACGCGCTCGTCAGCGCTCCCAGTTGAGGCAGCATCTTGAGTTTGTCAAAAAAGCCCTCGGGCGCTTTCAGGTTCATCAGCCCGCGAATGCGGTCAGCAACATCGTCGACTCGTTCCACGCCCAGAGCAAGAGCCATCCTGCGTTCGCTGCCAAATTGGTTGATCAATACCTTGTGACCGGGATAGCCTCGCACGTTTTCGAACAGAAGCGCCGGCCCTCCGGCGGAGTACTTCTTTTTCGTCTCGTTCCCGTTCGTTGCTTCGCCGCGTCTCGCGCCTATCTTCGACACCCGATCCGTAATCTCGGTGATCTCCAGTTCCGGAGAAACCTCTTCGCGGATGCGTCGAAGTTCACCATGTCTTTCAAGGGTCATGATCCAGTCGCGCAGGTCTTCGTAGGCCAAGAGGATGCTCCGTTCTTTAAGGATCGCTCTCACTCATACTAAGGCCTTTGAACCTAGCTTTGCGCAGGACGGCGCATCTGTGCCATACTCGCGGCCACGTAGCTGCATCAAGCAATCGAAACCGAGTTTACGGGACAAAATATCCCCTGGACTCCATCCGAAGGAGAATGACATGAGCCCATCCCCCGCCGTGCCATGCAAGCCCTATTTCAAGCGACGTAAACGCTTCTCTGCCGCCGCTCGCGCTGCCGCTAAGGCCGGAGCCGGTCCCTGGAACGTACCCGCTCTCTGCACCGCCTACAACTGGCCCACCGGCCTCACCGGCGCCGGAGTCATCGCCATCGTGGAGCTCGGCGGCGGCTGGGTTCAATCCGACATCAATGCGTTCTTTTCCTCGATCAACCAGCCGGCACCGCAAATCACGGACATTTCGGTCGATGGCACCCAGAATGACCCCAATCAGAGCGTCGGTTCAGCGGACGACCCCGACTATGAGGTGGCTCTGGACATCGAAGTCGCGGGCGCAGCCTACTTCGCCGCCGCCGGCAAACCCGCAACGATCCGCATGTACTGGTCGCAGGACATCGCTTCCGCGGTCCAAAAAGCAGCGTCCGACGGCTGTGACGTTTGCAGCATTTCATGGGGCGCGGACGAGGCGATCTGGGGCACAGCCGCGGCAGAGCAAATGGAGTCAGCAGCCACGACAGCTACAGCCAGCGGGATGATTGTGTTTGCCGCTTCCGGCGACAACGACTCGGGCGACGGCGGCTCAACGCCTGCCAACGTCGATGTGCCTTCCTCATGCCCCCACGTGGTCGGCTGCGGAGGCACCTATAAGACGGCGACTCAAGAAACCGTATGGAACGATAACCCCGGTCAGACCAATGGTGAAGGAACCGGGGGAGGCTATTCGACTATCTTTCCCGTGCAGGCCTTTCAGGTAGGCGCTCCTCCGGCGCCGGCCGGCACCACCGCCGGCAAAGGCCGCATGGTGCCGGACGTTTGCGGCGATGCCGATCCCAACACGGGATACAACATCGTCGTGCACGGTTCACCGACCGTTGTCGGCGGCACCAGCGCGGTTGCCCCGCTTTACGCTGGCTTGTTCGCTTCGTTTGGAACCAAGCTCGGATTTATTACGCCCAAGCTCTGGCAAAACCAGCAAGCTTTCAACGACATCACTGTGGGCGGAAACGGCTTCTACAATGCTGCGGTCGGTCCAGACCCCTGCAGCGGAATCGGATCGCCCATCGGGAAAAGCATTGCCGCGCTGTTTACCGGAAAATAACCGTCACTCGGCCACGGGAAGCGCCGGCTGCACTTCATCAAGAGGGTAGCCGAGACGCTTCCATTCGTCGAATCCACCGCGCAATGGCCGCACGCGGTCGATGCCCAGCTTGTGAAGCATCATGGCCGTCTTGGCCGCGGTAGCTTCATTGGGGCATGTGCAATAGAGCACGATGTCGCGATCGCGCGGGATTTCAACGCTGCGCGCGGCAAGCGCTTCTGGCGACAGGTGCAGCGCCCCCGGAAGCGTAAACGGGTCCGGCAACAGTTCCAGAGGGTGGCGCAGGTCCACGATGAAAAGCTCTTCTCCTGCGTCAAGAAGCTGCTTCAGTTCTTGCGGCTCGAGACGCGCTTCCACGAGCTCTTTGAGAAAACGCTGGCGGCGAACAAGCCGGGCGACGAAAAAAACCGCGATGGCAAGAATGAGCAGGAAACCCGCAAACCGCCCAATCCAATCCAGCAGGCTTGGATCGCGCTTCAGCGCATCACCAAAGATTCTGCCGGCGCCCAACAGTGCGCTTACCCACAGCGTCGCGCCGATTGCATCAAAGAATAGAAACGCGCCCAACGACATACCGTTCTCACCGGCCACCGGGGCGGCCAGCGTCGCGAGTCCTGGAACAAACTTGGCGAACATAAGCGTGACGCCGCGGCGGCGTCCAAAAGAGTCCTGGGTCTTGCGCACGCACACCGCAGGTTCAAGGGAGAGCTTGCATAGAATCCGCAAAACGTGGTGGCCTATTCGCCTGCCAGCCAGGAACCAGGTCGTATCGGCCATGAGAGTCGCCACCACTCCAAGAAGCAGAGCGAGCCCGAAGCTGAATCGATGCTCGGCCGAAAGCGTCCCGGCGGCAACCAGGATCGGGGTCGCGGGGAGTGGCACCCCAAACTGTTCCACGAGGATCCAGAGAAACAGGATCAGGTAGCCGTACATGAGCAGAATGTGCGTCGAAAGAGCCATTAGGAAGAATTTCCGATCCTGGTTCGTGAAACCCGATACGTGCAAACGACAATTCTGGTTCGCTTTCGGTGCAAACCAGGTGGCCTACATGCTATGGGATGATTCAGGAGCAGTTTTGTTTCAAACTCTGAACCACCTCAATAGATGGCCCAATAGAAAAGGCCGCCCAGAGGCGGCCCTCCCCACAAGAATCAGGAACTTACTGTTCCGTGGCTGCTGTCGGCTCCGTTAATCCTGCCTGCGTCTGCGTGGCCTTGCCGGTGAAATAATTGCGATCCCAGAGATTCTTGTAGAACTCGCCCGTCAACTCAGCAGCGCGCGGGCCGAAAGTCGGCCGGCCACCCTCAAGAAAGAACACCGTCACCAGCGCTCCCTGCGGGGTGTCTGAGTATGAGGCAAACCATCCAAATCGCGTACCTTTGTCGGAACAAGTCCCGGTCTTGCCAAAGACGGGCAGTTCCTGGAAGTTAGCCCGCAGGCTGCGAGCGGTCCCGTATTCCACTGCGCCAGCCATACCATCCTGCAGTTCCGGAATGTATTTCGCAATGTTCAGCGTCCGCTTCACTTTCGGTTGGAAGTTCGCGACCTCTTCGGGCGTGGTTGGATGCTGCAGGTAGTAGAGAGTCCCGCCATTCGCGATAGCCGCCACCAGCGCGCCCAGTTGCAGCGGAGTCATAGAGACGCCCTGCCCGAAGCTGCACATGCGACCCACGCCACCCTCTGATACCGGGATAGGCTGATCGGGATACACGCCCAGTTGCTCGCCCTGGATGTGGTACCCGGCTAGTTCGCCCAGGCCAAACTGCGTGGCGTAGTGGCGCACTCGTTCAAATCCCAGTTCCCTGCCCAGTTCTTCAAAGTATAGATTATTGCTATGGGCAATGGCCTCAGTCATGTTCATGCGGAAACCGGGCAGCTGTACCGGTGTATCCCGCGTGACAATGCCTTCTGACAGCGCTGCGAGAGCCACGGACAGTTTGATTGTCGAGCACGGTTCGGCGCCCGGCGAAAGGGCGAGCTTCTGATTCACCATCGCCAGGATGCGACCATCGGAGGGGTCGATGACCACCGCCGTCCCATTCATGTCGCCCAGTGCGTCAATCGCCGCCTGGCGGACCACCGGGTCTTCACCCGCCGTGATGTCCCCGGCGAAGATGTTGCCTGCGGCGAACGAACTGGCTGTGAAACGCTCGTAGTACCGATGGCGGCGTACGTGCAGCGACGCCCGCCTCAATGTCCCCCGGGAGTGTGATCGAGTAACGATGTGATGGCGAACCGCCACCGCGCGATGCGCTGTCGTCTGATGGGTTCTGGAGGGTCTCGCGGTTGCCAGGCGTTCCTTCGAAGATTTCGAATGGTGCAGCGTGTGAGGTGCATTGAGCGCGGTTGCTCGATCAACTCCCGCTGTGAATCCGGCCAAAGCAATTAAGAAAACAACAACACAAGACAGCTTCATCCAGCCAGCACCTTCTCCAGAAAAATTACGTGCCGCGCGTCTTCTTGCAGAAAGCGCACTTGATGCTCTAGTGGCCCCGTAATGGCGCCTCAGATCACGTCGTCTACAGGTCCTGCTCCCTCATCAGAAACTCACGGCTACTGGACGTTGCTAGTCCCGCCGAGAGCGCCGACGAAACTCCGGCTGACTATTGCGTACTTTTACAATAACCCAGGCGGTAACCGAGTTGCGCAGCATCTTTACCTAAGACTTTGGTTCACTATAGTGCCGATTCTGCTTTGAGCTCGATAAATCTGCTGTGACCAAAGTCACTCATCTTCTCCAAGGTAATCATCAAGGTAATTAAAACCTCAAGCGACGCATGAATGCAGGTACGTCCAAATCCCGCTCGGCATCCTCGCCCGTCGGCTTTGAGGCCACGCCCGCCGACTGGCCGGCATTCTCTTCCGCCCCCGGTCCACGCACCCCGTTGCCAAGATCGGCTGCATAATCCTTTTGCAGCGGCGTGTAGGCCGATTCCTCGGCCAGTTCCGCAAACTGCGGACGCGCCGGCGTCAGCGCTAGCTCCGGGTCGACGGGTCTGCTGTCCGTCCGTTGCTTCGAAGCCGCCTTCGAAACCGCTTTTTGAGCCGGAACAGCCGCCGTCACCATCTCCGGTTCATCCGTCACCGTTTCATCCTCCTCGGCATCATCCTCTTCGCTCAGGAAGCGCGGTGCAGCCGGTATCGGCGGCGCGACAGGCGCGGCCTCGCGCATCCAGTTGTCGGGAGCCATCACAGGCACCGAAACCACCGGGGCCTCCTCCACGTTCAGCATGCGAGCCCGCCGTTCCGGCATCTGGTCGCGGAAGCCCGTGGCGATCACCGTAATCTTGATCTCGTCGCCCATCTTCTCGTCCTGCACGGCGCCGAAGATAATGTTGGCATCTTCGTGAGCTGAAGTCTGGATCAGAGTGGACGCCTCGTTGACCTCAGAAAGCTTCAGCGAACTCGAGCCGGTGATATTGATCAGGATGCCGCGTGCACCGTCGATTGCTCCAGCCTCGAGAAGAGGCGACGCCATGGCTGCCTGCGCCGCTTCCACAGCGCGGTTCGAACCGGAGCGAATCGCCGTCCCCATCACTGCGTGACCCATGCCGGCCATGGTTGTCTTCACATCGGCAAAGTCACGATTGATGATGCCGGGGATCGTAATAATGTCGGAAATACCCTGCACGCCCTGACGCAGAACGTCATCCGCAATTCTGAAGCTCTCAAAGAAGCCGGCATCCTTGGCCACGGCCAGCAGCTTTTCGTTTGGGATCACGATCATCGTGTCCACGCTCTCGATCAGCTCTTTCAGCCCACGCTCCGCCTGTTGCAGCCGCCGCTTGCCTTCAAACGCAAACGGCCGCGTGATGACGGCAACGGTCAAAATCCCCATTTCGCTGGCCAAGGAGGCAATCACCGGAGCCGCGCCGGTTCCCGTGCCGCCGCCGAGACCGGCAGTAACAAACACCATATCTGCGCCTTCCAGCGCCTCAATGATCTTTTCGGAGTCTTCGAGGGCGGCGCGCCGTCCCACGTCGGGATTGGCCCCGGCGCCGAGGCCGGAAGTGAGCCGCACTCCGAGTTGGAGCTTCACGGGCGCGTGCGAAAGCTTGAGCGCCTGCACATCGGTGTTTGCGGCGATGAACTCGACGCCCTCAAGCCCTGCCTGGATCATGCGATTGACGGCGTTTCCCCCGCCGCCGCCCACTCCGATCACCTTGATGCGCGCCCCACGGGGTGCTTCATCGTGATACTGAATCCGCATTTCGGCAAGATCGCTCTTCTTCTGCTCCACTGCGGCTTTCGGCTCCGTTTTCATTTCCGGTCCTACCCCCTGCTAGAAACTCGATGCGAAGATGGCGCGCAGCTTTGCGCGCAGGCTGTTGTTCTCGGCCGCGCGGGTCACGCGCGTGCGGTGGGCATACAAGAGCATTCCGATCGTCGTGGCAAAAGCCGAATGAACCAGCTCGCCAGGCATATTCGACAGGCGCACCGGCAACCCGGTACGCGCTGGAACCCGTAATTGGCTTTCCGTCACGTCCAGCATCCCCGGTAACATCGCTCCGCCTCCGGTCAGCACGCACCCTGCACCCAATGCGTCGACCACTCCGCCCTGGCGAAGGCTCTCTCTCACAAAATACATAAGCTCGCGGGCTCGTGGTTCAAGAATCTCCGCAATGGTACGCAAAGCCAGCATGTGCGGCTGCGGATTCGCGATCTCCACCTCCGCATCCTGCGGCACCGCTGTCACGACACAATGGCCGTACTGGCACTTCAGTTCCTCGGCCTTGGCCACCGGAATCTGCAGTCCCACGGCCATATCATTTGTAAAATGTGCCCCGCCTACCGGAACCGACGCCGTGTGCGCCACAGCCCCTTCGAAAAACACCACCAGATCGCTCGATTGAGCGCCGATATCCAGCAGGCAAACGCCCAGTTCCCTCTCGTCGGCCGAAAGAGTCGCCTCAGCGGAGGCAATCGACTCGAGAACCGCCTCGGTCACTTCAAGCCCGGCTCGATTCGCGCAGGTCACCGTGCTTTGGAACGCACTGCCGGAGCAGGTGGCAATATGCAGATCGACTTCAAGTCGTGCTCCAACCATCCCAACCGGATCAAAGATGCCCGGTTGATCGTCCAGAATGAATTGGCGTGGCAGCAGATGCAGGATTTCGCGGTCCGGCGGTCTTTCCACCGCACGAGCTCGCTCCAGCGCCGCCCGCACGTCTTCGCGGGTAATCTCGCGCATCCGGTTGCCCAGACCGAGTCCGCCGTTGGTGTTCAGTCCGCGAATGTGCGGGCCGCCGACACCTACGGCGCAGTTGTCAATATTCACCTGCGCTACCCACTCCGCGCGCTCCACCGCCGCCTTTACTGCCTTGGCAGCCGGACCCAGATCGGAGATAAGCCCTTTACGCATACCCGCCGACTCCGCAATCCCGTGCCCACGGTAGCGCAACGCACCCTCGTTCAGATCGGCGGCCAGCACGCGCGTCCACGCGCTGCCGATATCGAGCACCACAATCAGATTGTCCTGTTGCTCGCTCATCGTTTTTCTCTCACTGACCCTGGTGCGCAGATACCCGCTTGGCGGCAGCCTTCTTGTTGTGCTTTAGCGCGGCCCGCTTGGCTTCCGCGCGCTTCTTCTCCTTCAACCTCTTTTCAGCCCGGGCCCTCGGCATCGCCTTGTCGATGGCCGACGTATGTGCCTTGCCGGGCGTTTTCGCGGACGTCTTGATCGTCGCGTGATGATCTGTTGCCGCCGGCTTGCTCTTTATGTGGTTGGCCGGCTTTGGCGCCTCATCTGCAACAACCCTCTTCATCGGCGCATCTGCCCCTTGAGCTTTAGGCGCAGCCTTTCCATCAGGAGAAGGCTTCGCAGGCTCGCTGTCGGCCTCCGCTTCGTCAGGCACCTTCAGCGATGCTTGTGCATCCGCCGTGCCATGAGTCATCTCCAACACAACCTGTTGATCAAAGCGCAAATCCACTTCAGCCAGCTTCGGATACTGCTGGCGCCACTCCGCTATGTGCTCCTTGTAGCGCTGATAGCGCTCGAGAAAATGATCCTGCCCAAAGTGCGCCAGGATATCGGTGCCTTGCTCCGGCATCAGAACCCGCGCATCTTCAGGGTCTGTCAAATCGATCTCCGAAATCTGGTCGGAATAATGCTGCCCATTCGCATCCAGGTCCGCCAGCAGGCGCTGATAAACCGCCATACGCGCCTTGCGCGCCGCCAGAGGATCGCCCGCATCAATGCCCGTCACTACGGGGAACGAATAATGATGTTGCGCCATCATCGCAGCGGGCATATCGAGCA
>Ga0335072_10015849_pt1 | contig 10691 bp, 9 predicted proteins | sample Lox_Sample_21_FD_206725 | JGI IMG/M metagenome (GOLD analysis project Ga0335072, IMG submission 206725) | Soil microbial communities from Loxahatchee National Wildlife Refuge, Florida, United States - Lox_Sample_2.1 | ecosystem: Environmental > Terrestrial > Soil > Wetlands | place: USA: Florida... | reverse complement strand
CGCAACTTCTTGGCATCACTTTACGTGCTTTCGAAGCTCGAATTTTTTTTCCGGCAAATTATCTGTGAAAGAGCCTGGAGTACAATCGAGCAATAAATTGAATCCGAAATCATATCTATTGCGGCTATGTCGGCCAACGGAGATACACAGTCAAATGAGCATCTCGTTCAATCGGACGACCCCAAACATCCCGCAAACCTCATCTGTGAGCTATGCGCCGGATTTTATACCCTTGGCTGGGTACGTAGCATCAAACACGTAAGAATAAAAGATTGATGGTAATGTTTTACACTCGTAGGTCACTGGCACGGGGGGAGGCACGAGTATCCGACAGAGTGACCACATTTACATCGCGCCATCGGGTGTCCAGAAAGAGCGTCTGCAGCCCCAGCACATGTTTGTCATGGACTTCAAGACGAAGCAGTACCTGCGGAAGCCTAATGTACGAGCGTCGCAATATGGAAAGCCCCAGCGTTACATTCTGAGCTGATCATCCTCCAGGCTCTCAAACCGTCTCAGTGTACTCCGCTCTTCTTAGCGGCGTTCGACAAGCGCAAAGCCGGGTGCTGTATCCATACTCACTCGCAATGGGCGGTGCTTGTTACGCTTCTGGTGGAACGAGACTTCGGACGCGATGCCTGCTTCGAGATTGAGCATCTGGAGCAGATCAAAGGCATTCCCAAGGGTTACGGGAAGCAGGGCTATATGGGATACTATGACCGTCTGAAGATACCAATCATCGAGAATACGGCTCAGTAAGTGTCTCCCGTTTTTTGTCTCTCCCTGGCGCACGGAACATGAGGGCTTACGAGAAGCGTTGCAGCGAGGAAGATTTGGCTCAGACATTGGAGGCAGCGATCGATGAGCATCCAGATACGTGTGCCGTCTTGGTAAGGCGGCATGGAATGTAAGTAATCACGAGTCTCTCTTTCCTCTTGTATGCACTGACATATCCAGCTATGTCTGGGGCGACACGTGGGAGAAAGCGAAGACGCAATGCGAAAGGTAGGCGATAACCAATTTCTCGATAATTGACCACCACTGCAGAGCACCATGCTGACCGTCAAAATAGTCTCGACTATATATTCCAACTGGCAATTGAAATGAAGAAGCTCGATTTACCGTGGACGGTCAAATCGTCGTAGGCAGGTGGCAGCGGCTGGGGCTGAACGCGTCACAATCACCAACATGCTAGGAGTAGAAGTCAAGCTCACGACATTTTCAACCTGTGATGAGTTTGCTGGTTCTGCTTTTGTCCGAGGGCTGGGATATATGAAAGCACCGATGGATAGACGGATTGAGGGCGTTAGATGCAGTGCTTTTGTTAGAGTCGACGCGCCAGCCGCGCAAAGACGTCCCACACCAACACCAAACTGCAAGCATTTATTGAAAGTTTGGGCATTGCAATGAATCAATACGAAACGAAGAGAAATGTCAAAATTGTGTTGCTTCTTCATCATATACCGCTAGATGTCGTTTCGCTATACTCCAACGCGCTGCCACGGCGTGGGCAGCTGAATCGACATTGAATAGCTCGTCCAAGGCCTTGGCCGCCTGCGTTTCTCCGGTCGCAAACCAATCCGCCGCTAAGGCGCCGCGCCTGATAGCCCGCACAGTTCGGGGGCTTGCCTCTGGAGAGCTGGCAATCGTCAACATACCATCTAAGCAGCGCAAAGACGCCAGAAATTAATACATACTAATATTTACACATGCTAACCCGCATCAGCATCGATCGCAAAGTGTATCCGCGCGCCGCTGAAGCCAGTTCCGGTGGGATAGTCACGTCGCAAAGGAATTTTCCAGCCTCACCCATACCCTTTGTTTAGATTCTGCAAGATCGCACTCCAGTCGTGATATCTGTCTCCCGTGCACGCCGTTTTAGGAAAGCCATAGCCTCACTTAGATGTCCAGAAACATTTTTGGGAGACAGCCTACACAGCTGCAGTCGTCTCCTCTGTTGCAAGAGCAGGTTTGTCAGCTGCTTCTGGGGCATCGTGCATCGACACGTCAGCTTCTCCCTTCGCGTCATAAACTCCAGTGCTGGGCCCCGCAGTTTCAGCCGATTCGGAAGCGGCCTCTGGTCTTCACTGGCTCGTCTGCTGGAGCCTCTGATTCAACCTTTTCGTGAGAGAAGCCGTTCGTGGTCGGCTCTTTGGACGAACCCAGCTCTGCACCAGCGGAAACAGGATCGAGACCGAGGGCCGGCGCCCAAACTGCTAGCAGGTGAGAAGAGCGGTCCTTGAAATTGTACATGCTTTCGAGAGGGATATCATCGAGCTTCAAGATAGCCTTCAGCACTTTGTTGATCTTGGTGCTCTTGATGATACCGCCGTCGAGATCGGGAAACTGCTCCAGCTGCTTCATTTGCTGGTTCATGGAGTCCATTTCTTCTTCCTTTGGAGAATGGTCTCGCGACAGAAAGCCTTTCTGGAGTTTGTGGCGGAGATAGAGGACTAAAAAGTCAGCGACTGTACGGCCACACGCATCGTAGTCACTTACTCATCTTTTCTTTCTTCTCGCGCTTCTCTTCTTCAGTCATCTCTGGCTCCGCAGGGGTAACCTCTGCTTCCTCGTCGGCTTTGGCCTTTGGCTTCTTCGGCTTCGATTTTTTGGGTTTGGTAGCCGAATCCTCTGTCGGAGTCTTTGGTCCATTCACTTTGAGCTTCATTTTTGGCGTCTTGGAGGGCTGGCAAGCGTCAGCTGCTTCACAGATATTGATAACGCGGGGAGGGAAGTTTAATACCTTGCCAGAATCTCCATCGCTCTCAGTCTCCTTCTTGCGCTTCTTCGACGACTTTTTGACAGCTTCGCCGTTTTCGCCTGCATCTTCCATCTCAACGTCATCATCGCCAGCGGCATCTTTAGTCTTTTTCTTCACTTCCTTGGCAGCTTTCTTGGCCTCGCGCTCGGCTTCTTCAGCCTCGATCTGCCTCCGACGTTCCTCATGCTCTGCAAGCATGTTTTTGAAGTAGACGAGATCGTGCGCTTCAGACGCAACCTTGTATGCGTCCCACAGCGCCTTTGACTTCTTTCCTTGCTTGGCGTCGTCAACTGTTGCTTTGATCTCTTCAAGGCTCAAAGGCGACAGGTCGGTGTTTACGTGCCAAGCACTGCGGGATCTGTTAGTACGAGCCCCAATAACGTCGAGCAACTGGGCGCTACTCACAACTCGTTGGTGCCTAAAAACATAACTGGGTAGCGGCGGTCTCTCGCATTCTTACCACCCTCTTCAAAGTCGGCGCGATAAGTACCATCAGCGCGGGCAGCACTGACAGGACGCTTATCGAGCAGAGTAATGGGTAGCATTTCCTCGTCGCAGATTACTGCAGGCCACGGAGGATAGCCCTTCATTTGAACGAACCAGTAATCACCGGGCTGCACGTTCAGATGCAACTCAGCTGTGGACTTTTTTCGATTGAGCTTCTTGGCTTTGTGCTCTGGAACACCAGATAAGGATTTGCGCTTCTCTTTCTTTTTGGATGCGGCGACGTCCGTTCCGGTGGCAGTGTCTGAGTCAGCGTTAGCCGTAGAAGATTCAAAACAAACTCCGACTATTACGAACCGTCCACAATTGTGGTATCACCCTCACCCGCTCCTGCCGTGGTATCCACGCCCGTCTCTTGATTCTCACCGTTCGCAACCGCGTCAGTTAGGTCGGTAGAAGCGTTCGCTTTGCGATATCCGTTAGTCTACGCGCTGCATAAGATGGCGGAGGAGTAATTTACCATCCGCGGTAGGTTGCGGTTGAGCCTGCTTGGTAGCAGTCTGCCCTGTAGTTGTCGCAGGCGCGTCAAGGTTGGCAGCGGTGACCCGGTCGGCACCCCCAGTTACCTCCTCTCTCACCGGGAGCTCAGCAGAGCTTGCAGTGATGGTATCCGCCATGGTGATCAAACGCGCACACGTCTGGGACAGCACGAGTGAACACGCCTCACTTGCGAACCTGGTGACAGTGGATCGTGTTATGACGCACGGACCGAGGAGCTCAACCGAAGGGCGCAGTGAGTCTACCGCGATGGAAATCCGTGTTTAGATAATGCAAATGATGAAATTGAGGCTGGGAGGTGGAGGGTGTGGGAGGTTGTGATGAGAAGTAGAGTCAAGGTTGGAATTGCGAAGAGGGAAAACCCGAGAGCCTCCAGCCCGCGTGTTGGAGGACGTCAGTTCCATCTCTACCACGCCAAACACAATCGGGCTAGTCTCGCTTCCGAGAGAAAGCGCGCTAAAAAGGCGATCTGCGTTCGCTGCAATGCCTCACTTCGCTGCCTGGAAGGCGTGTGTGGTGATTGAATGCCGTGCAGGAAGGCGGAAAGCGCTATTGCCCGGCCAAATATAGCTGGGTAGAGCTTTCCATAGCGTTGATCTGGTCAGATGGTTTATCTTGTTATCGTTTCTTTGCCATTCGTTGTATGCCTAGAGCTTCTCAGAGCTTTTCGTCGCGTTCCGCTTTTCCAAGTACCGTGGCCAGACTCTTACGCCATAACCAGCACCAGTCCCGGACATCAGCTCCGTTCAGACAGTGACGAGTTGTCGGGTGAGAGAATCCCAATTATAAAGATCTAATTTCCCTTTTCTACAGTGAATTTGTGCCTTGGGTCACCTGTTGATCCGTGCCTGGAATCGTATTGGTGGGATACATCTCATGGCGTCGACCGTCAATTCTGCACCCTCTTGCTCCACCAGGTCAGAGGCGTTTTCGACCATGCAAACGCATCTTGTATTTCTTTTAGCCACGTGATGAGGACTTTGTCATGTTCAATAAATGAGGTTGCCACTGCAATCGGCAGAGCCAGCCCCATCATGACGTCCGACGTCACCGAGAGACGAGCAAAGACATCTTCAACCGATCGACATATTTCGATTGCTGGCTGCAAGAAGAACCGCGCCTCTCCTGGAAGGAGAAGTGGATTACTTGGGTGATGTGATGTTGCCGTCTGGATCCATTCGATATCCGACGGCGTATTTGGCTCCATGGCTATTGGAAAGAGCATCGACTCAAGGCGCATCAGCCATAGCAGCGCTGAGTTGTAGAGCAGAATGTCCCCAGCATACGTAATGCTGTCGAATCGTAGCTTTGTACATGACATTGACTTAAAAATAGGATGCTCAATGCCGAATGGAGTTCTGTCGCTGGCGACTTCTCGGACGACGTGCTGGTGCTCCGCGTTCCAGAACCAGCGCCATTCTGAGAGTTGCGTCTTCAGAAACACAACTCGTGACCTAACTCTTTCTTTGGCCAAGATGTCGGTTGAATTTGGCCCACCCATCTCGTCGATATCCTCAAGAATTCCAGGTATGTCGGCGATAATGTCGAAAATTCGATTCGACGCGCTTTTGCGCGATGGCTGCTTCCATGGGATAACTTTCCAGTCCCGCTGCTCGAAGAACGTTCTCTTTCGGCGAATGAGTGACTCATTTGTCTATCAAAATGCCATTAGTTGATGCAATCTGCAGCCAGAAACGTATCAGAGACGTACCAAGAGTACTCTGGCAGCCGCGAATGCCGGAAGTAAAGCTTCGTCTTGAAACTTGTCCGGCCCGCAGTACTCTATGATACGTCTAAGGCCATTATAATGAATCCTCGGTGATGTGAAGAACGTCCCGTCGACACACATCTCGACCAAGTTAGCCTAGCGTGAAGAATTGGCTCGAATAACCCACAGTGTAAAACGTCAGGGCCATGACGGGTGCCAAAAGGTGAGCAGCTTCTTTGCGAGAAGCCGTGGAAATACTGTTGGCCAGCATTCCCAACGCGGTGCCATAAAGGCTAGTTGCTTCGATCTGCGACTCCATGTGCATCTCTTCGAGGCCGAGTATGCCAATGGCTAGAGCTCGAGCACAAATGTAGCTCAACGATGTTGGAGCTTCGAATAGCGCTGGTATTATCCATGGCCTGGTGAAATTAGCCCATCCACAAGTAGTAAAGAGGCAGGTAAAGGCCAGACTCTCTTTGAAAGCCTGAAGTCCGATCCATCGTGGTTCACCGAGCACGTGGCCGTCATCGTCGTCAGGTTTTCTTACGGCGAGCTCTGCCTTTTTGTACGGAATGACAAACGCATCGGCATTTGACATTGGCAGACATTCTTTGCAGTGGCAATCGAAAACGGCGCATCTGTTGCAAACGAGATCTCCTCCGTCTGCGATTGTGGCTGAGAACGGCGTCACAGAATAGCATGGGCAAGAGGAATGCCATATACCATGTCCAGGCTCTATTGGATCGACAATCTCGACATTTTCCATTGGATGGATGTTGTGCCATTCCCGGCTCAACAACCGCCCGCTTCTCGGTTTTCGCTTGCGATCGCCGCGACTCTCATGAATTCAGAGAACGTTTGGTGTTGGTTCTCGAAACGTGCTCCTTACCCTTCTGTAGGTCAACTTTGATGCGTAGTCTAAAATCCTCTTACTAGGGCATGTGCTTTTAATCTCGATCTCGACCTATCGCGAATGAATGCTAAAAGTCGAGGAGGTGAAAGGCCCGGGAGGTTCGGGTCAGTAAGCCAGCGTCATCTCAAGCCATAGGCGCCTGGACAGAGGAAGCTACTGGCTGCCCTCGAAGGCACTTAAGATTGGCCGGATTAATATGCAGCCAAGGAGCCGTGTTAGAAGTGAAGTGATAGTCGGGACGCAGCTCTTGCATTCGAAATGCGCGAGAATTCTAACATCGAAAGCCATCGGAAGAGAAGCGTGGGTAGGGGACCATCCGACCCGGAACACCGACGCCACCTAGACTACGCGGCCACAAGCCATAACGAGTCGCTACCATACTACCCAACCAGTCCCATCACAGATTCAGCTAGAGTCTATGTCCTTCACCCACTTGGTGGGGACGTAGTGCAGAATCTTAACTAGAACAATTTCTAGCGCAAGTAAGAAAGATATGTTTAGACGTCGGTGAGGATCACAGGGAACATGGGTTGACGGCTTCTCAGCCTGGTTGGGGATAGTCGACGAGCGTCCTCCGATTGTCGTCGCCTAACGCTCGCCAGTTGCTTCATTGGAAGAACATAAAGGTGTAGCTTCCTTTTCATTTTCGGGCCTAGATGTTCTCAAAATCCCCTCCCGGCCCTGGGCATAACTGGCCGCTTCACGACACCCTGAGTTTTAACCTTTCGTGCTGCCGAATCAGCAGAACTACGAACACTTGGTCGCATTGCAGTCTTCTCTTTTGCGACTCTCTCATCCTCTCGTTTCTTGTCCGCTGCCATCTGAGCCTCAATTTCGGCCCTTCGATTGAATTCCATCTCCGTGAACTTCTTATCCCGAACAGAATAGCCTTTCTCCTTGATGGAGTAGAAAACGGCCCCCAAGTCCGCCAGCCAATGCGGGTCTACAGAAGTCACGCATGACATGTACTCTTTCGACGTGAGGATAAGCTCGTGATAGACCACGTAATCAGGAAGATAGCCGAGTCCGTACAAGGCGCTTGTTGGGTGTAGCTGGACGGTTACGCTGGTGCGCAGGTTGATATATTCGCCGAGGCCTTTGACCTTTGCCGCCTGGTGGTAGTATCCGGAGCAGATGCATTTGCGTATGACGTCCCAGTCAGTGCCGCAGCTTGTGAACTGCATTTGCTGTACCTTCATTATATCTTGAAGCTGGTCCCGAATTTCTTTCGCACGGCGTAGAGCCTTGGGATGAAGGAAGTGTCTCACACACCAGCCGTCGGAATGCTTGCTCAGTCTCCACTTCTCGTAGACGTGCAGCAGGGTAAGGTGATCCGATTCCGCAACAAAGAATTTCTCCCGCGCTGAGTCGGCCTCTTCTTGCCTCTCTTTCGGTCTGTAGAACACGCTCGGAACTGAAAGCATGGAGACGATGGTCAGCATTTCTTCGCTGCAGCCGTACTCCACCGCCGTGATAATTAGTTTGGCCAAGGATGGATCCATAGGAAAGGCGATCATTCTCCTTCCTAGAGCCGTCAGCTCTCCGAGGTTGTCGACAGCCCCGAGAGCCCAAAGGTCGAACAGCGATGTAGATATAGTGTCCTGAGGGGGCGGATCCATAAAGTCGAATTCCAGGAGGTCTTTCACTCCCAAAGACTTAAGGAGGAGGACGGTATTCGCGAGATTAGTTCGTTGAATCTCCGGAATCGTCTGTATGTAAAACTCGTCCTTGAACGCGCGCTCTGTATACATGTGGTAGCATTTACCAGGGCCGGTTCGTCCAGCTCTGCCTTGGCGCTGCAGTGCATTGGCTTGAGAGATTGGGGTAATCTGGAGGGCATCCATTCCCATTTTCGGGTTGTAGACTTTTAGTTTCGAAAATCCAGAGTCGACGACAAACATGATGCCGTCCACTGTGAGACTCGTCTCAGCGATATTTGTGGCAACAATAACTTTTCGAACACCTGGCTCGGCTTTGTCGAAAATCTTTGCTTGCAGATCTGCCGGCATCTGACTGTAAATTGGGAGGATGCTGAGCGGTGGAGGATCGTTCAGCAGTTTGAGCCTTTCAGCCATGAGCTCGCACGTAATTTCGATATCTTCTTGCCCAGTCATGAATACGAGAATGTCGCCTTCTCCTTGTGATACGTGGATTGCGAGGACCTGTTTGACCGCAGCATCGACATAGTCCGTCCTGGGATGATAAACTCTGGTGCTCCCCCATAAAAATCCGAGAACCTCTTCGAATTCATGGTAGCAGACGTTACGATGAGCTTCAGATCTCTTCGGCGAGCCAAAACTTTTTTGATCAGCCCCATCAGGACGTCGGTGTTTAATGCTCGTTCGTGGGCCTCATCCATGATTATGCAAGAATATCGATCGAGGTCTGGCTCCGTGATCGACTCCCGAAGCAGCACACCGTCGGTCATGTACTTGATGACAGTGTCCTTGGAAGTGCAATCCTCAAAGCGGATCGCATATCCGACCAGCCCTCCCAGTTTGGCTTCCATCTCCTCGCTGACGCGCTTTGCGACGCTCATGGCAGCTACTCGTCGAGGTTGCGTACAGCCAATCAACCCCAGTCTGCCGTAGCCGTCTTCGTAAAGGAACTGAGTTAGCTGTGTGGTTTTGCCGGAGCCAGTTTGGCCAACCACAATAACGACTTGGTTGTCGCGGATGACTCGAAGTAGATCCTCCCTCACAGCAAAGGCAGGAAGATACTGCCGCTGTTCTTGCAGTGTTTTGCTTCGACTGAAAGCACTCTGACCATCACTGGACTTCAAGTGTTCCGCAAACTTGCTGCCGCCTTTCCTCTCGGCTTCTTCAGGGACTGGGGCGGCGCTATCACCTTCGTCTTCCCTCATTCCCAAGAGATTGCCGAGCGCAGTTCCAGCCACTTTAACTGCTTCTTGTGCTTGTTTCTGCCTCTCTTTCATCTGCCTTCTCTCTCGGACGACCCGGCTTCCTTTTCTGCTGAAGACGGCCATGTCGCTCTGACTATCCTTTACGGCGGGAATAGGGTCCAACTGTTTGGTGAATATCGTTCGCCCGTCGAGAAATGGAGGCTTTAGGTCGTGTACAAGAAGGTGGACGCGGGTGGACTCCTCATCATCCTCAAAATCTTCTGCGTAATCACGTCGCTGTGCGACTCCGGACGTGAGCATGCGGTTTGCCTCCCACCGATCCACGTCTTTCTGCTTCTGCACAGCCTTTGCGTTCATATGAGTGTTCTTTTTTCTTTCTGTTAATGCTGCCTCTCTCATCTGGTCCAGCCAGGCGCTATCCGTGCCACCAAATGGGTTATGACTTTCGTCTCCAAAGGTATGGCCAAACTCTTCACCGCCGTACCAGTCGCGGTCGAGAGCCATCTCATCTTCGTTAGCAACTCCGGGCTCCGGTGTATCAAATTCTTTCTGATGAGGCGTGGAAGAGCCATTTTGATGCAGTCGCGGAGTGTGAGGGCGTGACGGTGGCCGTGAAGCGACGCGAAATTGAGGTTTGATAACCGGCCGAAAGTCGTCATCGTCCGTAGGAGTCGCAAAACGGCCAGAATCCAGTTTTCGCCTTTTCAAGCCACTTTCATTAGACATGGTGAATCACCGTTAATGTGGAACTACGCAACGCAGAAAATGAGGTAGTCAACTTTTTGGTAGTGAAGCGGAACGTCGGTGGATCCATCTGCCAACTTCCGATTTCCACCGCTTTCGTCACCGCCCGGCGCGGAGACACCACAATCTTTTTTTTTTGCCGCCACACCTGCTGAGTAGCATAGTAGCATTAGAATGGCCTGGTAGTCTCTCAAGGGGAACTCTCTCATAATCGAGTTCACGAATCGACGATGTCTATTATTACTGCGACCACCTGGGCCCCTCGGGGCTACGCCGCACCTTTCCCGACCAAGTACGTGTTCGACGACGATGAGTATGGGCGAATCGCAAAGTTGGCAAAATTGCAGCTTGATGATGCAAAAGAGGATCTGGAAGAGGCTGAAGCCGAATCCACCGCCCATAGTAGTGGCGTCAGGCTGCCCGCAGATGAAGAGCGACAAGCTCGGGGCGCAGACGAAGACATCGAGGATGTAGATGATGACCTCAAAGAGTACGATTTAGAGCACTACGACGACGTGGCATCACAAGATGAAGCCGGAGAAGGCTCGACTATGGGAATGTTTGGAAATGTCAAATCACTCGTATATCATGAGAACAATGCAGACGATCCCTACATCGTCTTGCAAGAAGACGAGGACGAGGAAGAACGAAAAGATTTACAGATTCTACCAACAGATAACTTGATTCTTGCAGCTCGGTT
>Ga0335072_10015848_pt1 | contig 10692 bp, 7 predicted proteins | sample Lox_Sample_21_FD_206725 | JGI IMG/M metagenome (GOLD analysis project Ga0335072, IMG submission 206725) | Soil microbial communities from Loxahatchee National Wildlife Refuge, Florida, United States - Lox_Sample_2.1 | ecosystem: Environmental > Terrestrial > Soil > Wetlands | place: USA: Florida... | reverse complement strand
ACGATTGGGACATGAAAGGTGCTGATTGGGCCATCTTTCGACGGAAAGCTCAAGAAGGCTTGGACGATTTGAGAGACTTTGCTGAAGGGGATATGCCTGGCTCTGATGATATCGCCTTCAGCCAAACCGCGCGCAGCAGTCAGTACGGTCTCAGCACAGCCAGCCGTCGCGCCGAAACTCATGTTCCTTACGAAGTCTACGAGCCTCTGCAGGAAGTGTACAAGTTGCTCCTCGGCGACCCTGACGATCTCATGAAGTCCGCCTTTGACTGGGTGGAAGCAGCAATTGGACTCGCAGCTTGGTGGGATGGTGAAGACGAGCAGCTTCCTCGAGGCAGCCTTGCCGCGAGCCGTCGATCTGTAAACCGCATGCAGCACAGCCGGCCAGTGGATGTCACTCCAGCGCTCGCTTACCGACAACGACTAGCATACACGCTCGCGCAGGCCTTAGAAGATGACGAGCTAAAAGAAACGTTTGATGCGTCAAACTCGCTTCAGATCGCGCTAGCAAGCGTGTTCCAGAGCAACGTCGATGCCACTCTGATGATAACGAAAGGATGGTCAATCGCCCTGACAGCGGCTACTGCAGAACTTGCTGATGCCGCTGGATGGCTTCCGGATTCGGCTTCACGGTCAAGAGACGCCATGCGAGGGCTAGATGAGAGTGACCTCATGGTACTAAGCTACGGCAACGACAACGTTAACAAGCGCACAAACACGAAGGACGAATTGCTAGGCCAATACGCAGACTTATTAGCATCGGAACCGCGGATACAGGCTGCTTCGCTTAACCAGGCATTGGAAGGCTGGTATGTTGCGCTCACGGTCCTCGCTCGCGTGGACGATGTGGAGTCCATCGACTCCAAAGCCACCGCCATTCTCGACAGAATTCCATTGGACTCTAGCGATCGTGTGGACTCTATCTTGAACCTGTGCGCTAGTTTGTCATTTGACGACTACAGCGTCAAAATCGCTGAGGTGTGTTTCCTCCAATTCTTCCCCTTTACAACGCTAACTTCTACTCCAGAAATACGCCGACCAGCTCTCCTCTAACGCGAAGCAGTACGGATCCGCAATACTCTACTACGCAAGAGCCCACAACACGACAAAAGTCAAGGAAATCCTAAACGTGCTCGTCTCACTCTCGCTCATTCAATCTACGGCATATCCGCCCACCGAAGCCCTCGACGACCGCCTAAGCGCGTTTGTCACGTCTCCTAAGCAGTCCCTCGCCCAGCTCGCAGCCGTGGACGCAGAAGCCGCCAAAACGCTTTCCATCTACCTCTCAGGCTACGCCACGCTGCGAGCCTTCTACGACGTACGCGACTCCGCGCCCAACGACCAGTCCCCATCCGCAACACTGCAGCGCAAGCGCGCCGCAGCGCCCGCCCTCCTCGCCGCCATCAACTCAGCGCGCGAGTCGATCGCAGGCGGACTGTTCGACGCGCGGGCCTCGCCGGTGCTCGCCGTCGACGGGCTGGTGGTGCTGCTGGGCGAGGCGCTGGCGCTGGTGGGCGGCCAGGGGCGCGCGCGCGTGCTGGGCGACGCGCAGCTGTACGCGCTGCTGCGCGCCGTCGAGGACCTGCAGACGGTGTCGCCGCGCGTCGTCGCTGCGTGCGACGACCTCTTTCGCGCGGCGGCGGCCAATGCCCGTGGCGCGGAGGCGCCGTCGCCGACGGCGCTGCTGCGCAAGCGGGAGAGTAGTGGCTTGTCTGGTAGTGACGTGTTTAGCATGCTGGGGAGCAATGTGCTTGGTTCGGAGGCGTCTGGGCAGAGTGGCAGGACGAGCGAAGGGAGCGGAGTGCTGGTGAAGGGTAATGCTAGGAGAGGGTGGGACTGGAGGGCGGGATTGAGCCCAAATGCTACTGCGGAGGATGTTTTGAAGATTCTTAGGTATACGATTGCCGGTGAACTCGGAACGGCTTGGAGTGTGGAGGATGAGGAGTAACGTTTATTCGATATTGCACTAGGCTCGGGAGGCATCTTATACCTCCAGCGTCTTAAGATTCTAAACCGTGATGAACGATAGCATTAACGATAGATTCAGCTACAATGCTTAAAAAGAAGCCGTCATGTGGTCCATATCGTTACGCCGTCGTAAATTGCTCGTAAAGCAACAATAATCGCCTTAACTCCTCGGCTTCAACGGCTGCGAATCAGAACGAAAACGCTTTGGCCTACTGCATCATTCCATCAAAGCAAAAAGCGAGTTTGAGCTAACATAAGCCAGTATGCGTAGTCTTCCCTGCCAGCAACAGAAAGCGTTGAACATAGATAGCAGGGACGCAGGCTTCCTGAGCACGAGAAGACGACAGCATGGCACTATTGCTTCACTCCGTCAGGATCACTGATACCGCCGTTCGTGATGATATATGTCGCTTCTCCCTCGGGCATATCTAGAAACGATTAGCAACTCACCGTATATACATGAAAACGCTGTAGGCCATACTCGGAGAATCCACCAACTTCGCAACTCTTTCCTCTCCGCGCCCCTTTCTTAGTAGAAGGCGAGTCGTCGAAGCGTGAGCAAGGACATGACCACCGATGGGCTTCCTTCCGTCTGCACCTGCGAACAACGCACTCGCACCAGGATCGCTCTGAACTTGATTCGTCTGGAACGCGTCAGTTCTCGACCTGAGGGATGGACAGTCCGGCCTCACCATGAATACGCAAATGTTGAACTCCTCGGCAATATGTTTGATGGATTGCAGGAACTGGTTCAGCTTCGCCTGTCTTTCGGGAAGCTCCTGCCGGCCATGGAAGTCGACGCGGAAACACGCCATGACGCTGTCGATGATGAGCAATCGAAACTCGCCCGTCACGAAGTGCTCGCCGAGCGCCTCCAGCAGCTCGAGTTGATGCTCGCTGTTGGCGCATCGCGCATACGTGATGTTCTGCAGCGCTGTCTCGCCATCGATGCCGAACCGCTCTGCGATCTGCATGATTCGCTCCGGGCGAAACGTGCCCTCGGTGTCAATGTACGCAGTTTTGCCTTCTGCTCCTCCCATGTCTTTGGGGAGCTGAGCTACCACGCACATGGTGTGACATAGTTGGGTCTTGCCGCATCGAAACTCACCGTATACTTCACTTATGCTCTGGCTCTCGAAACCCCCACCGAGTATCTTGTCGAGCTGCTTGCTGCCCGTGGACAACTTGACAACTCTCCTGCGCCTTGCGAGGACCTCGATGCCGGTGATAAAAGGGCTGGGATTTGGCTAGTCGTTAGAGGGACGTCAGTTCCCCGGACGCCACCACCATGGGGCCAATTGCTCTGAGCCTTGCTGAGCATTACTCACCGAGGTTTTCTTGACGGCATCCTTGATTTTGTCGACCTTGGCGTCACTGAAGCCTTTGATCTGCTCCAAGCGCTTCCTCATTGACCATTCGACTGACTGTGGGACGCTGGTAAGTCACGGTGAGCAACGACGCAATGGAGATAACGAAGAGCGATGCCTTAGTGGTGAAGAAACCAGCTGCTTTCAACTTTGAAATGTCGACTGCTCCAATGCCTACGAGGCGACGTCAATCGGTCAGTTGACTGCGCCGTTCAGTTTCCGGACTACCATGATTCTGAAGTGTATCAATTTCTACAATGGTCGATTCCTGTGACGCATAAGCCATTCCGATGTGAGCTGAAAGATATTCGTATCCTCACAGTATCAACACAATCGCTCTCCTCGGACACGGATCGAGGCATGTTGGACGACTAAAACGAAGTTGAAATAGATGATGCAAACGTCAAGAAAGCCGGATAAAACAATACTGAAGGGAGATGAGGAAAGAAGAAACGGCGTCAGACGAGAGGTTGTAGGGAGGCGTTTTCGGGACTATTGGAACAGAAGACGGAGCATAAGTTAGCCAAGGCCTCAGGCTTCTCAATATCTACCTCAGGCTTCACACACGCATCGTAACTACCAAGACGGGATCGCCCCTGCCAGAGCTTTGAGAGACAAATGAATGGCATCGAACTGAGAGGCAACACGTGCGCGCGAAAGATTTCCAACTGCATTTGATGGAGAGGGGGCGACGCTGCGCGCGAAAAAACGTAGAGCAAGTAGCAACCTAAGACAGGAAATGCAGCCGTAGGGTGAAGCCACAGATCCATCTCCGACCGACAACTAGACCACCGCCATTCTTATCCACTCCCAGTACCGCTCTTCCACCCTTTCTTACTTCTCTTCCAGCCTCCTGCCGCCCATCTCACAGACTCTAAATGCTTTCCTCCGCACAGGACCATGGAAGGAAGACTGGACGATGTCGCATTCGACCGGTCGATGTTGATAATGATGTAGGATGCAAAATCTGGGTATCGGGATCTCGTGAACCAAGTGTACTTTTCTTCGCTAGGTCGTGCAACGTAACATGTGTCGGTGCCGGATAGGGAAAAGGGGCAGCCGCGGGCATAACAGCAAAGCAAAAACGATCGTGAGTTGGAAATAATGCAGAAAGGGGGGGATATGCCAAAAACGACAAGAGGTGAGTACAGTGTATGAAAAATAAAGTCCTAATCGTGGCACAAGGAGTCGGACGTCAGGGCATGATCAGATCGAGATCGATATGCAGTTACGCGGCTGCGGGAGCGGCTGCAACGACAGCGGTCGGCTCAGGAGCAGCAGGAGTCACACCATTGACTTCACCTGCCTGCGGACAGTTCTTCGAAATGTGGCCGACCTCTCCACACCTGTAGCACGTCTTGCTTCCTTCGTTGTTGACAGCGCCGCCGTTCGGGGCCGTGCAATCGCGCGAGATGTGGCCCAGCTTGCCGCAGGCGTAGCACTTCATGGCCTGGGCCTGGCAGTCGCGAGCGAAGTGGTTGGGCCCTCCGCACTTGTAGCAGGTCGCGGCGCGAGCATAGCCACCGCTGTAGCCACCGCGCATGCCGCCACGGCCGCCTGCAAAGCCTCCGCGAGAAGAGCCGTTCGTGCAGTTGCGCTTTGCGTCAGATCAGCGAGAGCATTCCTAAAGGGGCTTCCGTCGAGAACTCACAGCGAGGTGACCAAGCTGGCCGCAAGTATAGCAGCGCGAGTTGCCTCCACCGCTCAGGCGCAGGGTGGGGCAATCAGCCTGCACATGGCCGAGACCTTGACAGTGGTAACACTGCTTTGCTGGAGCGTTCTGTCAGCGCCTCCAATTTTAGTATTTACGAGTTGTTGCGGCTTACTCTCGGTCGTGCGTGGGTGGGGGCAGCTGTTTGACTCATGGCCTATGAAGGTCGATTAGGAAATGTTACGTTGGGATTCGATAGATAGCCGCTTGTACCTGGCTGCTTGCCTGCGAGTTGTTAGCCAACCATATGAGAAGACGTGTATGCACTGACAGTTGTAGCAGAGGCGTTCCGACGAGGAGCAGACCTCTGGATGTCACTAGTGAGCGAGTACCCCTCCAGCGATAGTTGCGTCAGTCATACCAGCGTAGTGGCCTACATTGCCGCATTTATAGCAGGCGCGACGAGATAGAGAACCAGACATGATTCTAGAGCAGCCGTGTCAGAGTCTTGGTTTTTTCAGGTTTGAGCAGACGGGACAGCCGCCGCCCGCGAGAAAGAAAAATTGGTTCTTTTGAAAGGATTTGCGCGGTGACATTCAACAGGCCGCAACTGCGCGCGGCGCCGCGCTGGCGGGAAGTGATTTCGCTTCATTTATCCGAGGCCGGATGGGGAGCATCTCAATTCCAAAGCGACTCGGGGCGTCGGAGGGGGGGATTTCGAGGGCGTGGAGCGAAGGAGGGTGTGTCGCATCGTACCTCTGCTCAGGTTCCAAAGCTTCAAAGTCCTTCACCTGCAAGGCGACAATGGTCAGCGGCAAACGCGCGCCGGGGGAAATTTGGCGTCGGGTAGGGCGCCGACACGAACTCACTCTCTCTGCGTCTGTCTTCCAGTCCAAGCCTTTCCGTCCCTCAGCAACGCAGCTCTCCGCCACCAAAGACACACCGGTGATGAGGAAAAGGGGTGAGAATTTGGGGAGAAGAGGAGGGCGCGCGCGAAATGGATGTAAAGCCTGAGAAGTTCGTTCGGCAAGGGAGTCTCAGCGCAGGCTAGTGTTAGGTTCGGTTTTTGATCCTTCCAGTTCTGCACGGGTCAGGATGCAGGGGCCCAGAAGCGCAGAAGCGCAGCAGCCCGGTCGCTTGGGCGGGCAGCCAGCAGCCAGCAGCCAGCATGCACACCTCCAGCGCTCCGCTGCGCCATTGCGGCCGGCCAATCCACCCTCCGAAGCGGAAAGGCGGCCGGTTATGGCCGGTGCGGTTGCGAGCTGCGCTGGCGCCGCCGGCCAATCCAGCGCGCGCGGCCTCACCCTCGCCCTCGCCCCCCATTGCGGCCCTCTGCACGCCGCACCACTCGTGCCATGCATCAAGATTAAAAAGATCTGCTGCCTCCCGTATACCTCTGAGCCGGCAGGGTGGGCGCGCGCTTCAGAAACACGTGGTTGCTTTTGTGCTACTATCTGCCCGCCGCGGCCCTGCACGCCCGTTCTCCACTGCTGCACCGCATACCGCCCTCGTTGAAGGCTGACTGCACAGCCTTTACTTCTGCTCTACCACGCCTGGTGCTTTGATTGCTTTACCCGCCAGAAACTCCAGCCCTTCGCCCGCGTAGCTGATGAGCGGTGAGACTTCCACTCCTGCGCCATCCCCCTCGTCCTCGACGATGCCGCCAGCTGCTGAAACCCATCTGCGGCCCTGGCCCATGATGTCGTGCTTGCTCGTGTCTGGGTCGTCCTCGCCCGTTCCTGCGAGAGCATTTAGTGTGTCTGGCCTTATTGGGCGCGTGAAAGGAGCACGAGAAGAGCTCGCAGTTGGCCTTGCTTACCACGTGCGTTCTTTAGCGGCGAGAACTCATCTTCTCGCTTAACCTCCATGCACGCAAATTCGTCCAAGCTCAAGAACGGGAAGCAGTCGAAGACGAATTGCTCTAGTTTGATGCCGTTCGGCTTCTCTGGCTTGATTGACTCGCCCGTCTCGGTGTTGATGCACGGGATCTTCTTCTTGGCGACGTGATGCGGGAGCTTGTGCGCCCATTGCGGGATGTTCTCAAGAAATCGAAAAGAGTAGTAGTGATTGACGATGTTTGCCGCTCTGAACTTGAGGATCTCCGGGTTCTTGGGGTCTTTGGCTTCTGCCGACGCCGCGTCGATCTCGGAGTATTCGATGATATCGGGCTTGCCATTCTTCTGGATGATCAGCCCGACCGGCTCCTTCGCGTTTCTCTTCCGCACGACCTTGGTTCCAATCTCGACGTTCTTCGACGCCGAAAAACCAATGAACGTGGGGTCGGCAACTTTGACAAGGCAGTTATCAACGCCGAAGGTGTGAATGTGCTCGACGCCTCGCTTCTTCATGTCAGAGACAACACCAGATTTGATTAGTGCCAGATAGATACCACCGTTGCCATCAGGCGCTACTGCCACTTTGGATTTGCTCTCCATAAGTATCTTGCCGCCATTTGAGATGCACGGCAGGACGCCCTGTTCGAAGACAAAGACGTTCTCAGGCTTGAGGCCAAAGAAATTGTGCTCCTTGAAGAACTTCTCCGTAGGTGCTCTGGTCGGGCCGCTCGTCATGATGTACCAAGGCACAGTAGCCTCGCTCTTGCCGTGTTTCTTCGCTGCCAATTGCTCTACCTTCCTTATCCTCTCCGCCTGGAGCTGGAACAGTGATTTTTTGCTAGGCAGGCCAATGTCATAGCATCCTTTGGGGGCCGAGCTCCCCAGGCGCGTACCTTGACCACCGGCCATTAGCACCACCGCAACCTTGTTCGCCGCCACAAGATCGAGCCCATGCTCATACCATGTCTTGAGGTCTTCTTCCTTCGAGTCGAGCACGGACGACGTCGCGGACGCGGGGAGGGGCTCGATCTGCGGCGCGGCACTGGTAGATTCCGCTTTTGCTGGGTGTAACACCTTGTTGGCAAGCTCGTTGATGTAATCAGGATCGAAGCCGGAGAGCTGCTCAAAGAGCTGGGCTTTGCCAGCGGTATCGATCTCGTCGTAGAAAGCAAAAACCTGATCCTGGCCAGCTTTTTCGTACTTCTGGCGAAGCTCTTTCACGGCCTCTGACGTAGGTTCCTTGGGCGGTGCCGTCGGAGCCCCGTCGCCCAGGACATTCTGCAGAGCGTCTTTGGCAAGTTGAGCCATTGCTGAGGTCGTTTCAAATAGATATAGGGAGCTTCTCTAGGTAACAATTGAGGTGTGTAGAGGAGGAATAAGCGACGAACGTCAGCGAGCTGGATTTAAATCGTTCGAAACACAGCCGCACAAAGCAGCTCAGCGTTTTGCTCAAAGTGCGGCGGCCAATTAGCAGCTCAGCCCTGGAACATGGATTCGGCATGAAGGCTGCTGGTGGGGCGACATTCAATAGCGCGCAAGCCATCCGTCGTTACTCTTCCTCTAATCCCCCCCCCCCTCTGCGTGGTGGGACGGATCAGACCTTGAGGAACGAAGCTAGATCTTGCAATTATCAACGTGGCCGAATCATTCATAGTCAAAAGCATGTTAATTAGATTTCCATAGCGACCGATTTTGGTGTTTTATATACGCGAGAGTGAGTATTTCCGAATCTCGGACTACCTACTGCTGTCCTGGTACGACTAATGATGAGACTTACCACAGCTCAGACGTGAATAATAAGACTAGAAGTTTCCAGTGACTTCCAACCGCATGTAATCCCGACAGGAAGCGTTATTAATAAAAATCAAATACTTGGAGTCCCGTCCTGAGCAAGCTGTGAACCGCCTTGTCGGCAACCTGACCTAGCATGATCCCAAGATCGTGTAGATACGTCTCGCCAACCAAGAACCATCCTTCAGGTTTTCTCGATCGTATCACAAATGGCACACTGCCGCCAATAAGCACACAGATTTCATCCCCCTCTCGCATTGCCGCGGGCCCCAAGCCTAGCCGCCCGGTCTCTGTCCGGTATATGCGACGGCCAAACGTGAACTTCTTGGCCTGTAACTGAAATTTGACTTCATCCGGCTCATTAGGATCTGGAGTTCGCCGAAGTCCCGGTCGATTAAGTGGTAACGAAATACCATGAACAGCGCGCATGTGTGCGTAGAGCAGCGCCACTCCCTGGTCGAAGAGTTTTCTTACGTGTATTTGCGACTCAATAGTGACACAACCAGCAGTGTACTTGTCGCCGTTTTTGTATGGTTGTCCTATAGGCAGTCCGGCCAAGACGCAGGTACCAAGGTCCTCCAAAACCGGAATATTCCGAGCGTCCAAAGGCAACAACGGTTGCCCGTAGATGTCGTTCCAGATACCGTCGAGCATCAACGTCCCATTCTTGTCTGCTTCGACTATTCGGCTAATCTTAGAAACTCGACCGACACATAAACCATCGAGAGATAAGACGTCTTCGTCTTCCTTTCGTCTGTACAGTCGCGTTTGGTGGTCTGTTCCTAGAAAATTTCGAAATCCGTCCACTCTTCCGGTGTAGAACCACGAGACAGGCCCAAACGGAGAAGGGGCAATTTCACCCTCTTCTACTTCACGGAAGTCTGCAACCCAAGAAGGGTATCCTTCCGGCCGTTTTTCAATCCCCTCTTGCGGATGCCGAACATGAGATAACATATGGAGGTTTTGATAGCTCAGGATCAAGTGTCTCGTTACATCCCGGAACAAAAATCTCTCGGGTTTTGCGTAGTTTACGTTAAGAGCATTGTATATAATATGGGAAAGGCTTTGCTTGGTCCTGAACAACTTGTTGGACAAGAAATCGGCAGCTTCTGTCCGCACTGAAGGCGATTTTCGGGTGTAAAAGACTCCATTCGGAACAAGGGACGGCTTAACGAGCTCGGTTGCCAGGCCCCGAAGAGCGAATATCCTGTCTGCCCTTTCCTTCGACTTGAACGGCTTGGTGTCTTGTAGCAAGTTCATGAAAAACCCGGCTCCATTGAAAAAGGATATGTGATGAGGCGAATCTGGTTTCTCAATGGCCTTTCCGAGATATATTCGATTCCAGAACCAGAGTGTGCCTTCGTCTGTGTAGCTGTTCTTGAAATGCGAGATGGGGGCCGCAGACGCAAGTAAATAGACGAAGGGACGTTCAAGATCTCCGCATCTGGCAACACACGCATTTGCAACGGCGAGCTCCTGGACACACCATATCCTCTGCCACCACTCTCTGTCGAGCAAATCAGCAAGAGCAGCCCAGGCGTTGGACTTGGAGTCTGGGTTTGCAAGCTGATGGTCGGCCGACCCGGGGGTGAGTTGTCGGCATATTAACTCAAGACTCAACCCACCTGAGGCCGGGGATTGGAGCCTCTTGAGGTCGCCCCTGTCGTAGTGCAAATCGCGGCGGATGCGATGCAGAACCTGAGCAAGCCTAAACGCGTCTGCAGTTCTGTCTCCCTTGGGACCCAGCCAAACAATTACTCGTGACGCCTGCTTGTATACATCCGTCATCACCTTCACCTGTTGGCTCCTTTCTACTTTGTCATCCTGATTAATACAAATGGCGTCGGCCCAGAGCCGCCTCGACTTTTTCGGAAGGCGTAGGCTTCGTAAAGCGGATTCGAGGCTGGCGTGGATATTGGTAGGCCGACCATTTCGGTACGTAGTGTTGGGAGACACGTCACGCCCCCAGCAATATGATATGGCATCGTAAGAAGAACAGTTATAGATATTCTCTTCCTTAAAAGAAACTCTCAGAGGGGCTGAGCCGAGTCCAGGCTCGAGGAGGAGGATGCGAGTCCAGA
>Ga0335072_10015846_pt1 | contig 10692 bp, 8 predicted proteins | sample Lox_Sample_21_FD_206725 | JGI IMG/M metagenome (GOLD analysis project Ga0335072, IMG submission 206725) | Soil microbial communities from Loxahatchee National Wildlife Refuge, Florida, United States - Lox_Sample_2.1 | ecosystem: Environmental > Terrestrial > Soil > Wetlands | place: USA: Florida... | reverse complement strand
CAAGAGAATCTGCGCCGCTCAGGCTCGCGACTTCAATCACAAACTGGTTTCCAGTCCGCTTCGCATAGACGATGCGATTTTCGGGAAGATAAAAAGGACGGATGCAATCTTCAGCAGCGGAGATGATACGGGTCGGCTCTCCACCGGCGAGAGGCATCTCCCAGATCTGCCAGGGAGCATCGGGCTTCACCTTTCCGGCAAACAGAAGGCGCTGACCGTCGAACGAGAGGGCGGGGTCAGCGGAGGCAGCGAAATTCGGGACGAGAGGCCGGTCCTCGCCAGAACCGTGCACCATGATCGTTGCGCCGGAGGGGAAGCGATCGCCGCCGCGCATCCAGGCAAGAGGTTCGTAGTTCTTGGCCGCCGTATACAGGAAAGCTGGCGAGGTCTTGTCTTCAGCAAGCGCTCTCCGGTGAGATTCCAACAAAGCAGCCATAGCCAAGCAAAGCAGGCTGATGGTGATGAGACGAGCCAGCATCAATCGGCTCCCCTGGCGATCAACTCCGGGCGCGTCTGTTGGGATCCTCTCCACAAAGAAAGATAGGGCTCGAGATCAACCATCATTTGGCGAAATTCGGAAAAGCTGAGCGATTGGTTGCCGTCGCTGAGCGCCTGTTCGGGTGTGGGATGGACTTCGACAAGCAGACCGTCGGCTCCGATGGCAACGGCAGCGCGAGCAAGAGCAGGAACGAGGCAGCGGATGCCTGCCGCATGACTTGGGTCGACGATGACCGGCAGATGGGAGACGATTTTCAGCACCGCGACCGCGGCAATATCGAGAGTGTTGCGGGTGGCAGTTTCGAAGGTGCGGATGCCGCGCTCGCACAGGATGATTTGCGGATTTCCTGCCATCGCGACCACCTGGGCTGACCGGAGGAGATCCTCGAGAGTGGCAACCATGCCGCGCTTCAGGAGCACGGGTCGGCCGCAGCGGCCGAGAGCCTCGAGCAGTGAATAGTTCTCCATGCTGCGGGTGCCAACCTGCATGATGTCGGCGTATTCGGCGATCTGGTCGACGTCCCTTTCGCTCATCACTTCGGTGACGATGGCGAGTCCGGTGGATTCGCGAGCCTTGCGCAGCAGCTTCAAGCCGTCGACGCCCAGGCCTTGAAATGAGTAGGGAGAAGAACGGGGTTTGTAAGCTCCGCCACGGAGAACACGGGCGCCGGCCCGAGCGACGGCCTCGGCGGTCTCGAGCAACTGGCGCTCCGATTCAACAGCACAAGGGCCGGCCATAACAATGGGCTCGTCGCCGCCAATTTCGAGGTCGCGGATGCGCACGAAGCTGGGCGGCTGATGGGCCGTTCGGGCGACGAGGTCAAAGCACGAAAACTGGCCGTTCCATTGAGGATGCATGAGTATGCGGCGCCATTCTAGGAGTGTGGAAAGTGGGAAGCAGTAGTAGGAATCCACTACAGAGGCTCGGGCGGGGACGAAAAGCGGGGCTTTAGCGGCCGCCAAGTTCTTTCGATCGAGGAAGAAGCGGCCGATTGTGACTTAAATCACGCATCATTAGGAGGAACCGCACAATGTGCACAGAACGGCACTGCAACCGGCTCGTTCCATCCATTGCGCTGCAGGAACCGGGCGGCTAAGATTCATGGAACCCATGTCCCAAGTAATCTCCGATCTGATGACATCGCCCCCCGCTTCGACGTCCGATTCTTCGAAATCTAATGGAACCGCGGTTGAGGTTTTTGCGGTCTATGGTGTTGAGCCGGAGATTCAGGCTTACGCCATGGCGAAGTATTCACGCTCGGCGCTTTCGATGAAGGAATCGCTGCGCGAGATTACGTCGCAAAAAGCAGAGAAGTTTCTCAACACGTTTTATTTTCAGTATGGGCATCGGTCAATTGCCGATCTGGCCCACATCGCGCTGGCAATCGAGCGTCTTTCGATACTCGCGGCGATTGTGGTGGCCGACGAGCAACGATGGGATGGGCAGGAGCGATCGACGCGATATCAGGACTTCAAGAAGAGTGGCTACTACACGCCGAAATTTGACGGCTTAAGCGGAACACTAAGCGCGGCGGCCGCTGCCCTTTATCGGGAAACGATTGAATTGCTATTTGCCACTTACGAACAGATTTCGCAAAAGACCTTCGAATATCTGGTAAGCATCACACCACGGCCCGCGGAGATGAAGGTGGAGCCGTACGAAAGGACGCTGCGTGCCCGGGCATTCGATGTTTCGCGGTATCTGCTGCCGCTGGCGACAAACACCTCACTGGGAGAAATCGTCAACGCGCGCACGCTGGAGACGCAGGTTGCACATCTGCTGGCGCAGCCGCATCGTGAGGTGCAAGAGCTTGGCGCGATGCTGAAGCGGGCCGCGACGTCTCCTGCCTACAACGCGAATGAGGAATCGCTGCGTGGACTGGTGGAGGCGATACGGCGGGTGGCGCCCGACCTTGCCAGCCGCGCCGAAGCGGAGTTGCTGAAGGAAGTGCGCGTTGCGCCCACGTTGGTCAAATACGCCGATCCGAGTCGTTATGAAATGGAATCGCGACGTGAACTGCATCAGGCGGCAGTGCAGATGATGTATGGCACCCGGATCGAGCCGGCGCCTCTCGTCGATTTGCTCGACGCGGAACCACTGGAAATTGAGCTGGCCACGACGCTGCTCTATGGGAACTGTCATTATTCTTATCGCCAGATTCGTAGAGCGGTGGAAGCGGTAGGCGAAGCGCGACGGCGGGAGATTATCGATCTTGGGTTGCGTAATCGCGGCAAACACGATGAGATGCCGCGCGCATTGTGCGCGGGCCAGCAGTTCCGGTTCGATATCTTGATGGACATTGGCGGCTTCCGCGATATGCACCGGCATCGACGGTGCGTCCAGATTATGCAGGATTTCACGACAGCGCACGGATATGACGTGCCTCCTGAGGTGGATGCTGCCGGGATTCGAACTGAATATTCCGCCGCCATGGAACGGGCTGCTTCCGCCGTACAGAAACTTGCGTCAGATGCCGAGGCTGAGTCGGAGCAAAATTCGCAGTACGCGATTCCGCTCGGGTTTCGCAAGCGGACGCTTTTCAAGATGGATTTTGCCGAGGCGGCGTATATCGCAGAATTGCGGACGACGCCGGCTGGTCACGCGTCGTATCGAAATGTCGCGTATGCTATGTATGCCGCGGTGGCGCATCGGTACCCGGCACTGGCGAAGTATTTCCGCGTGGTCGATGTAAATGAGCCGGTGGATTTGCTGAAGAGGTGAGAGATCAGCTCTAAGCTCCCAGCTCTAAGCTCGCGTCGACAAGCTCCAGGGTGAACCTGGCGACACAGATGTTACCGAGAGCTGGGAGCCCGGAACTTGGAGCTGTTCTCGCAGAAATTGACTGCGCTCGTTTCGAAACTCTAGAATCACTGCACCGATGCCACTCCGCGAATACCAGTGCAAAAAGTGCAAACACCGCTTTGAGAAGATCCAGAAATTTTCAGATAAGACGCTAAAGAAATGTCCTGAATGCGGGGGGCCACTGGAGGAGTTGATCTCGGCCCCGGCGGTGCAGTTCAAGGGGTCGGGTTGGTATGTGACAGACTACGCGAGAAAAGGCAGCTCGTCGGGCGCCAGTTCGTCGGGTGAGGGCGAGAGCGGGTCGAAAGAGGGGAAGGAAGCGGATAAGGAAACAAAGAAAGAGGCCAAGCCAAAGGCCGAAACCTCCTCGAAGAAGGCGAAGAAAGACTGAGTATCATCGGGTGATCGGCCGCACAGCTGGTGCGGCCCTCGGGCCATCTGAAAGTCAATCCTCGAGTGGAATTCTGTCGTCCTGAATCTTTTCGGGATCTAGTCCATCCAACAAACAGTCGTTATAACGACTATCTGTTGGACCGTTAAGCGGTTATCCGGGAGGCGGACATGATTACTATCCGGCGGAGCGATGAGCGCGGAGGCGGCGAATATGGCTGGCTGAAGACGCAGCACAGCTTCAGCTTTAGCGACTATTGGGATGAGAAGTGGATGGGGTTCCGGTCGTTGCGGGTGATTAATGAGGATTGGGTGGCGCCTGCGAGCGGGTTCCCGACGCATCCGCATCGCGACATGGAGATCATCACGTATGTGCTTTCGGGGCAGCTCGAGCACAAAGATAGTTTGGGGACTGGGTCGGTAATTCTGCCCGGTGACGGGCAGCGGATGACAGCAGGACGAGGCATTCGGCATAGCGAATACAATCCGTCAAGGACGGAGAAGGTGCATCTGCTGCAGATCTGGATTTTGCCCAACAAGCAAGGACATGAGCCTGGCTATGAGCAGAAAAGTTTTCCCGAGGCGGAGAAGCGCGGCAAGCTGCGGCTGATTGCATCGGATGATGGAGCCAACGGCTCGGTGAAGATCAATCAGAATGCGAAACTGTTCGTTACTTTGCTTTCGCCGGGAGAAGAAGTGCGGCATGCGCTGGCCGCGAAACGCTATGCGTGGGTGCAGGTGGCAAAGGGAGAAGTCGAACTGAACGGAAAAAAGCTTGCGCAGGGCGACGGCGCGGCGGTGAGCGATGAAAAAGAGCTGGCGATCAAGGCCAGCGACGATGCGGAGGTTTTGTTGTTCGATCTGGCGTAGGACCCAGAAGGCTAACTCGGCGGCTTGATGGCAGCGGCCGCCATCAGCCTTCCAGTAATTCCCTTTTCGGCGCGATGGCTGAAGAGCAAATCGGTATGACAGGCGGTGCAAGGAGCAGACGCGTCGATATTCTTGGCGAGGACTCCGGCATCGAGCAACTGGCGTCGGTTAGCTTCGACGAGATCGAGAAACAATTTCACCGGCAATTCGCTGTGGCCAGGGGCGCGAGCAGTAAGAAAAAGCAGAGGATATTTTTCGCGGACGGGATCGGATTCTTTCACCTCGCGGAAGAGAGTTGTGGCGTAGGCGAACTGAGCCTCGAACTGAGAGCGCACTTCTCCTCCTGCCTCATAACAGCAAGGCCTGATGCCAGGGCCGATGGCGGCGACCAGATCCCGCGGGTCGCTCGAGAAATGCTTGCGGAGTTCGCCGACTCCTTTTTCAACGATGCGCTTGACGGTGCCGCGCCATCCGGCGTGGAAAACACCGATTGCACGGCGCTTTCTGTCAGCGACGATGACGGGAATGCAATCGGCGGCGAGTACGGCCAGGAGCAATCCCGGAGTATCGGTGATGAGGCCGTCGCCGGCAAGTGGGTACTCAGGGATACGATCGAGATGGTGGATCAGGTCGGAATGAATCTGACGGAGCGTGACAAGAGGCCAGAGTTTGCCGGTGTTCACCGCTCCGAGCTTTCTTGAGAACAATTCGCGGTTGCGCTCGACGGAGACGCGGGAGTCATCTTTCGTGAATCCGAGATTGAAGGCGTTGCCGCCGTAGACGCGGGAGACGCCGCCGGCGCGCGTGGAGAAGGCGTGGATAAGCCAGGGGATTGTGGCCAGCTTCTCCGAATGAATGAGCTTCGGTATCTGCCTGGATTTTGCTTTGGATCGGAAATTCTGGGTGCCCACGATCAAATGATAGCGGATGGGGAATACATCTCAGAAAGATCTCCAATCTCACAACGGAGACCCGAGTCACGGGGAAATAGCCTTTCTTGGGAACCTTTGTGGCGCGAATCGTGAAGTCGGTTATCACGAACCGGACGGATTGATCCTTCACCCGGCCGAAGGCTATATTGTTAAAGCGCTTCGATCGACCCTTATCTTTTCATGTACATCGACTTCTCCGCGACTGACCGCTGGACCAAGAAAAAAGTTCACGTTCTCTATCAGGCACTGATTGTTGCCGTCGCTACGCGGCACGCCGATGCTGTGGACATCAAATTTCTCGTAGATGGCCACCCGGTTTGGGTGGCGCTGCCGCATCCGGCGTGGGTCGAATACAAGAAGCGCACGGGAAAGATGATTACTGATGCGCTGGCAAAAGAGATCGCCGGTCATTTTCTCAAGACTGCACTGGAATCGGGCGAAGGACTGGGGCGCGAGATGTACGGGCTTACAGTGCAAGAAACACTCGATCACCTGGACGCAATTGCCGTTGAGCTTGAAACGCCGGCCCGCAGCCTAAAAGATTAAAGGCCACTCCGTGCGGGTTGAAGACCGGCGGACCAACCGGTCGTTATGTTTTGGTTGGGCCCCATCTGTCACAATTGAATGTGATTTCTGACACATAGGCCTGCTCGGCAAGTGCAGATAATCATCCAACTGCCGGAGCGGTTTGGCTTTCCCTGGGCTGGGGCTGACACTTGGATAAAGCCCGCCCATGAGGGAGAATGGTTCCCCTGTCCACGAAGGTAAGGGGGCAGAATCTTCCCTCGACACGCCTTTCTGCCCGCAAATGCATTCAAAAGGCGCGGTAGGAATGACGCTGGTTGCTGAAGCGGAGGATTCTAATGGCCACTCATATTGTGGACGCGGAAACGATGACCGATTTCTACGGCGTCAAAAATAAGAAGCTGGTCGCGTGGGTTGAGGAAGTTGCGCAGCTCACGCGTCCGGACCGTGTGCATTGGTGTGACGGGTCGGACGAGGAATATGAGGCGATGGTGCGGCTGATGGTGCTTGCCGGCACGGCCATCCCGCTGGATGAAGAAATGCGGCCAAACAGCATCCTGGTGCGGTCGAGCCCGGCTGACGTGGCGAGGGTTGAGGAGCGCACATTTATTTGCGCACAGACAAAGGAAGAGGCCGGGCCGACGAATAACTGGGAAGATCCGGACAAGATGAAAGCGCGCCTCACCCAGCTTTTTGCCGGCTCGATGTCGGGACGAGCCATGTACGTGATTCCATACAGCATGGGGCCGATCGGATCGCCGATTGCGAACATCGGAGTCGAAATCACCGACTCGCCATATGTGGTCGCGAGCATGCACATCATGGCGCGTGTAGGGACGGCCGTGCTCGACCTACTGGCCGCGGACGGCGAGTTTGTGCGTGGGCTACACTCAGTCGGGGCTCCGCTGGGGACGAACGATCAGGACGCGGCATGGCCGAACAATGCCCAGGAAAAATACATCTGCCATTTTCCAGAGACGCGGGAGATATGGTCGTACGGTTCGGGCTACGGGGGAAATGCGCTGCTGGGGAAGAAGTGCCATGCACTTCGCATCGCATCGGTCCAGGCGCGGGATGAGGGGTGGATGGCGGAACACATGCTCATCCTCAAGATGACGAACCCGAGCGGCCAGGTGAAATTCATGACTGGCGCCTTCCCTTCGGCATGCGGCAAAACGAATCTGGCGATGCTGATTCCGACGATTCCGGGCTGGAAGGTAGAGACGATCGGCGACGATATTGCGTGGATGAAGTTTGGTGCAGACGGACGGCTGTATGCCATCAATCCGGAATATGGGTTTTTCGGCGTCGCACCGGGAACGAGCATGAAGTCGAACAAGAACGCCATGCTCACAGCGACCAGAAATTCGATCTTCACGAACTGCGCGATTACTCCTGACCGAAACGTTTGGTGGGAGGGAATGACGCCGGAAAAACCGCCGGAATTGATGGACTGGCTGCGCCGGCCATGGACGCCGCAGTCTTTGCGAAAGGCAGCGCACCCGAATGCGAGGTTTACGGCGCCGGCAAGCCAATGCCCGGTGATTGCTCCGGAGTGGGAGGATCCAAAGGGAGTGCCGATTGATGCCATTCTTTTTGGCGGGCGACGAGCGAGTGTCGTGCCACTGGTGACTGAGGCTTTCAGTTGGCAACACGGAACATTCATGGGAGCGACAGCGAGCAGCGAGACCACGGCGGCGGCCGCTGGGCAGGTGGGACAGCTACGGCGGGATCCAATGGCGATGCTTCCCTTCTGCGGCTACAACATGGGCGACTACTTTGCGCACTATCTCAATATTGGGGAGCGTGCAGGGGCGAGGCTCCCGAAAATTTTTTACGTGAACTGGTTCCGCACCGACGAGAACGGGAAATATCTGTGGCCCGGATACGGTGACAACAGCCGAGTATTGAAGTGGGTCTTTGAGCGCTGCCAGGGCGCGGCGCATGCGGTGGATACAGCGATTGGGCGTCTGCCGAGGCCAGCCGATCTCGACACCAGCGGCTTGGATCTGACTCACGAACAGCTTCAGAAATTGCTGAGCGTGGATTTTGAAGGATGGCTGGCGGAAATTCCTCTTATTCGGGAGCACTTTGACAAGTTCGGTTCACATCTACCGGAGGGCCTGAATCGCGAACTTGAGGATCTGGATCATCGGCTGCGCATGAGCATCAGCCGCGTCGGAAAGGTCAGCCGATTCGGGAAAGTGAGCCGTCTTGGAAAAAAGGTCGAGCGGTGGCCTGAGGACGAATAGGATTTTCGCAATCAATGCCCGGAATCAATAAGTCGGACGGCCTCCCGGGTGTGCTTAAATCGAAGCATGTTCGCCCGGAGGGTACGTGTCGAATATGAGCAGGATGGACTTCCTCATCTCTGTCCGTTGAAGTGGCTCGACAGCTTCAGCATGCGGAATTTCACCAACGCCACCGTTTTTGACGACACTCTGCCGGCAGGTGATGGATACCTTGAGATTGGAACGAATGTTCCCATCGACCAGCTACGAGCAGCGATGGAAGACTGGTTTCGGCGGAAAGGTTATCTGCCGAAAGGGGCGAAGCTGCTGGTGAAAACTATCTAGCCCTCGTCGGAATCCACGCACTTCCCAAAGGAGTAAGAATCCCTCGACTTCGCAGATCATCTCCTTTCGCAGATTGATCCACCTCGCTCGGGATGACATCTCCCGCAAATTTTCAGAATACAAACTTAGTTGCCAGTGCCGCAGGTACAGGTGCCGGCGCCGCTCCCCAGTTGCTGGATCATTGAGCACTCGCTCGCCAGTACTTGAGCTTCACTGGAAACGAGTGGCGAAGGCTGGAATGGCACCTCAGTTACCTGATATGTGCCGGCAGTCGAGATCTGCGGGTTGGTTTCCCATCCAACCAGCGTACCAGCGGGAGTTATTGTGCCCGCATTACATTGTCCGGCGGTGGGCTGCGATGAAAGGATCTCAACCGTTCCGGCGACTGGTTGTTTTCCGGTCAGCGTGTTTGATGTTAGATCGTTAATCAAAGAGAGCGTGCGTAATCCGCTATCGGAGATCAGACAGCCGCAGCACTCGTTCATCTCCTGAGCGCTGTCGAAGACATAGATCATCGCGCACAGATCGCCTGGAACCATACCCGGATGGGCTAGGTAAACCGTGCCGTCGGCGCCGGAGTTTTGTGCGTTGGTGAGATTGTAGTAACTGACCATGAGCAGCGGCAGTACGGTGACCATGGTCGAAGCAGTTTGACCATCCGCTTGCGCGTAGATTGTGGTTGAGCCGATCTGTTCACCGGTGACCATACCGGTATTGCTGATGGCAGCGATGCTGGGTTGCGCCGAAGTCCACATGGTAATGGGGGTCACATCCTCAGTGGTTCCGTCGCTCAATGTGGCGACAGCCCGAAGCTGAAGACTGGTTCCGATGACGATGGATACTGGCGAGGGGATAATCGTGAGTGACGTTGGTTCGATGACGTTAATACCAGCCGAACCGGACATCCCGTTGCCTTGCGCCATGATCGTGGTTGAGCCGGAATTCACGGCGGTTACAAGTCCGCCGTTCACACCTGCAACGCTGGACTGCATCGAGCTCCACGAGACGAGGGCGGTGACATCCTCCTGCTTGCCGTCGGTGAGGGTTGCGATCGCGTGGAATTGCGCGCTGGTCGATGGCGCCATGGAGAGCGAAGAGGGAGAAATGATCAGTGAGGCGACGGGCGCAACTGTCAGGCTGGCGGATGCAGAAATGCCTCCGCTTTGCGCCACGATGGTGGCGGAACCGTTCTGCTGAGCAGTCACTTGCCCGCGATCGTTGACTGTCGCGATGGGGGGCCCGTTTACGCTCCAGGACACTTCTTCGGTCACGTCTGATGTGGTCCCATCGCTCATGTTCGCGGTCGCGAGCAGACCTTGTGTGGCGCCGACCGACAAGTAGAGCGAGGAGGGACTTACAGTCAACCCGACAATGACAGGATTGGTGACGGTGATGGTAGCGGTTCCGGTGATCGATCCGACGGTTGCGCTGATGTTCGAGATGCCTTCTTCGTATCCGGTGGCGAGGCCTCCCGAGGTGATCGTCGCCACGTATGGAATCGAAGAGTTCCATGTCAGGGTAGAAGAGGAAGTGAGAGACTGCGTGCTGCCGTCGGTGTAGGTTCCGGTGGCGGAGAATTGCAAGGACACGCCGGAAGCTACGGTTCCGTTTGCGGGCGTAACTGCGATGGAAAGGAGCGCCGGGGGTCCGACGGTGGCATTGGTTGAGCCACAGATCGAGCCAGCGCACGCTGTCAGGGTAGCGGAGCCGTTAGCAGTGGCGCCGTAGGCGGCACCGGGATCGGTAGAGTCATTGCCGATGCTAACGGCCGCTGGATTTGAAGAACTCCACGTAACCGACGCAAGCTGTTGCGTGGTGCCATCGCTGAACGTGCCAGTGGCGATCATGGGCTGCGCGCCGCCAAGAGGAATGGTCGGGTTCGCCGGGCTGATAGAGATGGACACAAGATTGGGCGGAGTGAGTGGACCAGGTTCGTAGAGTTCAGCGCTGCTGAGGTAAACGCTGCCGTTGAATCCGCCGACGATCAGGGCCAAGCCACTGGAGAGAAGTGTCGAAGTGTGGCCTTCGCGGGCGTCGCTGAGGTTGCCGGTCAGTGAGAAATCAGCGGATGCCGCGCTGTAGAGTTCGGCCGAATTGA
>Ga0335072_10015844_pt1 | contig 10694 bp, 8 predicted proteins | sample Lox_Sample_21_FD_206725 | JGI IMG/M metagenome (GOLD analysis project Ga0335072, IMG submission 206725) | Soil microbial communities from Loxahatchee National Wildlife Refuge, Florida, United States - Lox_Sample_2.1 | ecosystem: Environmental > Terrestrial > Soil > Wetlands | place: USA: Florida... | reverse complement strand
CGCCGAAGATCAGGTGCGACAGCGCCAGGGCAGTCTCCGCGGGCTGCCCGAAGGTATTGCCGAGGAACTGCGCGCGCAGCCGCGGCCCGAGGCTGCATCCCCACGGGTGGATGAACACCACGGCGCCAAGGCCAGCGGCGGCCTCCCACACCGGGTCGAAGAGCGGGTCGGCCAGTTCCCGGCCGTCCACGCTGGTGGACACGCTGACCCCGGTCAGGCCCAGGTCCCGAACGGCCCGCTCAAGCTCGCGCACGGCGAGGTCCGGGTGCTGCAACGGCAGGGTGCCCAGCCCGCGCAGGCGGCCCTGGCCCTGCGCGCAGTGGGCGGCGATGGCCTCGTTGATCGTGCTGGTGAGCTTGGCGGCCAGGCCGGGCTCCGCCCAGTACCGGTGCATCGGCATCGGCCCGACGACCTGGACGTCCACGCCGATCGCGTCGAGGTCGGCCAGGCGCCGTTGCACCGACGTGAGCTGCGGCCACACCCGCTGGATCTGCGCCTGGTTGGCCGCGACGCTGGCGTCGGTGAACATCGCCGCCTCCGCCGCCGCGTCGGCTTCCTCCCGCGGGTGCCCGGCGGCCAGCGCGCTCGCCTCGGGGACCAGCAGGTGCCCGTGCGCGTCGACGACCGGCCGGACCGCGCTCATAAGCTTCCTGGTCATCATGCCTCCGCGGCCGCGAGGAAGCTGAGGGTTGAGCTCATCGTCTCGGCGACGTCTTCGTCGGTATGCGGCTCAAGGCCCATCTCCCAGGTCACCAGGCGCAGCGAGTTGCGCACCACGACCTCGACGCGCGGCAGGCGGCGGGCCATGAACGCCGGCAGCGCCTGCTCAAGCGGCGGCCCGCCGGTGACGAGCGCGGCGAGCACCACGGCGTCCTCGGCGCACATGGCGGCGCCCTGGGCGATCAGCGGCGGGCACGCGTGCGCGGCATCACCGATCACGATGGCCCGGCCGCGATACCACGGGTCCGGCACGAGCAGCCATTCGATCCGGGTGTGCGAGACGTTGGAGCCCGGGCCGATCGTCTCGCGGATCTTGCCCCAGGTCCCGCCGTAGCCCGCCGACCGCTCGTACATCAGCTGCCAGGCGGGCGCGTCGCCGAAGTCCCGCATCGCGGCGTCGCTGTCCAGGACGTAGGCATAGCACTGGCCAGGCGAGATCGGGCTGTAGCCGGCCTTGTAGCGCGGGCCGCCGTAGTACACCTCGGCGCAGTCCATCTCGGCCGGGCGATCGGCGACCACCCGCCAGATCGACATGCCGCTGGGCTGCGGCGCGGTCGTGATGCCAAGCATCGACCGCATGGCGGACCTGATGCCGTCGGCCCCGACGACGAGGTCGTAGCGGCAGGCGCTGCCGTCGCTGAACTCGACGTACGCTTGCCTGGAGTCCTGGGCCAGCGCCCGCACGGTCAGCCCGAGCCGGACGGTCACGCCGGCCGCGTAGACCCGGTCGCACAGCACGGCCTGCAAGTCGGAACGGAGCGCGCCCAGCGTCGCGGGCAGGTCAGGCCCGCCGGTGCGCGGCGTCGGCACCTCGGCGATCAGCGACCCGTCGGCCTGGCGCATCCGCAGCTGGTCGAACGGGACGCCGCGGCGGAGCACCTCGTCCAGGACGCCCACGTTCGCGAGCGCGGCGAGCGCGTTGCCCTGCACGGTGATCCCGTGCCCCACCCCGTGCCAGACCGGGCTGATCTCGACGAGGTCGACGTGCACCCCGCGCTGGGCGAGGGCCAGGGCGAGCACGCTCCCGGTTATCCCGCCCCCGACGACCAGCACCGATGACACGCTCACAGTGCGCTCTCCACTTCTCTTTCCCTTGATTGCTTCATGCGGGCGCGATCATCCCGGCGGACAGGTCGATATCGGCGCCGCACAGGCCCGGCATGCGAAGCATGGCGAGCACGGCGGCGGCGACCTCGTCCTCCTCCACGAGCCTGCGTAGCGCGGCGCGAGAGACGAACGCTTCTTCAGCCTGCGCGTAGGTCACTCCGGTGGCGGCCGCCTCGGCCGTGAAGTTCCGGGTCATCCGGGCGCCCCGGCAGGGGCCCGGCGACAGGCTGTTCACCCGGACGCCGGCCGGCCCGGCCTCGAAGGCAAGGGTGCGCGTCAGGCCGAGCACCGCCATCTTCGACGCCGCGTACGGGGTGCGCCGGGTAAGCGGGCGCTTTCCGGTGACCGAGGCGACGTTGATGACGTCGCCCGCCCCCCGCTGGTACATGGCGGGCAGGAAGGCCCGGCACATCAGGTAGACGGACCGGACGTTCGCCGCGAAGACCTCGTCCCACTCCCCCGGCTCGATGTCGGTGATCGGCTTGACCGGGCCGCCGATCCCGGCGTTGTTCACCAGGATGCTGATGTCCTCGGTAACCAGAGTGGTTCGCAGCGCTTCGACGGACTCGGGTGAGGCGACGTCGGCGATGCGGAGGGGGTGGGGGCGGGGCTCGAGGAGGCTGGCTGTCGCGCGGAGCGTCGCCTCGGTGCGGCCGACGAGGATCACCCGGGCCCCGGCCCCGGCGAGGGCGACGGCGATCGCCCGGCCCAGCCCGTTGCCCGCGCCGGTGACCAGCGCGGTGCGGCCGAGTAGCTCGCCTCCGTCAGCGGTCAACGGTTGTCCAGGGCACGAGAAAGCCAGTCGGGGCGGGTGCCGCGGACCTTGGCGGCGCGGATGTCGCCAGACCGGGCGTGCCCTTCGAACAGCTCGACCCGGGAAGCGCGGCCGCAGACCTCGCCGAGCAGCGCGCTCGATTCGGGGCTTCGCACCTCCTGGTAGGTCACGGTCTTGAGGTACTTGCCGACCCACAGGCCGCCGGTGTAGCGGGCGGCGCCGCGGGTGGGCAGTACGTGGTTGGTGCCGATGACCTTGTCCCCGTACGACACGCAGGTGCCCTCGCCGAGGAAGAGCGCCCCGTAGTTGCGCATCTTTACCAGTGCGTCGCGCGGGGTCGCGGTGAGCACCTCAACGTGCTCGAACGCGAAGGTGTCGGCGACGGCGAACGCCTCGTCAGCGTCATCGACCACGATGACCTGCCCATGGTCGCGCCAGGCGGGCCCGGCGAAGTCACGCGTCGGCATGCCGGGCACGATCGCCTCGATGTACGACAGCACCGTCTCGCCAAGCGACCGGGACGTGGTGACCAGGACCGCCGGCGAGTCCGGGCCGTGCTCGGCTTGCGACAGAAGGTCGACCGCGACGACCTCCGGGTCGGCGCCGGCGTCGGCGATGACCAGGATCTCGGTCGGCCCGGCGAACAGGTCGATGCCGACTTCGCCGAACAGCTGCCGCTTGGCCTCGGCCACGTACGCGTTGCCCGGCCCGGCGATGAGGTCCACCTTGCCGATCGCCTCCGTGCCCAGGGCGAGCGCGGTGACCGCCTGCACCCCGCCGAGCAGGTAGATCTCGTCCGCGCCGGCCATGTGGGCGGCGGCGACCGTGGCGGCGGGAATCTCGCCGCGAATCGGGGGCGTGCACGCGACCACGCGCTCGACGCCAGCGGCCTTGGCAGTCAGCACGGTCATGTGGGCCGAGGCGGTGAGCGGGTAGCGCCCGCCCGGGATGTAGGAGCCGGCCGAGGCGATCGGCAGGTGCCGGTGGCCAAGGAAGACGCCGGGCAGCGTCTCCACCTCGATCTCGCTCATCGACTCCAGTTGCGTGAGGGCGAAGCCGCGCACCTGATCCTGAACGAACTTGATATCGGTGATCACTTCGCCCGGGAGGCTGCCGACGATGTCGTCAACCTGGGCCGCCGAGAGCCGGAAGCTCTCCGGCGACCAGCTGTCGAACTTCGCCGAGTACTCGCGCACCGCCGCGTCGCCCCGTTCGCGGATATCGGCGATGACCGAGCTGACGGTCTCCTTCACGCTGGCCAGGTCCTTGGCTACCTGGGCGGCCGGGACCGCTTCCTTCAGGTAGGTCTTGCTCATGATCTCTCCAGTGCATTGAGAACGGACTCATCGGCGCAGTCGTAGCCGACGAAGACGCGGTCGGGATCGCGGGCGTCGCGGACCTGCCGGAACCGGGCCCAGGCGGTGTCGCTCATGAACCGGTCGGGCCGCAGGCGCAAGTCACTGTCGCCGAGGTAGCAGCCGGCCGAGAACGGCCGGAGGCGGTCCATCGCCTGGGACACCCACCACTGGCACAGCGTGTCCTGGGCAGGCGAGTCGCATACGACGTAGGTGGCGAAGTACAGGTCGGTCTGCAGGGACAGGGCCATGTCGGGTGGAGCCTGCAGGTGGGCCAGGTCGAACCAGAGCGAGAACGACTTGGCCGTCGGCAGGTCCGTGAACGCCGGGGTCATGGCCGGGATCAGCGCGCCGGCCGGGCCGGCCAGGTAGGCGTTGTCGACGACGTAGCGATGCCCCTCGGGGTTGGCCCGGATCTGCTCGGCCCGCAGCTCGGCGAGCGTGACCGGCTGGGCGACCTTGGCGACCAGGGCCTTGTCGGCGACCGGGCAGGTATCGAGGGCGCGCAGCGACGCGGGGCCGCCGTCGAAGCTCACGCCGTCCACCACGAGGACGGGGCCCTCGTTGCGGACTTCGGGCGACTGTGCTTGCTTCAACAGTGGCGGGGTGATGCCGACCGCCACCAGCTCAACCGACGGCGGGACGTCGTGCCGGGCGGCGTGCAGCCAGCCGAGCACGTCGGCGGCCACGCTGGCCGGGTACACGTACGTGGTCTGGGTCAGCTCGCGGAACCGTTCCCGGGTCCGCAGCCGGAACGCGGTGACGACGCCGAAGAAGCCCGGCCCTGAGCCGCGGGCCGCCCAGAACAGGTCGGCGTTGGCCGTCTCGTCGCACCAGGCGATCTCGCCGTCGGCGGTGACCACCTGGACGGCCTCGACCGCCTGCGCCGCCCAGCCCCAGCCGCGGCAGTTCCAGCCCATGCCGCCCTGCAGCAGGAAGCCGCCCAGGCCCACCGTCGGGCAGTGGCCGCCGGCGAAGAACCGGCCGCGGGCGGCGAGGAACGGGTCGAGGTCGGTGCCGCCGCGGACGGCCGGGCCGACAGTGACGATCCCGGTGGGCTCGTCATAGTCGATGCCGGTGAACGCGGCGAGGTCGATCAGGAGCGTTTCTTCCCGCAGGGACCAGGCGGCCCAGCTGTGCCCGCCTGCCCGCACCGCGACGCGCAGTCCCTCGGCCGCCGCGAGCCGGACGCCCGCCGCCACGTCGGCCGGGTCGGCGGCCAGCAGCACGGCGGCGGGCCGCCGGGACGGCCGGCGCTGGTTGAAGATCCGGCTGACGGCGGCATCGGCGAATCCCGCGTCGTCGCGGCGGAGGAACTGCCCGGTGAACGACGGGGTCATGGGATCTCCATGGGCGCGACGACCTCGATCAGGTTGCCGTTGGGGTCGGTGACGTAGGCCATCCGGAAGCCCGGCTCCGGGGAGTCGCGCGGGTCCCAGACCGGCCCGGCACCGCACGCGAGCAGCCGGGCATAGGCGGCGTCCAGGTCGGCGACGCGGAAGCAGACGTGGTTGAACCCGTGCACCGCGTTCGCCGACGGCGGGTCGGTGCGCGGCACGCCCGGTACCGACCCGGACTTCTCCAGCAGTTCTACGCCGCTCTCGCCGTCGCCAAGCGCGAACGCGCCGCGCAGGCCGAGTCCCGGAACCTCGAACCGGAAGCCCGGCCGCAGGCCAAGGGCCTCGCAGTACCAGGCCAGCGCGCGGTCAAGGTCCGGGACGCTGACCCCGGCGTGGTGCAGTCTCATTGATGTCCTTGTGCTTGGAGCGACAGGTGTGCTGGATGGTGGCGGGCGGGGGAAAGGAGGCGATAGCGGGCGGGAAAGGGGTGGCGGCGGGGGTAGGCGGTTCAGACGCGGTCGCGCAGCCGTCTCTCGCGTCCGTACAGCGCGACGGTGAGCAGGATGAGCGCGCCGAAGATGACCTGCTGCGCCGCGGCGTTGACGTTCAGCACGGAGATCACGAAGTTCAGCGCGGTGATGATCAGCGCGCCCAGGCAGGTGCGCAGGTAGTCGCCGCGGCCGCCCATCATGGTGCCGCCGACGATCACCGCGGCCAGGCCGGGGAAGAGGTAGTTGTTGCCGATGTTGGTGTCGCCACCGGTGCTGAACCCGGCGAGCAGGATCCCGGCCAGCCCGGCCAGCACGGCGCTGGCCGCGTACACGCCGGTCCAGACGCGCCGGGTGGAGATCCCGGCGAGGTCGGCCGCGCGCGGCCCGGCGCCGGCCAGGTAGAGGCGCCGGCCGACGGTGGTCTTGGCCAGAATCACGCTGATCAGCGCGGCCAGCACGACCCAGGCGACGACGATCGGCGGGACCGGCAGGCCGAACGACTTCGATGACTGCGCCGTGAACGTCTGCAGCCAGCCCGGCCCGGCCCCGTTGACCAGCTTGGAGTCGGTGCCGAGCAGCGCGCCGACCACGACGGAGCTCATGCCGAGGGTGACGACCAGGGGCTCCAGGCCGAACCGGTGACAGGCCCAGCCGGACAGCCCGCCGCCGGCCACGCAGATGGCCAGGGTGATCAGGGCCGACAGGGCGAAGTTCCAGTGATCGACCCCGGTGAGGTGGGTGACGAGGAGGTTGCCAGCGACGATATAGGCGGCGATCGAGAAGTCCAGCCCGCCGACCAGGATGGCCATGGTCTGCCCGGCCGCGGCGATGCCGAGGAAGGAGGCCTGCAGCAGGATGGGAGACCACAGGTCGCCCCAGCTGAAGTCGCCGTCGGCGGCGCCGACGTAGAGCACGAGCGCGATCAGCACCAGGAACTGCACCAGCGGAACCCGGCGCTGGAACGCGGCCGCCTGGCGCGCGGCCTTCCTGATCCCGCCGGTGCCCGCTTCCGCGGTCAGGGTGGTCACTTCTCGGACCTCCTTCTACGCCGGAGCGTCTGGGCAGCGACGATGACGGCAACGATGAGCGTGGCGCCGTAGACGGCCTGCGACCAGAAGGAGGACAGGCCAAGCGCCCCGAGCAGGTTCTCGATGAGAAAGATGACGGCCGCGCCGAGCAGGGCGCCGAGCAGGCCGCCGCGCCCGCCCGTCATCGAGGTGCCGCCGATCGCGACGGCGGCGAGGGCCAGCAGGATGAACGGGGTGACGAACGCGCTGTCGGCCTCGGCCTGGTGCAGTTGCGCGACGATGGCCACCCCGGCCAGCCCGGCGATGGCGCCACCGACCGCGTAGCCGATTGTCCGCACGGCCGCCACGTTCACGCCGGCCGTGTAGGCGGTGATCTCGCTGCCGCCGACCGCGAGCAGGGTCCGGACGAACGGGGTCCGGCTCAGTCCCCACCACGCGAGCAGTGGGACGGCGAGCATGATGAGCCCGCCGGGCACGCCGCCGACCGTCGAGCCGAGCGCGGTGAGCCAGCCCGTCGTGCCGGAGACCGGGGCGGGCGCGTAGCCGAGGGCGAACCCGGACAGGATGAAGTTCATGCACAAGGTGGCGACCACGGCCTGATAGCGACCGTAGTTCACGAGCAGCCCGTTGACCGCGCCGATCAGCGCGCCCGCGGCGACCGCGACCGGGATGACCACGAAGGCGCTGGTGATGCCGTGGCCCAGCAGCATCACCTCGATCACCACCGAGGCCAGGGTGAACAAGGGGGCGATGGAGATGTCGATGCCGCCGCCCAGGATGGCGGGCGTGGAGGCCATCGCCAGCAGCGCGGGCGTCGCCAGCTCAGCGAAGGTGACTGGCCAGGCCGACCAGGACAGCAGCGAGTGCTGGGCAGCGAAGTTGGCGATGAGCAGCAGCAGCGCCAGCACGGCGGGCAGTTGCCAGGCGTGCTCGCGGCGCTGGCCCGGGCGGGCGGGGACCCGGAAGACAGCAGGGGCCCGTCTTCCGAGTCCCCGGCTTTCCGCCTGCTCTTGCGGGGCAGGCGAGTCAGGGGGTGCTTCGCCGGTGGAGGTGCCGGCAGAGGCGTCGCCCGGGCCGAAGAACTCGCCGACGATCGCCGCGCGGCTCAGGTCCTCGCGCTGGAGCTCGGCGGCCGGGGCGCCGTCGCGGAACACCAGCACCCGGTCCATGAGCTCCAGGTGCTCATCGACTTCCGTCGACAGCATGACGATGGCCAGGCCGCCGGCCGCGAGCTCGCGCAGCAGGGCGTAGATGTCCCGCTTGGCGCCGATGTCGACGCCGCGGGTGGGGTCGTTGAGCAGCAGCACGGCCGGGTCGCTGGCCAGCGCGCGGGCGATGACCACCTTCTGCTGGTTGCCGCCGGACAGCGTGGTGATCGCGTCGCTGTCGCGGCGCAGCCGGATCTTGAGCCGGGCCGCGTACCCGGCGAACCGGTCGGCGGCCCGGCGCGCGGAGATCAGCCAGCCGCGCGCGTCGGCGTCGAGCGTCGCGGCGGTGAAGTTCTCCCTGATGGACAGGGGCGGGAAGATCGACTCCTCGCGCCGGTCCCTGGCCACGTAGGCGATCCGCCGCACTGTGTTGGATGGCACTGTGTTGGCTGGCACTGCGCTGGCCGGACCTGCCTGGCGCAGTTCGCGCAGGTACTCATCCTGCCCCTGGCCCTCCAGCCCGGCCAGCCCCACGATCTCGCCCGCCCTCAGGTCCAGCCCGCCGGCGGGCAGCACGACCGCCCCCTTGTGGGCCGCTTCCGGTGGTGCGGCCTCGGACTGGACGAGGTGCTCGCCGCCGGTCATCAGCTCGACGAGGCGAGCAGCCGTCGCGTCGGCCCGGTCCAGGGTGGCCACCGAATCGCCGGAGCGCAGCACCGTGACCCGGTTGGCGATCTCGGCGACCTCGTCCATCCGGTGCGAGATGAACAGGACCGCGCCGCCCCCCGCGGTCAGCCGCCGGACCGCGGCGAACAACCGGTCCCTGGTCGCCACGTCGAGCGCCGAGGTCGCCTCGTCGAGGATGAGGACGGCGGGCTCGCGCAGCAGCGCCCGCCCGATGGCCACGGCCTGCCGCTCGCTGAGCGACAGCGCCCCGGCCGGCGTGGCCAGCAGCGCCGCCATCTGGTCACTGGGGCGGTCGCCGAGTAGCTGAGTGAGGACGACCTCGGCCCGCTGGCGCGGCTGGACCGGGGGGGTTTTCCGGCCCGCGCGGAACAGGCCGTCGCGGCCGAGCCAGAGGTTGTCGAGTACCGTCTGGCCCGGCACGCACTGCACTTCCTGGAATACGGTGGCCACCCCGGCGTCCATCGCCGCCCGCGGGTTGCCTGGCCGCGTTTCCGCTCCACCGATCAGGACCTGCCCGGCATCGGCCCGGTGCACCCCGGACAAGATCTTGACCAGGGTGGACTTGCCGGAGCCGTTCTCTCCCATGAGCGCGTGCACCTCGCCAGCCCGCAGCTGGAAGGAACAATCGCGCAGCGCGATCGTGGGACCGAAGGACTTGGCCACCCCCTCGACCCGCAGCAGGGTCGAGGGAGGGGCTTGGGTGGCCGGGGCCTGAGCGGGGGGCGTCATCGTCATCGTGGCGGGATGGCTATGGCTGCCGTCAGCTCGACGAGCCGAGGATGGCCGACAACTCGCTGGCGGGCAGCACGTTGAGGCTGGCCGGGCCGCCTGCGTTGCCCGTGGAGGAGGTGGTCATGCTGGACGTGTACCACTGGGCCACGTTGGCGTCGGTGACCAGCGGCGTGTTCAGCACGACGGCGGAGACCTTCACGCCGTCGCCGGCGAACAGGTCCTGGACGATGGTGGAGACGGCCGAGGCTAGTTGCGGCGGCGTGGTGGTGATGCCCACGCCCTTGTAGCTGGCCTTGTTCTGGTACCAGTACGCGATGTCGCCGTCCTCCATGGAGTCGTTGGCGATCTCGGGAACGGTCTTGCCGGCGGCCTGGAATCCCTCGAGCACCCCGGTCGCGCCCGCGCCCGAGGTGATGGCGGCGGCGATCTTCTGCGGGTGGGTCTCCAGGTAGGTCTGCACGTCGCTCTTGGCCGTGGAGTCGGCGAACTGGTCGTAGATCGAGTCGTCGGTGGAGATGCCCGGGCAGTTGGCGAAGACGGCCTTGACCCCGGCGAACGTGGCGGTGTCGATGCCGACGCCGGAGATGCCGTGCACGTCCAGGACCTTGCCGGAGCCGCCGATGTCGGTCGCGACCTGGGCGGCCATCATGGCGCCCTGCGCCCAGTCGTTGGCGCCGACCGAGATCGTGTCGGCGCTGCCGACCGGGTTCAGCACCGAGATCGACGGGATCCCGGCCGCCTGCGCGCTGGCCGCGGCGGTGGTGAACGCGCTGGAGGACAGCGGCTCGTAGACGATGAGCGCGACCTTCTTCTCCACCATCTGGTTGAAGTCGGCCACCTGGTCGGTCACCTCGTCGGAGGAGGTCACCTCGTCAACGGTGTACCCATCGGACTTGAGCATGCCGGCGAGGATGGACTGCAGGGCCAGCTGGTAGCCGTTGTTGGTGGTGGACAGCAGGAACCCGACGGTCTTGTTGGCGGCCGACGCGGGCTTCCACGACGCGAACGCGCTCTTGTAGACGGGCGTCGGATAGCCGTTGTAGAGAGCCTGCAGGCTGGTGGGCAGGGCGGCGATCACGCCATCCGGATCGCTCGGGAGCGTGGTGGGGATCGTGCCGCACTTGCCCGAGGCGCCCGTGCTTGACGACCCGGTGCTCGACGACGCCGTGCTCGACGAGCCAGCGCTCGACGATGCCGCGGTCGTCGAGCTGGACGAGCTCGAACAGGCGGCCAGGCCAAGGCCGGCCACGAGGGCGAGGGCGGCCGCACCTCCCGTGGGCATAGCTCTCATCTATGGTCTCCTTCGACAGG
>Ga0335072_10015843_pt1 | contig 10694 bp, 6 predicted proteins | sample Lox_Sample_21_FD_206725 | JGI IMG/M metagenome (GOLD analysis project Ga0335072, IMG submission 206725) | Soil microbial communities from Loxahatchee National Wildlife Refuge, Florida, United States - Lox_Sample_2.1 | ecosystem: Environmental > Terrestrial > Soil > Wetlands | place: USA: Florida... | reverse complement strand
GGCCGTATTCGGCGATGATGGTCAGGCTGCAGAGCATATCCGCGATGCGCTCGGGCATGGCCTGGGCGTTGCGGTCCGGGGCGGCGTCTGACGTGGCGGTGACGGCGGTGATGTTTGGTCTCCTTTCTGTCAGAAAAGTTCGTCATTCTAACCGGCCTTTTGGTGGAAGTCAACGACAAAATTGCACGGGCGGCGGTGCTTCCCCGGTTTCGCGGCCCGGCGATCGATGCCGCAAGGCGGCTCGGTTGTCCCAGAGAGGAAACACGAGTTCTGCCGATCCTGAATGCCACCCGGCAGAGTTCCGGCCAATCGCCGAGAAGAAAACGCAGCGAAAGGAGAAGCGAAAAGATCGGTCGCCCAACTGAAGGCGTTCCTGCCAGACTATGTTCGGTTCAGACCGGCCATGATGGTGGGCGACAGAAATATGACCGGCGCGACGTCGTATGGCCGCTCGTCATGCGGCGCTCGTGCCGCACCGTCTGTTCAAAACTCTAACTCTTAGACAGAACACAAGATTCTAACAGGGAGACAGAACGGAGGACCACGGTGTGCAGGAGCGAGCCATCGGATTGGCGTCCCGGGTGGCTCCACAACACTGGCTTATCGTTGACCGAGGACTCGGTTCAACACGCCCACCAGGATGGCGTCTCCGTGTTCACCGTAGCCCTCTGCTCTTTCTCCGTGCCGAATAATCAGAATTTGCCTGTCGTACGAACGGTTCGAGCAACGTGCGCAGCAACATGGAGGCGGCTATGAGATACAAAATCTGCCGCTGGCCGTTCGGCGGCGACGCTGAGTCGCACTCGCCAGGTCAACCTCTTTTGGAGTTTGGTCTCATAGCTGCCCATTGCGCTGACGGGCGGCAGCGCGGCCGCCTATTGCGTCGTATGGCAAAATTTGCCTCTTTGCCCCGCATCGCGATCGATCGCCTGGCAGGAACCCATGACCACCACATCCCCCGATTTGCTTGAACGTATCATCGGCGTTGCGCCGGATTCCCCGCTGAGCAACCTGCGCGCGCGGCGTCCGGACATCGTGCGGCACACGCAGGGGAGCCACGACGTGCTGCTGTGTCCGGCTGATCCCGGCGGTCTGTCGCTGTCGGAGCGCGCCCTGATCGCGGCCGCCGTGGCAGAGGCAGCGGGCCACGCGGCCCTCACCCGCCATTATCGCCAGCTTTTGGCCGAACGCGGCGATCCACCGCAGGGCAAGCGGCTCGACACCATTCGCCAACACGTCGAACGCGTCGCCACCGCGCCGCGTACCGCTCTCCCCGCCCATATCGAGGCGCTGTGCGCGGTGGGATTGTCGGGGCGCGACATCGTCGCGTTGACCCAGATCGTCGCGTACGTCAGCTACCAGGTGCGCGCCGCCGTAGGCCTGGCGCTGTTGGCGGAAGGAGCGGCCGCATGAAAGCCGCACGCTTCACACTGGAAGCCGTCGATTGGGCGCCGTGGCTTGAACCGGTCAGCGCCGAAACCGCCACCCCGGCGCAACGCACCGCGCTGGAGGCAAGCCCGCAAGCCGGCTCGGCCTATTTCCGCACGCTGGCCCATGACGTCGAGTCGCTGGCTGAGCGTTCGCCGCTGTTCCATGCGGTGATGTATGTCCCGCGCGGCCTGAAGCGGGCCGAGCGCGAACTCGCGACCGTGGTCACCTCCATCGTCAATGGCTGCATCTATTGCTCTTCCGTCCACGCGCGCCGGTTTGTGGAACTGATCAAGCAGCCGGAGATCATTCGCGCGCTGTATGAAGAAGGTCTCGATACGAAGCTGGCGCCGCGGCTGCGCGCGATCGTCGATTACGCGCTGAAGCTGACGCGCGAACCGGCGGCGATGACCGCGGCCGATCTTGCGCCGTTGCGCGCCGTCGGCATGGACGATCTGGAAATCCACGACCTGACCAACGCGGTGGCGATGTTCGCCAATGCCAATCGGCTGATGCAGACGCTCGGTGAGCCGGCGCTGCCGGATGACGCCACTCCGCGCGCAGCCGCATGAGGGACCGCATGACGCCGCATATGCCCGGGCTGCGCGACGCCACCGAGCGTCAGTGCGCGATCATGCAGCTTGCCGGCGATCTTGCTGCACGGCTTTCCGAACGCGCCGCGGAGACCGACGCGCAGTCGTTGTTCCCGTTGGACAACTATCGCGAGTTGCACGACGCAGGCTACCTGCGGCTAGGGTTGCCGAAGCGGTACGGCGGCGATGGCGCCGACGTGTTCGATATGGTGCTGGCGCAGGAGATTCTTGCGCGCGGCGATGCTTCCACCGCGCTGGTCACGGGCATGCACTTTGCTTTGCTGGGGCGCGTGATGGATGGGGACGCGTGGCCGGAGGACGTGCTGGCCGCCATCTGCGCCACGCTCGCTCGCGAGGGCGGCACGATCAACAACTGCGTCACCGAGGCGGAACTTGGCAGCATCTCGCGCGGCGGCCTGCCGGGGATGACGGCGGAACGAGCCGAGGGCGGGTGGCGTGTTACGGGGCGCAAGATTTTTGTGACCGGCGCGCCGGTGTTGCGGTTTCTTGCTACCGCCGTCGTGCTGCCGGGAAGCGATGCCGCGCCGCAAGGCGAACTGGTCAGCGCGATTGTCGAAGGCGGGTCGCCGGGATTGTCGATCGAGGATACGTGGAGCGGCGCGCTGGGCCTGCGCGGCTGCGGCAATTATGCGGTGAACTACGACCAAGTGTTCGTGCCGGATGGGCGCGTCGTGGAACGCGTGCGGATCGGTGGGGAGCGAAAACGGCCGGGGACGAGCGGGTGGAATCTGCCGCTGGCGGCTGTGTATCTGGGGATTGGCCAGGCGGCGTGCGATGCTGCGTGCCACTATGCGAACAATCGCGTGCCGGCGGCACTGGGCGAGCCGATCGCGGGGCAGGCGCATATCCAGCAGTGGATTGGCGAAATGGATGTGACGCTGCGGGCGGCTCGGGCGGTGCTGCACGATACCGCGCGTGCGTGGGTGGAGCGCAGTGCGTCAGCGGCGGCGCTGGCACCGTCGATCGCGGCGGCGAAGTTCCTGTGTACGAACGCTGCTTGTTCGGTGACGGAAACGGCACTGCGGGTGGCGGGGGGGTTCAGTATGACGCGTGCGCTGCCGCTGGAACGGTATTTCCGCGATGCGCGCGGGGGGTTGTTTCAACCGCCGCAGGATGATCTGGCGTTGGGGATGATCGGGCGGGCGGCGCTGGAGCGTGAACGCGCCTGATGTCACGGCGAGAAGCGTAGCAACGAAGCAACCTTGTTCGAGGATGCGCCCGGACTGATGGTGCGTGCTGTGAACGAGATTGCTTCGTCGCTTCGCTCCTCGTCATGACATGTGCGCGATATGTGCTCGACAAGTGCTTCAAGTGCTACCTGTGCCACATGTGCTACCGGGTCTTACCCGGTGTCCACAGCACGTCTCCGTCCGCGGCGGTGTTCAGACGGCGGGCCAGCACGAACAGGTGGTCGGACAGGCGATTCAAATAGCGGATGACGGCGGGGTTGATGGCTTCCGCAGCGGCCACGGCCACCACGCGGCGTTCGGCACGCCGCACGACAGAGCGAGCCACATGGGCCTGTGCTGCCGCCATGCTTCCTGCGGGCAGCACGAAACTTGTCAGCGGGGCCAACGTCGCGTTCATCGCCTGGGTTTCTTGTTCGAGGCGGGCGGTTTGCGTGTCGCTGATGCGCAGGCGGTCGCCGCCTTCGCCCGGCACGCAGAGATCGGCGCCGATATCGAACAGATCGTGCTGGATGCGCGCGAGGATTGCATCCGTTTCGGTGTCGTCGGGGTTGGTTGCTCGTAGCACGCCGATGGTACTGTTCGCCTCGTCGACGCAGCCGATCGCTTCGATGCGCAGCGTGTCCTTGCGTACGCGCGTGCCGTCGCCGAGCGACGTGTCGCCGCGGTCGCCGCCTCGCGTCGTGACGCGATCGATTCGGACCATCGAGGTCTCCTTGGTTATGCCGTTGCGAGGCAGGAAGGCGGTTGGGTGTGGAGCGGGCCAGCCCAAAGGCGCCGAAGGTGATCGGGCCGGCAGGAATATGACCGTGTACCGGACCGATCAGCCTCACCCTCGCCGCCTTCGGCGTCCCGACCTCGTCTGCGCCGGAACAGCGTGCGCGGAAGAGGTTTTCCTATTTCAGTGTATCCACGGTGATCGCGTTGCCTGCGAGGGCCGCACCGCTCCGGCCGGCCGCGTCCACTGCCTGCTGCAGGTCGCGCAGATACGTCTCCGCTTGCTCCGCATTGCCCGGCCGTGGCCGATCGAACAGTGGCTGCGATGAGGCGATGGCGATGATCATGTCGGTGCCATAGGGCGGGCCGGCCGTCCATCCCGGATGGCCCGGACGCGGTTCGCCGAGGTCAACGGCCTCGCCAGGCTGGAACATGCGGGGCGTATCCGCCGCAAGCTTGTTCGACGGATCGGCGAGCTGCGGATAGAGGTGCAGCAGCGTGCCGTCGTGGGCGACATAATCCACGATCAGGTAGCCGCGGAAATCGGGCATCACCAGGCGCGGCAGGATGCGCTGGCCGTCATGCAGGTGCCGCCCGTTGGCCAATCCCAGCGCGAGGTGGGCCCCTGAGGCGGCAAAGATCGGGTCGATCGGCGCCAAGGCGGTCAGCGCGGGGCAGAACGTCGCGTCAACCACGTTCACGTGCCAGTTCACGGCGCCCGGGATCGTTATGCCGCTCAGCGCCTGGCGGAAGGCGCCAACCTCGGAACGTCCGGCGAATCCGTTCAAGGTAACGTCGCCATTCGGGCGCATCGAGCCGTTGATCAGCACGCAGGACTGCTGCTGAGTCAGGCCCGCAATTTGCTGGCGGATGGTGTCCAGGCCCGCCGACGCCAGTTGTTGCGGCCGCGCGGGCGGCGTTAGGGCCTGCGATGCAGCGTCAGGCTGGCCTGAGGGCTGCGGCGTTGGGAGCCGCGGCGTTGGGGCCTGTGCCGTTGGGGCCTGCGCCGGGGTACTCGGTTGCCCTGCCGGCTGTGAAGGCGGGGCCTGTGCCGTGGCATTCGGTTGCCCTGCCGGCTGTGGAGGCGGGGCCTGCGTCGTCGTGTTCGGCTGCCCGGGCGACTGTGGCGCCGGGGCTTGCGCGGCGTTTGATTGGCCGGCGGTCTGCGGCACCGGGGCTTGCGTCGCGGCATTCGGTTGCGTCGTGGTTGGCGGCGCCGTCGGCGGAGGTTGCGCTGGCGCGGCGGAGCCGGTCGTCGGCGCCGGCGGCGTGTTGGTGGCGACCTGCGGCGTGCCCGGCGTGGTGCCCGGCGTCGTGCCCGGCGTCGTGCCCGGCGTCGTGCCCGGCGTCGTGCTCTGGGCCACCGGCGATGCCGGGGTGGTGCCAGGAGCCGGCGCCGAACCGCGCAGCACGAAGAACCACGCCCCGCCGCCCGCGAGCACCAGCAGCAGAACCACGGCTGCGGCGATCATTGGCAGGGGGGACTGCCTGGCCGGCGCAAGTGCTGGCACCGGCGCGGCCGCAGGGGCCGCATCCGTGGCCCGCCCGGGCGCCGAGGCTGCATCCGTCCGCGCTGGCGCCGAGGCCGTAGCCCCCGCCGGTGGCACTGGCGCCGTACCCATCGCCGCGGCGGGCGCCGCGGCACGGCGCGGCGCGGGAGAGACGATGGTCGCCTCGTCCTCCGCCGCCTCGGCCACCGGCAGAACCGGCGCCGGCCTGGCGGACGCCGCCGCCTGCAATGACCCCAGGAACTCCGCGGCCGACTGGAAGCGTTCTTCCGGGCGCTTGGCCATCGCCTTGCGCACCACGCCGTCGAATGCTGGCGGGCAGGTCACCGAGATCTGCGACGGCAGCGGCGGGTCGGTGTTCAGCGCCTTGTGCATGATGGCCGACATGCCGCCTTCGAACGGCCGTTCGCCGGTCAGCAGCTGGTACAGCACCACGCCGGATGAATAGAGATCCGTCCGCGCATCCACCACCTGGCCCATGAATTGCTCGGGCGACATGTAGGCCGGCGTGCCCAGCACCGTGCCGGCCTGGGTCATCGACGAGCTTTCGATCCGGGCAATGCCGAAATCGGCGATCTTGGCCTGGCCCTCGCTGGTCAGCATGATGTTGGCGGGCTTAACGTCGCGGTGAACGACGCCGCGCGCGTGGCTGAACTGCAGGCCGGTCAGCAGATCGGTCATGATCCGCAGGGTCTCGTTCAGCCCGAAGCGCTCCTGCCTGTCGAGCAATGACTTCACTGCGGGACCGTCGACGTATTCCATGACGATGTAGGCGATGTCGCCGGTCTCGCCGTAATCGAACACGCCGACGATGTTGGGATGGGTCAGGCGGCCGGCGGCCTGCGCTTCACGGCGGAAGCGGGCGAGCGATTCCTCGGTCTCCGGGTCGTCGTTGCCGTCCGGAATGCGCACCGTCTTGATCGCGACGCGCCGGGCGATGATCGGGTCCCAGCCCTCGTACACGGTGCCCATGGCACCCTTGCCGAGCGTGCGCCTGATCTCGTACTTGCCGAGGGTCTCGACCGTCTCAGCCATTGCTCCGCCCGTCTCACATTATAATCGAGGCGGCAGCGACGCCCCCTCCCCCGTCCCTTCTTCCTTCAGCAGAAGATTGACCTGGCGGCGGGATCATAGCCCGGCGAGACGGGTGTTTGGAACAGCCTGCGCGCTTTCCACGCGCTCGCCGCCTTCGCCGATCACCGCGAAGGGCGCCCAGAAGAACGGATGGGCGATTTCCGCCGGCAGGCTCTTGCCGGCCTGCGCCAACATCGCGAGCTGCGCGTTGCGCAATGCCCCGGCGACACCCAGCGCGGGATTCTGTTTCATGCGCAACAGCGTATCGGCCACCAGGTAGGCCGCAACCTGGTCGTTGACCGACCAGTGCGTCACCAGCAACGCGCGGGCGCCGGCGTAGAAGAAGGCTCGCGCCAGGCCCGACAGGCTCTCGCCCGCGGTCGAGCCGCCCGGGCCGCCCGAGTTGCAGGCCGACAGGATGATGAGATCGGCATCCAGGTTCATGCCGACCACGTCCGATGCGGTCAACAGCGCTCCGGAGGCGTTCGTGGCGCCTTGCGGGTCCGACGTGACGATGGCGGGCTGGGTCTGGCAGCGCAGGTCGGTGGGCAGCAGCGCGTGGGTGGCGAAATGCAGGATGCGGAAGTTCTTCAGCGGCAGCTTCATCACCGCCTGCGCTGTGAAGGCGGGGCCCAGTAACTCATCCGACGGGCTGGCATCCAGAATCACACGGGCGGCATTCAGCTCCTTCGTTGCATAGGGCAGCAGCGGCAGGCCGGACAGCAACTGCGCGCTGTCGGAGCATGTGGCGCCGGGGAAGCTGGACTCGGCCTGGGCCAGCGTCACCGGCTGGAAGTCGCCGAAGCCGAACCATGGCTGCGTCGCCCGCGAGCCGCCGGCGATCTTGCGCAGGCTGACGAAATTGCTGGGGGCCGGCACATGGACGATGGTGAACTGGCGCACCAGCCAGGGCGCCTCGGCCAGTTCGTTCGGCTGCGCGGCTCCGGTGAGGAGCACTTCGAAGGGCAGTGACAGCAGCGGGCCGCTGGGCGCCACCACCAGCGCGCGCGCCCCCTGGAGCTGCCTGGCGACGCCGCCCAGTGTCAGCGCGTACAGCCGCTGGTCATCGGGGATGTCGAATTCCGGCAGACCGGCCGTGGTCTCCTCGATACCGGCGCGGACCCGCTTCACCAGCGTGGTGATTTCGGGCAGCCCGGCACCGACCTTCGACACCGTGATGGTGTTGTTGCGGAGCAAGAACACCCAGCCGTCGCGGTCTGCCACCGTGATCGCGGCCAACGCCTCGCCGGGATGCAGTGCGGCAAAAACCTGCTGCGCCGTCACCACCTGCTGCACGAGCTGGCCATAGTTGGGCGCCGCCGCCTGAAGCGCCGAATCGGCGTCCTGCAACTGCGCCTGGGTCTGCTGGATTTCCTTGTCCAGTTCCGCCGCGCGCGCGACGATTTCCGGATTGTTGGGGACGCCCTGGCGCTGCGCCAGAGCCAGGTCGTCACGCTGGCTATACAGCGTGTCGAGCTTGCCTTTCAGGTCGCGCTGCTTGCGGATTGCGTCGCCCACCTTCGGGTCGCGCGTGTTCTCCGCCAAGGTCGCCGCGGCCTGCGCTATTTGCTCGCTGGTGATGCTGCCCTGGGCAAGTTGCGCCGCGGTGAACATCTCGTCGAGCAGGGTCTGAGCGCCATCCTTGTGCGCGTCGGCCTCTTGGGCAAACACATCCAGGCACGGGGCCATCAGGTCCGGCGTCGTGCCTGCCTTCAGCGCCACCAGCGCCGATACCGCGCTCTGGCACAGCGGCAGCGCTTCGGCGGCATGTTCGCCATCCAGTAGTTCGCGCGCGCGGATCAGGTAGGTTTCGGCCAGCGGCTTCGATCCCGGAAATGCCTGGTCGAACGCCCGCGTCGACTGTGCCAGTTCTTGCATCGCCAGCGCTTCCTGGCCCTGTGCCGCCGAGGTCAGCGCGCTGGTGCGGAACAGCCGGGCATCCAGCATCGGCCGTGCCAGGCCGTTTCCCTGCGCCAGGTCGTCCGCTTGCAGCAGCAACTCATCCGCTTCCTTCGGCTTGCCCAGGACGCGCAGCAGCACGGCGCGGTTGCGGCGCACCTCGATCAAACCGAGCAAGGCGGATTGCGCGCGAGGGTCGGTGAACAGCGCCTGATCTGGGGCGAGCGAGCCGGTGATCTGCAAGCGGTTGAATACAAAGGAGTTGGCGTAGGCCGGCCGCGGCCTGGCGTGCAACGCACTTTGCGGCACGCTCGCTGCATAGAGCGAGTCGGCCTCGGTCAGCAGCTTCAGTGCTTCGTCGAGCTTGCCCTGGTTCATCGCGTCCAGGCCACGATAATGGTACCAGCGCGCAACGGCGGTAGGGTCGGCTGATTTGGAGGCCAACTGCGCTGCCCGCGCAAACAGTGCATCCGCTTCGGCAAAACGGCCTTCGTTGGAAAGCTGCAGCGCCAGCGACATGATCGTCGTCGCGGTCTCGGGATTGTCCTTGCCGAGCAGCTTCTGCTGCAGCGCCAGCGCGGCGCGGAACGCGGCTTCGGCCGCGCCGGTGTTATCCGCGAGGTTGGCGCGCGTGCCCGCCACCATGAGTTCCTCGAACTGGCCGACATCGCCTGACGTGAAGGCCTGTGCCGCGAGACGCCGCGCCAGCAGAGCATCCGCCGCCGAACTGACCGGTGCCGAATCCGGCTTCATGACGCCGGCCAGCACGCCGATCGAGCGCTCCATCACGCGCGCAGCCGGCAGCACGCCATCGGCATACCAGATTTTTCCCGCGACATCGGCCACCATCGCGACATGGGGCCAACCGCCGACCAGCTGTGTGCATTGCAGCAGCGCGGCGGGATCGCCGTTCAGGATCGTGGTTGCCGTCGGTGGATTGCAATGGAAGCGCGTGTCGATGGCGTCACGCCACGGACTCGCGGTGGCAATTTGCTCGAGTTGCGCGGGGCTGGCGGCGCTGATCCCTCTCCGCACGCGCGCACTGGGTTCCTGCCACGTGCCGCAATAAACGTCGGCAGCGCCCGGCTGCGGCGAAGTCTGCGTGCAGTCCTCGCCAACCCCGTTCTTGCCGATGGAGATCTGCGCGGCCGGTTTCGCCACTGACGTCAGCGCATGGGCGTAATCGCTTGCGGCAGGGGTCGCGCACCCGGCCAGCAGCAGTATCACGGGCAGCAGTATCAGGGGCAGCAGCATCAGGGGCAGCAGCAACGTGAAGGACGCGCGCATGGCCGGTGATCCAAGCCGGGAAAACACGAAGCGTAGCGCACGGCGGAACATGGTCATGGCTTTCATTGTTCCGGGCGTTTGGTTTCGTCGCAGACCCCTTGGGGATTGGGGTTGGCGCAGGGCATCAGCTCGTAGCGTTCATCCGATACCACCGGCAGCACCAGGTCCCCCTGGTTCTGCGAATTGGAGGGCGAGCCGATGATGATATCGTTGAGTGGATTGGCTGTCGGCAGCGACAAGGTGGTGAGGATCGTGCAATTCACCGAATGGATCGGGCAGCCGTTGACCCGGTAATTGGCGTTGGGCAGCGGCTGGATGAAGCTGGTGCCGGCCGCGGCGAAGCCGGTGTCGCCGCCCACCGTGGCGTTGGTGAACGATGCGAGGCCGGGTGGCTGCGTGTAGAGAAAATCGAGGCGCTGGACGTTGAACGAGCCATTCGCCTGGCCGGCGCCGACATCGAAGATGGCCCAAGTGGTCGGCGCCATCAGCCCACCCGCCAGATGCAGCATGCTCGCCGTACTGTTCGGCGTCAGGTCGATGAGGAGTACGCTTTCCGCTGTACCGCTGAAGTTTGCGACGGTGAACGCGTTGCCGGTCTGGATGACATTGCTCGCCTTGAGCCATGCTCCCTGCGAGACGCCCATATACGGTGCGTTGCCGAGGAAGGGCAGCTCATTCGTGCTGAGGGACTTGAGCGGCAGCGGCGTTCCATTGGGCACGCCGCCGGTGACAAGCCCGCCATTGCCCAGAAAGATCGTAGCCGGGGTGGTAATCAAAAGCCGTGAGGCCACGATGATGTTGTTGATGGTCACGTTTGCAACGTCGTTGAGGGAGAAGCTGCTGCCGACGCCATTGACGGTGACCGGCCCGGCGATGGTGAGGCTTATGCCGTCATTCAGCGCGAACGCGCCGCTCGATGTAAAACTGCCGAGCGTGGCTACCTGATTGCTGGCCGGGCTTGCGCCAAGCAGGTTTACCGT
>Ga0335072_10015841_pt1 | contig 10696 bp, 17 predicted proteins | sample Lox_Sample_21_FD_206725 | JGI IMG/M metagenome (GOLD analysis project Ga0335072, IMG submission 206725) | Soil microbial communities from Loxahatchee National Wildlife Refuge, Florida, United States - Lox_Sample_2.1 | ecosystem: Environmental > Terrestrial > Soil > Wetlands | place: USA... | reverse complement strand
ATCGGTATGAGACTGCATTCAAATTTGAATAGGCAGAATAGTGAGATTATCTACTTGTATCGAGTGTTTTGTTCCTATGAATCTATTTCCTTCACATTTGCAATTTTGCAATTAGTTGATGCGCGGTCTGTTTAATTTCGCCGATCGAGCCGAGTGGCCAACCTTAATCTGAACCACAATAAATGCGCGCGAATTTTAGCTTTTCGCTCGGACGCTCGGGCTGCGTACAGCATGCAGTGGGAAGTGTGTTTAGCCGACATCGGACTGATAACCGCGGGGAGAATAAAAGGCGTCAGCTCCCCCCTCACCTCCCATTCCCATCTACATCGCCAACATGGGTGCATCAGAAACATCAACCAGCATGAAACTTGTTGAACAAGAACCAAAGTTTCCACGGTTGCAACGCCATTCCTCAATTAAACTCTCAATCGAAGATAAAATTCTAGCCGTTATCAACCCGGTACCATGACTTTCCCTTTCAACATACTAATTCGCACAGAGAAACCGAAGCTACACACAATCCTACATCGACATCGCCACAACTCTAATCACAGTCGACGTCTTTGTGGGAGCAATTTGCCTAGGAGCACTAGCCAACATCTCCCCCGCCTTCCCCAACTTCAACTTTGTCATCCGTCTCCTAGCAATCTGTTCCCTCATCTTCACAGTCTCCTTATTCTTCGCCTTTGGTATTCTCTACATCATGCGCAATGAACCACGTGATCGACCTCCCTCAAAACGACGTCAAATCATGGGAAGTTTACAATATCTCGTTGCATTCCTTTTGTCGCTTGCGGGGTTTGCAGTGGGAAATGTCATTTTGATTTCAATTGGACAACCTATTGTGGGATATTGTGGGATTGGAATGCTTGTTACTGTGCCGTTTTGGGTTGTGGGGATTGCACAGTTGGATCGGACGGGATGGTTGGATGATCCTGTTGAGATGGAAATGGGAATTGACGCTGATGGACAACCTGTTGAGATGGTGCGGCCTCAGCGTCCTCTCGCTGAGAATCCCATTTATTACACTGCTGCAAACAAGCATATCTTGCCTTGATTTCAACGGTAGACAAATCTATATATGGATGTATTGTACTGCACTGTATCTGGCATTTAAATCGAGCAATTTTATTCAGATCAATCGAATTTGTGATCATCGTGGTGAGCAACCAATTTGCATCGACCTCGACCCCACTCGACTGCCTTTCGAGTCATGACATATGTACATAACAATATTGTTTCCCAGAAACCGATCTATCAAAATACTTCACACGAATATCGTCTCAGTCCTAATTCCACTGCGGACAACGAGCCGTGTTTTCTTCGTGAAGCTGAATTGGAGGGCGAAATGCGGGAACATTCAGTTTTAGCTTTTCGCATGGAACTCAATTTTCGTGGCGGTGTAAGGCAGTGTATCTAAAGCAGAGCGACGGCAATCGCACACATTCCAAGTTCACACTTTCATCATGCCCAAAGACCAGAAACAAACCTCTCACAAAGGCGACAACATCGTCAGTGCCAACAAGAAAACGGAGAAATCGGACTCGAAATGGTGGTCACGCAATTTCGGAAACGGTGTTAGGAAAGGGCTCACGAACGAACACCGACGTAATCGCAGTGCTCAGAAAAAGGAGGCTCCAGACACAAGTCAGGACACGCTTACCTTGCAACAGTCGACTTCAACTTCCCCTCTCCCGTCCGTACAGTCAAACATTTATCCAGCTAAGACCTCCGCAACGAAAATTCAAGTTGATCAAAAGCCGCGGGGAAGCGAGATACCGCCAACTCGGGTCCTTGAAACTGATGTGGAAGAGTCTATCAGTCAAACCAAAGCTATCCAAACTCTCGTCGACAGTAGCAATTCCTCTACCAGTATCCCTGAAGCAGAGCCCCTGACGTCAAATGCAGGGGTCCAAGTACCGATGGAAGGGCAAGTTTCGCAAAGCAAAAGCAAACAACGATTGGCCGCAGAAGAAAGTTTCAAGACTGCAGTTGAAAAGCTTCACAGCCTGATGTTACAAATTGCGGGAAAGGGAAATCAAAAGTTCGTTATCGATGTTATCAAGATCGATAAGTTCAGTGACTTCGGTACAAATGTCAAAGAAATCGGCTCTGCAATCGATGCTTTCATGGATAAACGAACCGAATTGCGCACTCAAAAAAGTCAAATCACAGACATTGCCGAGAAGTGGTTCAAAGCTTGCTTTCCATTCGTCAAAAGCGGTTTCAATGTAGCCAGCGTATTCTCCCGAACAAAGAGTCAAACTTACTCTTTCTAGAACTTTGTACCGAGTCCTTTTGCAGTTGTTGTTAATGCTTTCTCTTTCCTTTTGCAGGTATCCAACCTGTCCTAAGATTCTGTTAACGTGTGATAGGTTTCATATAATGCAGTGGGATTCAAAGAGCAGGTCGACGAGATGATTACATTCCTCTCCGAGACTATTCTCCATGTCCAGTTACTCACTATTACGGATCTCCGTGGCGCCGTGGATGAAGAGCGACTTGAAGGCTTCTATTTTGCTGGAATAAAACTTTCCACTGCTATCGTTGAATGCCTAACTATTGGCATCAAACTTATGACAAGCAACTTTGAAAGTACTTTAGTCTCTTCCCTTCTCATGTTGATTGATAGGATTTCAGAGTACCGTGTCAACAGCTGTGAAGAGCAGCGAGAAAGACCAAAGTCTTGTTGTCGCCCAAACAAAAGTCGATGATGCCACGAAAGTTTACAACGCCTTCATCGGTGATCTCAATGTCCTTATGATGTCACAATTCCTCGCAAAAGAGAAAAAGAAGGAAATTCTGAATTGGCTGTCATCCAAGAATTCATGGTCGAGACATAACGAGTTCTCTCAAAAGCGTGTATCTGGTTCGGGAACATGGTTTGTGGAATCTGAAGAGTTTATGGATTGGACGAAGGGCACATCGGAGCACGTCCTCATCGGTTGGGGAAATGGTACTTTCCACTCAAGTGTGACATCGTGTTAATCTCTAGAGGGAGCAGGAAAGTCATTCATTGCGTTCGTTGCCCATTAGATTGAGTTAACATGGTAGTTCTCGGGTCATCGATCATCTCAAAACTGATTCGGCAAGTGGACTCGCTTTCATTTACTTCGACTACAAGGAGGACCTATCAGCTGGAGAATTGATAACCGGTCTGCTTGCACAATTGATGGATCAATGCCAAAAGCCACTAATGAGTATACACTCAGAATATGATGCCTGGCAGAAAGGAGGCTGCAAACTAAGACCTTCAGACACACGTTTCCTTGAACTTCTGTCAGAGACCGCGTCGGAATTTCCCAAGGTATTCGTTGTTCTAGACGCATTCGACGAAACGAAGAAAGAGGAAAGGGGCAAGATGATTGAATATCTGAAAGTCATATGTAATGCACCAAATTTGAGCCTCTTCATCACCACGCGTTCGCCGCTAGTAGGTTTACTCAAGGAAAACTTTCCTGGGTCAAAAGAGTTGGAAATTACGGCTCAGGATAATGACATCGGCAACTATCTCACTGAGAAATTGAGCGCGGAACTTCTTCACGACAAACTTAAGGAGCAAATTTCCACGACTCTGAAAGCCGGAGCTCATGGAAAGTAACCCTTCCTCTCTATCTCGCTAATTCTAGATTCCGGCTAGTGGAATTCCAATTGAAATATGTCCTCGCCCAAGGCAGTCCCGCAAAAATAAAGGCAGCCCTCAGCCAAAGCTCACTCCCAAAGAGTTTATCCGATGCATACCGCAAAGTCATGGATCAGATGGAAGAAGGTCAAAAGAAATTTGCATTCCAAATAATGTCTTGGATTTTCTACGCTGCAAGACGACTGACAATTCGTGAACTTTGCGAGGCGTTGAGTGTGGAGGAGGACAGCAAAGAACTTCAAGAAGAGCTTCTTCCTGAGCCTGATTCGATTGTCAAAGCCTGCGAAAGTCTTGTGGAAATCGACCAGAACTCCCAGGAGGTGCGATTTACACATCAAACAGTAGACGAATTTCTGCGTGATCACTGCACTTCACAGATGCTAGGTGCTAGCGGCTTAGCCAAGACCTGTTTAATCTATCTCACTTTCTCCGAGTTCAATCGGCGCTGCGAAAGCGACGAACAAGTGATAGCGCGAAGGGAGAAACATAGATTTCTCCGCTATGCCGCCACGTTCTGGGGACATCACACGAGAGGAGATCCAGAAAAAGATGACAACATCAAACAAAGGGCTCTTTTACTTTTAACGTCGGAAAATTACAAGAACTCTATGGTTCAAGAGGAACGCATGGACATTATTAACTTTCTCAGGCTGATCAGCCCCGAATATCCTGTCATAAGAGAACAGACATTACTTCATATTATCGCCAAGAATGGATTGGCAACGCTTTGCAAACACGTCTTAGCTAGGACCATAAATGGAAATAATACGTATGTGCTTGAATTCAACATTTGAGGTTAACGAAAGTCACATTGCAGATTTGCCACAAAGTCCGGAGTGGTGGGACAATCAGATAGACTTATCGAAGCGGGACTCGGCTGGGAGGACGGCGTTACATTGGGCGGCTTATTCAGGGTACGCAGAAGTGGTGAAAGTGTTGTTGGTGGCTAATGCGGACGTCAACGCGCAAGACTACCACGGAGCCACAGCGTTGTTTCGTGCAGCCGAGGACGGGCACAGCGAGATGGTGAAGTTGCTATTGGAAGCCAAAGCGGACGTCAACGTGACAGCGAGTCAAGGATCTACAGCGCTGCATCGCGCGGCAATGAACGGTTATATCGAAATCGTCAAGTTTTTGCTGGATGCTAAGGCCAATGTCGATGCACAAAACCAAAATGGCGACACAGCCTTGATCGGGGCAGCACCGTACCGTCATAAGGAAAGTATCAGGGCGTTAGTGGATGCAAAAGCTAATGTGGACATTCGGGACAAATCTGGTTCTACAGCATTAATTTTGGCAGTAAGGAATAATGATACGGAGATTAGCAGGATGTTGGTGAATGCAAATGCCAATGTCGAGATACAGAGTAAGGACGGGACTAGAGCATTGATTTGGGCAGCGCGGAACGGCAATGTGGAAATTATGAAACTGCTGCTTGATGCAAAAGCCAATGTCAATGTACAAGACAATGACGGTGATACGGCTTTGTCTTGCGCAGCCAACTGTGGTCACGTAAAAGTTGTCAAGATGTTGGTGAATGCAAACGCCAATGTCAACTTGCAAAATAAATATGGCCTGACAGCTGTATCGTGGGCAAAATGGGAAGGCTACACTGAAATGGTCAAGATATTGGAAGAAGCGCAACAAGGGTGATGCAGCGGTAGGAGGTCAGGATGCCTATCGAAATAATAAAAGAGTTTCTCAACATCTGATTATTCTCTCCTTCCAACTTCAATTGAAGAAATCAAGCCATCTCGCAAAGAATATACCACAAATACTTTCACCGACAACTGCGCTCCCTTCTTGAACTCTCCAAAATACTCATTCGTATCCTCCACAGCGGTAAAAGTAGAGGTAATCTTTGCACAAATCCCACCATCATCACAAATCAATTGCTCAACTTGAAGACTCTCCTTCACCTTTGGAAACATTTTCTTATAGAATCCGACAATTGCATCTCGTCCCGTAAAAGTGCCATGATTGGGTAATTTCAAAACGACATCGTCAGTGTAGAATGTGGGGAATGTCTCGAATTCAGCGGCCGAGAAAGCGGAAGTGTATGCCAGGAATGCAGCTCGTTGATTATTACTTGCCCCCAATCGAGGATATTTCGAAATACCCACACCAGGAGCCCACGTCATTGCTTTCAACTGGATAATTTTCTCCTGTTCATTGAGAATATACTCAACAAAGAATTTCACCTAAGAATCAGAAAGGTGTAATATGAGAGATACGCTGACGGTGTCGCCTGGTCTCAATTTTGCAAAAGGCCAATCAGTTCGATAGACCGTGGAATGGAAATCCATGTCCACCTCAGCGAACAGTTTATTTCCCGATCTGATTACAGTTTGAGGCCTCATACACTCACGAACACCATTGTGAGCCTGCATCTGTCAGGTTTCTCCCCGCAAGTTTCGAATTACCCATGCGAGGAACTTTCGAAGTTCGGCATGTCCTTTCATGGCTTGGGAACTGCCTTGGAAAGTGACATCCTTGTCAAAGTATCTATCGACCAAAGCTTCGTCATCTCCAGTGTTGAAAAGTGCCTCGTACTCAGCATAGTCCAAGGTCATGGTTGTCGGAGTCTACTCTGATCTTCCCCGCAAAATTAGCGACGGATTCAATTGGTGCGCGGTGAGTCCGATGGAGATCGACAGGGTCGTAACTGCCGACGGAATTTTCCGTTGAGGCTCTTCGTATCTAGAGTAATCGACACTCATGGAATCTGCCACGTTAGTCAAGTTGCCTAGGTCTGTGAACCACCGTGCAATCATCTCTCGAATCCTCTTTGTGAATCCTTCTTCTTCAATTCAAGAGACAATCAGTTATTTCGATCAGGAGTTAGTCGGTGCTTCATCTTGGCACCACGCCATTGGCTGTTGCCCCGCACGTGATTTCTGCCAATTTATTTTGCGCAGCTCTCTTTCCACCATCTGATCAATTACCAACACATCTTTCATCTCGTCAGATGGGCAACATCACGTCTTTTATTACACTAATTTTGTACTGGTTGTTTCGACAGTGCTCAAAACTATGTTACGGTACGAGGTACCCAAATTCAAGACCCGAAAGCCCACTGTTCATCATCCATCTCATGCTCCGCTGCATCATTACATCACGAAAGTCTTCGTACTTGGGGTTCATGCGAATATGCATTATTCCCATGCATTTTGGCGCCCAGATAGCAATTGGGCCACGTCGTCCAACTTGTCGTACTACCCTCTCACCTGGATTCGGCTTACCGTACAGATATCGAAAGTCATGAGCAATTTCCTGAAATTCTGTGTACCTTCTAGGTCGCATGGGGACGAAAGACATGTCCTCTTACCGTCTCCTGAATCTATTGAACAATTCAAGGAAGGGTTGAAAGTTGCAATCAGTACGGACGAACGATTTCAAGGTATAGACTGTCTACCTTCCCTCAGACAAAACTACTTTTGAGTCCTCCATCTCATATTTCTGTTAGGTCAATTCAAGCCGCTTAACCATCACCGGACTCCAGTTCTTCGTTGACACAGCAAGCTCTCTAATTTATAAAACGACAACTCGGAGCGTGTTTGCTGATTCCGTGCTTTCTCCATTCCCAGCAGATAAGCTATTTGCACAAAGATTGACAATTGTTCCGAGTCTGCTGGCAACTCAATGTATTACCGACTTTTTCACATCTATGAACAATCAGCAACGAAGTTAACGTTGGTAAACTATGAAGTCCATTTTGCAGACGACAAGATAAAGAATGTTGAGGTGGGTCGGATGGTATCTGCGGTATCCACAATTCCAGTTGATTCATCTAACGGTAGAATTAGTTGAGAATGTCACCGGTACGCAATAGTCCAATTTCTCCTCAACGACAAAACAAAATATTTGATGTGTACACATTGGTATTTACCTGAGGGACCTGTCCAAGTTTCGTTTTCCCAAGAGGGTTCTGTCAAAATTGCTTCAGCAAATCATCTCGATTAATTCCCGATTCCCAAGACTATTCAAAACGACAGAATACAAAGCTCTCCACTTACCAACAACCGACAGCGGAAATTGGGAAAGTCTCGAAACCGTCGTTGAGCAGTATTGCCTTGCAGTTAGAGAATTTAAAATATCGATTGACAAGTGTTTCTTGTGGCATAGGTAGAGTAGCTCAGTGACTTGAATGAGTTGTATTGGAATATCTAATATTCAATTAATACATCAAATATTAATTACATGAATTTGCTAAATATACAAGGCTCCTCGTCGTACTTCCAACTGCCAATAACCTTCCCAATACCTTTCAATACAATACTCCTCTTGCCCCATCCTTCAATAAATGTTCCTGCCATTTCACTGTTTCCGTTACCCGCCGGAGGAGGAGGTGACGAATATCTTGTAATAAGACTACTTCGCCGGATTGTATTTCCTCAGGGCAGAAACGCTTTACGATAAGCAAGGACAAGGAGGATGTACGAGAATAGAAACCGTTATAGACTTTCTTCTAATTCGCCACTGCTGTTTGGAATAGTACATTGAGGATAGACGTAGAACCGGAGATACCGAATAAGTTGCTTCAAATACTGAAGCATGCCATCCATGGACTTTGGAAAAGAACTCAATTTAGAGAGCCCTGTCCTTTCGGCGTCGGTAAAGCCAGAATATGTTGTTGTGGGGAGCTGCAGACGGCATGGAATAGAGATAAATTGATAACTCGCCGCGTTGCTAAAGACCTATGAGCCACGGTACGTTCTAGCACTGCAGGGGTTGGTTGCTCAGCATAAATTACCATGAGATAGTAATAACATGATTGTGGGCCGAGGAATCTGTGGTACCCGATTCCAGAAATCTCAGTCGAACCCTTCGATAGTATTCCCGCTTTGAAATCTGAGTCAAAGCCTGCCTCGGATTAGGTTTCCAACTCAATTTGCGAATGAGATTGGAGCGAGAGGACTACGAAACGATATACAGTCGTGGACTTCATACGATTGTTCGTGAGAAGCGGAACCATTGCTGCTCTTTCCGAGGCGAATTTTCTTTTTTCATTGCGGTTACTGGCCTTGTGCTTGGGAAAAGAATAGATAGAATGTTGAGCAGCGTCATGGGAACCTATCCAATTCAGTAGCTGTGGTAGGCCTTGAGGCCGTTGTGCGTGTCCCGGTGTGGTTGACATAACACTGAGTTGGAATTGAGTTGCATTCAAGGAGTTATGAATTGTTGGGTTGTGCGAGTGAGCTTTCTGGACTCTATGTGCGAATCGCCGAGGCATTGATTGTTCAATCTGACAATAGGTGCACTAATTCTCTTCAAAAACAATAAGTGAAAGAAACCATCTGAGAGGAAGAAGCCAGTGTCCCATGAGATTGCACGGTAAGCGAATATTTGACCGTGAGATTGACGTTGAGAATAAAACATAAAACATTTAACGGAATTTGTTAAGTTGCTTGTCTTCCATCTGATGGAGATGGCGCTTTTTCTTGGTTTGAATAGTGACATGGTTTGAGTTCATGGCTTTGGCGAAGCGAGACTGAACCAGATGAGTTTGGCAAAAGGAGGTCTTTGAATTTTGCGCAAACGCTAAATAATTTCCGACTTTTCGCCTAACCCTCCGTTACGCCAATGAGTTTCCTTCAACAGAGTTCTTCTGTATGGTGCAAGAAGACCACCCCTCAGATATTGCCAATGTGTTTAACTTTCAAAGGTCGTTTGTTGAATTAAAAGAGTGTCTTGAGAGTGTATCTGTATCACAATTTTTTGAAAAGACTTTGGATCCTGTCGCTGTATATCCCACTCTTCTGATGCTAACTAATTTCTTTCAGCAAGTCGGATGTCCCTTTGTGCATCCTCAGTCCAAACAGTCTACGTCCTACTACATCTTTGTCAGAAGTATCCCGATGCTGGATTGGGTCAATATGTCTATCCTGTCATCAGACAAATGCATGAAGACATGTCATATATTACTGCAAAACGACTTTCCGAGAATATGAGATTTCTCCTCCCACTTGAGATGGCCTTTGAAATAAAGGGCATTGGACCAATCACCGCAGATGCAAAAGCATCCGGGAGCGAACACCTAGAGATGCAGTCGAAAGGTTCTGATCTTCCTTCTAGCAAGGGTCGTGCAAAAATTGCTATTCCCTCACCATCTTTACACTCTCCATCCACTACGACGCCAGGTCCAACGTCCAGATCCGTCAAAAATCGTCAAATTACCCTGCTAATAGAGCGACGATTCAGTTGTCTCACTCTTCAGACGCTTTTGCTGGCGACACCAGGGCTAACAGCCCAACTTCGCGATAGACTCGCGGCGATTCAAGAAAGTGTCAGCACGAAGATATCGCCAGAACAAGACGTTGGGACCGAAGGCCGGGAACTTAAGAAAGCTCGAGAATCCGGGTATGGTAGGCAGGAAATTGGTATACTTTGTGTAGCTACGTTCTCTTTTTAGTTATAAGTTGAGTGAGCTGCAATGAAAGCCTCATTATTATCAAGATACTACCTGTTCCGTATACCCACACTTGCAATTATATCCACCATTTGTACTTTTCCGTGTGGGCATTTCCAGACACAACACTTCATTCAAAAGAGCAAATATCTACCCACTATAATCCCTAAAATTCGCATTCTCCGGATCCCGATCAAGCATATACTCAAACCTGTCATGATTCTGCACTAAATACTCTGGTAAATCCTCACTCATATCAACTCTAGTAAGCGTATCATTCCACTCAAATATACCCAATCCCTTCCGTATCCGATCCACAATAACAGCAGGATACTTATTCTGCTGTACATTCGCCTCAGTATGTGAAACCGATTCCAATTTATGAATAACTTGCGCAATAGTCTCAAAACAGTACGAACAATGCCATCCTGCCCACCCACCTAATAAATCCCATGAACCACCATTGGTATTCATACGCAGATCTTCAGGAAGGATAGTTTCATTGAGACCTTGATAATAAGTTGCTTGAGGATGCCACCATCCATCATTGCCGTTTCCTGTCCATAGCCATTGAAAGGAGTACTTGAACGACTTTGTGCGGAGAGTAGTGCGTTCCGGAAAATCGCAATTACGGAGGATGGAAA
>Ga0335072_10015839_pt1 | contig 10698 bp, 7 predicted proteins | sample Lox_Sample_21_FD_206725 | JGI IMG/M metagenome (GOLD analysis project Ga0335072, IMG submission 206725) | Soil microbial communities from Loxahatchee National Wildlife Refuge, Florida, United States - Lox_Sample_2.1 | ecosystem: Environmental > Terrestrial > Soil > Wetlands | place: USA: Florida... | reverse complement strand
GGGGTTTGGGGGCTGGCCCCCATAAAAAAAGATTCTGGGCTAAAAAGAGCAGGTTGAATCTACAAAGCAAGCTTCTACACGCCGGGTTTACATAATCACGGTCCCTTGTAGATACTAAGTGCACTTACAAACTATTTAAACACCTTGCTTGTAAATGATGTCACGTGATTGGCCGGCGATCAACCTCCTAACCTAGTCACAGGGGATGACGCAATATGCCTTGCAACTGCCGGCTTGTTTCCAGCGACTATGACGTGTATTTATACTCTGGCGTATTCTATTCTTTTAGAAGCTAGAGAGTAGTCTCTTGTTACTCCCTAGCTAAGCTCCAGTAAACCTATAAGCCTCATACTCGTTCTCTCATAGTAACAGTAAACCCTAGCTGGCAATACTCTGAACACTAGCTCTACACACTATAAGATGCCGAGACAGACGAAACTCGATGGGATTGTACTAGTATTTTTATAAAGAAAATAGGCTTGTTTTGTAATCACGTTCTACGACAAAAGGAGAGGTAGCAAATCAGGCTATCTAGTAGTCTGATTTGCACTAGCATTAGCATGTAACCCTAGAGCTAATTGGTGGTAATGGTTAAGCTGAATATAATCATATTTTTGATCTAGAACCCGGCCACTAAGTTGTGGGCCAGACGGCTAGATCGAACCTGATTCCTAATGCTCATAAAGTGGCTGAGCACCGGCAACGGCGTCTACACGTCAGGCGTTGTAGTGCCTGTATGCCTCGAACGCATAATAGGTTATTGTGTGATGGCGGTTGCCTTGTGACTACGCACACTGCTAGGAACTGCCTATCCCATCCTCTAATGCCATGAGCGCTAGCAACACAACCCCTCCTACCTTCACAAGCAGCTCTGGCGCCATGGGTCATACCAGGAGGGCTTAGGATTTGTCCAGAACACCCAATCTGCACTCAAGATCTTTATGCCAAGTTCTAGTTCATCAGGTATACTACATGGCGCAGGGTATCCTCAACCGAGCCAGAGTACCTATAGCATGCCTAATTACCCGCAGGGAGGACATTTGCAGGTACACGGTATTCACAATTTTAGTAGCTAGCTTTTGATATATTCATTTAATCTATCGACCTATTTGAACTGCTTATGCAGATTTAGTTGAATAACTACTCAGTCAAGTGGTAAGCCCCTTGCAGAATTGAAGCAGGCTCACCGCTAGGGGATGAGCCTTCATTACAGCCTAGCAGTAACTACAGTATCACGTGTAGGAGGGAATATTTTCCAGGGTCGCTGTATGACTGATCGTAATAGGTGGTGTTTTAGGTGGGCTTAGTGATGGAATTGCCTATTTTGGCTAGATCGCCCACACTTGACATATATCCAATCTAATTATGGATTAGATTGGATATGGATAGGCAACATATCCAATCCATATCGGAAGTCTAGGTGCAGAGGAAGCGAGCCAGTCCCAAGAGAACTCAAACCTACAGTATCTCTTAGCTTGAAAAAAACCTACCCACTTACGGCTGGCCACGCATTCTGCATCGACCGATTCCAACCCCCATCGGATAGTGTTGGGCGAGTCGGCGAGTTGTTCGAGTCTAACTCGGCGAGTTGACGAGTTGACTCGAGTCGAGTCTGATTACGTGAGTTGCTACTACTAAGAAAAGTCATGTGAATTATTCTCCTTAGCCTGAGAATTTAGGAGTGAAGTTTACTTCGAATTTTGCAAAGTTGTGAATCGCAATGAATGAATTAAGTATCACAACAAAATATTATAATTAGGTTTGGTGGAAAGCAAGTTATAGTATATCTAATTCCTTTGCCATAGACAGCTTGCCTTAAAGTTTATTAAAATGTCCATAATTTGTGGTAACGTGATGAAACTCGGCGAACCAACTTATCAACTCGAGTTTATGCACAAGTCTCAACTCATAACTCGCCGAACAGGCCAAAAGTGCCTCGAACAGACTCGAGTCAAGACTTGTCCAACACTACAGACTTCGGATGTTCACATACTTGAGTGTCTTATCTCCTCAAGACGCTCCCGAGGTCGAGATGCGGCCCACACCACCATATCCACTTCACTTTCATTAATGGATTGACCATCATACACCAATGCCTCTTCCTTAACATTTGACCTTTATTATCGTATAGCTTTCACCGACCTTCGCGCACGACAGTTGAGAATTTCAACTTGAGATTACTCCTGACGCCGGGGATATTTGCTCACTGCAGAAACTCATCCTACGATGGATCAGCATCGAAAAGCAGTGGCAGAAATTGCTGCCACTGTAAAGAGCTTCCATGACCATAAGGAAGCTTTTCGCATTTACCATGGCTCAACCAACTCAACTCGCCCCCCAAACTTTAATAGAAGCAAGATTGTGGACACCAGCCACTTGACAAATATCCTGCATATCAATGAGGAAGAACAGTGGGCCATCGTGGAGCCCAACGTGCCGATGGACAAGCTTGTATGCACAACTTTGAAGCAAAATCTGATCCCACTGGTCGTGCCTGAATTTCCTGGGATAACTGTTGGCGGCAGCTTCGCGGGGACTGCTGCTGAGAGCAGCTCCTTCAAATTTGGCTTCTTCGATCGAACTGTGGACTGGTGCGACATGATCCTAGCCAGTGGAGAAGTGGTGCGTCTTGGTGCTAAGGATGATCAGTCAACGTCTGCGAAGATAGATCTATTCCACGGCTCCGTGGGTACTCTTGGTACTTTAGGCGTCTTTGTACTATTTCAAGTCCGCCTCAGAAAAGCCAGCAAGTACGTGGAATTACACTACACGTCTGTCACGAGAATGCAGAGTGCGATCGACTTCCTAAGACAGGACGTCCACAAGGCCTATGACTTCTTGGAAGCAATTCTCTTTTCCAAGAATGAGGGTGTGGTCGTCTCTGGTGTCATGGTTGAACATGCACAGAACGAGATAGTCCACTTCACCAGAGCTCAAGATCCCTGGTTTTACCTTCACGTCATTGAGAATGGCGGCTTCAATAAACGGTTCACAGTTCCGATCTTTGACTATCTCTTCCGATACGACAGAGGTGCCTTTTGGATGGGCTCTTACGCCTTCAAGCGTATCCCGTTTAATAGACTGACACGTTTGCTCCTCAACCATTCTCTGAACACCCGCAAATTGTATAAAGCGTTGCACTCAAATAATCGTATACAAAAATACATGATTCAAGACCTGGCCATTCCAGAAAACGCGGTCGAACGCTGCTTGACCTATCTTGACGAGAACTTTAAAATTTATCCACTTTGGCTGTGTCCTATTCGTGCCGATTCCAAAGCACCTATGCACCAGGTCAACGGCAAGGACCTTATCATTAACGTCGGCGTATGGGGTCGTGGCACGGCAAAGCTCGACGAATTCATCGAAAAAAATAGAATGCTTGAAAAAATGGTGCACGAGCTCGGCGGCTGGAAGTGGCTTTATGCACATGTGTACTACAGCGAGGATGAGTTCTGGCAGATACACGGACGAAAGTGGTACGATGACTTAAGGGAGAAATATGGCGCAAGCAATCTCCCTACGATCTATGACAAGATCAAAGCCACAGAGACAATAGCGATGAATTGAAAAGGGACACTTAAAGCAGTAGCAGAAAGGGCTGATTGAGTGTAGACGGATAGTTGTTAAGCAGAATTTTAGGCAACATGGTTTTGAGCTAAGTATTGATATTAATAACGTCTTAATAGCATATAAGTGATGCAAGCTAGAACATTCTCATACCGCTGTGACGCTGAGCCATAGTTTAATGCTAATAGCAATATCGACAATGAGAACCTTCGCTGCCCACCGTGTAGAATGTTTTATTAGTCTGTATTTATATTGTGGTGGGGTTCCATGGCCCCTTATAAAAATCACATGACTCTGGGCATTAATTGTTCCTGTACCGGGAGCATTGATGATTTAGCTAGCTCGTTGACTACCTGTCACGTGGACCGGCGTCACTATAGCAATAGTAATCACTCCCAACCACTCTAATGTCATTATGTTAGAATTACAGCTACTGTGGTCCATAAAGCCCATGTACAGCTGTAGGGAGTAGCAAATTGGCTATCCTGAGCTGAACTTTCGGCTATCAAGATGGTGGCAACTAGCCAGGTGGCGACAGCTAGACTGTCACCACAATTGTAGATAAATACGGGTATACATCCCATAGAGATTCACAGCTCAATTCAATCAAGATGTATTCCCTCAGTCCTTTGTCCATGCGACACTACCTTCGAGCATCATCATCTACTGTCATCTTTTGCGAGTCGGACAGTTTTGTTTTTTAACGGGAGGTTTACGAACGCAGATCAGGTTTTACGGGTATTAATAGGAAACTTTACGGGCATGGAATACGGTCTTTTCTTTTGTGTGTATTGAGCATTGCGCTGAGCGTTACCTCCGTCCCTATTGCCAGTTGTTCCGTGGCTTCGAGCTTGTACGCTGTCCTCCTACCTGTTGCCCTAACGATCGTGCACTTCGACAGCACATATATTCATTCCCTGCACAATATTCTCGCAATTCTCCTTGTCATAATGGAGAGTCTATCCATAATTGGGCGGTCCACCCAGCCCTTGGTTGAGGCCCATCACCAATCAGAAGAGTGCAAGAAATAGCGGCAGAATTCAGAGAGGGGCTGGGTGGAGGTTTCATTTTAGGGCTAGGTGGAGGTTTTATGATGTAGACGTATAGTTGTAGGAATTGCATGTAAGTTAAATATATATTATACTCCAACTTGGCGACATGACTCCTGCAATTTTAAGCTAAAAAAAAGTATTAAAAGGATGTCAAGTAAGGTACAGTAGGTTGTTGTCGCAGTTGCACTTTGAGGAGTTATCATGAACCTAAGATTTCAGTCAAGAACTACATAACGCAACACAGAATTGCAATGCAACTAAAACATTGTAATTTAAAAGCTAATACATAAGGTAAACCGCTGTCTCAAATCTATTTCTAATAAGTAACGTTTAAAGATAACATTAAATGATTTTAAAAGTCAAATTTGAGTAGTATAAAGGATTTAATATTAGTAAGTAGTATAATTAGGTTCTATAGTCCTTCGCAAAATCATATAATTCTAAGCAGCAGTTGCTCTTAAAGGTCAAATGATATTTTCTCATCGTATTTTCTCGTTGCATTTCCATCCCAGGATTAACCATACAATATTTGTGTAGTTGTTTATAATAGCCAGTGTAACGAACTCAATCAATAGAGGCACAGGGCCGCACTAGAAGTAGGGTGAAACCTGTACAATTAGTAGTTCTAAATACAAGAATCTAAAGCTAAAGAAGAAAGAGGATCAATACCGTTCGAAGAACTGCCTTTTAAGCAGTCAGATAGTCACGTGCGTTAACTAACGGGCCACATGTTAGCTAATGCTTCCGTGGAAGCAGGAGCTAGCGTTTAGTCTACGACCAGGGCTGTAGCAGGCCGTAAATAGGCCCGTAGGTCGGTGGTGATCCGTAACCAGGGCCGTAACGGCCAGCGAGAGTGGAGTGTTAAAGGCTCATTCGATATGAAAGGAGACGCATCGAGAAGGGAGCGAAACCCCATCAATTAGTAGTTTAGATAAAAGAATCTAAAGCTAGGGAGGGAAGAAGAAGAAGGATGCTCGAAGGAAAGTCTTTAAGGGCCGTAGTGTGGGAATACAAAGAGCATATTCAATGCGAATGTAGTGCTGAATTTCAAGCCACCAACGCATTCCTATGCGCATCAAAGCCCAATACAAGAACGTTCTCGCAGCAGTGTCAGAGATCTTGCCCTTTTGCAGGAAATTTGGCAAATGCCTGTTCGTGATTTCGCTGAGAAAATAATTACACACGACTTAGATCTGCTTATTGCGCTAGCTGGTATTTCGAAGCAAGTAGGGGACGCACTCAACTATAAGCAGTTAACTACCAAATTTCCCATAGGCTCTGTCGTTGCGAACAGTATTTTGTACTCTAGGGCGCACAACTAGATGCATATCAAGCGATGTCATAGTCTTAAGCGCCCGTCGTGCACGTAAACAGAGTAGTCTACGCACTGCAAATCATTGATCCCACAGTTGCAGCTTCCAACATTTGCTGCAGGCGGAATTCTTCTGGTGCTGTTCACGGACATTTGGAAATTATTGGTCTAGTGATAGATGCTACACTCCGTCGTATTAGTCTAGATCGGCCTTCTGTCAGCCTTGTAGTCGAACGTGATGGGGCGAGGATCCCAGTATATCGTGACGTTGCTGGTGAAGGGGGAGGCAGCAAGACCGTGTCCCGTTTTATTTTTGGGAAAACAAGAGACTGTTTGCTATACTTGTTTGTTAATAGGTCGAAGACGGCACTGGACGATACTGGCGACTTGGCATAACTGGCTCATTCAGGAAGTCTCGTGTTCCCACGCTGTTTGTTGCACTAGGTAGTCTATTGCTACAGATTCTTAAGATCATATAGCATAACTCTATCACCTGTTCTGGGATCATTTTATTTATGTTTCCATATTGTAGTGTGTATTGTAATTCAAATATATTTTCTCAACGCTAAGGCTTACACATCACAATACTAGTTCTATTATGGTAGAGCATCAAAGAACCTATAGAATTAAAGCGCTGCCAGCGTTGGCCAATTGAATTGCTGTATATATTGAGTTTAAGGCGGTAGTGTTTGTATAACACTATTTTTACAAGTTAAATAGCTGGTAGAGAAACTGATACCTCTATCGGGTTAAGAATATCGGACTAGGAAATAGTATTATAAGAGGATCTTTCTGCTCTAAATTTTGGACACCATGATATCTTCCGGCCAAAACTCGACTATGGCGAGGCTGCTCATATTCGCATGGCTTGAAAGCGTAGGGTATCTCGTCTGCCATACAGCAGCAAATCAGAATGAGGTGTGGTGGCAAGGTTTCATATTTCTTTGATATCAATGACGTTGGCTGAGAGTTCCATATCGCACGAACTCTCAAAGGGAGGTACGCCTTAGAGGTCCCAGCAGGAGAAGCGCTTTAATAGATACTTGCCCGAGGAGGATCAAACGAGTAGAAAATATCTAGGGAAAGTGCAAGTGCATGTCAAGTGGTTAGCTAGCTTTTAGCTTCTAGGTTAGATCACAGGGGGAAAGCGGACTCAGGGCTCTCTTGCCTGAGTTTGCAGGGTAAGCGACCCCATTTGGACGCCTCTGTGGGGGAGTATTGTTAAGGATTATAGTGTAATAGTACTAGGCCGCTATGCAACTAATATATAAAGATGCTACTGTACAGTGCAAGTGGGGCAATGCAGAGTAGACAGGCCTTGTCTACTCCTATAGAAATGCTCTCGTTCCTGCTGCTGCTCAAGCTCTGCAGCTGCTTGTAGGGCACGGTCTAAGGCAGTAGATTGACCATCTGTGAGAGCGTAATGCAAGGCTCGACCTTGCTTTTGCTAGGCTAAGCGGTACGGAAAGCAGAGCAGCCACTTCTACACTGTCTTGTAATTTATGTATGTACCTTCTTGGATGTTGTGCAAGAGCGGCCGCTCTGCGCTCTGGTATGGAACAGAGCAGCTGACTTTGTATGATCAAACACATTAACCTTATCCTCTAAGAGCGAAGTGCGTGCCTGCTCAATTATGCGGTCGAAGGCGTCCAAGATGAGCTCTAACTAGGCTTCCTTGTGAGTGGATTGGGTGTCTGCTGGTACTGGATAGCTAACAGGGAGCTCGATTAGTTGCGCAGAGTTGACTAAGTAGCTTTGCAGGCGATAGTCCATTTTGCGATGTTAAGCCGCGGGGATGCTTCGATTTGGTGCTGCTCTCCTGTGCGGGTGCTAGCTGTAGCGGCGCCCAACTTCTAAGCTAGCTAGAGCTCAATTTACTCAGGTAGAGAGAGTGCGCTGCAGAGTCTTACTTTATTATTCCAGCTCCTGTCCAGCTTTGGGAATAGCTACTGGAGTTGTAGCCACAGCGGGCTGCACCTGAAAGTGATGCAGGAAGATCTGTGCTTGTAGAAGGTCTAGCACACAATACGGAACAGGTGACTTACGCTAAGCCCTCTAGGAGCTGGTAGGTTGCAGAGTGGCGCCCGGGCTGGTGGAACCACTGACGTGTGCGTTTGAGGTGGTCTAGTAGGCTGCCTTTTGCGTGACATACGTACGGGTGCGGCGCAGGGCAGAGTTTGCAGCACCAGCCATCCTTACAGAGCGTAGGAAGGGAATAGGTGGCGTGTCGAGTGAGATCTGCAGACCCCGCGTGGCCTCGGATAAGTCGTATGGCTCCTCTTGGAAGGGCTGGGCGTGCTGGTGGATGTCTGCACCCTTAAGGCCTTCTTCGGTCTTGCGGAAAGCGTGCAGGTGGCATGGGATGAGGTTGGGCTGCAAACCACGACCCTGTAGTGAGAGTCGTAGTGAAGCAGATCCATCGCAAGCGGGCCGGTCCGTAAAGCGTGCATAAAGCTTGTAAAGCGTCTGTAAAAGCCGTGAAGTAGGCAGGCTGGGTGCACCGCGACATCATGGATAGAGAACCCTTTGTGGATCATTGTAATATGTTCTACGGTATATCATTGCGAAATTTATCCTTGGGTGAAGATTCAATTTGTCTCGTTTTGGCAGGTCGTCGATGTAACTTCACGCCGTCTTACCGTTAAACCCCCGCTGATAGGTTCGCTTATACGACAGCGTGCCGTACCGTACTGATAGCGTGGTCTCTTTGTCCTGCCCTCGTTTTGCCATACAAACCTTACCCCGCAACGATGAGGATCTCCCGAACTGTTGCGATTTTGCTCCTTTCATGCCCTCTCGCTGCTTGCGTTCTCACCCTGCCCATCGCCAGGAAAAGGGACGCATCAGGCGCCACACTTCCAAGTCGAAGTCTTCGGAAACGGCAAATCTCTGAGCTTCTCCTCAATGACGTCAGTGGATATCAAGCAAATGTGTCAATTGGAACTCCGCCACAGCCCTTCTCACTGGCAATAGACACGGGAAGTAGTGATATTATTATCGTAGATATCAGTGCAGCAAATCAATGCCCCAGTTCAGAAGACCAACCCGGTTTTCCTGGTGGATGCTTTGGAGGACTTTGTAAGTTTTAATCCGTGATTCTGCCTGTGACTTTACTAGTGCTCATGTTCATAAGTCGATCCAACGAAATCATCAACATTCAAGTACATCTCAAATGGAGCATTTGAAATTCAATATGGTGATGGAACTGAGAGTAGTGGATATTACATGACTGATGACTTCACAATCGGCGGAGCTACAATCAAGAATCTTCAAATGGGTCTTGCCAATCAGACGACATCTGTCATTGGAGTCATAGGTATTGGATATGACATGGACGAAGCCTCCCTGACGTCCCTCACGTCTGTACCATACCCTAATTTAATCGACCAGATGGTCAGTCAGGGCTTGATCAATACCAAAGCTTACAGCTTGTATCTCGATGACATGGAAGAGGCAACGGGATCAATTATCTTTGGTGGTGTCGATACTAATAAGTTTATGTACGTTGAAATCCTGTCACCTAGTTCACTGTCGTTATCAATTACTGACTTACTTCCAGCGGTCCATTAAAAGTCGTACCCATCGAGACAGTGCAGGACATATACGCAGAATTCCTTGTTACTGTAACAGGTATCTCCTTCACCGACGAGAGCGGCACTAACTCCTCTCTAACCTCCACTCCCGACTTCTCTGAACAATTCCTCCTTGACAGTGGCACAACCTTCCTCTACCTCCCCGATGATATTGTAAACAGCCTTACCACACGACTCTCTGCTGTCACAACTCAACAGGGTTACTTCGTAGACTGCAACTTTCGTTTCTCTCAATCCTCCGCCTTCCTCACTTTCACCTTTGGTGGCGCGAGTGCCTCTACCATCAACGTTCCCCTCAGCGAACTCCTCTACGATACAGAAGAAGCTTTCGGCTTTCCATTTTCCAGTGTCTGCGAACTTGGCATTATGACCCTCGGCCCGCCTCTCATTCTTGGCGAGAGTAATCCCTACGTCCTTGGTGACACCTTCCTGCGGTCCGCTTATGTCGTGTATGATTTGACGCACAACGAAATTGGGCTTGCGCAGGCGAATTTCGGCAGCACGACTAGTAATATCGTAGAGTTGAAGGCGGCGGATAGTGGGATCCCGGCACTGACTGGTGTAGCAAGTGGAGTTACACAGATTTCATCGGATCAGTTTACCAGCGCAGCACCGACGGCGGCGGCGACAACTATGAGTGGCACGTTTACGACGCCGGGCTTTACAACGCCGGGCTTTACAACGCCGGGCTTTACGACGCCGGGCTTTACGACGCCGGGCTTTACTACGTCGGGCTTTACGACGTCCACCAATACTGCTTCTACTGGATTAACAACAACACCAGCTCCAGGAGCTAAGAGTGAGGCTGTCGGTGCTGTTCCAGCTTTTGGGATGGCTGCAGTTGCTGTTTTAGCTGTATCAGGACTATTCGCGGCACTTGGGGGCTTGGTAATCGTTCTATAGTCGGACATCATGAATAATTTTAGGCCTTTATTTAATTATTGGTATATTTTGAGGAGGAGTAGTGATATCCTATTGTTATCAACCACTGCTTCCAGGCTTAAAACCTTACTTGCCCCAATTAGATCAAATTCTAGTGTGAGGAAGAGCCGCCGAAACAAGCCTCGAGACTTACGGAAGAGCCAGCACGGGGTGAGCGCTAGCGCAAAAACGATGCTGTCGTGAAGACGCAGCAGAGGACGCTAGCGCAGGGTGAATGCTGAAGGTGGGA
>Ga0335072_10015838_pt1 | contig 10698 bp, 10 predicted proteins | sample Lox_Sample_21_FD_206725 | JGI IMG/M metagenome (GOLD analysis project Ga0335072, IMG submission 206725) | Soil microbial communities from Loxahatchee National Wildlife Refuge, Florida, United States - Lox_Sample_2.1 | ecosystem: Environmental > Terrestrial > Soil > Wetlands | place: USA... | reverse complement strand
CAGGTCCTGCTGGATGAGAAATATGTGGCGACCAATATGTATATCGGAAACCCGGCCGATGGTCCTCACCGGAAGGTACGCGGTTTCATCGGCTATAATTTCCATAACCAATACCTCGAAACAACGGTCAGGGACGGAATAGCAGGGCTTCTATGCCTGCTGATCATCCTCGGGCTGCAGGTCCGGCTTGCTGTCAGGTCGGGGACGCCGCAAGCTCTTTTTGTCGTTTCTACGATCATCCTGCTGTTCATCCCGGAGGCGCCGCTAACGATGCAGCATGGGATATTCCTGTTCTGCTTCTTCCCGCCCCTGCTGCTCTATGGTCCTAAAAACGGGCAATAGCCGATACTTCCTTATTTTTTACGAAATTGTATCCGGAACATTCCGCGGCGGAAGAAAAAAGATGAGAACATTACTGAAATACCTGAAGCCCTATCGGGGCATGATCGCGCTGGCCTTGCTGCTGTCGGCGATCAACCAGTGCTTTTCCATGCTGGACCCTTATTTCTTCGGAACTTTGGGCCTTGACCACCTTGCCAATCATCCTTTTGCATATGGGTACTATGACCAGCACAAGATCTGGCATAAAACGGCTGACCGCGATCAGGCCCAATTCATATGGGATGTCATGAAATTTCTTGGCATCCTGATCGGGGTGGCTATGGTTTCCCGGATTGCCAAGGCTTTCCAGGATTACTTCGGCAACGTGATCGTTCAAAAGTTCGGGGCTACAATTTTCACCGACGGACTCCGGCATTCCATGGGCTTGCCGTTTGCGGATTTCGAAGACCAGCGAAGCGGCGAAACCCTGTCTACGCTGACCAAAGTGCGTACAGACACGGAGAAATTCATCATCTCGTTCATCAATATTCTGTTCGGAATACTTGTCGGCGTAATTTTCGTGTCGATCTATTCCTTTACACTTCATTGGTCGATCATGCCCATGTATGTCCTGGGTATGGTCCTCCTGTCCTTGCTGACCAGTCTCCTCAGCCGGAAGATCAAGCGCATCCAGAAGACCATCGTCACCGAGACAAACGCATTGGCCGGCAGCACTACCGAGAGCCTGCGAAATATCGAGCTGGTGAAAAGTCTCGGGCTCAAAGACCAGGAGGTGGAGCGGTTGAACAGGAATACGTTCAAGATCCTGGACCTGGAGCTTCGGAAAGTGAAAAGTATCCGCGCGCTCAGCTTTATCCAGGGAACCTTCGTCAACCTGCTTCGGCAATGTATCATGCTCTTATTGCTATGGCTGGTATTCAAAGGCAGGCTGACGCCCGGAGAGGTGACAACCATGCTTTTCTATTCCTTTTTTATTTTCGGGCCGCTGCAGGAGCTGGGAAATATCATCCTTTCCTATCGGGAGGCGGAAGCCTCCCTGAACAATTTCGACTCCCTGATGATGAAGACGCCGGAGTTGCCGCCCTCTCATCCTGTCCGGCTGGGCCCAATCCGGGATTTGGAATTCCGGGACGTTGTCTTCCAGCACCAGACGGCGCAGTACCGGGCAGTTGACAGGATAAGTTTCCACGTCCATACCGGCGAGAACATTGCATTTGTCGGGCCGTCGGGCAGCGGCAAGACGACGCTGATGAAGCTGATCGTGGGATTGTATCGCGCTCAGCAGGGCCATATCCTGTATAATGGCCTTGAGGAAGGCACGATCAACTTTGACGATCTCCGGCGGCAGATCGGCTTTGTCACCCAGGATACGCAGCTGTTTGCAGGCACTATCCGGGAAAACCTGTTGTTTGTCCATCCGGGAGCGAGCGAGGCGGATTTGCAGGAGGCCCTGCAAAAGGCTTCCTGTACGAACCTGCTTGCCCGGGCGGAAAAGGGGATAGATACCATGATCGGGGAAGGCGGGCTGAAGCTGTCCGGCGGCGAGAAGCAGCGGCTCTCGATCGCCCGTGCCCTGTTGCGCAAGCCCGCCTTGCTGATCTTCGATGAGGCTACCTCAGCGCTGGATTCCCTGACGGAGGAGGACATTACCCGGACGATAAGGGAGGTATCTTCACAGGGGGATCAGATCACGATCCTGATCGCGCACCGGCTTTCCACCATTATGCACGCCGACCGGATCTATGTGCTGGAAAAAGGCGAAGTGGAAGAGGTGGGGACCCATGCGGAGCTGCTGGCGTCGAAAGGCCTGTATTATGCCATGTGGCGGCAGCAGATCGGCGAGCGGAAGTATGCTGCGCCGGTGGCGGCTGTCGGGGTAAATTCTTAATAAGATATATTATTTATGAGCTGGTTATCTGAACTTTTCGGCGGTGGCGGCAGCATTCGGGAGGCCATGCAGCAAGGTGCGGTAGTGATCGACCTTCGAACGGCGTATGAGTATGACCAGGGGCACATCCCGAGATCGCTGAATATCCCGGCGGACCGGATCAAGGCCAATATCGACCGCATCCGCGACCTGCGAAAGCCGGTGATCCTTTGCTGCGGGCCCGGCGGCGGCTGCTGGGAGGCGAAGGATATCCTGCGGAGCGCCGGATTGACGGACGTGATCAATGGTGGTCAATGGCAGCGTTTGCTTAGAAAGATGCAGCACAGTTGATGCCTGCTGAAGAAAATTGGAAATCTCGATCCAAATCTGATCTTTGCAGGTATGAATGAAAAGATAAATGCGATCATCGCCGAATCCATTGCTGTGAAAACGAATGTCCTGCAAGATTCACGTCTTGTCGCCCTGGTTGGACGGATCGTCGACCTGATCGTCGGGCGGTTCCGGGCAGGCAAGCATCTCTATTTCTGCGGCAATGGCGGCAGCGCCGCGGATGCCCAGCACCTGGCGGCAGAATTTTCGGGCCGCTTCTACATCGACCGGGAGGCCCTGCCATCGGAGGCCCTCCATTGCAATACCTCCTACCTGACCGCCGTAGCCAACGACTACAGCTACGATCTCATCTATTCACGCCTGATCAACGGCATCGGGAAAAAAGACGATATCCTGGTGGGAATGTCGACCTCCGGAAATTCGATCAATATCGTCAAGGCCTTCGAGACGGCGCGGGCAAAAGGTATTACGACGATCGGCATGACGGGTCAGGACGGAGGCAAAATGGCGCCGCTCTGCGATCAATTGATTGCCATCCCGTCCCGCAATACGCCCCGCATCCAGGAGGCGCATATGCTTTTGGGGCATATCATTTGCCAACTCGTGGAAGAAAAGTACTTTAACGCATAGTCATGCCGGACATCAAAGAGGCGATCATCCTGGCGGGCGGCCTCGGGACCCGGCTGCGGCCGGCAGTACCCGATCTGCCCAAATGCCTGGCCCCTGTCGGCGGCAGGCCCTTTATCGGCTATGTCACCGATCATTTCCGCCGGGAGGGAATCGGGCGGTTCATCTTTGCGCTTGGCTACAAGAGCATGTATTTTGACGAATTCCTCCGGAACGAATTTCCCAATGGCGGCTATGACGTCAGCCTCGAAGAAGAGCCGCTGGGTACCGGCGGAGCTATCCGCCAGGCCTGCGAGCGGGTGGAAGGGACGACCGTCCTGATCCTGAACGGCGACACCTTTTTCCGGATCGGCGTGAAGACCCTGGCGGAATTTCACGCTGAACGACAGGCAGTATGCAGCCTTTGCCTCAAACCGATGCGGGATTTCGACCGCTTCGGCGTGGTCGAGCTCGCGACCGACGGCCGGGTGAGCCGGTTCCGGGAAAAACAATATTATTCCGCCGGATTGATAAACGGCGGCGTCTATGCGCTGGAAAAGGCGGCACTCCTCCAGGAAGAATGGCCAAAAGTTTTTTCCTTTGAAAAGGATTACCTGGAGGCGGGCCGCGAAAAGCGACTGTACGGCCAGATCCAGGACCGCTATTTTATCGACATCGGTATCCCGGAAGACTATCAACGGGCCATAAAGGAACTCAATGCAGGATCATGATATACAGAAGCAAGGCGCCATTGCGGATCGGACTCGCCGGCGGCGGCACGGATGTATCCCCCTATAGCGACCTGTATGGCGGAGCAATCCTGAATGCTACGCTGTCGCTCTATGCACATGCAACCATCGAGCCGCTCGAAGATGACCGGATCATCCTGCAAGGGATCGACCGCCAGGAAGCGCTGCAATTCGGGGATGGAGGCAGGATGGAGGCATTGCCGGTCGATGGAAAGCTCGATCTGCTGAAGGGGGTCTACAACCGGATCCGCCGCGATTATGGCTGGACCGGAAAAGGGTTCCGGCTTTCCACGTTCGTCGATGCACCCGCAGGCTCCGGGCTGGGCACTTCTTCCACGCTGGTGGTGGCGATCATCGGCGCCTTTTCGGAAATGCTGCGGCTGCCGCTGGGAGAATACGACATGGCGCATCTCGCCTACGATATCGAGCGAAAGGACCTCGGGATGGCAGGCGGAAAACAAGACCAGTATGCAGCCACCTTCGGCGGTGTCAACTACATGGAATTTTATAAGGAAGACCGCGTGATCGTCAACCCGCTTCGCGTAAAGCAACAACACCTTTTCGAGCTGGAGAACAACCTCCTGCTCTATTATACCGCCACCAGCCGTGAATCGGCGCGGATCATCGAAGTGCAAAGCCGCAATGTGATCAACAGGCAGGAAAAGTCGATCGAAGCGATGCACCAGCTGAAAAATCAGGCCCAGCTGATGAAAGAAGCCTTATTGAAAGGCCGGATCCATGAGATCGGGGAGATCCTCGATTTCGGGTTCCGGCAAAAGCAGCAGATGGCCGAAGGGATCACCAATGCATATATCGATAATATCTACGAGCAGGCCAAAAAGGCGGGAGCGACGGGCGGGAAGATCTCCGGCGCAGGCGGCGGAGGCTTTATGACCTTCTATTGCCCCGGGATATCCAAGTACCGGGTTATGGACGTGCTGGGCGGGCTGGGCGGACGTTGTCAGCCTTACAACTTTACCGGTCATGGGCTGACGACCTGGACGGTGTAAAAAAATTGGTTTAAGTTTGCGCATGCCCAAATTGGAAAAACCAAACTTTCTCTGGAGCCTTTTTACGATGAGATGTCCGCGTTGCCGCCAGGGAGCGATGTTCTCCCAACCCAATCCCTGGAAATTGAAGGAGATCACCCGGATGCCGCACAAATGCCCCGAATGCGGGCAGCCATTCGAGCTCGAGGTCGGTTTCTGGTATGGCACGGGCTATGTCAGCTATGGTTTGTCCTTTGCCATATCGGTTGCCACTTTTATCGCATGGTGGGTGCTGATCGGCATGTCCACGCAGGATAATCGGATCTTCTGGTGGCTGGGAATCAATGCGGGCCTGCTCATTATCCTCCAGCCATGGCTGATGCGGTTCAGCAGGGTGGTGTGGCTGTATTTCTTCGTCCCTTACGATCCCAACTATAAAGAAACGAGCGTAAAGAAATTCGACTACGAGACCGAAACCTATTTTCTGCCAAAAGAAGGGGAGGACGACAACACACAAAAAAAGCCGTCCTGAAAGATCGGACGGCCTCCATCAGCCTATTGGTTGATTGGGTTAGTATCCTTTTATAACGTAAGAATGGTAATATTATTACTATTTTTTTAATACTACGGTGAAAACCGAGCCTTCCCCCACCGCACTTTCGCACGAGATCTGGCCGTTGAGCTCCTCACAGATACGTTTGACGATGGCAAGACCAAGTCCGGTAGTGGCTTCGCCATTGGTAGGTTTGGAAGAGATCTTGCTGTACTTGGAAAAGAGATGGGGCAGTTCATCGGGTTGGATGCCTACCCCTTCATCCCGCACTTTGATACTGATCGCGTCCCTGTCATCGCTGACGCTCATCCATACATTCCTGCCGGTCCCGGTATATTTGATGGCATTGGACAACAGGTTATCCAGCATTCGCCCCAGCAGCTGAGGGTCGCTGAGAAAATAGATGGACCGGTTGGGACATTCCAGGTGCAGCCGGATATTCTTGCTGGCGGCGACCGGCATAAAATTGTCGATGCGGGATTCGGCAAAAATGCGCAGATCCATATTCTCCAGCCTGACCTTATGTTGATTGGTCTGCGCCTTTTCCACATCCAGGATATGACGGATCAGTGTTTCACCATAATGCGTAGCCTGCCCGATCCGCTCCAATGCCTTTCGCTGGCTGGCCGTGAGGTTGTCCTGCTCGTTGACCAGCAATTGCTGCCACATGCCGATACTGGCGAAAGGAGTGCTGAGGTCGTGCGAAACGATGCTGATCAGGGAGTTCTTTTCGTAATTCAGCTCGGACAGCCGCTCATTCTGGCGGATGATCCGGTCGTTGGTCGCCTGGAGCTGCCGGTTAGCCCTTCGTTTGAAGATAAACAACACGGCGGCGGCCACAGCAATCAGGAGAAGGCTTATCACGACGATCAGCATGATCCGGAAATGGAATTTCTGCTGGTTGATCTCCGACTCGAGCAGCAGCTTTTCGTTCTCTCTTTCCCGTGCCTGGAATTTCTCCTGCAGCTCGGCAATGGCCTTATATGTTTCCCCATTGACCAGGGCGGTGTCCAGGCTGTACCACCGGCGCTGGTACTCCCAGGCTTTTTTGTAGTCCCCCCGATGCTGGTATAGCTGCGCGAGGACCTGGTAACTGTCGCTTTCTTTACTTTTGGAGCCCAGTTGTTGCGCAAGCTGTAAAGCCTGATCCGCATATTTACCGGCCGAGTCATATACCCCCGCTTCCGAATAGGAATCGGCCATATTAAGCACGTCGAGCCAGAGATCGGCCTGCCTGGAAGGAGAATGCCCGGCCAGGTCGTGATCGTAGTTGCCGCGGAAATAGGCGATAGACTGATCGTATTTCTTCAGATAATAGTAAGTATTACCAAGATTATTGTAAAGGTCGGTCAGGTCATCCGTTCCCTTTTCCTCGAGCGGCTTGCCGACCCGAAGGCCTTCATTGAGGAACAACAGGGCGCTGTCATACAGGCCGAGGCGATTGTAGATCGCTGCGAGATTAATAAAACAGTTCAGGAGGGAATGAGCGTCTCCCAGCTGCTGATTCAGCCGGATACACTCCTGGTAGATCTCTTTGGCTTTCGCGGGTTGTTTCATATCCTGGGTATAGACGGCTGCCAGATCGGCCAGGACTTCGGTCTGATGCTCGATATAGCCGGACCGGCGCGCAGCTTCGAGCGCCTGGAGATAATAATCGATAGCCTGCGGAAAATTGGCTTTGTTCTCGTAATAAAACCCGTAAAGCCGAAGGTACATGGCCCTGGCTTCCGGCCAGTGGTCCTTATCATAGCTGGTCCTGATAAAGCCGGCGTAGTAGCCGATAGAATCGGTCTCGGCTTCCGTCAGCTTCATCGTGTGGTAATAGACTTGACGGATGGCGATCGAGTCTGCCTGACCATAAAGGGACAAGGTGAGGGGCAAGAGCAGCAGCAGGAATAGGGGCTTCACAGATGGTCCTTCATTTCACCCAAGATACTCATCTTTCCCGAATTCAGCGTCTTTCCAGAATGCAGCGCCTTTCAGGTATTCAGCATCTTTCCGGAATTCAGCGTCTTTCCGGAATTCCGCCGGGGCATAGCCCGATGCCGGCGCTAATCCGTCAGGTTGTTACGCAACGCAAACTTGACGAGGCCTACGGTATTATTGACCCCCAATTTGGCGATCAGGTTCTTGCGATGTGTCTCTACCGTACTCACGCTGAGAAACAGCTTCTCCGCTATCTCGGCGTTACTGTATTCCTTGCAGATCAGCCGAAGCACTTCCAGTTCGCGCCGGGACAGGATCTCGTCTATCTGCCGATCTTCGATCGTAATGGTATTGCGAAAATCTTCGTCACGGTCGCCGATGTGGATGTCCTTGCTGAAGTAGCGGCCGCCGTCATAAACGGACCGGAGAGCGGTCAGCAGCTCATCCAGGGAAGCGTTCTTCAGGATATAGCCCTGAATATTATATTTTGCGAGTTTGTGTACATATCTCGTGCCCCTCAGGAGCGTCAGATAAACGATGCGAAGGTCCGGATAGGCGGATCTGATCTGCTGCACGATCTCTTCCTCCGGCATATCCGGCAAGTATACGTCCAGCAACAAAATATCCGTGTCAAGCCCCTTCTGTACACAACTCAGAAGCTCCTTGCCGGAAGTCGCCGTACCGGTAACTTCGATGCCTTCCTGCTTGCTCAGCAACAAGGCCAGGCCTTCTAAGTAGATTTCATGATCATCGGTAATAAAAACTCGAATCATTGTGTAAAAGTAGATTCCGTAAGTATTTCAACTACAAGGCAAGTTAAAACTATTTATGATATGACAGTCTAAAAAGGCCCCTTAAAAGGGGCCTTCTGAAAAAATGAGTCGGGCTTATTATTATTTAATTAAGGTTTTCGATAACCCCGGCAATGCCTTGCCCACCCCCGACACAGGCGGTTACGAGGCCGTATTTTTTGTTCAGGCGCTTCATATCATGGATCAGCTGAACGGTCAGCTTGCAGCCGGTACAACCGAGGGGGTGGCCCAGCGCGATAGCGCCGCCATTGATATTGACAATATCCGGATCGAGCTCCAGCCGGCGGATGACCGCCAAAGCCTGGGACGCAAAGGCTTCATTCAGCTCGACCAGGTCGATCTGACCCAGGTTCATTCCCGCCTGGCGCAATGCCCGCGGAACGGCTTCCACCGGTCCGATCCCCATGATCCGGGGATGAACGCCGGCGGCGGCACAGGCTACCAGCCGGGCAATCGGCTTTAACCCGAGCTCAGTGACCATCTTGTCGCCCATGACGACGACAAAAGCGGCGCCATCGCTGGTCTGAGAGGAATTGCCGGCCGTGATGCACCCTCCGGCCGCAAAAACAGGCTTCAGCTTCGCCAGCGCTTCGAGGGACGTATCTGCCCGCGGCCCTTCATCGGTATCGACGACATAGGTCTTCTTCTGGCGGCGTCCCTGCTCATCGACATATACTTCCTCCACCGGCAGCGGCAGGATGCCGGCTTTGAAAAACCCGCTCTTGATGGCCCGGATCGCCTTTTGGTGAGAGTTGTAAGAGAAAAGGTCCTGGTCTTCCCGGCTCACGTTAAACTCCTTCGCCACGGCTTCGGCGGTAAGTCCCATACTGAGATAATAGTCAGGATCATCGGCGGCGATAGAATAAGCGGGTACCGTTTTCCATCCGGCCGTCGGCACCATGCTCATACTTTCCGTTCCGCCGGCAATGATGCAATCGGCCATTCCGCTGCGGATCTTCGCAGTGGCCATGGCGATCGTTTCCAGCCCGCTTGCGCAGTACCGGTTGACCGTTACCCCCGGCGCATGGATGCCCACCGCCCGGGCCGCAATGATCCGGCCCACCTGGAGCCCCTGCTCGGCTTCAGGAACGGCATTCCCGACGATGACATCATCGACTTGACGCGGGTCGAGCCGGGGCACCGAGGCCAGCAAGCTCTTGATGACGGTGATCGCCATATCATCGGGGCGGTAAAAACGGAATTTACCGCGTTTGGACTTTCCGACAGCCGTGCGGTACCCGGCTACAATATATGCTTCCTGCATAGGATCATTTTTTGGTTGTTTATGCAACTTTAGTCCTTAAAGGTACGAAATTTTGATGGATGCGATATCTTCGCCTGATATGTATAAGTTATTGCGTTCGATCCTTTTCCTGTTTCCCGCAGAGGAGGTTCATCATTTTTCGATGCAGTGCTTGAAGGGGTTATGCGGCTGGGGTCCCACCCGCCGCCTGGTGGAATGGGCATGCCAACCGGAAACAGCGGCACCGGCGGTCCACCTCTTGGGCCTCCCGTTCCGTAACCCGGTAGGCCTGGGGGCAGGATTCGACAAGAATGCCCTTTATCTCCGGGAACTGGAGGCACTTGGTTTCGGTTTCGTGGAGATCGGCACCGTGACCCCGCAGCCCCAACCGGGCAATGAGAAACCAAGGCTATTCCGCCTGCCGCAGGATCAGGCATTGATCAACAGGATGGGATTCAATAACGATGGGGTGCAAGTGATCGCGGAACGACTACGCCGCTGGCGTGCCCGGCCTGCGACCCCATTGATCGTCGGCGGGAATATCGGGAAGAATAAGCTGACGCCGAATGAGGAGGCCTGGAAAGACTATGAGATCTGTTTCCGGGCCTTATACCCCTACGTTGACTATTTCGTCGTAAATGTCAGTTCCCCCAACACGCCGGGGTTGAGGGAATTGCAGGACAAAGATGCCCTGCGGCGGATACTCGTGAACCTTCAGCGGGTGAATGCAGAGCTTGCGGGCGGTCAGGCCGCGCGGCCCTTGCTGCTGAAAATAGCGCCGGACCTCGATCAGCAACAGTTGGATGACGTGATCTCGCTTGCTTTAGAGATCCGGCTGGACGGTATTGTCGCTACCAATACAACGATCGGCAGGGAAGGGCTGCTCACTCCTCCGCATCGGCTGGAAGCCGCAGGCGCGGGCGGTCTCAGCGGGGCGCCGTTACGGGAGCGATCTACAACGGTGGTGCGGTATCTGGCCGAAGGGTCCGGCGGCCGGCTGACGATCCTGGCTTCAGGCGGCATATTTACGGGCGCCGATGCCCTGGAAAAGATCGCCGCGGGCGCCTCGCTGGTGCAGGTTTGGACCGGGTTTATCTATGAAGGGCCATTCATCGTGAGAAGGATCTGCGAGCGCACGTTCAGGCCCTAAACCCTATCTTCGTCCATCCTAACTGACCGCGCATGCATGCATTATTCAGTTTAAATTCCCTTGCCAGCCTCGTCACGCTCATCGTTCTGGAGATCGTCCTCGGGATTGAC
>Ga0335072_10015836_pt1 | contig 10698 bp, 9 predicted proteins | sample Lox_Sample_21_FD_206725 | JGI IMG/M metagenome (GOLD analysis project Ga0335072, IMG submission 206725) | Soil microbial communities from Loxahatchee National Wildlife Refuge, Florida, United States - Lox_Sample_2.1 | ecosystem: Environmental > Terrestrial > Soil > Wetlands | place: USA: Florida... | reverse complement strand
GAAAGATCTCCTCGACGCGTTCTACATGCAGAGCGGAGAGCGCGAGGTCGTGCTCTACGCCATCACCGTCGATCCGCAGCAGCCGATCCGCATGAGCCTTTCCGAAGAGTGCGCAAAGGCAGCCGCTGAGGCGGAAGAGCGAATCGCGGGGGAACTGGGGATTGCGGCTCCATGACCGCTGCGGAACCGCAGCCCGATTCCTGCTGGGACCGAAAGCGAATGGCGCCGATTGGCTCGCGGTCCCGGAGCGCGCTAAAATATTCACCATGCTTCGCCGCTCCCACTTCCGCACAGGTGTTTTCTTAGCTGGTCTCTTGCTGGCCGTCAGTCCGCTTAGCCTCAGCGCGCGGCAGGACCGGCGCGGCCGCAAATATAAGATCCCGCCACCCGCATCGAACATCACGGTCACCGTGGTTCGCAACGACGACGGTAAACCCATCGCCAATGCCGCGGTGATCTTTCACCCCATCGAAGGCGATCGCGACAAGGGCGGCCTGGAGCTGAAATCAGACGCGGACGGCAAGGCGAATATCGACGTAATCCCTATCGGAGACACCGTCCGCCTGCAGATCATCGCCAACGGCTACCAGACCTACGGCGGCGACTACAAGGTCAGTAAGGCGCAGATGGCGATGCATATCAAGCTCAAGAGGCCCGGCCAACAGTACTCCATCTACGATAACCACGAACCAGATGAAGACTCCGGCAGCGGATCCGGTGCGGAAAAATCAGGCAACTCGTCGAAAGACGGATCGAACAGCAAGTCCTCAAGTTCAGGCAAGCAGGATGCGCAGTCTGGCCAAGCCCCGCCGGACTCGCAGCAGAATTAGCCTGAATCACTCGCTTGGATTCCTCGTTACACCCCCTCAGCGTCTTGATATGCCATGCCAACTCTTATCCGGCAAAACGGCGCTCGTCACCGGGGGCGCGCGGCGCATCGGCCGCGGAATCGCGCTGGCGCTGGCCGCTTCCGGCGCCGACGTAGCGATCACGTATCTGACTTCGCAGCCCGAATCCGCCGACACGGTCTGCGAAATCGAGGCGATGGGCCGCCGCTCGCTTGCGCTCGAATGCGATGTACGCTCTGAACTATCGGTCCGCAAGACAATTGCCGCCGTAAGCGCCTTGGGCCGGCTCGATGTGCTCGTCAACAATGCCGCCGTCTTCGATTCTGCCCCGCTCGACGCTATTGCCATTGCGCAATGGGACCGGGTCTTCGAAACCAATGCGCGCGGACCCTTTCTGCTGGCGCGCGAGGCCCTACCTCATCTGCGTGCCAGCCGGGGACGGATCGTCAACATCGGTTCGCTGGGCGGCCTTCGCGCCTGGGCAGGTCATGCGGACTACTGCGCTTCGAAGTCCGCCCTCCATATGCTCACGCAAACCATGGCCAAGGCCTTTGCGCCTGAGATCAGCGTTAACTGCGTGGCGCCGGGCTGGATTGATGTTGGCCAGGACCGGGGAGATCTGGCCGCGCATTTTTCGGCTAAGACCCCCTTGGGGCGGAATGGAACGGTGCAGGACGTGGCGGACGCAGTTCTATTCTTCGCCGCAGGGACAGCGTTTGTTACTGGCCAGATCCTGGCCGTCGATGGAGGACTGGGGCTGGTGTAGAACCCGCATCCGTCACCGCTCTATCGCGCGAACAACCGGCTCCAGAACCCCTTCACGCCGGCTTGTGAAGATTCTTGACCGCGCTTGGCGAAGTTCCTATCCGCGGGTTTCGACCCGGTTGGAGCTGTATTTGACGACGCTCGTTTGCCCGGAGCAGTTTTCGCGGTCTCGACGTGATGTTTCAAATCAAATTTGAGTGGCTTGTGATCCCACAGACCTTCGGGCTCAGGTTGCGGAGGCAGTTGAACTCCCTCGAAAGCCGCCAGTGGATTGGCCTCGAAGAGACGGCGCGCCGTCTCTTGGCCCGCATGCCTGACCACGTAATCATAGCCTTTTTTCAAGTGCGGCGGCCGCCATTTGGGGTTGTGCGCGTCGGTGGCCAGGAAATGGATCCAGTTACGTTCCAGCAGCTCGTTAGCAAGGGCCTCCGCCGCCTTGCCAAAACGCCCATATAAAGCACTCGAGGTCACCTGTACCAGACATCCTCTGCGCAGCCAGTCCGAAAGCAGCTCCGGATTACGGTGCACGGCCGGGTACCGTTCCGGATGCGTGACCACCGGCGTATACCCCGCCAGCTGCAAGCCGTAAATGGCGTCGACCATCTGCGGAGCAATCGTCAAGCTTGAAAACTCAATCAGCAGGTATCCTTTGCCGTTGATCGAGTAGCGCAAGGGATGGGCGGCTGCATCCGCTATGTTCTCTGGCGTCATGTGGAAGTCGCAGCCCAAGCCCAGCTCGATTTCGCCGCTTAACAACCTGCGGAGCTCAGCGATTCGTTCCTCGATCACTTCGGCCCGGTAGGGATACTCATAACTGGCGTGGGGCGTGCACACGATACGCGTTACGCCTTCGGCCGCAGCCTCTCGCGCCATAGACAGCGAAATGCTCAGATCGGGAGCGCCGTCGTCAACGCCGTAGATCAGATGATGATGAATGTCAATCAACGCGTCTGGTTCTCTTTCTCTCCAACACCAAGGACTTCAGCAAGTTGCCAACGCCTCGATGATTGATGCAAATACCCTCCAGCCGTCGGCCGAGCCCAAGAGGTTTTCGCTCGACCTATCCGGATGAGGCATCATTCCTAAGACGTTTCTCTTTGGGTTCAGTATGCCTGCAATATTCCGCAAAGATCCGTTCGGGTTCGCCTCCGGCGTAATTTCCCCGAGAGCCGTGGCGTACCGGAATGCGATGCGGTCCTCGTCCTCCAATCGGCGAAGCTCGTCGGCCTCGCAAAAGTAATTCCCTTCCATATGCCCGATCGGGATCTCCACCACTTCACCTCTGGCGAACTGATTGGTGAAGGGGCTATTGGCGGTCTCCACGCGCAGGTGAACCTGTCTGCAGATGTACTTGAGCCCTGCATTGCGCATGAGCGCGCCGGGAAGCAGTCCGGCCTCGGTTAGAATTTGAAACCCGTTGCAGATACCCAGCACCAGCCCGCCTCCGCCGGCAAATCGCTTGACCGCCTGCATGACCGGAGAGAATCGTGCGATGGCACCGGTGCGGAGGTAGTCGCCATAAGCAAACCCACCGGGAACCAAAACCGCATCCACCCCGGCAAGATCCTCGGAGTCATGCCACAGGAAGGTCACCGGCTCCCGTGCGATCTCGGCCATCACGTGGTGCGCGTCACGATCGCAGTTTGAGCCGGGAAAGACCAACACCCCGAATTTCATACTCTTAGGTTAACAGCTTCTCCGCTTGACGGGGGGCAGGAAGTCCACCCGAAGTCACATAGGGAACCGGGCAGACATATTACCCGAAGCGATCCTGGCGCTTGTCATTCGCCGCGAACGAGCTCAAGCATGCGTCTGTGCGAGCCGCGAGCAAACCTGTGCTGGAAAGCTCGAGTCAAAGGAAATCCGAGACGGGCCAACGTTTGGCGCGGGCGGGATATGGCCTCCAACTCGTAGCAAACCTCGCCGTTCGGAACGTTGAGTTCAAGGATGAACCGCTCCTCGCCCTGCTCGACGTGCAGTTCGGTTGTGGAATAAAGAAAGCCGAACTGGGCTGGCTGATCGACTGTTTCCAGGATGCGGCTGAGGTTCAGCGTCCAAAGTCCCAATGTTCGCGCCTCCACTGCGACGATCTCCCCGGCTGCAATTGAGATCCCAGGATTAGCAACCTGCACCCAACCAAGCTCGAACATCTTCCATCGCTCGAACGCGCGTTTTGCCGCCAGGAAATCAATATTGCCGTGACCGAGGCGGCTTCTCGTCCTGTCGTGCGCAAAGCCGGGAGGTGTCTGCGAATCAAGCCCTCTGGTCAACGAAAGCAGTCGCGGACTGCCTGAGGGCAGGTTTCTCGCTCCCTCGATTTGTTGCTCGATTGACGTCGAGGCAGGTCTGCTGAGGAGGAACACAATCTAAGTATGCTTCATGCAGTGGTTGTTATAGCTACCGCCGCCAGCGACCCGGCCTCCATCCCGCGCACCGCCCAACCAGCGATCAGCACGCTGGGTGCGGCCATGGGCTCGGCATCGGCCAGCGCGCCCAGTGAAGAATGCAGGACCTCCTCTCCTGGCTGTGCGGCGCGTGATACCACGGCGCAGGGAAAATCGGGCGGCAGCCCCTCCGCAAGCCACTCCTTGGCCAGCAGATCAAGGTCCCGTCCCGGCATGTAAACCACGCGCGTGGCGTCTTCCATTGCCGGCAGCCGGGAACGGTTGTGCGACTGCGCATGATGGCCGGTGGAGAAAACGACGCTCGATGCCCAGTCGCGGTCTGTAAGCGAGCGGCCCAGCGAAGCAGCCGCCGCAAAACCGGCCGAGACGCCGGGAACCACCTGGAAGCCGACACGCGCGTCGGCCAGCGCGGCGATCTCCTCAGCAGCTCGCCCAAAAAGCAGCGGATCGCCGCTTTTGAGTCGCACCACGCTGCGGCCCGCGCGCGCATGCTCGATCATCAGCCCGTTGATCTGTTCCTGGGTGATGCTCTTGACGCCGCAACGCTTGCCTACGTTGACGATTTGAGCAGCCGACGTAGCCAGATCGAGAACTGCCTGTGGAACGAGGTCGTCATGCAACAACACCTCGGCCGATTCAATCAGTCGGAGTGCCTTCACGGTGAGCAGCTCCGGGTCACCCGGCCCCGCGCCCACCAGATAAACCGATCCCCCGGCAGCTCGTGTTGCTTCCCTGCCCGTCCGCGCTAACTGTTTTGTCGCGCATAAAGCCGAATCGCAAATCTGCCGCTGCGCCAGTTCGTGCAGCAGTAGCCTGCGCTCCTCGCCGCACGGATGCACAGCAAGGACCTCGCGCCGCAGTTTGCCCAGCGCCGCAAGCCACGGCCCAAAATTCTCCGGCAGTTGTTCGTCGATTTCGCGCCGCAGCCGCTGCGCCACAGCCGGGCTCTGGCCGGAAGTTGAAATCGCGATCTGCAGATCGTCCCGGCTCACCACAGACCCGAAGAAGAAGTCGCAATGCGGAATATCGTCCACGCTATTGCACAGGATCCCACGCTCAACCGCGGCACGATAGACCTCCGCGTTCACCTCCGGCGAGTCCGTTGCCGCGATGGCAACAAAGTTCCCATCCAGGTCGCCTATCATGAACTCTCGCGGAACCCACTCCAGCCGACCATGATCCGCCAGCGCGCGCACCTCTTCGCGCGCCTCAGACGCGACCACGCGCAACCGCATACCGGTCTTGAGCAGGCTTGCAATCTTGTCCAGCGCTACGGCTCCCGCGCCAACGACCAACCCGCGTCTCCCGTCCAGGTTCAGAAAAATCGGCAACAAGCTCATTTCTTCTCGTGGAGCCTCCGTTCCAAAACGATCAAATCCCTGGTCCCTGCCCGTGTCTTCAATCCGCCACGGCGTGCGGTACACGGCCCGCGGGGAGGTCGCGCTCCACCGGCTCCAGCACTTCGCCGGCAAGCTGGGCGCGCAGCTCGTCGTTGGTGTGCCGCGCAAACCATTCCCGCAGGTTTTCACCCGGCAACCGGCCAGCCAGGTACTCGCGCAATAGCCGCTCGATGGCCTCAGGAACCAGCGGCGCGGCGCAGCGGTAGCCCACCGGCCTAGCAATGCCGGCATTCTGTCCCACCGCTCCGCCCAGGCAGAAATAAAAGGCATCGGTCATCCGGCCCTCGTACTTGATCTTCTTGCCTTCCAGGCCAATGTCCGCGATCCAATGCTGCCCACAACTGTTCGGGCAGCCCGTCACGTGCAGCTTGAGCTGCTGGTCGAACTGCGGCAGCCGTTCCTCCAGCTCGTCTACCAGCCACCGCGTAAAGCCCTTGGTCTCTGCAATCGCCAGTTTGCAAAACTCCGTCCCCGTGCACGCGATCGCCCCGCGCCAGAACGGCGACCCATCCACATGCAACCCGATCTGTCCCAGCTCCCGCGCCAGTTCACCGGTCTTTCTGTACGGAACATCGATAAACACCAAGTTCTGCGACACTGTCGCCCGCAGCGCTCCGCTTCCGAAGCGCTCGGCAAGTTCGGCGGCTGCCTCCAGTTGCTCGCCAGTCATGCGTCCGCGCAGCACCGATGCGCCCACATAGGCCAACCCCGGCTGACGCTGCGGATGGATGCCGGCGTGGTCGCGATACACGTCGTCGGGAACCTGCTCCGGTACACCCGGCTCGAGCGTGAAGTCCAGCCGCGATTGCAGCTCCGCCAGAAAACGCTCCGCTGTCCAGCCTTCCTTCATAAACAGATACTTCATCCGTGCGCGCTCACGGCTCTCGCGCAGGCTCATCTGATCGCGGAAGATCTCTGTCACCGCCTGCGTGACGCGCACCGCCTGTCGCGGAAGAATGAACGCGTCGAGCCGCACGGCAAGGTGCGGCTCATTCGACAGCCCTCCGCCCACGCGCAGTGAGAATCCTGCTTCGCCGTCGCGCTCTGCGGGCGTGAGCGCAATATCATTGATCTCCGGATAAGTGCACCAGTTCGAGCAGCCGGTGACGGAAATTTTGAACTTACGTGGCAGGTTGTAATAGCACGCATTCGCGATCAGCCCTTTGGCGACTGCGAGCGCGATCGGCGAGGCATCAAGCACCTCGTCGGCCGCGATTCCCGCCAGCGGGCAGCCAGTGACGTTGCGCACCACGTCGCCGCACGCGCCCTTGGGCGAAAGCCCGATCGCGTCCAGCGCGTCCACCACATCCGGCAGCGATTCGATGGTCAACCAGTGAAGCTGAATGTTCTGGCGCACGGTGATATCGGCCAGGTTGCGCCCATATTTGCGCGCCAACCCTCCAATGGTATGAAGCTGGCTTGACGAGACAATCCCATTGGGCATGCCGATGCGCATCATGAACCAATCGGTGGCCAGCCCTTCGCCCCCTTTGCCTCCGACCGCGCCCACTCCGTCGCCCTGAGTATAGATCCCCCACCACTTGAAGTAGTAAGAGGCCCACTCCGGCACCACGCTGGCTCGGCCCTGCCGGGCAAACGCGCGAACCTCGTCGAAAACCTCCCAAGGGTTCTTCTCGCGCTTGAGCCGCTCGGCGCGCTGCGCTTTCGTCTCTTTTTGCGGAACAGCTTCACTCATACTCGACCCCTTTTACGCAATAGAAAACCCGCGAGAGCAGGAACTCTATCGCGGGCAGTGGAGAAACCGTGGATTTAAGATCGGACGTTCAGACCCAGGTCACCTACGCACGCGATGCAGCGTACAGCAGCGACAACAGGTCCAAGCTTCCATAGGAAGATCATACCGGCGCGGGCGCGGAAAAGCAACTTTTCACATTCGCGCCTTTGACCGTGTGGATAGGCGTTTGCGGAGAATCCCGTTGCGGCAATCATGCACCCTGAGGCTGATTTTTGTTCATGACCAGGCCATACAGAGGCCTGAAGCAAACGCTGGATGTGTGATTGATAGTCTTGCGATCCTGAATAATGAGCGCAATACACTCATGTTTTAACGAAACCCGCTTGACAAGGATGCAAGAGTTTGCCTATCGTTAGCAATTGGAAGACGAGAGTGCTAAAGGGCCGCCGGCAGCGTCAGCGAGCCGGTACGCCGCTCGACATCCATTGGAATGTATCCCGCAGTATCCGAAGTTTTTCTTCAAAACCAGTCGAAAACGGCGGCCGGGGCTCAACCCTTTCCGCACGTGAAGGAGAAGCGAAGCAATGGCAGCAACATCTGTAGCGACTAAGTTCACCCCGCTCCACGATCGTATCCTGGTCCGCCGGGTTGAAGAGGGCGAAACCGTCCGTGGCGGAATCATCATTCCCGACAGCGCCAAGGAGAAGCCCCAGGAAGGCGAAGTCATCTCCGTTGGCAAGGGTAAGAGCAACGACGAAGGCAAGGTCTTTCCCCTCGATGTCAAGGCGGGCGACAAGATTCTCTTCGGTAAGTACTCCGGCACTGAGATCAAGATCGACGGCGAGGAGTTCCTGATCATGCGCGAGGAAGAAGTCCTCGGGATCGTAAAGAAGTAAGCGCGACGCGCGCGGGTTAGCAAGTCAGCAGGACTGACCTCTGACCGCCGATCACTGACAACTGTTTTTGAGAACCGCAAACCAGGAGAATTGGAATGGCAAAGCAAATTCTGCACGGTGAAGATTCCCGTCAGGCGATTCTGCGCGGCGTGAACACGCTGGCGGACGCCGTCAAGGCGACGCTCGGGCCCAAAGGCCGCAACGTCGTAATCGAAAAGAAGTTTGGCTCGCCCACCATCACCAAGGACGGCGTGACGGTGGCCAAGGAGATCGACCTGAAGGACCCATTGGAGAACGTGGGCGCGCAACTGGTGCGCGAGGTCGCTTCGAAGACCAGCGACGTTGCTGGCGACGGCACCACGACCGCGACCGTTCTGGCGCAGGCAATATTCCGCGAGGGCGTCAAGACCGTTGCGGCCGGCGCTAACCCGACGGCGCTGAAGCGCGGCATCGAGAAGGCCGTGACAGCGGTGATCGGAACCAACGATAAGGACGGCAAGCGGACCGAGGGTGGCGCTCTGGGCAAACTGTCCAAGCCGGTGAACGAGGGCTCGGTTGCGCAGGTCGGGGCGATTTCGGCCAACGGAGACCAGGAGATCGGTGACATCATCGCGCACGCCGTAAAGGTGGTGGGCAAGGATGGTGTGATTACCATCGAAGAGTCGAAGACGCTGCACACCGGTCTGGAAACCGTGGACGGCATGCAGTTCGATCGCGGCTACCTGAGCCCCTACTTCGTCACCGACGCCGAGCGGCTTGAGGCGGTTCTGGACGATCCCTACATCCTGATTTTCGAGAAGAAAATCAGCGCTATGAAGGACTTGCTGCCCCTGCTGGAGCAGGTTGCGCGCGGCGGCAAGCCCCTCCTGATCATTGCCGAGGACGTTGAGGGCGAGGCGCTGGCTACGCTGGTGGTGAACAAGCTGCGCGGCACGCTGAACGTTGCAGCTGTGAAGGCGCCTGGCTTCGGCGATCGCCGCAAGGCGATCCTCGGCGACATTGCCACCCTGACCGGCGGCAAGGCCATCACCGAGGATCTGGGCATCAAGCTGGAAGGCGTAAAGCTTGAGGATCTGGGCCGTGCGAAACGGGTCACCATCGACAAGGACAACACCACGATCGTGGACGGCGCGGGCAAGAGCTCAGACATCGAGGGCCGCGTAAAGGAGATCCGGTCGCAGATCGAAAAGACCACCTCCGACTACGACAAGGAGAAGCTCCAGGAGCGGCTGGCGAAGCTGGTAGGCGGCGTGGCCATCATCAAGGTGGGCGCGGCGACCGAGACCGAGCTGAAGGAGAAGAAGGCGCGCGTTGAGGATGCTCTGCATGCAACCCGCGCGGCGGTTGAGGAAGGCATCGTCCCCGGCGGCGGCGTGGCGCTGGTTCGCACCGTTCCGGCTGTCGAGGAGCTGATCAAGAAGCTCGAAGGCGACGAGAAGATCGGCGCGCAGATCATCCGGCGTGCGCTCGAAGAGCCGCTGCGGCAGATCATCGCCAATGCCGGCGAAGAGGGTGCGGTGGTGGTGGCCAAGGTTCTGGAGTCAAAGGAACCTCATTTCGGCTACAACGCGCTGACGGGCGAATTCGAAGACCTGGTGAAGGCCGGTGTCATCGACCCCACCAAGGTGACGCGTACCGCCCTGCAGAATGCGGCCTCGATCGCGGCCCTGCTGCTGACTACCGAAGCGCTGGTCGTCGAGATTCCGGAGCCCAAGACTCCGGCTCCGGCGGGCGGCCACGGCGGCGGCATGGACGGCATGTACTAAAAATCACCCCAGCGGCGTGATCTGTCGCTGGGGACCCCCATGGACTGGCCGTCCAGCTATAGCGGTTCTCCAATTGGTGTGGAGCGAAGAGCAATCGCGAAGTGGCTTTTTCATCTCCGGGGCCCCCAGCGAGTGATCTTTGCTCGATGGGGTGGAAGTAAAAGCCACCTTGAATGACGCCAGAAACGCCACATAGAAATTGGAGAACCGCTCTAACTGCGCCTTTGGTGCAAGAAATCAAGGGCCTCCAGCTTCGGCTGGAGGCCTTTTTGCGCGCAACTACTTTGTGTCTTGAACGGCGTCTCTTTGAAGCGCCGTCGACCGAGCACGCGCCAGAAGGGCGGCTTGACCTCCCTGGCGCAATCTGATTTCCCCAGGCCTCAGGCAGCCGCTGCGGCCACGCTGGAGCCAGCTATCCCATTCTCGCTCGGAGGCGTTGGCGGTCGCAGCGAGCGCAGCCAGCCGGCGGACAGCCAGGAGCGTGGGATCGAGAACTCGGACCATCCGCAGTCCAGGCAAACCTGGACGTCGGGAGAAGGCGTCATGGGTGGATGGCTCAGCGTGCGTGGAACGTTTCGGTAGAGCCGGATTTCTGCCGGAATCAGGGATAGAGCGGCAGACTGGCACTTGGGGCAAACCATGGAAACACCTCGATAACCAAGACTAAAAGGGATTTCAACGCAACAAGTAACACGAAAAATCCCCCCATGGGTGTGATATCGGTCACATATCAGTAACAGATCACCGAAAAAACGTAACCTGGCAGCAGATTATTCAGAAATTCAAAGGCAGCCTTGATTCTATGAAAAATTGCCCGACGGAATATCGCCGACGTGATCGGGATGGACGTGGGCGGCAACATTGTAGTCCGGCGGATGGCGGCTTGCCGCGTGGGCGTGGCGGAGGGCGTAACGAACCACCC
>Ga0335072_10015835_pt1 | contig 10698 bp, 11 predicted proteins | sample Lox_Sample_21_FD_206725 | JGI IMG/M metagenome (GOLD analysis project Ga0335072, IMG submission 206725) | Soil microbial communities from Loxahatchee National Wildlife Refuge, Florida, United States - Lox_Sample_2.1 | ecosystem: Environmental > Terrestrial > Soil > Wetlands | place: USA... | reverse complement strand
CACCTGAAAATTGCGCAAGTCGCGATTATTGACGCCGATAATCCGCGCGCTGGCGCGCACAGCGCGATCGACTTCTCCGCGCGAATGAACTTCGACCAGGGCCTCCATGTGCAGAGATCGGCCCAATCCGAGAAGCTCGCGAAGCGATTCGTCGTCGAGAATCGCTGTAATCAGCAAAAACGCGTCGGCTCCAGCGGCGCGCGCTTCCCACACCTGCCACGGATCGATGATGAAATCCTTGCGAAGGATGGGAATCGACGTGACCTGCGACGCTTCCTTCAGATGAGACAGCGAGCCGCGGAAAAAATCTTCTTCCGTCAGCACGGACAGCGCCGCCGCTCCCGCGCCTTCGAGCAACGTTGCGAGCGCGGGAGGGTCGTAGTCGTCGCGAATCAGGCCAAGCGAGGGCGAGGCTTTCTTGAGCTCGGCGATGATGTTGATTGCGTCGCGCGAAAGGGCGCCAAGGAAGTCCCGCGCGGGCGGCGCTTTCTTCTCGACGGCAATCTTCAGCGCGACTTCGGGCAGGACGCGTTTGCGATGCGCGATCGATTCGCGGCGCGCCTCGACGATGCGATCCAGAATATTGCCGGCGTTGGGTCCTATGTCCATGTTTCGCTACTGTGCGATCAGCGGCGTCGAGAGCTTGATGGGGATTCCGAAATTCGAACCGCCAAAGCCCTTCAGGATGGCCACGGTCACGCCGATCACTTTCCCGTCGTGATTGAACAGCGGGCCGCCGGAACCGCCCGAAGTGGTCTGCGCGTCGAAAACGATTTTGTCCTGCAGGACGTCGCCGATGTGGCCCTGCGTGATGATCGGGCGAATAAGATTGCGGGAGGCCAGCGCGGCGAGGACCTGCGACACATCGCCATTGCTCGAATCCACAATTTTTTGAGCGGTATCCTCATCGGTGCGCGCCAAAATCGCGGCGAGGCCGGTGGCGTAACCCATGGCCACAATCGGCTCGCCGGAAACGGCGGCGGTTGCGCTCGGATCGGTCTGGAGAATTGGACGCTTCAGGTCCTGCATGTCGACGCGCATCGTCGCCAGATCGGCGTCCTTCGAAATCTGCTGAATCTCCGCATGAAAGGCGCGAGGATCGCCTGGAAAATAGGCGCGAATCAGAGAGATTTGTGCCTGAAATCCCTGGTCGGTGAGAGTCTTGATGTCGTCATCCTTCCACCAGGGCTCGGCGACATGGCGATTGGTGAGCACGTGCCCATCAGGAGAGACCAGGAAGCCCGTGCCGAACACGTCGAGAGTGACTTCGGGGCCGGTGCCGTCGAGAGTGAGGATGGGATTGCCGTCGCTGTCTTCGAGCGGCTGGCCTTTCGGATTCAGACCAGCGTAGCGGAGTCTCTTGCCCGCTTGCGTATTCTGAAACGCGACGACGACGTGCAGCAGGCAAACGCTGTCGACGTCGGATGAGATCAGATGCTCGGCGGCATCGTCGTCCTGCTCGACGCGCTTCAGGCGGGCATCGGTTTCCGCGAGCTCTTTTTGCAGCGAGGCGACGTCGGCGCCGCTGGCGTCGGACATTTTGGCTTTCAGGTCGGCCGCCTGCTTTTGCAACTGCGCTTTGCCAACGGGTGCAGAGGAGGACGTCTCATCCTCGCTGCGAATTTTGCGCACCTGGGCGATGAAATCCTGCTGATTGCGGAGACCGCTTTCCAGGCGAGTGATGAAGGCGTTGTTGACCTGCGTCTGCTGACGGGCGCTCCCAGCAAAGAGAAAATAAATTCCGGCCATGACGATGGCGAGCGCGAAGACGACGCCGACGCCGATTTTCAGGCGCTTGTCGAGAGAAAACGCGTCGCTCGTCATTTTTTCGGTTACGGCCAGCGCCTCGAAAGCCGTGTGCGCGATTTGCTGGCCTTCTTCGGCGAGGCGCACCTTGTCGAGCAATTGCGCAGCGGCGCGGCGGGCGCGAAACTGGGCGCGAGCGCGGGCGAGAAGCTCGGCGGTGTCGAGCGGGCGGGAGAGAGCGTCGTCGGCGCCAAGATCGAGCGCGGCGGCGCGCTCGGCGGACGAGCCGGGAACGAGCAGGAAGATGCGAACGTCTTCCGTGGCGGCGCTGCCACGAATCGCAGCGATGGCTTCATGCGCGGATGCGGCGCCACCGGGCGAGTCAATCAGGAGCAGATCCGCTCCCCCGCGGCGAACTTCCTCGAGAGCTTCGGGAACGGAGCCGAAAAAGGCTACCGAGTAGCCAGCCGTTTCAAAGGACGCGCGAACGCTTCCGGCGACGGCGGCGTCGCCAGTGGCGACAACAATCCTTTCCGGGGCTTGGGTCATTGCACTTCCTCGGGGAACTCCATCACCCTAACATTGTATCCGCATCGCTTCAAATCGCAGCGAGGTGAAAATTGGCCGCGACTCCAGCATTGCGTTTGATGAAGAAACACCGAAAAATGGCGCGCAAATTCTGCTGTATCTTGGACAGCTGGGAGCTCCGCTGGCGGAGCGGCATTGCAGGTGAAAACATGAGAGACAGCCTGAAGAAAATCAACGAAGAAATCGTCGCGTGCAGGAAATGCCCGCGGCTGGTGAAGTATCGCGAAGAAGTGGCGCGGGAAAAGCGGCGGGCGTTTCGCGATTGGGAATATTGGGGCAAGCCGGTGCCGGGATTCGGCGACGCAAAGGCCCGGCTGCTGATATTAGGGCTGGCGCCGGCGGCGCATGGAGGAAACCGCACGGGGCGGGTGTTCACGGGCGACCGTTCGGGAGATTTTTTGTACCGGGCGCTCGGGCGCGCGAGATTTGCGAATCAGGAGACGTCGACGCGTCGCGGAGACGGGCTGGCGCTCGAAGACGCGTACATCGTCGCGGCGCTGCGATGCGCGCCTCCGGCAAACAAGCCGCTGCCGAAAGAGCTGGCAAATTGCGAGGCCTACCTGGAAAGGGAGCTGGCGGTCTTGCGGCCGCGCGCCGTGCTCGCACTGGGAGCGATCGCGATGCGCGCATACTTGTCGCCGCTGAAAGAGCACGGAGAGATTCGGAGCCTAACGGAATATCCGTTCCGGCATGGCGCGAGCTACGCGCTGCCCGGAGATTTGCCGCGACTCTTTGCGTCGTATCACCCGAGCCAGCAAAACACGTTCACGGGGAAATTGACGGAGGAGATGCTGGAGAAGGTGTTTCGTGAGATTGCGGACTTTTTGCGAAAAGACGCAGAGAAGCAAGGAAGCGGGGCTCTTCGTGAAGATTTAAGACGGGAGTGATAATTCGGCAGCATGCTGCGCGTATTGCATATTGAGGCGTGGTGGGAACGGGGTTAGCCGGAATGCCCGGAAGCGAGGACGAGATGAGAGGAAGAGCGCTTGAAGGATCGAGGGAGATGGAAGAGCGGGACGTCCAGATGAAGAGATTCCGCGCGGGAGGCGGAGCTCTGGGCGCACTGGCGATTGGCGCGTTCGCCGTTGGTGCGGCAGCAATCGGCGCATTGGCGATCGGACGCCTGGTGATTGGAGCGCTTGGGATCGGCAAGGCGAAGATCCGGTCACTCGAGATCGAGGAGTTGAAGGTGAAGCGGCTCCACGTGAGCGAACTGGTGGTGACGGATACGCTGATTACGCCGAATGAGTGAGGATGCCCCGCAGACCACTGGCAAGATGGGCGACAGGACGCCGGCGCTGCTGGAGAGATGCAGCCGGCGGAAATAAAGCCGAGAAATGCGGTTTTGTGGGGCGCGAATCAATTGGACGGGCAAAGATACGTTTGCGCATTCGTGGTGTGGAGATAGCGGATGATTTCGTCGATCTGCTCGGAGGTGAGGACGTCGCGAAAAGAGGGCATTATATTGGCGCGGCCGAGAAGGATCGTCGAGCGAACCTCGGCGTCAATGGCCGGCACGCCGCTCGGGAGGCGCGGGCGAGTAAAAAGTCCCGCGAGGTTGGGAGGTATCTTCTCGACTCCGGTGATCCGGCCGTTGTGGCAGCCGCAGCAGGATAGCTGAAATAGTCTTTTCCCTTCTGCAATTTCCCGCACGCGCTGTTCTTGAATTTCCGCTCGGCTCCAAAAGCCCACAGCAATAGCCGCCAGAACGAGAACTCCCAGAGCTGTTTTCAGAAATGCGGAGCGTCTTCTCGCGGACGTTTGCGGCGGCTGGGGCATGGCGCGAACCTCTCGAATTTCTGCCTACAAGATAAAACGAGAAGAGGCCGGTTGCGCGGAGGAAAGCACAGACCCCGGCTGGCTCTGTTGACATCCTTCGTCTTTTGGCCCTCCCCGCAATTGTCATTCCGAGGAGGAGCAGCCCGATGTGCGTACCTACATCGCGGGACAGCGCGAAAATCGGGCGCCTTTGCGACGACGAGGAATCTCGGCGCCTGCTTGCCGCAGGCAGGCCGGAACGGCGGACATCTAGCAGTAGTTGTTTCCCGAGGATCTCAACAAAGCCACCCCGACTCTGTGCGAAGTTCGCAAAGAGCGGGATGGCCGGCGGGATGTCGGCTACAGGGAAAATGAGTCTTGGGGAAAAACAAAGGCGAAAGAAGCGCAGCGGGGCCTTGAAACCCCGGCGCGGGATGGCCCCATCCAAACAAAAAGGAGGATCCTATGCGGAAGCTTCTTTTTGTCCTTCTGTTGTTTGCCTTTGCAGTTCCCTGCCTTCGTGCCCAGCAACCGATCAGCCGGGATATCGAGATCACGCCGTTCGGAGGCGCGCGCTTTGGCGGCCAGGTGCAGTTGAATGGCAGCGGCTTTGACGACTACCGCTTCAAAAGCAGTTGGAATTACGGAGGAATCCTCGACGTGGGCCTCGCGCCCGACCTGATGCCGAATCTCGAAGGCGAATTCATGTGGAACCGTCAAGATACGGAGCTGAGCGCGCAATATGGCGGCATTGGTCCGTACGTGGACCTGACTCCGGCAACGCTCGATCTTTATCAATTCGGCCTGCTCTATCAATTCGGACCGCAGCAAGCGAAGTTGCACCCCTTCATCGTCGGCGGGCTCGGGTTCACAAATTTTCACACCAACGGCGCATTGCCCTTTGACAACAAGTTCGCGTTCAATCTGGGCGGTGGCGTGAAATACTTTGTGACGAAGCACGTCGGATTCCGCCTCGAAGCGCGCTATTCGCCAACGCAAACGACCACATCGCAAGCCATCTATTGCGGCCCCTACGGCTGCTTCGGAGCCACCGTTCACAATTTCGCCCAGCAGGGACAGGCAAATGCAGGCGTGATTATCCGCTTCTAGAAGAGCGGGCAAGCTCGTTACTGCGGACAGGCCTCAAGGATTGGTAATGGGTTATCGCTGCGCGGGCCCGAAAGATAATGCTTGACATATTCTCATATAGGAATGTATTGTTCCTCCCGTGGCACGGGCCGCAACAACTTCGGACGCCTTCAATGCAGTGGCGGAGCCCCGGCGGAGGGAAATCCTCAACCTGCTGGCTCTGCGCGAGCGGCCCGTGGGGGAGCTTGTGGACGCGCTGGGCGTGGAGCAGCCGTCGGTGTCCAAACACCTGCGCGTGCTGCACGACGTGGGGCTGGTGAAGGCGCGCCGGGAGGGACGGCAGATGATCTATCGAATCAACGGCGAAGCAATCCGGCCTCTTTACGAGTGGGCAGGCACGTTCGAGCGGTTCTGGAAGCACCAGCTGGATATGGTCAAGGCGCGGGCGGAAGCGAAGATGCGCGATCCGGAGCCGCCGCGATGACCGGGCTCGGGCAAGCGAACGCATCGAGGAAAAGGAGATTCGAAATGTCATTGGCGCGTAATTTTCTGGAAGAGTTCGAGGAGCAGGTTCCAGTGACGCGGAAGTATCTGGAGCGCGTGCCGGAAGGGCGGCTCACTTGGAAGCCGCACGAAAAATCGATGACGGCAGGACAACTGGCGCTGCATATCGCTCGCGTGCCGGGAGGCGTGGTGCTCGCCGTCCAGCAGGACACGCTGACGCTCCCCGATTTTCGCAACGCCGGGCCGCAACCGGCGAGCGTTCGCGAAATCCTGGAGACCTTCGAGGAAAGCGTCAAGACCGTCCGCAGCGTTCTCCCGCAATTCGACGACGCGCGGATGCAAGCCCCCTTCCGGCTGATGCAAGGCGAAAAGGAACTGACCACGTGGCGGCGCGAGCAATTTCTGCGGGACATCATGCTGAACCATTGGTATCAGCACCGAGGACAATTTGCCGTCTACCTGCGGCTGCTGGACGTCGCGGTTCCGGCGAGCTGGGGACCGAGCGCGGACGAACCACCGAACTTTGTCCGGAACCGCTGAGGGGCGCAACAACGATTTCGCTCGAAACTGAATCCACCAGAGGAGGAAGAGATGGCAACGACGATGCCGAAGCTGGAAGATTTCACTCTGACGATCACGATGGAACAGATCGTGAAAGCGACGATTGGCGTCACCTTCGAAGCGCTGCTGGAACAACTAGGACCTTACAACGAGAGGCCGGACGGAACTTCGCTGCAAATGAAGATTGAGCCTTGGCCGGGCGGGCGTTGGTACCGCGACCTGGGAGACGGAAACGGCCACTTCTGGGCGACGGTGCAGGCGATCAAGCGGCCGACATTGCTGGAATTCTGCGGGCCGCTATTTGCGTCCTATCCCCTGGTTTCGAACGTGCAGTACCGGCTGAGCGAAGAAGACGGCGGAACATTGATTAAGTTCCGCCATACGGCGCTGGGATTCATGGAGGAAGAGCATAAGAAGGGTGTGGTGCAGGGATGGACGTACATGCTCAACCGCGCCGTGGAGCGGGCGGAAAAATCGGGACGAAGCCGCGTGCAGTGAACCTGAAGCTTCGGGTTGCGGGTAGGAGGGACTATGATTTGTCCGATTTGCATATCGACGGCGGCGGTGGTGGCGACGAGCGCGACATCGGGCGGAGGATTTGGAGCGGTGATCTGGAAAGCCCTTCGCCGGAAACGTAACCGGAAAAGATCAACCTAAGAAAGAAAAAGGAGAAAGAACATGGGCGAGGCGACGCACGAGCAGGTGAATTTGATGTTGAGGCTGTACGAACTGCGGCGGGAAACTAAGTTGCGCGAGGCGCGGGATTGGTTCGGCGCGAATTTTCACGTGGAAAATATGGAGGATTTCAGCCGGCTGTGTCCTCCGGGAAGCCAGGAGAACGCGTACATGCGGATGGTGCTCGGCTATTGGGAAATGGTGGCGGGCATCGTGAACCGCGGGCTGATCGACGAGGACCTGTTTTTCGAGACGGCCGGCGAGCAATGGATGGTGTGGGAGCAGGTGAAGCCGGTGATCGGCGCATGGCGCGCGATGTTCAGCAATCCGAAATTTTTGGCCAGTCTGGAAGAGCAGTGCCGGCGCCTCGAGGCGTGGCGGGAAAAACGCGCTCCGGGTTCGAACGAAGCGACACGCCGAGTTCTGGCGATGGGCCGGCAGGCGGCGCTGGCGCAAAAGGCGAAAAGCGCGGCGGACTAAGGGCGGGCCGTCAAAAGAGCCGCTTTGATAAGTTGATCGCGCCCATTCGGACACGAACGCGAATTTCTCTTGGGGCGAACAAATTAAGGAGGAAGGAACATGGCAAGCGCAACAGCAGTAAAACCTCGGGTTGTATCGCGGGAAGAATGGCTGAAGGAAAGAAGGGCTCTGCTGACGAAGGAGAAAGAACTGACGCGGCAGAAGGACGCTGTGTCCGCGGAGCGAAGAAAACTGCCATGGGTGAAGCTCGAGAAAAATTATGTCTTCGACGGGCCAAACGGAAAAGTAGCACTGGCGGACCTGTTCGACGGGAGGAGCCAATTGCTTGTGTATCACTTCATGTTTGGCCCCGACTGGGCGGAAGGCTGCCCGAGCTGCTCGTTCCTGATGGATCACACCGACGGGACATTGATCCACTTGGCGCAGCGCGACGTCACATTTTGCGCGGTTTCGCGCGCGCCGATCGAGAAAATCGAGGCGTTCAAGAAGCGGATGGGATGGCGGGTCAAATGGGTCTCGTCCAACCAGAACGACTTCAACTACGATTTCCACGTTTCGTTCACGAAGGAAGATCAGGCCAAAGGTAAAGTGGACTACAACTACACCATGGCCGAATTTCCGAGCACGGAAGCTCCCGGCTTAAGCGTGTTCTATAAAGACGACGCGGGGAACATTTTCCACACGTATTCGAGCTACGGACGAGGAACGGAAACGGGAGTGGGCACATACCACTATCTCGACCTGGTGCCAAAAGGGCGCGACGAGGATGGTTTGTCGTTCACGATGGCCTGGGTGCGGCATCACGATCGGTACGACAGCGGCTATTTTGCCGATGCGGACAGGCCGTACTGGCCAAAGGATGCAGCGTTGGCGACTCCCCGGGAAACGAAGAAAAAAGCGGATGCCGGTTGCTGCGCCGGAGAGCACAAGGTGTAGTTCTCTTTTGATTCGCAAAGCAGCCGGGCGGACTCCGCGAAGTGGCGGAGTTGCGCCCGGCTTTTTTGTCTTTCGAGACGAGTTGAGTTGGGGCAGGTTGTCGGCTATGCTGTGCGCGCCTGAAGCACGCAGACACTGAAACGACGGTTCGAAAGCACTGCTACTCACCTTGTCCGTTGCGCTTGCCAACCCGCCGCAATTGCTGCCGCCGGAAGCTACCAAGATTATTCTCACGCTTTTTCTCTCCTCGCTGATCGGCCTCGAACGCGAAGAACACAAGGCGACCGCAGACCGGTACGTTTTCGGCGGAATTCGGACCTACCCGCTGATCGGACTGCTGGGATATTCGCTGACGCTGCTTTCGGGCGGGGAGATGCTGTTGCCGGCGGTGGGGTTCGCCGTGGTGGCGTCGTTTCTGTGGCTTTCCTACCAACACAAGCTGCAAGGCACGGAAGCCGTCGGGGTGACGACGGAATTTTCCGGGCTGGCGACGTATGTGGTCGGCGCGCTGATATCTCAGGGGCATTTCTGGATTGCGGCGACGCTCGGTGTGGTGAGCCTGCTCCTCCTGGAGCTGAAACACTTTCTCGAGGGGCTGTCGCGGCGGATTCCCTCCGAGGAGATTTTTACTTTTACGAAGTTTCTGTTTCTGACGATTGTGATCTTGCCGATCGTGCCGGACCAGGACCTGGGCCCATACGGCATAAACCCGTTCAAGACCTGGCTGGTGGTAGCGGCGGTGAGCGCAGTCTCCTACGGCAGCTACTTGCTGGAAGTGTTCACGAAGGGCAGGGGCGGGATCGCGCTGTCGGCGCTGCTGGGAGGAGCATATTCCTCGACTGTGACGACGATTGTGCTGGCGAAGCGAGCGAAGGAGGAGGGCGGAGCGCCGCACCTGTTTGCGGGCGGAATTTTGATGGCTTCGGGAATGATGTACGTGCGGCTGGCGGTGCTGGTCGGGATTTTCAACGAGCGCTTGCTTGCAAAAATTGTCGCGCCGCTGCTCGTGCTAGCGGCGATCGGCTTGGTGGCGGGATGGATTTGGAGCCGCGTGCCGGATGCGAAAAGCGGGGCGGTGACGAAAGAGTTTGTGCCGCGGAATCCGCTCGAGTTGTGGCCGGCGCTGTTGTTCGGTGCAATTTTTATTGCGATGCTGGTGCTGACGGACCTGGCGACGACTCATCTGGGGCAGCGGGGCGTCTTTGGCCTGGCGGGCGTGATGGGATTTACCGATGTAGATCCGTTTGTGCTGAGCTTGACGCAATCGGCGGGAATGGTGACTTCACTGACGCTGGCGGCGGGGGGAATTCTGATCGCGACGGCGAGCAACAATGCGCTGAAGGGGATTTATGCGTTCGGGTTTGCAGATCGCAAAACGGGAACGCAAAGCCTAGCGCTGCTGCTGGGGTTTGCGGCGCTGGGGCTGGTGCCCCTGATTTGGGTGTTGCGCTAAAGCACATTCGCGGGTGGCAGTTCCCTTCCCTCGAAACGGAGATCGTTGCCACATCCCAAGAATTAACAATCTTTTTCACACTCATAGGCTGTAAGAGAGATTGCTCCACTACGCGGGCGCGCAGGCCGCGAGATTCGCGGCCTGAAGAGAAACCACGCGCCCTCTTGGGTCGCAATGACAAGCTTCGTTTTGCCGTGAAGCTAAGCCGAGGTTCGGGCGGGAGTCTTAGTGGTCGCCGGGCGACGAGAGAGGATCAGGTAGAGAAAGAAGGAGACCGCGAAGCCTACGAACCAGGCGTATTGATACAGAAAATGCAGGGCGGGGACCTTGAGGCCGATGAGGGCGAGGAAGACTCCGGCGCCGAGAGCAACAACCGCGCGCCAATTCCATCCATCCGAGTATTCATAGGCGCCGCCGCGCTCGAAGAGATCGGCGGGGAGAAGAATGCGGTGGCGAAGAACAAAATAGTCCGCGATGAGAATGCCTGCAATCGGACCCATGAAGCTTGAATAGCCGACCAGCCAGCCCATGACAAAGCTGCCGTGAGACGAAAGCCAGCGCCAGGGCTGCATGAGCAGGCCAACGACGCAAGTGATAAGGCCGCCGGTCTTGAAGCGGATGAAGCGAGGCGAGAGATTTGAGAAGTCGTTGGCGGGCGAGACGACGTTGGCGGCGATATTCACGTTAAGCGTGGCGAGCAGAACGGCGAGCATGGCGACGACGACCGAGACGGGATTGCCGAGGCGGCTGAGCACCGCGACGGGATCCCAGATGGGCACGCCGAAGATGACAACCGTGGCCGACGTAACAGCGATTCCGACAAACGAATAAAACGTCATCGTGGTGGGAAGTGCCAGAGCTTGGCCGATCATCTGTTCGCGCTGGCTGTGGGCGTAGCGCGTGAAGTC